>LNFM01002942.1_pt1 | contig 54462 bp, 50 predicted proteins | sample 596031 | NCBI WGS metagenome assembly LNFM01 (sample SAMN04254537, study PRJNA301005) | activated carbon metagenome | isolation source: dual media filters at the Ann Arbor, Michigan drinking water treatment plant | place: USA: Ann Arbor
GCAGGCGACATGGCATCGAAAGACAAGTGGCCTTCGCCGATCTCGTCGCCTTCGGCCATGATGAAGGCTCGCTGCACGGCATTGCGCAACTGGCGCACATTGCCAGGCCAGTGGTGTTTGCTCAGCGCCTGGAGGGCGGCGGGCGAGAACCGCTTGTGCGCCTTCTCCAGCGCGTTGAGTTCGGTCAGGAAGTTGCCGGCCAACAATTCCACGTCGTCGCGGCGTTCGTTCAACGCGGGCACGTCGATGCGAAAAACGTTCAGCCGATACAAAAGGTCCTCGCGCAGCTTGCCCGTCGCGACGGCCTCCAACGGATCGCGATTGGTGGCGGCCACGATGCGCACGTCGGTTTCGATCGCCTCGGTTCCCCCGATGCGCTGAAACATGCGTGTCTCCAGCACACGCAACAGCTTGACCTGCAAGTCCAGTGGCATTTCGGTGATCTCGTCGAGCAGCAAGGTGCCGCCTTTGGCGCGCTCGAAGTAGCCCTGATGCTGCCGGGCTGCCCCGGTGAAGCTGCCCTTTTCATGGCCGAACATCTCGCTCTCGATCAGCTGGGGCGAGATGGCGCCGCAGTTCACCGCGAGGAAAGCCTTGTCGCGCCGGCGGCTCAGCTCGTGGATCGCCTGAGCGACGACTTCCTTTCCTGTCCCGCTTTGGCCCGTCACGAGCACGCTCACCGAGGTGCGGGCGACCCGCGTGATCTGATGATAGATCTCGCGCATGACCTTGGATCGCCCCCACAGGGGACCGAAGCGCCCAACGTCGCTCACGTCCTTCTCGAAGTTCGCGATTCGCTTGGTGAGCTCCGACGGCGGCGTCACTCGCGACAGAATGTTCTTCAGGTGCCGAAAATTGATCGGCTTCACGAGATAGTCGCTGGCCCCCAGACGCAAGGCCTGGATGGAGGTGTCGAGGCTCGCGTGCCCCGTGATCATCACGACTTCACTGCCAGAGAAGGCCTCTGGCGACTCGGCGAACAAGTCCATCCCGCTGCCGTCGGGCAATACGAGATCGAGCAGTACGAGATCGGGCTCGCGCAACGCCAACTGCTGACGCGCCTCGGCCAGGGAGTGTGCGGTCGCCGTGGTGAATCCCTCGCCTTTGATCAACTCGGCGAGCATGGCGGCGGAATCAGGATCGTCTTCAACGATAAGTGTGTGTGGCATAGCGACGGGTGTGTCTTCGATTATTGGAAGGAACAGCTTCGGGTGAAGACAGTCAGGGACCTACTTCAACCATTGTACTCATCATCTCGCAGCGCGACTGTGTCGTAACGCGCATTGCGCATCCTGTCGCTAGGCGCGGACACGCCGGACGTCGGGCCACCACGACACGCAGCAGTGCCGAAGCTCGCCTTACGTGCGTTTTGACTTGGTCGCGAAGGTGAACCCCGAAGTCCAACCCTTCACGGACGACGCTCTCCGCCGCTCGGATCGACCTGCCACGGAGACTTCACCGCCGGTTCCACCTCAGGCCAAGACCACGCGGGCGGGGTAAGCGACAGGCGTGCTCGGTCCCAGCGCTCGCCTGATGCCCGAAGACAGCGCGTCAAGCACGCAGCGCTATGGCTCTTGACTCGAACAGTTGCCCCTTGCGAATGCGAGGGCCATGCTAACGTCCTACGCCGAAAGGGAAAACCGGACCCTCCATGGAGGGAAGCTCGCAACAGCCGCCACCACTTCGGCGGGGTGCCCGGGCTCACGCACGGCAGGATTGTCCCCCGGGTTGTCGGGATTGCCCCCGGGATTCACTTCGGGCAGGTCGCCGCCTCGATCCGGATCGTCCGGCAAGTCGGGATCGTCCGGGGTGTCCGGATCCGGGCCGGGGGGAACATGTGCAACGGCCCGCTCGGGTGGGCATTGAAATGAAAGGGCGCTCTGAGGTCGCATGGATATCTTCTCCGGTGTGGAGATGGGCCGTACTCACCCGCGATGCCCGGCCTGAGGAGCTGTTTCTTGCCTGGATCTTCACCCCGCGATGGAATTATTACTGCGATCACCCGACAGTCCTACCCCGGGACAGGGGCACGCGACGTGCGATCAAGCATTCGCACTTCGACAGGAGGCGCCCCCTTGCAACCGCTCTTCGATTCCTTGTCTTCGATGCTGGAGACCTCCGCCAAGGCGGCACTGACTGTCGTCGATCGCAATGGTTGCGCATACACCCGCTCGATGCGCGTAGTGTCCTCGCCCTTTCGCGGGCAACTTTGGCTCACAGCCGGCATCGACGAGACCCCTATCGACAAAATCGGGGACGGTGCTGAAGTCAGCCTCGCTTGCGTCAGCGAAACGGGCTCCCATGTGATCATCTGCGGGTGGGCCGTCGTGGTGCGCAATGCGCACTACGCGCAGCTTCCTTCGTCACGGACACTCGCGCACGTGCGCGCCGCGAAGCGGACCTGCCGTCCCCTCGTCTGCGTGACGGCGCGAGCGGCTCAAATGTGGGAGACGCCGTCCGCCTTACGCCCGCGCGTGTTCGCTTTCTCTCATGCCGAACCCGATTTCGCCGAGGGTTTCGTCGACCGCAACGCGGGCCGCGAACGCTCCGATCAGGCCCGCGCGGACGCGCTCGAACACGCCGCGCTCGAACACGCCGTTTAGTCCGCCCAGCGCAGTTCTGCCCGCGCGCTCACCGGCAAGTGGTCGGAAGCCGCTCTGGCGAGCACGCTCGCATGGGCGCGCACGTGCGTGATCACGCTCGGCCGCGAGACCCATACGCGGTCGAGACGGAACGTCGGCGCGAACGAAGGAAAACTTCGCGGCGCGGGCGGGCGGCCGAAGTAGGCGTGCAGCCAGCGCAAGGGGCGCCCCCAGGTGAACCACTCATTGATGTCGCCAAGCAACACCACCGGACACGGCTTCTGCATGACGAGCGGGAGAATGCGCTTGATCTGCTGTCGCCGCTCGGAGGGCGACAGCCCCAAATGAGTTGCGATCACGTTGAGCGCGACCGGGCCGCATTGGAGTTCGACATCGATGGCCCCGCGCGGCTCGCGTCTGGCCACGCCCAGGTGATGAGTGGATTGCCGCACGGGCTTGAAACGCGTGAACAGCGCGTTCCCGTAATGGCAGAAGTGGCCGAGCAACTCCTCGCCCACGATGGCGGTCAGGCCGGTGCGCGCGGTCACGCGCTGTATCAATGCCGCCCCTCCCCGCTCCAGCGCAGGAACCTCCTGCAGCGCGACGATGTCGCCGCCCACCTCCTGCAGAACGCGCGCCACTCGGTCGGCGTCGGCTTTGCCGTCCCAGCCCACACACCCGTGTACGTTGTACGACACCAGATCGATTCGCACCAGATATTCGTCCCTGCGCCATGTATGCCGAAGCCGACGATCGCACATCGCATTCCTGTATTGCGGTCCGACGGTGCTCGCCCGCTCGCAATAGTGCGCGTTCGCTCCGTCCCGATGAGACGAACTGACGCTGCGCAGGCACGCGCGAGCCACCCCTGGCACGCTAGCTGCTGAAAGCGACTGTCATTAGACCTCTTCTGGAGATACAAGATGAAACTCAAAACGCTATTGATCACTGCATTGCTCACGCTGGGATTGGCTGCTTGCAACACGACTCCCTATTCCGGGACGGGAGGCGCCGGCAGCAACGACAATGCCAACGTGCGCTCTGGCCTCGGCACCGTGGAATCGGTCGAACGCGTCGATCGTGCCAATGTGGGCATCCTGGGCACGATAGGCGGCGCGGTCGTCGGCGGGCTGCTCGGCAGCCAGATCGGTGGGGGAAGCGGCCAAACAGCAGCGACGATCGCGGGCGCCGCGGGCGGCGCCTATGCCGGGCGAGAAATCGAGCAGCGGACGCGAGGCGGCAGCGACATCTACAAGATCTACCTGCGCATGGACGACGGCAGCTATCAAGCCGTGGCCCAGGAAACCTCACCCATCTTTCGTCAAGGCGACCGGGTTCGGATCCAGAACGGCATCGTCAGCCCCCTTTGACGGACACGTCCATGAGCGCGACGAAGCAGCCCCGCAACACAAGCCAGGTCGAGAACGATCCACGCGCTGAACTGGGGTTGCGCGGCGCGGTTCGCGACAAGGCCAAGCTGGGCGACGAGCAATACAACGTGACACCGCCGCGATCGGAAGTGCGCGCGCCCCAGGAAAGCGAAGCGCGCGTCTCCTGCGCCGCATGCAGAGCCGAACTCGATCCGGCAGCGAGCTACCGCTCGGACGGGCAGGAGTACGCCTATCACTTTTGCGATGCCCGATGTTTCGGCAGGTGGCGGTCGAGCGCAGATTCGCAAGGCTCGGGCGCCTCCCCGAGCGAGCGGTCTGGAGGCGCACCGTGATGACCGGGCGCGTGCGCACCGCGTTCACGCCGAGCGGGCGGCGGCGCCATGTATGCCTGTCTCAGGCTCCCGGTCGACCGGCGTCTCTCGTGGCCAGCCGCGTCGAAGCGCTGAACGAGGTTCTGGGCGACGCTGCGACCGTTCCATGGCCGCTCGACAACAAGCGCTCCGCACTGATGGGCCATGGGCCCGATCCAAACGCCTTTGCAGCGGTCGCTAGCGACTGCCTGTAGGGCGCGCAGCCCTTGCGCATGAATGCCTGCGTGGCGCCCCCCTCGTCCATTGTGCACTGAGCACACTCGCTCGACTCTGAGCCCGGACGCCACGCGGCCGGGTCATTGGTCTAGAACACCAGCACCCCCAACAGCACACCGAAGACCAGCACGATCAGGAAAATGGCCAATGCGATGAAGAACAGTATCTTCGCAATGCCGCGGGCCCCAGCCGCAACGTTGGTGAAGCCCAAGATCCCGGCGACGAGCGAGATGATGAAGAATATGACGGCCCATTCGATCATGCGTGTTCTCCGCTTGTTTTGAATCGTTCCGGTCGGTCCACACGTTTCGCTGTGCGTCTCGCCCGTTCGCACGGCCTGTACCCGAGCGCCGCGGAAGTTCCATATGCAAAGAGCGAGCCGCCCGGATCCGCACCCGCCTGCCATGCGCGCGTCACGACAGCCGTGCGAGAGTTCATCGCTGACACTCGAAGCGCCTCGCTCCTGCTTCCACGTCAGTCCGCATCGCCCTGCACGGGGCCTGGGCACAGGACGCATCGCGCGAGATGCTCACTTGGCGCACAGGCCGCAGAGCGGCTGTGGATAGCGCCGACACGCGAGCGCCGAAGGTGCGCACATCCTGCCCCGCTCACGGTGACGACGAAATCGACGCGTTGATGCTTCGATCGCTCGTTGAATGGAGGAAGCCGCCGTCGATGTTCAGCGGCTTGCGATCCCTGGGACCGGGTTCGGGTTCGGGCACGGGGCGCTGTGCACGTTCGACAGTCCAGCACGGGCGCCGATCGAGATATGCGTCGGCGGCCGCTCCTCGGGTGTGGCTGCGATCCGAACGCGGATTCCCAGGCGCTCGCCGAGCCGCCACACCTCGATGCCGACGTGCCGACCCGGAACGCTGTCACTGACCGCGCTGGAGAGTTCCTGGGGGCCATCGACCGGCTTGCCCGCATACGACAGCACGATGTCTCCCAACCGGATTCCCGCGCCGCCGGCCGGACTTCCGGCTGCAACACCGATCACCAATGCACCGCGGACCTGCTCCGATCCGAACGCCATGGCAAGGCTGGGGGTGAGCGACTGCGTCTCGATGCCGAGGAACCCCCGGGTGACGGTCCCGTGCTGACGCAACTCGTCGCCTACCCTGATGGCCGTCTCGATGGGTATCGCGAACGAGACCCCCATATGGCCGCCCGTGCGTGTGTAGATCCTGGAATTGATGCCTACGACTTCACCCTCGAGATTCACGAGCGGCCCGCCTGAGCTGCCGGGATTGATCGCGACGTCGCTTTGCAGAAACGGCAGCGGCGGGCCGTCCGGCAGTCGCCGCTCCTTCGCGCTCACGATACCGGCGGTGATGGTGTTCTCGAAACCGAAGGGCGAGCCGATCGCCGCCACCCAGTCGCCGACCCTGAGCGCTTCCGAACTGCCGGTGCGCACCACGGGAAGCCTGCTCGCCTGGATCTTCAGCAGCGCGATGTCGGTGACCGTGTCGACACCGACCACACGGGCACGCAGCTCGTTGCTGTTGCCTCGCAGGCGAACATGGACCTCATCGGCTCCCTGTACGACGTGAGCGTTGGTCAGAATGTAGCCGTCATGACGCAGTATCAAGCCGGAGCCGATGCCGACCTCGGCCTCCACGGCTGACCCGTCTTCACCGACGAGACCGCGATACAGGTCGTAGTGGCGCGCCGCCACGTCCGAGGGCTGCTTCGGCAGCGAGCGCGTGGTCACGTTCACGACGGCCGGCCCGACCCGTTCGACCAACGCCGTAAAGTCGGGTGACGCGGCGCGCGGGCGCAGGTTGCCCCGAGCATTCTCGGGTGACGCGACGCCAGCAGCCCCGTACGCGAACGCCCTGGCCTTCCAGACGAGTTCCACGGGCAGGAGGACGACGAGTCCGCCGGCGGCGAGCGCAAGCACGATCATCCATTTCCAAGACACCATGTAAACGCCATACCGGTGGCGGCGCCGGATGCGCCCGTCGACGCCCTCGCGCAATCCACGTACCCGGCCTGACGATGATCCTGGCCGCCCTATCGCTAGGCCGCCAACGGACCGGCCCCATCGCGAGCCTCGGCAACCAGCAACCGCAACAGCGTCTTGCGCAGGGCGATCTGGTCGAGCAACTTTCCGCACACGTGATCGAAGCCTCGTGTCTTGCGACGCTCGTTGAAGCGTCGACACGCTGCGCGGTACTCGACCAATGACATCACGATCGCTTCGACGAGTTGGCGATCGTCGACCTTCGGTGCTTTGACGGCCTGAGTCCCCGAGAGCTTGCGTTTCATCCTGACCTCCTGAATTGGTTTTCTCTGCTCCCCCCGTGTCTACGCATGATCCATGCCAAAGCGCGCTTGCCTCGGGAGCGACCCTGGTCAACGCAATCCGAGAAAACAGCGATGACGATGCGGCAGAGCGACCGCATCGGCGCCCAGGAGCGCCGCCTGAACCGGGCGGCCTGATGGAGGATCCTCCTGGACAGGGCGCATGCGGCCATGGCGCCAGCGCGAACGCGGAGACAGCGACCGACTTTCCTCCACTGTCCTGTCAGAAGGACCTGCCAGCACGCCGGTCATGCGCGGTACGCGAGCCGACGGGACGTCCGCCTTCGCTCGCTGTGCTCGTAGCATTTTCCGATCCCCACCCACCTTTTACCTCTCGCCGGCGCCCTACCGCTCCGCCGACGACGCCCTCTTGTGCTTAAACATCCTGCACTTGCGTTTCGCCGCCAACGCGATGAAACGCACGGCACGGTCCTTGCAGATGACGCTGCGTCGATACCGGGAGCCCCTCATGCAGCAAACCCTTGAACTTCGTGCCACCCAGCAACTTACGTTGTCGCCCCAGATCGTCCAGGCTATCCGCATTCTGCAACTGTCCGCGGCCGACCTCGAGCACGAGGTAGAAGAGGCCCTCTCCAACAACCCGTTCCTGGAGCGCACCGAGAGCGCGACAAGCACGGGCGCCTCGGGCGACAGCGCAGCCACGGCGGAAGACGATGCCGCCGAAGCGACACCGATGCCGACCTCGATCGCCGATGCTGGGGACGACCGCGACGAGCACGACCCGTGGACCAGCGCCACGGCCAAGCGCAACGACGACGAACGCCCCATCGGCGAAGGCTATGCCCCCAGTACCACGTTGCGCGATCACCTCGTCGAGCAACTCGCGGGCAACCGGCTGAACGATGCCGACCGACTCGTCGTGGAAGTCGTCATCGACGGCTTGGACGACGATGGCTACCTGCGCCAGACGCCGAAGGAAATCTTGTCCGCCGTGCCGCCCCAGTGTCCAATCGGCGAAGAAGACATCGACGTCGCCGTACGCTTCGTGCAGAGCATGGATCCGCCAGGCATCGGTGCGCGTTCGCTCGCCGAATGCCTCGCGCTGCAGTTGGAGCGCCTGCCGGACCAAACCGAAGACGTGTGCATCGCCAAGAGAATCGTGCGCGAACACATCGATCTGCTCGCCCTGCACGACTCCACTCGGCTCTCCCACAAGCTCGGCTGCGGGGAAGAGACCATCCGTCGCGCGAACATTCTGATCCGCAGCCTCAATCCTCGGCCCGGAGCGCAGTTCAGCGACTCCCAGGCTCGCTATGTCGTTGCCGATGTCATCACGCGCAAGATCAACGGCAAGTGGGTCGCCTCGATCCATCCGCAAGCACTGCCGAACATCCAGATCAACCAGATCTACGCCGATGCGCTGCAACGCGATCGATCGGGCAACGGCGCACTGACCCGTCATCTACAGGAAGCCCGCTGGCTGATCCGCAACGTGCAGCAGCGCTTCGAAACGATTCAGCGCGTCGCGCAGGTGATCGTCGACCGACAGCGCCGCTTCCTCGAGCTGGGCGAGTTGGCCATGCGTCCGATGATGCTGCGCGACGTTGCGCGCGAACTCGGATTGCATCCCTCCACCATTTCGCGTGTCACGAGCAACAAGTACATGGAAACGCCGACCGGTCTGATCGAGCTCAAGCGCTTCTTCTCCAGCCGGCTCACCAACGACGAGGATGGCACCACATGCTCGTCGACCGCCATCCGCGCACTCATTCGGGAACTGATCGCCGCGGAGAATCCCGCCGATCCTCTCTCGGACGTGCAGATTGCGCGCATCCTCGCGAGCCGCTCGATCAAGGTGGCACGTCGCACGGTGGCGAAATATCGTACGGCCTTGCGCATCCCTTCGGTGGAAGCGCGGCGCATGTCCGTCACGGGTGCCGAGCCACGACGCAGTACGCCGCCTCGGCCGATCGCCGCCCTGGCCTCGGAGCGTCGCTCGGCGCAGCGCCAAGCGGCGCGGCTGCAGGATACCTCGCCGAATCAGATCTGAACGGCGTCTTCGCCTCTCTAGAAGCTTAGAGGAGGACGCGCGGGGCGGCCCTATCCGTGTGTTGAGCCCATGCGCACGACAGCGCGCTGCGCGGGTCGCCGTCGTGCGGCGGCGGGTGATGCGACACCCGCCACCGACTTGAGCGCAGTCTCCGATTTGCCGCATCACCCCAGGGCAACGGTCCGCCTCGGCACGGCGATATAGGTTTCTCGTTCTGGCCTTTCGCCACGTCGTTATCCGTCCCCTTTCGCTCGTTCGCAACAGCACCGTACTGCGCGACCACCCGCGCAAGGAACGCCTTGCAGAAGAGAAACTACTGCGAAAGCTCCGGGAGAAGGGCGTTGCGGACATCGACGAGGTCATCACTGCATACATGGAAGGCAACGGCCACACCAACGTGTTGATCAAGCGCGAGGGATGACCGCGCGGGCATGGCCGATGCACTTGTTAAGGCCATCGAACTGTGCGGCAGCGACCGCGTCGCCAGTCGACCACTGCATGACAAACCATTCGATTAGAGGAGACCGGCCATGAGCGACACCAACACCCAAGGACGCACCGCAGGTGGAGCGCAGATCATCGGTACACCCGGCCAGGTCGACGGCCCCGGGCCGCGGCTGATGCTGGCAAGTACGCTGGAAGGAAACGACGTGATGAACAAAGGCGGAGAGAAGCTCGGCGTGATCGACGAGATCATGCTCGATGTGCCGATGGGACGGATCGCATATGCGGTCATGTCGTGCGGCGGCTTCCTCGGGGTCGGCGAGAGGCTTTTCGCCATCCCGTGGGGTGCTCTCACCCTCGACACCGACAACAAGTGCTTCCTGCTCGATGTCTCCAGGGAGCGCCTCGAGGCCGCCCCGGGATTCGACAAAGACCACTGGCCCTCGCTCGCCGACCAGAGCTGGGGGGTGAACGTCCACAAGTACTACGTCACGCGCCCGTACTGGGAATAGTCGTCTTCCCTGGGCCACTCCGGCCGTTGGCGACCTCCGCCGTTGCGGGGGCCGCCGCAGCCGCGCGCTTACTCCTTCACGCACCACCCAACCATCGAGAAAGATTGCATATGTCCGCGAATCAAGAACTCAGCGACGTGGCTTCGCTGCGCGAACGCGCACGCCGCGACATTCACGAAGGCGCCATCACCTCCAGCTATGGCTGCGACAAGGACAAAGTCATCCAACTGCTCAACGACGCCCTGGCAACCGAACTGGTCTGCACGCTGCGGTACCGGCGCCACCATTACACTGCGCGTGGGCTGGCCTCCAACAGCGTCGCCGACGAGTTTCTGGAGCATTCGGCAGAAGAACTGGCGCATGCCGACCAGCTCGCCGCTCGCATATCCGAACTGGGCGGGAACCCTGATTTCTCCCCCCATGGGCTCGCCGCCCGCAGTCACGCTGAATACGTCGAGGCCGATACCCTGGAAGACATGATCCGGGAGAACCTGGTGGCCGAACGGATCGCGATCGAGAGCTACCGGGAAATCATCCAATACATCGGCGACGGCGATCCCACGACGCGGCGCCTGTTCGAAGACATCCTCGCCACCGAAGAGGAGCACGCGGAGGATTTGATGAGTCTCACGAAGGTCCTGGGTTCGCGCTGATGCGAACCACCCCGCGGCCTCGGTGCCAAGAAACCACGCGGGGAAACCGCGTGCGACCCTGACCGTCGCTCGACACTTGCCCCCTCTGGGCTTGCCAATCGGTCTTAGCCTGATGGAGGAAACCGACTCTGCACGGACTTCCCGCCCTCGGTCGCTTGCGCGAGCGCGATTGCTCGCTCGACTTCCCCGCTCAGCGACCTGCTGAGGGTCACTTCCCCTCATGCGGTTAGTACGTGCACTTCCAGACCCATTGACGGCCCGCTCACTATCCGAGCCGCCTTTGCTCGCGCGGTGATGTGGCGCCGCTCGGTGTTTCATCGAGTTCGCGCGCGCTGTCGCACGCCGCGGGTCTGAGGGCGGACGTGCGGCGTGCAGACAGTGAATCCCCGTTGCAGCTTTGCCGCTCAGATCGGCGGACGGCGTCCCATCACGGCAAAGACGATCGCCAGAATGATGCCGATCACTGCCAGCGCCCAAGCGATGTTGACTGCGGCTCCCGCGATACCGCTGAAGCCGAGCACGGCTGCGATGAGTGCAATGACAAAGAAACTTATGGCCCAACCAATCATGTCGATTCTCCCGAGTTTGGAACGTTGACGTCGCCTGTCCCCGGACCGAAGCTCGGAGCTGGGCTTGAGCTAACCATAGCAAACGGCGGGCCCAGCACCCTTGGCATCGCGATTGCGTTTCGCTACGCACCATGAACGCCTTCAATCACGATTTCGTCGGTTGGTTCGCCGCCACGGTGTTGCTCGTCACCATCGGCTCTCAGGTCTACAAGCAGTGGCGCAGCGGCTCGGTCGCTGGCGTATCGCCTTGGCTCTTCACGGGTCAGCTCATCGCCTCGATCGGCTTTCTGACCTATAGCCTGCTGCTGGAGAATTGGGTCTTCGCGGTGACCAATTCGATGATCTCGATGGCCGCACTCGTGGGGAAGCGGGTGGACAGCATCAACCGACGGCGCAATGAGGCACGAAGCGCTCGTGCGGGTTGATCTTTCGGCCAAGCCGGGCTACGTCCGCGTCGCCTCGGGAGCGCTGCAGTGTCCTTCCGAGCCACCTGCGGGGTTAGGCTTTGCCTGGTCGATGGGCCCCGGATGAATGGGCAAGGCATCCCGCGCTAGCCGCGCCGCTTCTCCACCCATCGGTCGATGCGGGTGAACGCAGCGAGCACCAGCCAGGCCAGGCCGACTGCGATGCACGCCAGGAGAATATGCCCCAGTCCGACCGCGACGCCCACGCCCGTGGCTGCCCATACGGTCGCCGCCGTGGTCAACCCGATCACTTCGCCTTCCTCCTGGCGCTTGAGGATCACGCCCGCGCCGATGAAGCCGATACCCGTCGCCACGCCCTGAATCACGCGCGACACGGCGTCGAACGCCATCCCCGCTTCGAGCGGCACCACCGTAAAGATTGCGGCTGCCAAGGTAACAAGCGCGTGTGTGCGAAGGCCTGCGGGCTTGCCCACCAGTTCGCGCTGTATCCCGATGAGAGCCCCCAGGATGACAGCGGCGAGTAAACGAGCGCCGACGCGAAGAAGGCCTTCCATGTCAGGGAGATGGCCGAGCAATATGCCGGCCGCAGCGTCGTCCATGGCCTTGTCGCCTCGATCGATGTTCGGGCGCCACCCCGCACATCGCATGCCACGACGGCCACGGATTTCGGGCATGACGCGTGCTCGGAACTTCGTCGTTCACGCCCGACGTCGGGCGCGCCCCTGAACTGCAGCCCCGCAGCAACCCGGGTATCCATGGATCTCTGACGGGCAACGAGGAGCCTACCGCTATGAGCGACATCTCGGCTTTCGCACGCAGCGGCGCCACCGAGATCGAACGCACGGACTTCGCGCCTTACACCGAACCGCTGGAAGTCGACACCGCGGTCGTCGGCATCGTGCTCGCCGGGGGCGAAGGCACTCGACTCGCGCCCTTGACGGCACGCCAAGCCAAGCCTGCGGTGCCGTTCGGCGCTCGACATCGCATCATCGACTTCGCACTGTCCAATCTGGTCAATTCCGGCATCCGCTCGCTCTACGTCTTGGTACAGCACCATGGGCGTTCGGTGCGCGACCACGTGAGGTCCGCCTGGCATAGCGTGCCGGACGACGGCTTCGTCGACATCGTCCAACCCAGCGGACAATCCTTTCGCGGCACCGCCGATGCGGTCCGGCAAAGCCTGGAACGTCTGCAGGTGCATTCGGCCGATCTGGTGCTGATCTTCGGCGCAGACCATGTGTACCGTATGGATGTCTCCCAGATGATCGCGCACCACAGGGCCTGCAAGGCGGACGTCACCGTAGCCGCGCTGCCGGTACCGCGCGACGACGCACGCAGCTTCGGCGTCATCGATTGCGATGCCGACGGTCGCATTCTCGGGTTTCTCGAGAAGCCGGCGAATCCGCCGACGATGCCCGGCCGACCGAATCATTGCTTCGCCTCCATGGGCAACTATTGCTTTACGGCGAGCGCCTTGCTGCGGGCGATGCAGGCGCCCTCGGACATCCCGGAACTCGATTTCGGCAGACATGTGCTGCCTCGAATGCTGCAGGAACGCCGTCGGGTGTTCGCCTACGATTTCAATACCAACGTCGTGCCCGGCCTGATCGCTCACGAAAGCGCCGGCTACTGGCGGGATGTCGGGACACTCGATGCGTACTTCCAGTCCACACTCGACACCCTGGGCGATCAGCCTGCGTTCGAACTCGACAATCCGCTCTGGCCCATCCGCTTGTCCCGGCGCGCATGGCCGCCCGCTCGCCTCGTTCGCTCCCAGCTGCACAACGCCCAGATCGGCGCCGGCGCTTTGGTGCGCGATGCCGCGGTGACCGATTCGGTCATACGCCGCGCTGCGTTGGTCGACGAGGACGCGGACGTTCAGCGGTGTGTGGTCCTCGACGGCGCAACGATCGGCAAGGGTGCGCGATTGCGCAACGTCATCGTCACGCAGGGGGTCACGGTCCCGCCGCACGCACGCATCGGATTCGACCCCGAACTCGACCGCCGGCTCTGGACCGTGACCCCCGCGGGACTGACCGTCGTAGCGCATCCATGAACCATCTTCTTCAGACAGCGACGATCGAATGAAGCCCTTCAAACCTCTCAGCTCGTTCGCCATCGCGGCGAGCTTACCGATCGCCCTGTTGGCCGCCGACATGGTGTCGGCGATCAAGCGGCGGCGAACCGGGCGCCCCACCCCAGGCGGAGCCGGCGATCCGAGTCCGGGCGTCGTCCCCATCTCGCCGCAGTCGACGGTACAGTCCACGCTCAGCGCCGTCTGTCGCAGCGTCCGCGATGCAATTCTGGTTACCGATGCAGAGGGTCGCGTGACGCAGATGAATCAATCGGCGCAAAACATGATCGGATGGACGCTGTCCGCCGCTCAGGGGCGACGGCTGGACGACTTGTGCACCCTCATCGACGAGCACACGCGCCGGCCGCTCGTCGGCGTCGCAGAGCGCATCAAGGGCGCACAATCGATCTTCGATGCCCAGAATCGCATCGCCCTGCAGCATCGGGCCGGTCACGCCGTGCCCATCGAGGCACACGGCGAGCTCATCATGGCTGACGATGGCAGCCTGATCGGCATCGCGCTCGTGCTGCGAGATCTGAGTGCGACCCGAGAACAGGAGGCTCAACGTCGAACCCTTGCGGCGCGCGCCGAGGCCGCATGCCGCGCCGCAGAGGACGTGAACCGCAGCCGCGATGAATTCATGTCATTCGTCGCCCATCAACTGCGAGGCCCACTCAACTCGATTTACGGCTGGGTCCAGCTCATGCAGGGAGGGCGTCTGGAAGCCGAGCAGCAGACGCGCGCACTGGAGGCCATCGCCCGCGGAACCCATGCACAGACCCGCTTGATCGACGAATTGCTGGAGGCTTCGCGAGCGCTGCGCGGCGAGCTTCGGCTCCAACGTTCGACCGTGGATGTCGGTGTCATCGCTCGCGCGGCCCTCGATTCAGTGCGTGACTCCGCGACAGCGCGTGGGATCGCGCTGGACTCTAGCTTGGCCTACGGCTTATGCGCCCTCGCCGATCCGCAGCGGCTGCAGCAAATCGTCGGCCAGGTGCTGGAACATGCGATCCATTCCACGCCGTCGGGAGGAAGCATCGCGTTGCAGATGCTGCGCGACGATAAAGAGATCATCGTTCGCGTCAGCGATTCAGGGATCGGTTTCCGAGCCGAGGACTTGCCCCGGATCTTCGAACCCTTCCATCGCGCGGCAGGAGTCCGATCGCAGCATCAAGGACGAGGATTGGGCTTGGGACTGGCGGTCGCCAAGCTCCTGACCGAACAGCACGGCGGCCACATGCGAGCGCACAGCGACGGACCCGATCAGGGAGCCACTTACACGGTGCGTCTGCCTTTGCTCGACCAGACGCGTGCACCCTCGAAGCCGGACGAAGTGTCGGCCTCCCAATGACGGGCTCGCGGGGCGGCCAGACATGTGCTCTGAGCACGACTCGCCACCAGGACACGCCGACATGCGTTCGATCTAAACCGCGAAGCAAGACTCGATCGTCTTCCTCATGCGTCGACGGCTCTCGGCCACCGTCCCGCCGGCCGTTTCGATCGCATGTACTTCGCTTGCGAGGGCCGCATTCCCGACCGCCGTGCGCAACCAGCGTGAGTAGTCGTCGGCGCGCAGGTGATGGTCGAAGGTCTCGTCATCCACGCCGCTGGCGATCTGCAGAAGGAGCGTGACGCTCTGAGCCCGCAAGTTGAGCATGCCTTGCGGGCCTCGGAAGTAGAAGCTGCGCTCGGGAGGCAGATTCCGATCAGCGTCCGACCCGGGCGCCGACACCCTCTCTCGGCTTGTCCCCGCCGGTCTCGGGCTCGAATGCACATGGCGGATCATCGCGACCGGTGAACCATGCCAGCGCAGGCGTAGCCGCGAGTCGCTCAGCATGCGGCAGCGCGAGGTCGGCCCCGAATGCCCGCCCCAGCTCGACCAGTCCCGATTGAGCCTGTAGGCCGATGACCACCGCAAGATGAACCGAATCGAGCACGGTGGGCGCAATCTCTGTCGGATGAGGGCTCACATAGATCACGCTGCTCCCGCCCGCCTCGCGCTGGAACAGCGGCTCGCTGTCCCTGCCGCACAGTTGATGCGCTTCCGCGAGCACCCACCAGTGCGGTCGGCCGATGCTCGCACGCATCTCGCGCAGACGGCCGATCATCTCCTTGCACAGGGTCCGGCGCGCACGGGGACGCACAGCGGCGAGATTCACGATCGCGCATCTGCCGGGGTGATCGGCCAACACCTTGACGAGTTCTGCCACCGAAGGTGCCCGCTGCGTCGTGCCCAGCATGACGGCATGCGGCGTTTCGTCGTAATCGCCTTCCGGATCGATGACGCAATACTGATAGCCAGCCGCACCCAGCCGCTCCAACAGCGCGTGCACGAACACCGACTTGCCGCTTCCCGCGGCGCCCGTCACGAGGATGTCGTGTTCCGCGACCGGCACGCTCAGCGCTTCTCCGCCGGGACGAGAGCCGAGCACCAGCGTGCGCCTCGCGGACGAGGCAGACGACAGCGACCTCAAGTCATCCGCGAGCATCGCCTCGAGGGTCTCGACTACGGCCTCGCCGTGAGGACGCTCACTGGCGCGATCCGCTTCCTTCTTGAGCATAGTCACCGCATTGCCCACCGCCACGCCGAACTCCGCGGCATGCAACAAGGCGTGATCGTTTTCGGCATCGCCGATCGCAACCACGTTTCGGGCTGACAGCTGAAGATCGTCCAGCGCCGCGGTGAGTCCGGTGGCCTTGTTGACGCCGGCGGGCAGAACCATGACGGCGCCTTTGTTGAAGATCACCTGCAATTCCAAGCCGAGATCGCGGATGGTCGCCAGCACGGCGCCTTCGTTCGGCTCCACGGTGGCCACGATACAGTGGCCGACGGACAGCGGCCGCACCCCGCGGCGCTCCAGCTCGCGCGCGAACTCCGGCGGAGGCGGCACGCCGAGCACCTTGTGAGCCTGGGTCGCCGGGCAGTAGAGCAAGCCTCCGTTCTCGGCGACGACGCGGTCGAAGACTTCGATCTGCGGAAACACGCCGAGCAGTTCGTCGAGTTCGCGCCCGGTCACGAGGATCAACTTGCGTCCGGCCGAGCGGAAGCGGCGTAGCGCCGCGAGAGTCTCCGGGCGCACGCTCCCGTGATGGGCCAGCGTTCCGTCGTAGTCAGTCGCCAGGGCGATATAGCGCATGGTCGCTTTCCTCACACTCCGGAGGTGCCCTTCACGCGCTGACGCGATGGGTTCGTGTCGAACCCGAGTGTGTCCGACGCACTGCCGCGCGTTCGCGCCGCCTCAAGAAACGTCGAGCGCGCCTGGCGATCACCCTACGCGCCGAAGACGCATCGCAGCGCTCAAATACCCTGCGAGTTTCGATCGTCGACCCTTCCGAGCGTCGAGGCACCGCGTGCCGGTGCTGACTGCAGCCTGATGGCAACTGCAATCGGAGAAAAGCGCCTGCCACGTTCTTTCCAACAGGGGAAAGCACACAGCCGCCGCCAGGCGCATGCGACGGTCGAGCGCGAGCAGGAGTTTCTTCAGCCCTGCTCGCGGCGCAGCGCATTCCTGAGAACCATCGAGCGTCTCGCGTTCCTCCTCGAGGCTCGGCGCTCTTCAAGTCGTACTGCGAGCACCCCAGCGGCAATGCATCAGGATGCTCGGAAGGGCCCATGCCGCCGTTGGTTCAGGGCGCCGGTCGGAAGGACGCATCGTCTTCCTTCATGCCGGCTGCTTGCCTCGCCGTTTCCGCAGCGCCGGCTCCTCCGATCGGAGCGGACGCATCCGCGGCATCGCGGGTACGCGCCGCACCGCCGGCTTCCGCTTCCCGGGCCGCGCGATCGGAGGCCGCCTGCGCTGCACGCCTGCGGTCCGCGGCATACTGCAAGGCCGCGCGTCCGAACCCCAAGGGGGAGCCGTATTGCGCCCGCATGAGTGCGAGCGCTACACCACCGATGACGCTGCCGAGGCCGATCTTCGTTTGCGTCGAGCTGGGAGCGCTGTGGTGGTGATGATGACGGGGACGGGACAGTTCGCCGATCAGAAACCCGATCGCCCCGGCCACGAGCAAGCCTTTGGGCGAGGTCGCGGTGTTGCGCGCCTTCTCGCCCAGACGCTGCGCCTGACAGGCCAGCGCTTCGCGTTCGCGCACGAGCCTCTCTTCGACGACGCGGATCTCGTCGTCATACTTGCTCATGATCATGCCAACCCCTTCTCGCTCGCGCTGTCCTCTCCTCGTAGTTGACGCAAGGTCGCGGCGAACGGCGGCTCTCGAAACAAGCCCTTCATCCACAGCGCAAGCGCGACGGCCCCGACGACATTGACGCCTGCGGCGATCCCGAGGGCCGTGACCCAAGACGCCCCGCTCCCGAGCAGCCATACAATGCCGGCCGCCACCAGCGCGAGCCAGGCGGTCACCACCAGAATGGCCGCAACGACCCCGGAGCAAAGCAACCAGGCGAACCTCACGGCGGCGCCGCGCGCATCCAACACCGCCAGCAAGAGGTAATCGGCCGACAAGGCGCGAGACTGACGGACGAGGCCGGAGGCGAGGCCGCCCAGCCTGGACCGCCCCGACAGTTGTTCTCCTAGGATCGGGCGCTGCATGACGCCGGTCAGCGATACGAAGTCAGCCGGCTCAGCAGATAGCCGGCTGCGACCGCGATGCCCACGGCAGTCAGCGGATGCTCGCGAACATAGGACGCCGTCGTGGCGCGCCACTCGTGCGCCTGGTGAGCCAGACGCCCGTCGGTGAACCGTTCAGTCGCGTGCGCTGCCGCCGAAGCGACACGGTCGATGGTGTCATGTGCGCCTCGCGTGAGTCTGTCGACCCCGGCATGGGCCTTGTCGCCCATCTCATGGGTTCTGTCGCCGGTCGTGCTGCCCATCGTCGTCGAGTTGACGTTGCCTTGCATGATGTTCTCCTGTGCTCAAGTTGTTCGGTGACTGCTGCCATCAAGCGTATGCACCCGACGTGCCCGCCGACGAGGCTCCAGACTCGAAGCGCGGTTCGGCCCCGACATACGGCGTTGCGATCCGAGCGCATCGCTTCTCATGCCTTACTCATTCACGAATCGGTGGCCTCTCGTGATCGGCCGCCGGAAGAGCGGCTCCTTCCGAAGCCAGCCGCGGCTTTGCCCGACCCCGCACGCCCGCTTGAACCTACCTCGCCCTGCTCGGATGCACGCCCTGCATGGAAGTGAAGATGCTCTGCGTACGTCGCGCGGATACGGTTCTGGATCTCCTTGACGCCCATGCATTCGTCGACGACGGCTTCGATCGCACGAATCATCCGCCGCTCGGGGACCGCACCTTCGAGCACGACAACGCCGTCCTTGACTTCTATCGACACCTCGCTGACATCGAGGTGTACGCCTCGCCACATCAAGCGCTCGCAAACGTCCTGTCTCAGGCGCCCGTTATCCCGGGACTGCGGTTCAACGCCCCTCCTCGAATCGAAGCGGTCAGGCTTCGGGTGCGGCCCGCGTGGGCCCTGGCCATGTGGGTAACGGCCCTCGCCTTCATGCCGGCGTGAGCGCTCGTAGCGAGGGGTGCCGTATCCCGGACCCCAGCCTGGTTCGGCGCTGTAATGGCGCCCGCTATCCAACCCGCCGGCGGCCTCACCCGGTGCTTCTCCGTAGCCGCCGTAGCCGCTGCCTTGCCGGTAGTCACGCGCGCGGTAGGGATCGTATCCCCCGCTGCGATTCTGGCCGCGTGAATGGTCTCGGTCGTCGCATTCGCCATTCCGGGTCGCTTGCCGTTCCGCTGCATGATCAGACTGTGCGCCGCCGCGAGCATAGCGCTCCGAAACACGGCCATGGGAGCGCCCGGCGCTCGGGTCCGGGCCGTCGTGCACTCGATTCTCCAGGGATGTTCTATCTTCCTCCGGGGCGTCCGCCGGCGGACGCCTGCCGCGATAGCGATCGTCTTCATGCCGAGTCATGGACGGTTTCCTGACAATTGAATTGGAAGCTGCTTCGGTAGGCCTTACGAGAAGGAAGATCGCATGCGATGTTCCCGCGCCCCGCTTGCTCGAGCTTTGCGCCAAGCCTCCACGACGCCCGGTCGCGGCGCAGCCCCCGTAGACGAAGACGCCTCGAGCGGCGTCGTCTTGGGCGTAGGCGGGTCGTTTCTCGGCTCGCAGGCCGAAAGTGCAAGGCACGCCATAACCGCGCAGGCAGTCGGCTTGATCATGGCTTCCTCCTCCTCGGCTAGGCAAGCAGCCTGCGCCGTTCCCGGCGCTTACATCGAGCCACGCGGCACGGCTTCCTCTACCGCAGGGCCGGAGAGAAACCAGGGATGTTCCCCGCGTGCGTTACGAGCACGGCGGCCTGCGCATGAGGCCGAGCCGCGTCGGCTCGAGCCGAGTTACCCGGCCGAGACCGTCAACCGATTGTCGACATCCTTCACGCCTTCGATGCCGCGCGCGACTTGTCCGGCCTTGTCCACCTGGCCCTGGTTCGGCACTTCGCCTTTCAGCGTCACACGCCCGTTGAACGTGTCGACGTTGATCTTCAAGCCATCGACGCCCGACTCGGATAGCAGCGCCGCCTTCACCTTGGCCGTGATGCCTGCGTCATCGACCGTCTGACCGGCTGTCCGCTCGGTCGTGTCGCCCGCCGACGGCGTGGTCGACGAAGAGCCGACCGGAGGCGCGAACGGTGGCGCGTCGGCGCCCGGCGCAGGGGCGGGAGCCGGCGGCGCAGTGGTCTCCGGGGTGGTCGTCACCCGGTCTTCTTCCCGATTGCAACCACCTAGTGCGGCCAGTGCCAGAAGCACGGCAGCGGTAACCGATAGCGATCGTCCGTTCATTTTTTGGGTCTCCATGTGGGGGGTGTGAAACAGGCTCGGTCCGACGACAACCGCAAACCGAATGCCCGGCAGGGAGCCGTGATCCTTTTCGCGGCATGCCGGTTGCGCTGGAGCGCTCAGTCCGCCGCCGCCCCTCCGCACGCGCGCTCCCCTCGCCTGCAGCGAGGACTGACTGATGCCCTGCAGCGGTATCGAACCGGCGCCACACGAAACAGACGAATCGACTGCGCCACCGGACTGGTTCGTCGAACGAGTTGCCGCCTTGGCGCCGTAGGCGCAGTCGATGGGTCGTGGCGCCTTGGCGTCTATGCTCTCGCGCTGATCGCGCTCGACGGCAAGCAGCACTCGCGAAGTCGTGGTGGGGCGCCCGGCCATCGCCATACTCGACACGACCTTGGGCGACTCGGGTCACCGGCCTCAGCGCCCGCATGCTCATGTCTTTTCTCCTCGCCTCGGGTGATCTGCTGCTGCGCAGGCTCGTGAGCATCACGCCCGGGCGCGAAGGATATCTGCGCATGATCGGAATCGCCCGCGCCACGCAACCTGAAGTCGGGCGCCACTTCGCCACCATCACGCTGGTGAACCCCGGCCTGGGAGCGGCCCGTGGGCGCGCACTCTGGGCCTTGAACATGCCCACACCGATCCTTTCGTCCCTCGCGATCGCACTGCTCGATCCTCTGCCGTATCCAGGTCCGCTGGCGGCGACCACCCTGATCGCGGCGGTCGCATCGATCACCTTCGACGCGCCGTGGGACAGCGTCGCCCCGCCCGGGGCCGTTCTGCGGCTCAACTGCTTCGAGGATCAGTTCATCTTGCCGTTTCTTCTCGGACGATGTCTCGCCATCCAGCCCTTCGTCGTCTTCATGCGAAGGCTCTTCTGATCATGGATGCGGCAAATCGCAAGGCTGCCTGCTGGCCGTACCGCCGCCGGTCGCTCTGCGCTTATGCGCAGAGCGCGTTCCGGCACTGACGCCCTTGGCGGTCCTTCCTCCTCGAACGTGAACGCAGCCGTAAAACTTTACCGATGACGAACAAAACTTACCCGCCGGCTGTCGGCCAGACCGTCCCGCCCTAGCCCGGTGGGCCGGCACACTTGTTGCGCATGGTGCGCATCGACGCACACTTGCCCGAAAGGACGAAAACCGGGACGACACACGGCCCCCGGGATCCCCGATGAGTTCCCCTCAGCCGCCAGCGCCCGCCTCGCAGCCTTCCGAACCGAGCACCAATCTTTTTCGTCCTGGCGTGAATTGTCATGCCGTGGGATACGCTCAACGTGTGTCCCTACTGGTCGATGGCGCGGCCTACTACGAGGCCTTCGTGCGCGCGGCACGCAAGGCACGCCGCTCGATCCTGATCGTCGGCTGGGATTTCGACAGCCGCACCGTGCTGAGTCACGATACCGAGATCCGATCGGCGATCAGGCTCGGACAGTTTCTGAACGACCTCGCTCGCGCCCGGCGCGGCCTTCATGTCCGGCTGCTGGAATGGGACTATCCGGTGATCTTCGGCACGGATCGCGAGGTGTCGCCGATTTACGGTCTGAACTGGAAGCCGCATCGGCGCGTGCATTTTCGCTTCGACGACACGCACCCGCTCGCGGGCTCGCATCACCAGAAAATCGTGGTGATCGACGATCGGATCGCCTTCGTCGGCGGCCTCGATCTCACCAGCAGGCGCTGGGATACCCCCGCGCATCGCCCCGACGAGCCGGGACGGATGTTCGAGGGGGAACCCTATCCGCCCATGCACGACATGATGGCGGCAGTCGATGGTCAAGCGGCGCGCGCGCTGGGAGATATCGTCCGGGCACGCTGGCTGGCCGCCACCGGCGAGCGTCTCCAACCGGTCGAAACCCGGCACGATCCCTGGCCCAGCGCGCTGCAGCCGGACATGACCAATGTGCATTTCGGCATCGCATGCACTTCACCGGCGATCGAAGACGCTCCCCCGGTGCATCACGTGGAACGGCTCTATCTCGACATGATCGTCCGGGCACGCGACTACATCTACATCGAAAATCAGTACTTCACCTCGCACAGGATCGCACAAGCGCTGGCCGAGCGATTGCGCGAGCCGGACGGCCCGGAAGTCGTGCTCGTGACCCGGCTGCTCAGTCACGGCTGGCTCGAAGAGTTCACCATGCAGGTGTTGCGCGCGCGGCATGTCGAGGACTTGCGCAAGGCCGATGAGCATGGGCGCTTCTACGCGTGCTACCCGCATGTTCCCGGTCTGGCGCCGAACACGTGCGTCGACACGCACTCGAAGTTGATGATCGTCGACGACGAGTGGTTGCGCATCGGATCGGCGAATCTGAGCAACCGTTCGATGGGCGTAGACACCGAATGCGACTTGGTGCTGCAGGCCGACGGTCAGCCGCGCGTGGCAAGCGGCATCCGTGCGTTTCGTGACCGCCTGCTCGCCGAGCATCTGGCGGCTCAGCCCGAGGAGGTCGCGCAAGTCATCGTCGAGAAGGGATCGATGCGAAGCGCGATCGATGTCCTGCGCAAGGAAGGTCGCAAGCTTGCGCCCCTGGAGATCGAAATGCCCTCGGATACGGTTCTGGGCGCGGCGGCTCTGGCCGACATGGAAAAGCCGGTCTCGATCGAACAACTGGTGGCCCACCTGACGACCGAAACCATCGAGACACAGCCGGCCTTCCCTTGGGGCAAGCTGATCGGCTCGATTGCCGTCGTCGCTGCGCTCACGCTGCTGTGGCGCTTCACGCCCGTGGCGGATCTCTTCACCGCGCCGAACGTGATCGCATGGACCGATTCGTTCTCGCGGCACTGGTGGGCGCCGCTCGTCGTCGTGGCGGCCTACACGCCGGCGTCCGTGGTGATGTTTCCGAGGCCGTTGATCACCCTCGCCGCCGTCGTGTCCTTCGGCCCGTGGGCGGGCTTCGCCTACGCGATGAGCGGTGTCCTGATCGCATCGACAGCCGGCTTCTACGCAGGGCGCGCCGTCGGCCGGCAAACCGTGCGCCGACTGGCCGGCCCGCGCCTGAACCGTCTGTCGCAGGCGCTGCGCAAACGCGGCGTGATCGCCGTGACGGCGGTGCGACTGGTGCCCATCGCACCTTTCATCGTCGAAAGCATGGTGGCCGGCGCGATACGAATGAAGTTGTGGCAACTCACTGCGGGCACCTTTCTCGGCATGCTGCCGGGAACGCTGACCGCCACCATCATCGGCGACGCCGCGCAGGCGGCCCTGCGCGACCCGTCGCGAATCAACTGGTGGTTCGTCGGCAGCGCAGTGGGATTGCTGCTTCTCGGCAGTGTGCTCGTCACGCGCTGGCTCCATCGCGCTTCCGGCGAGTCCATCCCCGGCGAGCCGCGCCCGCGGTGATCCGCGGCCTGGCGCACGATCGGGAGCAACCGCGATCGACCGAGGCACGGCAGTTGCGCAGCGGTCTACGCAAACATCGCAAAGGAGAACGTCATGTTGAACTGGGCCTTGGTTTTTCTGGTCGTTGCAATCATCGCCGGCTTGTTGGGTTTCACCGGTGTGGCGGGTACGGCCTCGAGCATCGCGTGGATACTTTTCGTCGTCGGCCTGATACTCGCGCTCGTCTTCTTCCTGCGCGGCCGCACGCCGCCGATGTAGTCGACGTCTCGACGCGCAACAGTGCCTCCGAGCTTGCCGGCTGACCGCTTCATGTCGCCGGCCGGCACCCATTCATGCGCTTTCCACCGTCGATAGCTCGCGTTTACGACTTCCTGGGCCGCGTCGCCGCTGCATGGAGCAGCGATCGATGCAGCCGCAAGGCGGCCGCGCTTGCCTTCTATACGGCATTCTCGCTCACCCCGATCCTCGTCATCGTCCTGTGGCTGGTCAGCTTCGTTGTCGACGCGACGCTCGCAAGCGAAGAGCTGCGCGCGCAGCTCGGCGCCCTGGTCGGTCCGGCAGGCGCCGAAGTGATCGAATCGGTGTTGACGCATACCCGCCAAGAAGCTCAAGGGTTCACCGCCTTGGCCATCGCCTTTCCCGTGCTGCTGATCGGCGCCACCACGGCCTTCGCCGAACTCAAGGAAAGCCTGGACGAAATCTGGGGCGTGCAAGCTCGCGCCGAGCCCGGCCTCTGGGGACTGCTGCATACACGCCTTGCCGCGCTCGGTTTGATTCTGGTGATCGCCTTCTTGCTGGTGGTGTCGCTGGCCGTCAACGCATTCGTGGTGCTGGCATCGAAACGCCTCGCCGACCACATCGGCCTCAGCGGTGCAGTCACGGTCCAGGTACTTTCGACCGCACTGGCTGTCGCCATCGTGGCCTCGATATTCGCTGCCATCTACAAGCTGCTGCCCGCCATCAACCTGCGGTGGCGTGAAGTCGGGCGGGCCGCCTTGATCACGACCGTGCTGTTCCTCGCCGGGCAGTTGGCGATCGGCTTCTACCTGGGCAATTCCGCCACCGCATCGGCCTACGGCGCCGCCGGCTCTCTGGCGGTCCTGCTGCTGTGGATCTACTACTCGGCGGCGGTCTTTCTGCTCGGTGCAGAACTCAACAAGTTCTGGCTCGCGTCGATTCGAAGCGATGATCCCGCCGCTTCCTCAGTGCCGGAGCGCGACACGTCGGCGGCCGCCCGGCCCGGATGACGACTCAGCTGCTGCGCGCTCCAACTGCGCTTCGGGCGGCCCGGCGCATGTCTTCACCCTTGCCGAACGCAGCCAGTATCCTCGCCGCGAAGGCCGTGTTGTCGAAGGCCTCCTCGTCGGCAGCAGCCCCCAGTCGCACGATGACGAGCTGGCGAGACGGCACGATGGTGATGCGCTGCCCGCCGAAGCCCTCGGCATAGAACGCGTCCTGGGGAATGATGCCGCCCGCCGAGCGGCGTGCACGCAGTCTGTCGTCCTCGGTGTAGAGCCAGAAGTGCGCACCGTAGCGCCCGCTGCGATCGGCGACCGTCGGCGTCGCGCTATAGGCGACCCAGTCCGCGGGCAGCACCCGGATCCCGCCGAAGACCCCTGCATTCGCATACAGCCAGCCGAACCTTCCCCAGTCGCGCGCGGAAGCGTAGACCGACGATGTCGCCTCGAGATGCCCGCTCGGATCAGTCTCCATCACGGCCGAGCCCATGCCCAGAGGCTCGAACAGCAGGCGTCTGGGCATGTCCTGATAAGAAGCGCGAGAGTGCGCGTAAGCCGTGAGTGCGTGCGCCAGCACCGTCGTCGAGCCGCTGGAGTAAGACCATGCCGTGCCGGGGGCTGCCACGAGCGGGCGCGCCTGCGCATAAGCGCCCGCATCGGCGACACCGAAAAGCATGCGGGTCACGTCGCTGAAGGGACTGTCGTAGTTCTCATCGAAGCGCAGGCCGCTCGACATCCGCAAGAGCTGATCGAACGTGAGCCGGGCGCGCTGGTCGCCGGGGTTCTGCCAAGCCGCGACCGGCACAGGGTCGGTCACCTTGAGATGCCCCTGCTGCACGAGGGCACCCACGAGCGCGTTCATGACGCTCTTGCTCAAGGACCAACCGGGGAATCGAGTCTCCTGGTCGAAACCGGCTGCGTACCTTTCGGCGACGATGGCACCGCGGTGCATGACCACCACGGCTCGTGTGCCCGATGCGGCCGCGTCGGGGCTAAACGGCTCGAAAGCCGCGTCCACCACGAGACCGAGCGCACGCCGATCGCCTGAGGCGGTCGTCGACGCGGCCATGCCGCCGCGCACGGCGTTCGAGTCCTCTGCGACCGGCAGGGCAGCGCGAATGCCGTGATGCGTGAGACCGGCCCGCTCGGCGAGACCACGCGCCCGAGCCGGGGACGCACCTGCCTCGTCACCGGCGTAGACCAACTGACATCCCCGACCCTCCTGATGACGGGCTGCACGATGAACGCCAACCAGCCAGTCGGCGCGCACCACGCCGGCGGCAGCGTCGACGCTCCAATCGATGTGACGATGAACCATCGCCGGCAAATAGAAGCGAAGGTCGGAATCGACTACCTGCCCAGCCGATCGACCGGAGACGAAAACCGCGGAGCAGAGCTGTTTGGCGAAGAACCCCGTCCCGATCCATGCGCCCGCGAGCACCCAGGCCCCTGCACCGGCAAGGCAAACGGCCCCCAAAGCGCCCAGCGCCCACCAACCTGCCCGATCCACCCACCAGCGATATAGCGTTGCATCGGTTCGACCGTGATGCTGCATGGTCCTGCCTCGTGCGTTGAGATTGGCATCTCATGCGCAAGTTCGGTGCCGGGCTCGGGTGCGGCGCACTTCCTCCCGATCGGGCTGCGCTTTGACCGGGTCGAGCGTACCGAGGAAACTGCAGAGCCGGGCTGCTGCCAGCAGCAGCCCAGGCATGCGCAACGGGAAGACGACTGCGCCGCGAGTGGACGGCACCGAGGCCGATCCGCCAAGTCATCGTGCGCGTCCGGAGATTCACCCCACGGGCCGGACTGCGTTCGATGTTCGCAGCAATGCACGCATGCCGATCAGCCCGAGCAAGGGACCCGGCGCCAATAGCCAGGCCACGTGAGGCCCCAAAAGCTCGACCCAGGCGGTCGTCAGCGCAATGGCGACCACGGTAATCGCGAACCCGATGCTGTTCTGGATCGCAAGCGCGCTTCCGACCCATTGCGGCGGACAGGCCCGGGCCGACAGCGACGAGAACTGGGGCGAGTCCGCCACGACGGCCACGCCCCACACGACAAGCAGCGCAAGCGCGCTCGTTGCGCCCACCGCTGCGACGGGATAGAGCAGGCATGACAGACCCGAGAGCGCGAGCGCCGCGGCCGCAACGGGCGCGCTGCCCCAGCGCTTGCTGATCACGCCGCCCAGGACGCAGCCGACGACGCCTGCGCCAATGACGCAAAATGCCGCTGCAGACACATGCAAGGGCGATCCCCACCCGCTGCCCGCCAGCGCATCCGACAGCAGGTAAGGCACCACGGTCCAGAAGGCATACAGTTCCCACATGTGGCCGAAGTAGCCCATCGCCGAGGCACGAAACGCAGGGATTTTGAAAGCCGCGAGCACCCCGCCGAGACGCAGGGGACCGGTGCCGCTGGCGACAACATGAGGGCCGTCCCCGAGCCGCGCGATGAGCACAGCCGCCACCAGGGCGAGTGCGGTGGAGCCCAGCACCACCGCGCGCCACTCGAGCGCCCAGCCCAAGGTTCGCATCAAGTGGGGCAGCGCGGTGCCGAGCGTGAGCATGCCCACCAGCCAGCCGAGCGCATGCCCTGTGTGGCGCGGGGTCCAGCTCACGACCAGTTTCATGCCGATCGGATAGATGCCGGCCAGCGCGAAGCCGGTGGCAAAGCGCCAGACCACCCCGGCATACAAGTCGGAAGCCGACAAGGCGAATCCCGCGTTGAAAGCGCTGCCGAGGACCGCGCAGCCGGCGAAGATGCGACTGGGCGCGTACCGATCCGCGAATCCCGTCAGCGCGAAGACGAGCGTGCCGACGATGAAGCCCGCCTGCACTGCGCTGGTGAGCCAACCCAGACCCGAGGCATCCATCAGCCACGCACGTGCCAGCACATCGGCGACGCTGTTGGCGCTGAACCAGAGAGAAGTGCCCAGGAGCTGCGCCAGGACGATGATCGCAAGCGGCCTGTTCACGCGAAGACACCCGAGGCGGGGAACCGATCAACCCCCACGCATGCCGAGACTTTCCGGCATCGTGTGCCGGCATCGCCGATGCAGTCCACGAGCCACCCCGATGCTGTACAGGGGCGGCCAGCATACCCTCCCTGCGAGCTTCGGAACAGATCCGAGACAACCCGTCCGTGAACGCCGCTACAACTCACGCCGCCAGCGCGAGCAGTTCGCTGTCGATCGCCTGCATGACCTCGTCGAGCAGGGCACCGACTTGCTCGATCAGTCGAATCATCGGTTCGGACACCCCGCTCGCCGTCGCCGACAAGGTCTCCAGCGCCAGGCACGTCGCAGCAAGTTCGGTCGCGCCGATGTTCGCGCTGGCCGACTTGAGCGAGTGCGCTGCCCGACGCACCCCGGGCGCGTCGTCGGCTTGCGCGGCATGCCGCATCGCGTCCAGATCTTCCACGGCCGCACTGCGATAGCTCTGCGCGATCTTGTCGAGCAATCCATGACCGCGCAGTCGCGCCAGTTCGTGCAGTCCCTCGACTGCGGCACGGTCGAGCACGGCCGGCGGCCTGGCGTCAGCGACGTGCGACGCGGGAAGACCGAGTGCTTGCACGGGCGCTGCGACCTGCACGCCGCTCGCAGCGGCGTGCACCGCTCGCCCCCCCAGATAGCGTGCCAGGACGGCTCCGAGCGCGTCTTGTTTGAACGGCTTGGAAAGATAGTCGTCCATTCCCGCGGCGAGGCATTGCTCTCGGTCGCCGAGCAGGGCATTCGCGGTCAAGGCGACGACCGGGACCCGGCCGCGGCCGGCATCCCGGGCTTCCCAACTGCGAATCCGCCGGGTTGCCTCGAGCCCGTCGAGCCCGGGCATCTGGCAGTCCATCAGGATCAGGTCGAAGTGTTCGCTGGTGGCCTTGGCCAAGGCCTGCTCGCCATCGGCCGCATGCACGACTTCCATGACAAAGGGTTCGAGCATGGCGTGAGCCAACTCGGTATTGACGGGGTTGTCCTCGGCAAGCAGCACACGGGCATCCCACCGCTGGTAATGCCGGGGCACTTCTGCGGCCACCTTCGCCACCGCATCCGAGTCGCCCAGACGCAGCGGGACCGTGAACCAAAACAGCGCGCCCCCGCCCTGCGCCTGTTCGTACCCGATCTCACCGCCCATCAGCGTCACCAGCCGCTGGCAGATCGCCAGTCCCAGCCCCGTTCCGCCGTAACGACGCGCCATGGAACCGTCGGCCTGGTTGAAGGGCTGGAAGAGTCTCTGGCGCAGTTCCGGTGTAATGCCGATGCCGGAATCCTGAACCTCGCAGCGAAGACGCGCGTCGCCAGGCTGCGCTGGCGACGGGTCGTCCACCCAACGTGCACGCACCCGGACCGTTCCCCGCTCGGTGAACTTCAAGGCGTTGCCGACGAGATTGCACAGAATCTGCCGCAGACGCAGGGGATCGCCGCGCAGCGCGTCCGGCAGCGCCTCGCTGCCTTCCACGGCAAGGATCAACCCCTTCTGCGAGGCCGATTCCCCGAACAGAGCCTGGACGTCGGCGACGAGCTTGCGGGGCGAGAAATCGATGTTCTCCAGATCGAGCTTGCCGGCCTCGATCTTCGACAGGTCGAGGATCTGGTTGATGATCGCGAGCAGCGCCTCGGCCGACGCATGCGCGGTCCTGGCGAAATGTCTTTCGCGCTGCGACAGACCTGCCCGGTTGAGCAGCTCCAGCATGCCCAGCACGCCGTTCATCGGCGTGCGGATTTCATGGCTCATGGTGGCGAGAAACTCGGACTTCGCCACGCTCGCCGCCTCCGCGTCATCCTTCGCCCGCAGCAGCTCCGCGGTGCGTTTCGAAACCTCGCTCTCGAGCGTATCGCGATGATCCCGCAAGGCCGCGTCCCGGCTCTGGATCTCGCCCAGCATGTTGTTGAAGCCGTCGACGAGCGTCCCCAACTCGTCGACGGACGAGGACTGGAGCCGCACCTCGTAGCGGTGGTTCACCGAGACTTGCCGCATCGTGGAGGTCATCTCCTCGATGGGCGCGACGATCAGGCGGCTCAATCGGCGTCCGAACATGACGACGGCCAATACCAGGAGCGCCAGGCCGCTCGCGACCATGAAGATGTTGCGCACGATGCCGGCCCAGAACTCGGACAGGCAGACCTCGAGCTCCACACGCCCCACCGAGGCGTCCTCGGGACTCAAGGGGGCCGTGATGGTGATGATGCGATCGCTCACCAGTGCCGAGAACAGCGAATCGACGTGTTCGGCCGCATGGCGCGGAAACTGACGCTCGACGAATACCTTGTCGTCGCCCTCGATGACCCGGACCGCCTGGATCGATTCGACTTCGTCCATCGAGGCGATCCAGTCAGTGGCCGCCCTCTTGTCGGCGAACAGCACTGCGGCATGGAGACTTTTTCCCGCGATCCTCGCTACACTGGTCAGTTCGGCGAGGTGGCTGTTGCGCATCACGATCGCCTGATTCACGACGAAGACAGCCAGCGTCAGGCTCACCGCGATCAGCAGCGGCACCGAGGACAAGACACTCAGCTTGTCGCGCAGCGACAAGGATCCGAACCAGCGCTTCATGGCAACTTTCTCGGCATCCCGCGACCCTCCTCCGCTCGATGGCGTAGCGAGACACCGCAATCGATCAAATTTTCGAACTGCAGCCGACGCGGCATGTCCGCGCGCATCGCGCGGGCGCGCGAGCGACGGATCGTTGCGTCCACGTCGGTCGCCGGCGGCATTTTCAGCGTACCGTCCGGGCCAGCGTAAGCAGTTGCGCGCGCAGGCGCAAACCGGCCGCCTGCGCCGCCTCGCGATTCGCGTCGAACCGAATTTTTCCATCGACCATGACCAAGCCCAGCATGCCACCGGCGTCCACGAAGCCCACCGCGTCGCTCACGGTGAGTATCGGCCTGCTCGATGTCACCTTGAACGCACCGGGCACGCTCGCGCGCTCTGCGGCATCGATGTACAGCACGTGGCACGAAGCGAGATCGCCGAGTTGGGGATTGCTCCGGACACGCACCTCCCGAGTCTGCACCGCCTTGCCCTCGATGCTGGCGAAGCCCGCCACCGTCTCCTGATTGCCGATGACGCATACCGCCAACGAGGCATCGGCCGGGACTTGAGCTTTCGCAGGCCAGTCGGTGAACTTGGCGAAGTTCAGCACATAGGCGGCCTTGATCTGAGCCTCGGTGTGGGTATGGGGCTGGGACTGCACCAGACCAGGATACAAAACCGAGGCGAAGGTGATCAGCCAGCGCATGAAGAACATGACCGGTTGCAAACCATGGGTGGATTCTTGTCGCTGTCGCATGAACCGGCTAGAACTTCCAGTCCACCTTCACATAGGCCCCGCGCGGCACCTGATAACTGGCCGTGCCGACGAAGTCGGCGACGAACTCCGAACGCCGGCTGTCCAGGAGATTCTGGCCGATGAGGGCGACATCCAGGTTGCGGTTGATCTTCCAGCCCAGGCGCGCATCGACGCTGGTGTACGAAGGAACGCTGAAAGCGGGCAAGGAATCCACGTGGCGCAACCATAGGTCGAATTCTACGCCGCGGCTCAGGCTCGTCGTCGAGCGCAAGGACACGGTGTGCCGGGGAGAACTGCCTTCGAGTTGGGTGTCCGGGCCGTTGGCGCCGCTGAAGTCGAGCCACTGACGCGCCAGGAAACCCGACAACCGCCACCCATCGGTGGGGCGCACTTCCGCCGACACCTCCACGCCGCGTACGCGACCCGAGCCTGCGTTGCCTATGGGCACGGGAACGACTGCATGCGGGGGAACCGCCAACAGTTGCAGCTGCGTCGCCCCCATGGTGAACGAACGGATCCCTTCGTAGCGGTTGTGGAACAGCGTCATGTCCACCGACATGCGTGGAGTAATCTGGTTGCGGTAGCCTACTTCGAAGGCATGCAGACGTTCGGAATCGAACTCGCGCCCGCCGGTGAGCGCCAGTTCGACCGGCAAGGGCGTCGGATTGGCTGCCGTGAGTGGCGGCAGTACCTCGCGACGAATGCGCCCGTCGGCTTCGGCACGCGACGGCGTGCGCACGGCGCGAGCCACCGATCCCCAAAGGGACTGCGTTGGCGAAGGCGTCCACAGCAGTCGGGCGCTGGGCTGAATCTCACGACCGGTATAGCTGTTGTGTTCCAGGCGCGCGCCCAGCGTGAGTCGGACGCGCTCCGGGATGAGCGCCCACTCGTCCTGAACGAATGCGGACCAAAGATGCGTGCTGCGATTTTCCGGCGCGATGGCGATGGTCTCGATCGAGGCGATATCGTCCCTGCTGAATCGATAGCCCAAACCGAACACGAGGTCGTGAGCAGCACCCCAGGGCGTGCGTCGCTGCAACTCCAGATCCAGCGTCTGACGCTTCTCGACCAGTGAGCCCAGATGGTACTCGGCATGATCGACGAAGCCTTGCACCGTGGTCGCGCTGCGGGTCCTGCCGCCGCCCTCCCAGCGCAGAAGCAGATGCGCCCCCTTGTTTTTCTGATCGATATCCTCGGTGGCCTGAAAGGGCGGTAGCAGCCGACCGGAGACCAGGCGTTCGCCAACCCGGCCGCTGAACGCCTGACCCTGGACGAGCAGATCGTCGCCCGAGCCCAGAGCGCGGTCGATGCGAAATCCGACCGAGCCCGCGTTCCAGTCGTCGCGGCCTTCCTGTCCGATCGCATCGGGGAAGCGATCGCGCGCAAAGCCCTTGGCATACACGCGATAGGCGCCCTCTTCACCGATCGATCCTCCGAACCGGGCCACGCCGAAAGCGCGCTCGGCAGTGCCGGCACCCGCGGAGAGCAGCGCGCTCTGCGTGTCTTGCGCGCGTCGAGTGATGATGTTGATGACGCCATTGACCGCATTCGCCCCCCACAATGCAGCACCCGGCCCGCGTATGACCTCGATGCGCTCGATGTCCTCGAGCACGGTGTCGTGCAATTCCCACTGCACCCCGGCGAAGAGCGGCGTATACAAGGTGCGACCGTCCATGAGCACGAGCAGCTTGTTGGCAAAGCGGCCGTTGAAGCCGCGGATACTGACCGCCCATTTGTTCGAGCCGAACCGCGCCACCTCTACGCCCGGTGCCATGCGCAAAGCCTCGGGGATGGACGTCACGCCGGACCGGCGGATGTCCTCGGCGGTGATCACGAACACGGCGGACGCCGAATCGGCGATGCGCTGCAGTTTCTTCGAACCGGATACGACCTGGATGTTCATCAATTCCTCCAGGCTCAGATCCGCGACCGAGCGCGCCGCGGACTCGGTCCCCGATACGGGCGTGTGCCACACGACGAAAGTTGCCGCCACCACGAGCGTACAGGTACGCAGACGCCATTGATCACGCATATTCTTCGAATTCCTTTGGAGGCAGCCGACAACGCCGCACGATACGGCTGCCCGACTATTCGTTGATCCCTCGGGGAACGATACTGTCCTGACCACGGGGTTAGCCCGGGGAACAAAGCCTGATTTGCCAGTCAATTGCTCGACGGCCGCGCGATACCGCGGTCCGGACTCGATTGCGCGCTCGTGCGCGTGGCTCGTCGGCGGCTGCGGAGCGATGTTGTTCGAACGCACCTTGCCTCCGATAATCCCTCGCGATTCTGGCGCGCTGCGTGCTGCCGGCCACGATGGACCGCATCCCTCTCCCACAATATGGAAGGCATTCGAATGAACGATTACCGCGCGCTACCTTCACTGCTCATGCTCGCAGCCGGCATCGCCGCGACCAGCGCCGTGGCGCAGAACTATCCCGGCAAACCTGTGCGCATCATCGTGGGGACCGCCCCGGGCGGAGGCACCGACACGCAGGCGCGATTGATCGCGAAGCGGTTCCAGGAAACCATGAACCAGCGATTCGTCGTCGACAATCGCCCGGGCGCCTCGGGCATGATCGGGGCGGAACTCACAGCGCGTTCGCCGGCCGACGGCTACACGATCATGATGGCAACCGCGCTGCTGGCGACGAACGCGATCCTGTACAAGAAGATCACCTTCGATCCCTTCAAGGACCTCACACCGATCAGCCAGATCTCGTTCGCGCCGCAGTTTCTGATCGTCCACCCCAGCGTGCCGGCGCGCACAGCGCAGGAATTCGTCACCATGGCGAGGAAGCACAGTGGCAAGCTGAATGCAGGATCCAGCGGGACCGGCTCGGCCAACCATCTTGCCTTGGAGATGTTCAAGCTCGCTACCGGCATCCAGGCGACGCACGTGCCTTACAAGAGCGGTGCACCCGCCATGGTCGCCCTCATCGGCGGCGAGGTCGACTTCACCTTCACCGGCGCAGTGACCGCGCTACCGCATATCCGCACCCGCAAGGTACGCCCTCTGGCCGTCACGTCGATCAAGCCCTCCTCGGTCCTGCCCGAGGTGCCGACGCTGAACACCTGGTACCCGGGCTTCGAATCGGCCAACTGGTACGCGCTGTTCGCCCCTGCAGGAACCGCGTCGGCCGTAATCGCGAAACTCAGCGAAGAAACCGCGAAAGCGATCAAGGCGCCCGAGGTGCGCGAGTTCATTGCTGGCGAAGGTGCCGAACCGGTAGGCGGCACACCGCAGGAGTTGGCCGCCCTGTTCAAACGCGACTTCGACCGCTACTCCAAAGTGATCGCGGCAGCGAACGTGAAAGTGGAATAGCGCAAGCGCCTTGGCGGTTACGGCCGCCGCCCTCTGCAGTAGCGGCCGAAGGGTCGGGGTGCGCTGCACGACGCGCCCCCCCTGCCGCCGTTCGGCGCCGGCATCGGCGAGCCGCCCTCTACGGGCATGCGCCGTGACGCGGACGTTCGGCGACGCAAATGATCCTATCCCGCGGTGCGGGGAGACGTTACCATTGCCGCAGGCCCCCCCTGGGCCTGAATAACGAAAGGAGATGTCATGCCGGCTCTTCAACCAGGAGCGCAAGCGCCCGACTTCACGCTTGCCTCCCACGTCGATAGCAAGCTCTCGTTGAGCGGCTTCAAAGGCCGCAAGACCGTAGTTGCATTCCTGCCCTTCGCATTTACCGGCGGGTGAAAGAACCAAGTCATCGGGTTCCGTGAGAACTACGAAGAATTCAAGAAGTTGAACGTTGAAATCCTGCAACTGAGCGCCGACACCGTCCCCAGTCTCAAGGCTTGGGCGGAGCAACTCGGCGGACTGCCCTTCCCGCTGCTGTCGGACTACTGGCCGCATGGGTCGATCGGCAAAGCCTATGGCGTGTTCAACGACGAACGCGGCATGGATGCGCGTGCCGTGTTCCTGGTCGATGAGAGCGGCGTCATTCGCCATTCGCATACCTATGCGCCGGGCACCATCCCGGAGAGCAAGGATCTGCTGGACCGTCTGAAGGCACTCTAGCCCCAGACTCGAAGGGTGAGCAGCCGAACAGGCCGGAATCCTGGTCGGTCGGCTGCCTCGCCCTTCTTCCCTCGAAGACGGTCGTCGGCTCGCCACGACCGTCTTTTTTCGCCCGTTCGGTGAGGACGGTCACCCGGCCCGATGGATACCGTGCGCCAGAAGATGCGACGACGATGTTGGGATCGTCCCCGGCTCGTGTTAGCTTTGACCCATCACAATGCGAGAGGAGTACAAGGCCATGAAGGGAGTCGTCGTTTGTCCGCAGCCGCGCGCCGCCGATGTGGGGGCCGCAATTCTGGAGAAAGGCGGCAACGCCTTCGATGCCGCCGTCGCCACGGCGTTCTCGCAAATGGTCAACGATCCCTTCATGTGCGGCATCGGCGGCATGGGCACGCTGCACTATTACCACGCCGCATCGGGCCAGAGCGGCATGGTCGATTTCTACAATCGGGCGGGCAGCAAGGTGCGCCCCGACATGTGGGAGAAGGACTGCAAGGGCCGCACGGAGATCTCCGGCTACAGCCTGTTCGACGACTACCGCAGCGAGATCGGCTACACCTCGATCATGACCCCGGGGACACCCGCCGGGCTGGGTCTCGTCCACGACAAGCACTGTTCGATGTCTTGGTCGGATTTGATCGCCCCAGCCATCGCGCAGGCGGACGAAGGCATCGTCGTCACGCCGCATCTGGCCGGCGTCTGGGCACGGTACCGCCAGCCCGGCATACCCGATGGCATGACGCGCATCACGAAGACCGCCGAGTGCGCCCGCGTGTACCTGCACCCCGAAGGCCGGTTCTATCAGGTCGGTGAAGTCATGCGCCTGCCCGACTACGCGCGCACGCTGGAGCGCCTGGCCCGCGGCGGTTGGCAGGAGTTCCACCATGGCAAACTGGGCGACGAGATCGCAGCCGATCTGGAGGCGAACGGCTCTTACGTGACGAGAGCGGACATTGCCGATTTCCAGCCCGAGACGTATGCGCCGCTCGAAGGCAGCTATCGCGGCTACGTGGTGCGGTCCAACCCGCCGCCGGGCAGCGGCGCCACGCTGATCGCGATGCTGCAGATCCTCGAGCACTTCGATCTCGGCAGCCTGCACCACTGCTCGGCAAGACATATCGATTTGGTCGCGCGAGCCATGGCGGCGGCGCATGTGGATCGCAACCAGTATCTGGGCGATCCGCGCTTCGCCGATGTACCGACCGCGATGCTGATCTCGAAGGAACGCGCCGCCTACTGGGCTCAGCGCATCGAACGCGGCGAATTTCTCGGCGACGAAGGGCAGTCCCCCCCGGGATGCACGACCCATCTGTGCACCTTCGACGCCCAAGGCAATGCCGTGTCGCTCACGCACACCCTGGGCACGGCCGCAGGCGTCGTCTCGCCCGGCCTGGGGTTCAACTACAACAACTCGATGAAGCTGTTCGATCCGGTGCCCGGACGCAAGAACTCGATGGCTCCGGGCAAGGCGCGCACGACCGGCATGGTACCGACCATGCTGTTGAAGGATGGCAAGCCGGTGCTCGTCGCCGGCGCCCCCGGTGGCAGCGTCATCATCAGCGCCACGCTGCAGGCGATCCTGAACGTGGTCGACTTCGGCATGTCACCAGTCGAGGCCGTGACCGTGCCTCGCATCCATTGCGAGGGCAAGGGCATCCACGCCGAGGCGACGATACAGCAAGCGGTGATCGACGAACTGCGCGCCATGGGCCACAAGGTGGTTCACAGCCCGCACAGCTTCGAGCCCATCATGTCGCGCGCCCACGTCATCTCGACCATCGGCGGCCGCATGCGCGGCGGCGCGGATCCGCGCGGCGGAGCGGGCGTCGGGTACGCCTGGTAGAACGGCAGGCCAACGGCGCTGCGGCTGGCGGGGCGGGTCGCTCGGATCGGCCCCGCTGCATAGTCAAGCCTGTGCTGCCCGGGCCTCGCGCAACGTGCCGCCACTGCGTGCGAGATCCCGCAGCAGATCGGCCGGCCGCCAGCGCTCGCCGTAGCGCTGATGCCACTGCTCGATCTGCTCGTACACCGCCTGCACGCCGATCTGATCGGCCCAGAACATCAGTCCGCCGCGATAGCGCGGGAAGCCGAAGCCGTGCAGCCACATCACATCGACGTCGCTCGCGCGCAGGGCCTTGCCTTCCTGCAGGATCTTGCAGGCTTCGTTCACCGACGAGAACAACAATCGGCGCAGTATCTCTTCAGGGGTGAAGGCGCGCTGCGCTATGCCCATCGCATGCGACACCTCCCGGATGATCCGCTTGGTCTCGGGATCGGGGTGCGGCGTGCGATCCCCCCGCTCGTACCGATACCAGCCGGCACCGGTCTTCTGCCCCAGGCGGCCCATCTCGACCAACCGGTCGGGGATCGGCAGCTTGCGATAGTTGGGGTCGGCTGCCGCACGGCGGCGGCGTGAAGCCGCGCCGATGTCCAGGCCGGCCAGATCGCCCACCGCGAACGGCCCCATCGGATAACCGAAATCCACCATCACCTTGTCGATCTCTTCAGGCTGTGCGCCCTCCTCGACCATCAGCACCATCTCGGTGTTGAACGGCGCGCGGCTGCGATTGGCGACGAAGCCATCGCAGTTGCCTGCGTAGACGGCGATCTTGCCGATGCCGCGCCCCAGCTTCATCGCCGCGGCGAGCGTCCGCGGGGCGCTGTGCTTGCCCGCGACGACTTCGAGCAGCTTCATCACGTTCGCGGGGCTGAAGAAATGCGCGCCCGCCACCTGGCCGGGCCGGCGCGTGGTTGCCGCGAGTTCGTCGATATCGAGCGCGGACGAGTTGGTGAGCAGCAGGGCTTGCGGCTTCATCACGGCATCGAGCTGGGCGAAGACCGCCTTCTTGACTTCCATCTCCTCGTACACCGCTTCGATCGCGACATCGCAATCGGCGATCGCCTCGTAGCTGTCGACGGCAAGGATGCGCGGCAGGCGGCGCTCGACTTCCTCCCGCGTCACGCTGCCGCGCTGCACGCTGATCGCGTAGTTGTCCTGGATGCGCTGCATGCCCTTGGCAAGCGCTGCCGGCGTCGCTTCCAGCACCTTCACCGGGATGCCGAAGTCGGCGAACGACATGGCGATGCCGCCTCCCATCGTGCCCGCGCCGACGATCGCAACCCGCTTGAGTTCCGGCAGCAGCATGTCTTTGTCGAGACCGGGAATCCGGGTGGCTTCGCGCTCGGCGAAGAACACATGGCGCAAGGCTTTAGCCTCGTCGGCGTTCTCCAATTCGGCGAACAGGCGCAACTCCGTCTGCATGCCTTGCTCGAACGGCTCGCGGGTCGCCGCCTCCACGGCTGCGATGCAGTGATAAGGCGCTTGCTGGTTGCGCGCCTTGCGGGCGATCGCCTTGCGCATCGCCTCGAACATGCCTGGATCGGCAGCCGCCTGTGCGAGCTTGTCGGTCATGTCGCGCACGCGCGGCAGCGGTCGCTGCTCGGCGACCGACCGGGCGAATGCGATCGCCTCCGCCCGCAAGTCCTTGCCCTCGACGAGGGCGTCGACGATGCCCAGCATCTTTGCCTGCTCGGCCGAGATATGGCGACCGCTGACAATGAGATCCAACGCCGCCTTCGGACCGATCAGCCGCGGCAGCCGCTGCGTACCGCCCCCGCCCGGAATGATGCCGATGCCGACCTCCGGCAGCCCCAGCTTGGCGCTCGGGACCGCGATGCGGTAGTGACAGGCGAGCGCATTCTCCAGCCCGCCGCCCAGCGCATAGCCATGGATCGCAGCGACGATGGGCTTGCTGGTACGATCCAGCCAATCGTAGGTGCGCCGCGCCGGAATCGCACGCGGCTTGCCGAACTGACGGATGTCGGCCCCGGCGATGAAGCTGCGGCCGGCGCCGATCAGCACCATGGCCTTCACGCCGGCATCGGCGTCGGCCTGTTCGACCGCAGCAAGAATGCCCTCCGGGACACCCGGAGCCAATGCGTTGACCGGCGGATTGTCGACCGTGATGATGCCGATACCGTCGACGACATCGAAGCGGACCCGCGCCTGCTCGCTCATTGCTCGTTCCTCCCCCTCGGAATTGCTCGTGGCCCGTGCGTCCGGAATGACGCCGTGTGAGTGTGCCTGCCTTGGCAGGGAAGCTTACCTCATAACCCGCCTGGGCCGGCGCGCACGCCGCCATGCACGACACCGGCGCGCGCCACCGCGCTGCAAGCCGATTGCGCGTCGCCTGCCTCAGGCGGTATCGTAGCGCCGCCCGCTTCGGGCATTGCACACGACACGAGGGATGGATATGAAGATTGCGGTCATACACGACTACGCCGATGTGTTTCGCAACACACGCGCCTACCCCAAGCTCCAAGGTCACGAAGTCGTGATCCATACCGACGCCTATGCCGACCCGCAGCGCGTCATCAAGCAAGTGGCGAGCTGCGATGCCGTGGTGCTCACACAGCAGCGGGTCCCCATCACCCGGCAGATCGTCGAAGGGTTGCCGCAGCTGCGGTTCATCAGCCAGACCGGACGCAATGTCAATCACATCGACGTGGCCGCCTGCACCGAGCACGGCATCGTCATCTCCGCGGGCGGGGGCAGCGGCGGCGGCAGCCCGTACTCGACCACGGCCGAGCTGGCATGGGGTCTCATCCTCGCCTCGCTGCGGCACATCCCTTACGAGGTCGAGCGCTTCAAGCAGGGACACTGGCATTCGACGGTCGGAACGCGCTTGAACGGCAACACGCTGGGCATCTATGCGTTCGGCCATATCGGCGGCGCCGTGGCCCGCGTGGGCAAGGCCTTCGGCATGAAAGTAATCTGCTGGGGACGTGAAGGCTCGACTGCGCGCGCGAAGGCGGAAGGCTTCGAGGTGGCCGCGAGCCGCGAGGAATTCTTCGCCAACTCGGACATCATCAGCCTGCATCTGCCCGGCAACAAGGACACCCGCGGCCTCGTCACGGCGGCGGACCTCGCGCTCATGAAGCCCACCGCCCTGCTCGTCAACACCAGCCGCGCCCCCATCATCGCCGAAGGCGCGCTGGTCGAGGCGTTGCGCAAGGGGCGCCCGGGCTTCGCCGCGGTGGATGTCTACGAGCACGAGCCGGTGCTCGGCGCGGATCATCCGCTGCTGAAAATGGAGAATGCCTTGTGCACGCCGCACCTCGGTTACGCCGAGCAGCGCAGCTACGAGGCCCTCTACAAGCTGGCGGTCGACCAGGTTCTTGCATACGTCGACGGCAAGCCGATTCACGTCATCAATCCAGAAGCCATCGGCAAGCGCTGAGATGGACTACGACTACGTCATCGTCGGTGCCGGCTCGGCGGGCTGCGTGCTCGCCAACCGGCTGTCGGCATCAGGGCAACATCGGGTCTTGCTGCTGGAAGCCGGCGATGACGACCGCTGGATCTGGATCCGCATCCCGGTCGGGCTCGCCCACATCCTGACCGGGGATCGCGCCATCTGGCGCTTTCAGACCGAGCCGGACGAAAAAGTCGGCGGGCGCGGCATCTTCTGGCCGCGCGGACGCGCACTCGGCGGATCGAGTGCGGTGAACGGCATGATCTGGGTGCGCGGCGATCCGCTGGAACTCGATCACTGGGCGAGCCTCGGCAACCCGGGCTGGTCCTATGCCGACATGCTGCCGTGCATGAAGCGCATGGAATCCTATGCGCTCGGCGATCCCGAGTACCGCGGCAAGGACGGTCCGATGCACATCACCCGCTACGCCGATCGGGATCTGCTCTCGGAGGGCTATCGGCTCGCCAATGCCGAGGCCGGCGTGCCGCTCACCGAGGACTACAACGGCCCGCGCTTCGAAGGCGTCGGCTACCTGCAATACAACACGCGCGGCGGCAAGCGCCGCCACACGGGCGACAACTACTTGCGCCCGGCGATGCAGCGGCCCAACCTGACCGTCCACACTCAATCGCTGGCACAACGCGTGCTGCTCGAAGGCAAGCGTGCGGTCGGCGTCGAATATCGCAAGGGCGATACGCTCGTCACCGCCCGGGCGCAACGCGATGTGATTCTTGCCGCCGGTGCGATCCAGTCGCCCCAGTTGCTGGAGCTCTCGGGCATAGGCCATGGCGATGTGCTGCAGCGGGCGGGCATCCCCGTCCTGCATCACCTGCCCGGCGTGGGCGAGAACCTGCGCGATCACCTGCACGTCCGCCTCGCTTTCGAGACGCAGTTGCGCACCACGCTGAATGCGATCCTGCGCAGCCCCTATCTCAAGGCAAAGATGGGCGCCCGATGGCTGTTCCTGCAGCGCGGTCTCATGTCGACATCGGGCGCCACGGTCATGGCCATCGCGCGCAGTCGCCCCGACCTGCCACGGCCCGACATCAAGATGCAGCTGCATCATGTTTCGATGGCGAGCAGCCACTACGCGGACGATCGCAGCGCGCGCAACTTCGCCCAAAAGCTGGGGCTCGACGACTACCCGGGCTTCTCCATCGGCACCTATGTGCTGCGCCCCGAGTCGCGGGGCTCCATCCACGTGCGCACACCGAACGCCGCCGATCCGCCGGCGATCCATGCCAATTATCTGTCCGCGCAGGAAGACGTCGACACGATGCTGGCGGCGCTGCGCATGATCCGCAAAGTCGCCTCTCAACCCAGTCTCGCCAAGCACATCGTCCGCGAAACGAGACCGGGCCCCGCAGCGACCAGCGACGATCAGTTGCTCGATCACATCCGTCAGACGGGTCAGACTTCGTACCACCCGATCGGCAGCTGCCGCATGGGCGCCGACCCGCTCGCCGTCGTCGATGCGCAACTCAAGGTCCACGGCATCGAAGGCCTGCGCGTTTGCGACGCTTCGATCATGCCGACCATGGCCGCGTCGAACACCAATGGACCGTCGATCCTGATCGGCGAGAAGGCATCCGACCTCGTGCTGAGCGGCGCTCAGCCCCGTTGACCGAGCAGCTTTCCCACGTAAACGAGCCAAGCCGATGAGCGCGAACGCCGACGATCGACCCGAAACGTGGCTGCTGGGCACGGACGGCTCGGCCAGCGCCGAGTACGCGGCGCGCTATGTGGCGGCGTCTGCGCTGCGCTCGGGCGTAAGCTCGATACGCTTGGTCAACGTTCGCTTTCCTTCCACCGGCGTCGGTGCCTCGCGGACGGCAACGAGCTTGCTCGACCGGGCTCGCGCAGACGCCGAGAGCACCAGTGCGAACGTTCGACGCATCCTCCAGCCGACAGGCCTGCCTGTCGCACTCGATGCGCCGGTTGGCGACGATCCCGCCAGCGTCATCGCGCGCCTGGCGAAGAAGCATAGAGCCACGCAGATCGTGCTGGGCACGCGCGGCCTGAGTGCGATTGCCAACATCGCACTCGGATCGACGGCCTACAAGGTTCTGCACCTCGTCCGAGTTCCGGTCACCTTGGTCCCCGGCCCGGGCGCAGGCCGGCGTGCGGCATCCGCGCGCAAAGCCCATCGCATCCTCGTGGCGACCGATGGCTCGCCGCGCGCGGCCCATGCCCTGCATTACGTGAGACGGCTGGCTGGCATCGACGCGGCCCTGGAAGTGCACCTGATCAACGTGCAGCCCCGCATCGTTTCAGGCAACGTGCGCAGCTATTTCTCGGCTGCGCAGATTCACGACTATCAGAAAGCGGAAGGGATGTCGGCCATGAGGCATCCGATTCGCCTGCTCGAGAAGTGCGGCGTCCGGCATCAGGCGCATATTCGCACGGGTCCGGCAGCAGAGGTGATCGTCGACGCGGCCCGCGAGCTGAACTGCGACCGCATCGTCATGGGAACACGCGGGCTCGCCGCGGCCGGATCGCTGCTGCTCGGATCGATCGCCTATGGCGTGGTGCATCGCGCCGATCGACCCGTGACGCTGGTCAAGTAGCGCAGGGGCGACTCGCCGCTCGCCTGCGCGCTAAGCCGGCCTCGGCAGTCCCCGCTCGCGCATGAGCGCGCAGACAGCGCTGCGCACATCGTTCAGATCGGACATCAGATCGAGTTCGTCGGCGCTCACCCGATGCACGCCGCGCTCGGTGACGATGAAATCCATCGGGACGTCGTGCGGTTGCGGCTGTATGGTCTGCATGCGCGAGACTTCGAACGCGATGGCGATCTTGAGCGGCTGCGGCATCATGGCCGCGAGCGTGCGATCGAAGTACCCGCCGCCGTAGCCGAGTCGATACCCGCGCGGACCGAAACCGACTGGGGGGATCAGCAGAGCATCGGGCGCCACCACGCGCGTGCCCCGCGGGACGGGCAGATCGAACACGCCAGGCACCATGGCCACGCCGGGCCACCATTCGTGAAACTGCAGCGGCGCCTTCTTGGCGACCACGGCAGGCAGCGCCGCAACTGCTCCGCGCTGGCGCAGGTGGCGGATGAAGAAACGGCCGTCGCATTCGCCCTTGAAGGGCCAGCAAAAGCCGACCACGCAGCCTTCGAGCGCACTGAAACCTTCGATCAGGAACCGCGTGACGCTCGCGTTCCAACTGCGTCGCGTTTCGAGCGGCACAGCCTCGCGCCGGGCGAGCATTTCCGCGCGCTGCGCCTTGCGCCAGTCCGATACTTCGCTCGGCATTGCCATACCCATCGCCTCCACGCCTGGTTCGTCTCGCGGCCTGTGCCCCGACACTGGCGGCCTTGGCTGCATGCGTCCGAGCTTAGCATCGCAGCACGCGGTCGGCGCGCGGGCGAACCCGCATCCCCTCCGGCGCTTTGCGCGCGCAAGTCTCGGACGAGATCCCAGGGGAGCAAACCTGGCAGGCTCGACGCTTCAACTACAATCCGGAACATCGATCGCGTACGATTGCCTTGTCAGGCCAGTCGGCTCGACCGTCGTACGCAGCCATGAACGCGCTCGGCTCGGCAACGTGCTGCAAGCCGAGCGAGGCCGAACGCCCCCAGCATGCATGCGTACGCGCCTGCGCGAGCCCGAGCCCCGCTTGATCGACAGAAAGTTTTCTCCGCCATGAGTGTCCGCAATCTAGATGCACTGCTTCACCCCGGTTCGGTCGCAGTCATCGGCGCCTCGGTACGCGCGCATAGTGTGGGCGCGACGGTGATGCGCAATCTGGTGCACGCCGGGTTCAAGGGTGCCCTCTACCCGGTGAATCCCAAGTATCACGAGGTGCAAGGGGTTCGAGCCTACGCGAACATTGCGAGCCTGCCTTCGGCGCCGGATCTGGCGGTGATCTGCACGCCCCCTTGGAGCGTACCTGGGCTCATCGATCAATTGGGCCGGCGAGGCACGCGCGCGGCGATCGTGCTCACCGCGGGACTGAACGGCCTGCGCGACGAACACGACCGCACGCTCACCCAGGCGATGCTCGATGCGGCGCGCCCGCATCTGCTGCGCATCCTCGGCCCGAATTGTGTGGGCCTGCTGGTGCCTGGCATCGGTCTGAACGCGAGCTTCGCCCACACCGACGCCGTGCCGGGCAAGATCGCCTTCATTTCGCAGTCCGGCGCGCTGGTCACGGCGGTCCTCGACTGGGCGAAGTCGCGCCAGATCGGGTTTTCTCATTTCGTCTCGCTGGGCGAAAGCGCGGACGTTGATTTCGCCGATCTGATCGATTACCTCGGCAGCGACGGCAATACGCGCGCCGTGCTGCTGTACATCGAGTCGATCAGGAACGCCCGAAAGTTCCTCTCGGCGGCGCGCGCCGCCGCGCGCAACAAGCCGCTGATCGTCGTGAAGGCGGGACGCGCCCCCGAAGGCGCCAGAGCGGCCGCGTCGCACACAGGCGCCCTCGCCGGCTCCGATGCCGTGTTCGATGCCGCGATCCGTCGCGCCGGCATGTTGCGGGTCGATACCATGCTCGACCTGTTCGCCGCGGTGGAAACGCTCTCGCACATCACCAAGCTCAACGGCGAGCGCATCGCCATCATGACCAACGGCGGCGGCGCGGGCGTCATGGCGGCAGATGCCGTCTCTCTGGGCGGCGCCAAGCTCGCTGATCTGTCGTCAGAGACCCTCGCTCGTCTGGACGAGAAACTGCCCAAGACCTGGTCCCGTGGCAATCCCATCGACATCATCGGCGACGCACCCGTCGAGCGCTACGTCGAAACGCTGCGCGCACTCGGCGAAGATCCCGAGTCGGATGCCGTCCTGTTCATCCACGCGCCAACGGCGATCGTGCCCAGCGCCCAGATCGCCGCAGCGTGCGCACCCGTGGTGCATGCCCTGGGCAAACCGGTCCTGAGCTGCTGGCTCGGCGAAGACGCCGTCGCCGAGGCCCGCAAGGTGTTCCACCAAGCGGGCATCGCCGATTATGCGACCCCGGAAGAAGCCGTTCGAGCGTTCCTGCAACTGGTGACCTATCGCAAGAACCAGGAATTGCTGCTGCAAACGCCCACGGCATCGCTCGAAGAGGACCACCCGGACACGAGCGCAGCCGCACAGGTCATCGAACGCGTTCTCGAAACGAACCGCGAACTGCTGACGGAGCCGGAGGCCAAGGCGGTGCTCGCGGCATACGGGATCCCGGTGGTGCAGACGCGCATCGCAGGCTCCCCCGAGGCTGCCGCGGCCACAGCCGAGCAGATGGGTTTTCCCGTGGCCATCAAGATTCTGTCGCCCGACATCACGCACAAGTCCGACGTCGGCGGCGTGGCATTGAGCCTCGAATCGGCCGATCAGGTCCGCACGGCCGCCGAAGCCATGCTCAAACGCCTCGCCACGCTCAAGCCCGCCGCGAGGCTCAACGGCTTCACCGTACAGCGGATGGTGCGCCGGCCAGGGGCTCATGAACTGATCGCGGGCGTGACCGTGGATCCCATGTTCGGACCGGTGATCCTGTTCGGTCACGGCGGCACGGGCGTCGAGGTCATCGCCGATCGGGCGGTCGCGCTGCCGCCCCTCAATGTTCCTCTGGCCCGCGAGCTGGTCGCCCGTACCCGCGTCGCCAAGCTGCTCGCCGGCTATCGCGACCGACCGGCTGCCGACATGAGCGCCCTATACGCCACCCTCAGCCGCTTGTCCCAGCTCTTGATCGATCTTCCGCAGGTCGTGGAGCTCGACATCAATCCGCTGCTCGCCGACGAGCACGGCGTCATTGCGCTCGACGCGCGCATTCGGGTGGCTGCCAGCGACGTCGATGGCCAAGAACGTCTGGCGATCCGCCCTTATCCGCACGAACTCGAGGAACTCGTGGACTGGGGCGACCGGGCGCTGGTATTGCGTCCGATCCGTCCGGAGGACACGCAGCAGCACCTGCGCTTCCTGCAGCAGCTCAGTCCGCACGACATACGCATGCGGGTGTTCCATACGCGTCGCTACATCGCGCCCTCGGAGCTTGCACGACTCACCCAGATCGACTACGAGCGCGAGATGGCCTTCATCGCGACGGTGCAAACCGCCGACGGCGGCTGGGAGACCCTGGGGGTCGTGCGCGCCGTTGCCGACCCGGAGAACGCACGCGCCGAGTACGGCATCATCGTGCGCTCGGACATCAAGGGCAAGGGCCTGGGGCGCATCCTGTTCGAGAAGATCATCCGCTACTGCCGCAACCGCGGGACCGGGACGCTGATCGGCGATGTGCTCAAGGAGAACAAGCGCATGCTGGATCTGGCGCGACAACTGGGGTTCGAGGTCAGCCGCTCGGAGGAACCCGGCATCATGCGAGTCGAGTTGAACTTGCAGGGAACCGCCCCCTCGGCGTGACGCGCGCCTGCACGGCGGTTCGCAGGCAAGGTACGCACAGCCGCTTCATGCCCAGCCAGCCACCCAGCGGGCCCCCTGCATGAGCGCGGCCGCGATCAGATCGGCCATCAGGACAGCGTAACCGACGGCCGCTGCGCCGACGACGGTCGCAAGCAGCATGGCGAGGCCGTCACGGAACATCCAGCCCAAACCGAGCAGCATCAGACTCAAGCTGGGGAGCACATTGCCCAGCGGCAAAGGCAGGACGATCAGCAGCGCCATGAGAGCGATCCAGGCGCTCCACCAGAACGACGTCGTGCTGTGGCACATAAGCGTCCAGCGCGCGCGCAGGCAGCGATCGGAGGTTTCATACAGCCAAGCGAGTGCCTGCAGACAACGCTTGGACCATATCGCGGTGAGCGTGATGCATGCCAGGCGAGGCCATAACGGTCCTGCGCCGTGCCCCTTGCGCCAGCGATAGGCGACCACGAAGAGCCCGAACCCCAACACGGTGCCCAGACCTGCGATGGGGACCGCGCATAGAAGCGCGAGCAGTAGCAGCGTGGCTGCCGCCGAGTCGTCCTGATGCAAGCTGAGCAGATCACTAAGGCTCAGGCGCTGCGATACGCCCCCAGCACCAGGCAAGGACCCGGAGCCCTCGCCGCCGGCTGCGCGCCGAAAGACTTCGCCAAGTCTCCTAGCCACGTACGCCGCCACCCGCGGCGCGCAATGCGGGCATCGCACGACCCAGGAGCCAATGCGCGACCCCGGTGAGAACAAGCAACGCGAGCACTCCGAACGCCCAAATCACCCAGATCAGAGGTACGAGCCAGTTCATCAGGGAGCCCAGGAATGGTGCCCCCTCCTTAAGCGCCTGCAATCCCCAAAGCGCCGTCTCCTGAGCGGAGCGCACCCATGCGGGATCCACCCAGAACGCCAGCCAGGCAGGGGCAGACCACTGTGTCGCGGTCAGTCCAAGATCCTGGGCTGCACCCGATGCGACGAGTGCAGCGGCCCACTGGGTCACTTCGGCCGCGACGAAAGCACTCGCCGTCCAAGTCAGCGCCAGCAAACCGAACACGATCCAGATGGCGATCTTCAAGAGAACCTCCCGCAGTCCTGATTCATGGATTCATTGCGCGATGGCCCGCCGCATCGAACGGTCCATGCGCCGAGCGCACGGGCAGATCAGCGTCGCAGTCGGTGCCCTCCTCGCCGGGGATCGAATCCCGGCGAGGCATCACGGCCCGGCATGCGCCGATCCTCGGCGTACGTCATGCCGCGCATCGCCGCTCGTCGGAACAGCGCGCTCGCGCGCCCTCATCAACCGCATCACTCGCTCGAACCGCCGAAACCGAACAACGTCAGCAGGCTTGCGAACAAATTGTAGAGCGAGACATAGAGGCCGACCGTTGCGAGAACGTAATTGGTCTCGCCCCCGTTGACGATGCGACTGGTCTCGAACAGCATCAGCCCCGCAGCCAGCAGCGCGACCATGGCCGCTACCGCCAATCCCAGCGCCGGCAGCTCGAAGAAGACGGCCGCCAGACCGGCGAGCAGCGCGATCACCATGCCCGCGAACAGGAACCCGCCCATGAAACTGAAGTCGCGGCGCGTGGCGAGCACCCAGGTCGAGAGCGCGAGGAAGGTGACGCCGGTGGCCGCCAGCGCCAGAACCACGCTATTGCCTCCGCCGGGCAAACTCATCACCTTGCCGAGCAGCGGTCCCAGCGTGTAGCCCATGAAGCCCGTGAGCGCGAATACCGCGGGCAGAGCCCAAACGCTGTGCTGCAATCGATACACGAGGAAGAGCAGACCGAAGTAGCCTGCCAGAGTGAGCAGTATGCCGGGCGCGGGCAACTGCCATGCCGTGCTCAGCGAGGCGACACCCGCGCTGAACAGCAGGGTCAACGAGAGCAACGCATAGGTGTTGCGCAGCACGCGATGGCCGCGGATGAGTGCGAGCGCTGAAGACGAAGCAGACGTCGTGGTCGAAGGGGCGGCGGAGAACTCGGCCCTGACCGGCTGACTACGAGGGTCCATGGCGATCCTTTCATGATTGGCCGCGAAATTCGGCTGAGGCGAAGATAGCCGCCACCCAACCCCGTAAAAACCACTTATTCGATGATCCTTACTTCGTAAAAACCGCACTTCACTTCCCCGACGAGCCCCGACGACCCAAGCCACTAAACGGCTACGCGGGGAAGTCCACACCCCGCCCGCTCAAGGCTTGGCCCCCGCCAGCACCTGCTGCACCAGAGCGTGATGCAGCCCCCGGCGCGAATGAATCGCGTGGATCTCCTCCTTCACCTCCTGTGAGCGGCCGAGCAAGCGCAGCCCCCGCATCTGTGCCACCTCGGCGGCACCGCGTCGACTCACAGGAAACACACCCATGCCGCCCGCGGCGAAGACAGAAAGCAAGGCGCTGTCCTCGAACTCCCCGGCGATCCGCGGCAGGATGCCCTGTGCCTCGAACCAACGCTCCAGCCGCGACCGCAGCGACGAGTGCGCGGTCGGCAGAAGCAGCGGCACCTGTGCCAGGGATTGCGGAAACGCATCGACCTCGGCCTTGCGCACGATCGCGGCCGGACCGTACCAGTCGACCGGTGCCTCCATCACCCGAACGCTCGTCAGACGCAGATTCGAGTTGTGCGGCGCAGGCTGCCCCGCGAGCACGAGATCCAGGTGATGAAGGGCGAGTTCGCCCAACAGCTGTTCGACCTCGCCCTCATGGCAGATCAGGTGCAGCGACGGCGTGGCGAGCACCGGCTCGAGCAGCGCATGCGCCGCGAACTTGGAGATGCCATCGGACAGGCCGACCGCGAACCGGACGATGAGGCCGCTGGCCGCGGCGCGCACCTCCTCGGGAATCCGCTGCCCGATCTGGAAGATCTCCTCCGCACGCGCAAACGCCGCCTGACCTGCCTCGGTCATCGCGACGCTACGCCCGGAGGGCTTGATGAGCTGATATCCGAGCGATTTCTCGAGTTCGCGCACCTGGGCGCTGATGGTCTGGACGGCCATGTCGAGCCGCTCGGCCGCCCGCGCGAACCCGCCCTCCTTCATGACGACCCAGAAGTAGTAGAGATGGCGGTAATTCAGCATGACAGGTCGCTCACTTCGAAAAAACCGAACCGTTCGTCACTTTATCTCTGATTCCTCTGGAACACAAAACTCAACAATATCGCCCTCGCTGCGCACCACCCATGCCTCTGGCATGCACAAGCACCTTGTTCGACCTGCGCGGAAAGCTCGTCCCGGCCGCACATTGGCGCACATCGCGCTCCATCCATCGAGGAGTCCCCATGGAATATCTGCTCTCTGCCCTGCAATCCGATTTTTTGGGCACGCCCATCTGGACCTGGCTTGCCTTCATCGGCATCGTCATCGCCCTGCTCGCATTCGACCTCGGGGTACTGCACAAGGAGCAACGCGAGATCGAGGTCGGCGAAAGCTTGATGCTCTCGGCAGGCTATATCGCAGTTGCGCTCGTCTTCGGCGCCTGGGTCTGGTGGTACATGGGCGCGCAGAGCGGAATGGAGTACTACACCGGCTTCCTGATCGAGAAATCGCTGTCCATGGACAACGTCTTCGTGATCGCGCTGATCTTCAGTTACTTCGCCATTCCCAGGCTATACCAGCACCGAGTCTTGTTCTGGGGCATCCTCGGCGTCATCGTCCTGCGCGGCATCATGATCGGCTTGGGCGCAACGCTGGTCAGCCAGTTCAGCTGGGTCCTCTACCTCTTCGGCGCCTTCCTCGTCTTCACCGGCGTGAAGATGTGGATCATCGCCGACCATCAGCCCGATCTTGCGAACAATCCGCTGCTGAAGTTCCTGCGTCGGCGCATGCGCGTCACCGACGGATTGCGCGGCAATGCCTTCTGGGTGCACGAACCCGATCCGGTCACCGGCAAGATCGTTCGGCATGCCACGCCTCTGTTTCTTGCCCTGATGATCATCGAATTCGTCGATCTGGTGTTCGCTGTCGATTCAGTGCCCGCGATCTTCGCCATCACCACCGATCCGTTCATCGTCTACACCAGCAACATCTTCGCGATTCTGGGGCTGAGGGCGCTCTACTTCGCACTCGCGGCGATGATCCATCGCTTCCGCTACCTGAAGTACGCCCTGGCGCTGGTGCTCGTCTTCATCGGATCCAAGATCTTCCTGGTGGGCATCATCGGCAAGATCCCCCCGGTCATCTCGCTTTCGGTGACTCTGAGCCTGATCGCCGGCGGCGTGATCTTCTCGCTCTGGAAGACTCGGACCGAGGCGGCGGCCACGAACTGAGCGGCGCCACTGGACGTCGTCCCCATGTCCGGCGACCGGCCGTTCTCAACGGCTCCGGGCGCCGGACTTTCGTTGCAGCCAACCCGCAACGGCCAGCATGCCCGCATTGGACAGGAACACCGCCTTGAAGCCCAGTGCCACGCCCAACCCGCCGAAGAACACAGGTACGGCGATATTCGTCACGCCCCGCAGAGTCTTGTACACACCGGTCGCCTCTGCGATGCGCCCCGAGGGCGCGAGAACATAGAACAGCGACATCACCATGGGCTGGGCACAACCCATGCCGAGCCCAAGCAGGAAGGAGATCGCAGAGAGCGTGATGGCATCGGAGACGAACGGAAACAGCGAATACGCAAAAGCGGCGACAAAAATGGCGGACTTCAGGATCGTCATCTCGCTCCAGCGGCGCAGCAGCAAAGGCATCAAGGCGCGGATCACGAACGCGGACAGCGACACCATGCCGAGCACCGTGCCGATCGCCGAGGCGCTCAAGCCGAGCGAGTGCCCGTAGACGGGCATGTAGAACTGGAACAGATTCTGCGCCGAGCCGATGATCCCGCCCGCGATATAGGTCGCCCGCAATTCGGGGATCCGCAGCAAATCCATCACCCCGCCCTGCTTGGCCTGGGCGCTCACGCGCGGCGTGTGCGGCAGCAGATCGGGCCAGCGCCAGAGCAACGCAATGGGGATCAGCACGAAGGCCGCCAGCACGCAGAACGCCCACCGGTGCTCGAACGCGTCGATCGACACGCCGGTGACGAGAGGACCGATGAAATTGGCGATCGACCAGCCCATGGTGATGAGCGCGTAGTTGCGCCCGCGATGCTGCGCACCACCGACGCCGCCGACAGCGGCTTCGAGCGGGATGTCGAACACCAAATGCCCCAGACCGAGCAGCAAGGCAGCGACGCACAACATGGGGATGGAAGGCCACAGCGCCGGCAGCAGAAGCGCGCAAGCCAGCATCAGCGACCCGACGATCATCGGTCGGTGCGGTGCGATTCGGTCCGACATGCGTCCGAACGGAATGGACAGCAGCAGCGGGCACAGCGCATACAGCGCGATGATGATGCCGACCGTCGCCTGATTGGCGCCGAGTTCGAGCGCGTAGAGCGACATGACGACGCGGCTGCCACCGAACCCGATCTGACTCAGGATCGCGATCAATACGACGAGGTAGATAGACATGCGTTGCGTAGCGGGCGCGCCGCGGGACCGAGCCGCCGCGGACGCTCGCACGTAAGAACTCGGGGAATGCCTCAGTTTACGCGATCACGGCACCGCCGGCCTAGGGTGCCGCGGCACGCGCGGCGGACGAAGCCGTGCACGGTTCGATCTGCAGCAAAGCGGCGGGGTTGTGGCACAGAATCATCTCGCGCTCGCGATGCGACAGCCCGGGGATCGACTCGACGAACTCGACCGGCCGCTTCACCGCCATGCGCTGCGGGAAATCGGTGCCCGCGACGACGCGGTCGGCACCGACGAGATCGATGAGGTTGCGCATCACTTGCGGGTGGTGCGTGATGAGATCGTAGTGGAAGCGCCGCAGGTACTCGCTCGGGCGCTGCTTCATGTGTTTGAGCTCGGGACTGGTCTCGTAGGCTCGATCCAGGCGTCCGATCAGCCAGGGAAAGGTCCCGCCCGCATGCGGCAGATAGACCTCGAGCCGAGGAAAGGCATCGAGCACGCCGCCGCACACCAGGCTGGTCGCCGCGTAGCCGGCCTCCTGGGGATTGCCCAGCGTGTTGATCATGAAGAAGTCCCGCATGCGCTCGGCGCCCGTCGGATACAGATTGGTGAGAAACAAGGGCAGGCCCAGTGCTTGCACACGCTCGTAGATCGGCCAAAACGCCTTCTCGTGCAGATTCTGCCCCAGGACATGTTCGGCGATGAACACCGCGCGCATGCACGAATGCTTCGCCATGCGCTCGAGTTCCTCGGCCGCGAGCCGCAGGTCCTGCATCGGCAGCACGATGCAGCCGTAGAAGCGGTCGGGATGCTTGCGGTGCGCCTCGACGCAGGCGTCGTTGTGCGCAGCCGCCAGTTCGAGCCCGAATCCCGGCGGCGCCCAATACACCAAGGGATTGGTCATCGACAGCGCATAGGTATCGACGCTGCGGCTATCCATCTCGGCGATGATGTCGTCGAGCGAGGTCATCGACTTGCGCATGACCGATTTCTGCGTGCAGTCGGGCACCGCGACCACGACCGGATTGCCGTCGCCATCCTCGCTCATCACCGCGCCGTGGGCCGGCCCTTGCCTGATCATCAGATCGACGAACGCCTGGGGATACCAGTGTACGTGTGCATCGATGACTCGCGGGTAGCGGCGTCCGCCGAGCGCTTGCGATCGATCGACGTCGGCGGGTATGGGCGGGTTCGGGCGTTCGGACACGGCATGCTCCTTCATTTCGGACCGATGAAGACGACACGGACAGCGCAGAGACGATCCCGCATGTTCACACGGCGCAATCGGCTTGCTCAGATCCGTTCCATGCCGAATATGCACTTTTCCGAATTGAATGTCGCGGCATGCAAAGGCATACTGCCCGCGTTCCGACCAATGGAGGAAAACTGGCATGCGTCGCTTGGCTACACCGTTGTTGATCTCGCTCACCTGTTCCGCCGGACTCGCGCATGCGCAGTCGCCCGCTGCCGAGTGGCCGGCGAAGCCCGTACGCATGATGCTGGGGCCCGGCCCCGGCAGCGTGGCCGATGGACTTACCCGGGTCATGGCGCAGGCCTTGAGCGAGCTGTGGAAACAGCAGGTCATCGTGGAGAATCGATCGGGGGCCGGCAACACGATTGCGCCAGCGATCGTCGCCAAATCCGCGCCGGACGGTTACACGCTGCACCGCTGCGGCGTCGGCGATTCCATCGCGCCCGCGCTCCACAAGAAACTTTCCTACGACCACCTGAGAGACTTCGCCATCCTCGCCCGCATCGGCCACACGCCGAACATCCTGGTCGTGCATCCGAGCCTGCCGGTAAAGAACTTGCAGGGTTTCATCGCCCTCGCCAGAGCCCAACCGGGCAAGCTCGACTATGCCGCCACCGGCGTCGGCTCGTCGCCCCAGTTGTCGATGGAACTGCTCAAGGCCATGACGAAGATCAACGTGGTGCATGTGCCGTACAAGTCGGCCGCGCTGGCGCAGACCGATCTTCTGGCCGGACGCGTGGTCGCGCAGTTCACCAACCTGCCCAACCACATCGACACGGTGAAAACCAACAAGGTGCGGGCGATGGGCGTAAGCTCCGGCAAGCGCAATCCGCGCCTGCCCGACGTGCCCACGATCGCCGAACAGGGCGTCCCGGGATACGATGTCTCGTCGTGGTACGGGATCTGCGCTCCTGCAGGCGTCGACAAAGCCATCCAGGCCAAGATCGAAGCGGACT
>LNFM01001418.1_pt1 | contig 54452 bp, 42 predicted proteins | sample 596031 | NCBI WGS metagenome assembly LNFM01 (sample SAMN04254537, study PRJNA301005) | activated carbon metagenome | isolation source: dual media filters at the Ann Arbor, Michigan drinking water treatment plant | place: USA: Ann Arbor
TCGCGCCGCGCTCCTCGTAGGGGCCTGCTTCCTCTTCCCCCTCGTCATCATGGCGTCGCCGGTACGCCAGGATGGCCTGCGCTACGTCATGCCATGCGTGGTGGCCCTCGCGCTCGCCGGCGGGGTCGGCGCGGATTTCATCGCCACGCGGCTGTCGCGCTGGGTACTCGCGCCGCTCGCGCTCTACCTGCTCGTCGTGGTGATCCGCACGCACCCCTACCACCTCGACTACTTCAACGAGCTCACCGGTGGCGCCGCCGCCGTCACGCGCGCCAAGTCCTTCGAGACCGCGTGGTGGGGCGAGGGCCTGCCGCCCGCGCTCGCCTATGTGAACGAGCACGCCGCTCCGCGCGCGAAGGTCCAGCGCTGTATCGAGCCGTCACACCTCGCGTGGTTCCGCGAGGACCTCTGGGATCCACCCACGAAACCCGACTGGGTCGTCGTCTACGCCCCCCACAAGCAGCCGTGTTCGATCCCCAAGGACCTCCACGTGGTCTTCGAGGAGGTGCATCACGGCCTCGTCTACGCGCGCGTCTACGGCCGCTGATCGGCCGCAGACTCAGTCAGCGGGCTCGAAGCCGCTGGGCGGCGAGGCGTTGCTGGGCGCGATGCCGAAGTTGTCGCGACGGGCGATGTTGGTCGCGTCGAGGCGCCGTGGTCCTCGGGGCGCGGCCGGCATGGGAGCGGGTGATTGGTGCACCCGCGGCGGGCCCGCGGTCGGCGCCGGGATGGGCTGCGTCGTCTCCGGGTCCGGCCGCGGCAAGGGCTCGATGAACGGCTGCATGTGCCGTGGCAGGGTGTAGCGCTCGCTCTCGGGCGTTTCGGTCGCCGCCTCGAAGCCCTGGGCCGGCGCAGGGCGTCCCAGATCGATGCGCGGTACCGCGAAGTTGTCGCGCCGCGCGATGTTCGTCGCCTCGAGTCGCCGTACGGGAGGCTGCGGGGCCGGCGCACGAGGGCGCGGTGCGACGGGAGCCTCGGCGTAATGCCCGAACGCCTCCGTGGCAGCGGCCGGCGAGCCGCCGCCGGGTCCGTAGGGCAGGGGAGGGCGCTGCGCGGGGAGCGTGGTCTCGACCGGCGCGGCCGGGGCGGGCGGGCCAAAGACTTCTCCGCCGCCAACGAGATGGAGCGGTCGCTCGGTGTCCGCCATGGCTCTGATGATACGTCGGGGGAGCGGAGATTATTTCTGTTTCGTGCCCGTGACGTTCCAGGACTGCGAGCACAGGGCTTTGCCCTTGGTGCTGTACTCCGCGACCATCACGAGCGAGACGGTGCCATCGGCGCCGACCTTGCCGGCGACGCTGAAGACGCCCTGCATGCCGTCGATCATCGTGTTGCCGGGCTTGCTCTTCGCGCTGAGCTTGCCGTTCTTCTGGGGGGTACCGACCATCAGCGGCGTGAGGTCGAGGTCGACGGTGATCGTCGCGCCCTTCGCCTTCACCTCCATCACGGTGGGGCGATAGGTCAGCTTCTGCGTCGTACAGTTCGTGGAGACATCCTCGAACTTCACGTCGTACTTCCCGACCGTCGCGGTCTGGGCGTGCGCAGGCGCAGCACCGAGGGCAATCCCAAGGAGAACACCAAAGCTTGCCGTGGTCCGCATATGCCCTCTGAGACGCCCGTCACCGGCGCCACATTCAATGTAGCAAAATCACGGAGTTGTGGAGGCCGTCCGCGGCGGATCCCGGTAGACGTACATCGTCTTCATGGAGCGCACCTCGGCGTTCGTGCGGGCCACCACGGTGATCATGTTCGACCCGGGCCACAGCGGTAGGTCCGCGGTGATGCTCAGCTTCTTGCCGTCGGCGCCCGAACGGTTCGACTTGTAGAACACCTTGCGGCTGTCGATCTTGGCGTTGCGGTTCGAGACGAAGACGTAGACGTCCTCGACGTGGGTCTCGTCGGTGATGGTGGCCGAGAGCTTGTAGGTGTCGGCGGTCGTCTCGAGGCCCTTCGTGGAGAGCGCGATCGCCGGGGGCGTCGAGTTCCACTCGGAGGTGTAGGACGGCGAGCCGCTGCCACCCGAGGCGACGTTCTGCGTGGGGATGAAACCGATGGTGCCGGCCGTGTCGACCTTCACCTTGGAGTACGGGCCGAACGTGCCGAGGACAGGATAGGTCGCGCCTTTCACGGTGGTGCCGATCACGCCGGCGTCATCCGCCGCGCCGCTACGGATGGTGGCGGCCGACTTCGCGGTGACGGTGCCGCTGCCCTTCGATCCGGCGACGGCGGGCCGCCTCTTGAAGACGAGCTTGTCGGTGGTCTGTGCGTCGAGCTGCGCATCGTAGGCCGTGAGCTCGAGCGAGAGCTCGTCCTTGTCGAAGCCACTGCGCGTGGCGACCGGGAACTCGATCTCCTTGACCTGACCGGGCGCCAGCGGTGCGTCCTTCAGCTCGATGCGCGACTTCGAGAGCTCGACGTTATCGCCGCTCGCGTTGCGGAGCATGATGGTGGCCGCGCGCGTCGCCCCGTCGCCGGTGTTCTTCAGCTGCACGCGCAGGCGGTACTTCTCGCCGGCCTGCACGAGGCCATCGCCATTGCCTTCATCGATGAGCTGGTACGCGTAGGCGAACACGGGGCGCGGCTGGGCCTCGACGAGCACCTCGGCCGGCGTGACGCGCGACGGGGCGTTGCGAGCCTCGCGCACCTCGACCGAGAGCCGGTTCATGCGGTCGTAGGCGTCGTCCGGCACCTTCAGCTTGGCGGTGAACGTCTTGGTCTCGCCGGGGCCGACCTTGCCCACGGGCAGCTCGGTGTCGTCGAACACGCCGTCGTCCGCGCGGACCCGCGCGAGCACGCGGTAGGCCGCGGCCGCGCCCACGTTCTTCACCGTCGCCGTCACGCTGATCTCCTGGCCGGCCTTGACCGCGCCCGCGGGGGACGTCGCGAGGCTGACCTCGAGACTCGCGGCCCCTGTCGTGCCCGCGACCGGCGCGGCCCAGTCGACGCCGAGCTTGCCGAGCTCGGTGACGAGCTTCGTCTCCTCGTCGGCGCGGACCTTCGCGATCACCTTGTTGGCGGCGGCGACGAGCTTCGGGCGGCTTCCGCCGGAGACCGACGAGAGGATGTTCTGAGCGAGGCGGATCTCGAAGTCCTCGACGATATCGTCCTCGGGCTCCTCGTCATCGGAGGGCTTCGCCACCGGCGTGACCGTGCCGCCGGCCTCGGGCGCCTTGCGCTCGACGAGGAACGGGACCTCGTACGACGGCTTGTCGGTGTCCTTCGCGTACGACGACAGGATGGTCGAGTCGAGATCCTTCTCGCCGTAGATGCGCGACGGAGAGAGCAGGCGGACCCAGTCGTCCGCCGTCGCGTTCTGCGCCGGGACGTACATGCGCTGGAGCGAGATGTCGGGGACGATGCCGAGGTTCTGGATCGAGCGATCACCCGGCGTGAGGTACTGCGCGATCGTCAGCTTGAGCTTGCTCTTGTCCTCGTTGTCGTAGAGCTCCTGGACGGTGCCCTTGCCGAACGTGCGCGTGCCGATCACGACGGCGCGGTCGAGGTTCTTCAGCGCGCCCGCGACGATCTCCGAGGCGGAGGCCGAGCCACTGTTCACGAGGAGGACGAGCGGCGAGGTGGTGTCACCGAAGCCTGCCTCCGCACGGCGGGCCTCGCGATCACGCCCCGACACTGTCGTGACGACGGTGCCATTGTCGACGAAGAGATCGCTGAGCTGGACGGCTTCCTCGAGGAGGCCACCGGGGTTGCCGCGCAGATCGAGGACCCACGTCGACGCGCCACGCGCGGACATGTCCTTCATGGCCTGGGCGACGTCGTGTGCGATGCCCTTCGAGAACTGCTTCACCTTGATGTAGCCGACGCCCTTGTCGAAGAGCTTGCTCTCGACCTGCGCGACCTTGATCGACTCGCGGATGAGGTCGAACTTGCGGGCCGTCGTCTCGCCCTTGCGCATGACCCAGAGCGTCACGGGCGTCTTTGGCTCGCCGCGCATGCGGTCGACCGACTCCGTCGACGTGAGGTTCTCCGTCGGCTCGGTGTTGATCTTGATGATGTGATCGCCGGCCTTGATGCCGGCACGCGACGCCGGCGTGTCCTTCATCGGCTTCACGACGGTCAGCTTGCCGTCGATCATCTTGATGACGATGCCGAGGCCGCCGAACTTGCCGCTCGTCGACTCGTCCATGTCACGCGCCGCCTCGGGATCCATCAGGGTCGAGTGCGGATCGAGCGTCGAGAGCATGCCGTTCACGGCCGCGTACTCGATCTTCGCGAGGTCGGCCGTCGGGTTCATGTTGGTCTCGATGAAGCGGAAGATCTTCTTCAGCTTCGCGACCATTCGCCACGGCGAGTCCACATCGTCCGTCGCGAACGTCTCGGGCTTGTCGTTGACCGTGACCTTGAGCGAGCTCATCGCCACGTCGGGCTCGACGAGCACCTCGGGGATGTTGAGCTGCACGGAGTCGAGGGCCGCGTAGAGCATCTTCTTCGGATCCACGCGCGCCGGGTCGACGTAGCGATCCTTGATGCGGACCATCGTCATGTTGAAGATCTTCAACGCCGACAGGTCGTGCCGAGGATTCGCCGCCGCCCCTGGAGCTGCCCGCACGACGGGGGTCGTCAGCTCGAAGGTCACGAGACCCTCGGGCGTGCGGCGGACCACCGTCAACATGAGAGCAAGAGCACCTGCGCCCGCCACGAGGGCCAGGTTGGACCGGCTTCGCATATCGAAAGAGTATAGGTCGACGTGCACCGAGCGCACGTGCTCTTTCGCTCGGCAAGGCACTTTCGCGCGAGCTGCGAACGCGTCGCAGTGCGACATCCCAGCCTGGTCGCATGTAGTACAGTCCTCGACGGCAAATGGCGAAGTCGAAGGCCAAGCGACCCGCGAAGGGGCAGGTGATCGACGTAGGAGAAGCGCCTGCGAAGGAGGCCCAGGACGAGGAGTCCGAGGAACCCTCCGAGGACGATCCCGCGGTCGACGAAGGCGTCGATACGGACATCGCCGCGGGCGCGATCGATGTCGCCAGCGAGGAGTCGGGTGAGGTCGAGCTGGTCGATGTCGACGAGTCCGAGGTCCCGGCCCCCCGGGGGACGGGCTCCCTCGCCAAGCGCGACCCGATGGGCGCCTACATGCGTGAGGCTCGGCGCTATCCGCTCCTCACACCGGACGAGGAGAAGGAGCTGGCCGTCCGCCTCGTGGAGCACGGCGACACCGCCGCCGCCCGGCGCCTCATCGAGGCCAACCTGCGCCTCGTGGTGAAGATCGCCTACGAATACCGCCGCGCGCACCGCAACCTCCTCGACCTCGTGCAGGAGGGCAACATCGGCCTCATCCAGGCGGTCGGGAAGTTCGACCCGTACCGCGGCGTGAAGCTCTCGAGCTACGCGGCCTTCTGGATCCGCGCCTACATGCTCAAGTTCATCTTGAACAACTGGCGCCTGGTGAAGATCGGCACCACGCAGGCGCAGCGCAAGCTGTTCTTCAATCTCCGCAAGGAGCGCGAGAAGCTCGAGCAGCTCGGGTACGCGCCCACGAGCGCGCTGCTCGCCGAGAAGCTCGACGTCTCCGAGCGCGAGGTCATCGAGATGGAGCGGCGCCTCGCCGCGCCCGAGGCCTCGCTCGACGCGCCACTCGGTTCAGACGGTGACGAGGGCGTCCGCACGCGCATGGACTACCTGCCGAGCGAAGATCTGCAGCCGGATCGCGCCGTCGCGAACAGTCAGTCGAGCTCGCTCCTCAAGGACAAGCTCGAGGAGTTTGCCAGCGGCCTCCAGGGCCGCGAGCAGACGATCTTCCGCGAGCGCTGGCTCACCGAGGAGCCGCTGACGCTGCAGGAGCTCGGCGACCGCTACAACATCTCCCGCGAGCGCGCCCGCCAGCTCGAGAAGCGCATGCTCGATCGCCTGAAGAAGTTCCTCGAGGCCGAGCTCGGCACCGATGTCGATATCGCCGCGATGATCCGAGAATGAGCTCGCCGGGCACGCTGTTCGTCGTGGGCACGCCGATCGGGAATCTCGAAGATCTCTCGTTGCGGGCGGCGCGCGTGCTGCGCGAAGCCGACGTCGTGGCTGCCGAGGACACGCGCAGCGCCAAGACGCTCTTGTCCCACGTCGATGCCCTGGGACCGACGAACGCGTCCCGGCGGCTCATCTCGTACTTCGAGGGCAACGAGGCCGGCCGCGCCGCGGAGCTCGTTGCCGCCTTGCAGAACGGCTCGAAGGTCGCCTTGATCAGCGAAGCGGGCATGCCCGGCGTGAGCGACCCCGGGACCCGCGCCATCGCGGCGGTCATCGAGGCCGGCGTGAAGGTCGAGGTCATCCCCGGCCCGTCGGCGGCCCTCGCGGCCCTGGTCGGCTCGGGCCTGCCCTCGACCCGCTTCCTCTTCCTCGGCTTCCCCCCGCGCGAATCGGGCGCCCGCCGCGAGCTGTTCGGCACCCTCCGCGACGACGTGGCGACCCTCATCCTCTACGAGGCCCCCGATCGGGTCGGCGCGACCCTCGATGACCTGGCGGCCGCCCTCGGTGCGAGTCGCCGCGCGAGCCTCGGCCGCGAATTGACCAAGCTCTACGAGGAGCACGTCCGCGGCCCCCTCGGCGAGCTGGCGGCGAAGTACCGCGACACCGCTCCGCGCGGCGAATGCACCCTCGTCGTCGAAGGCGGCACCGGCTCCGCGCCCGAGATCGACATCGAGAGTGAATTGCGCCGGCTGCTGGCGACGGGCCTCGGCCCGAAGGATGCCGCGCAGCGCCTCGTGGTCGTCACCGGCAAGCCGCGGCGCGTCCTCTACCAGCTCGCGCTCTCCCTCGCCCGGGAGAAAGGTGGCGGCGATGTCGACTGAGCCGATCCTCATGCGGGACGGCCTGCCCGAGCTCGCCGTCGAGAAGCGCACCCTGCCGTGTGGTCTGAATGTCGTGCTCCATCGCGATCATTCGGTTCCCCAGGTGGCCGTGAGCGTCTGGTACCGGGTCGGCAGCTCCGACGATCGCCCCGACCGCACTGGCTTCGCGCACCTCTTCGAGCACCTCTTCAAGCTCCCGCCCGAGCGCCTCGGCGGCTTCCATCACTACGACGTCCTGAAGCGTGCCGGCGCGACGGACACCAACGCCTCGACGGGCAGCGACCGCACCGCCTACCACGAGGTCGTCCCGACCCATCAACTCTCCCTCGCCCTCTGGATGGAGTCCGGCCGCATGGGCTACTTCGCCCACAGCTTCGACGAGCAACGCTTGGTGCTCCAACAGTCTGTCGTGCGCAACGAGCGCCGGCAGCGCTACGAAGACGTCCCCTACGGCCCCGAGCGCTTCGCCCTGGCCGCGGCCCTCTACCCCGAGGGCCACCCCGCGCGTTACCTCACCATCGGTCGCCACGAGGACATCCAGGCCGCCACCGTCGACGATGTCCTCGCTTACTACCGCACCTGGTACGTCCCCGCGAACGCGACCCTCGTCCTCGCCGGCGACCTCCCCGACGATCTCGATGCCCTCCTCGACCAGCACTTCGGCGGCTTCCCCACCTCCACGCGCCCCGTCCGCCCCACGCCCGCCACCCCGCCGTCCGCGCCCCACCGCGAGCAACTCTCCGACCGCTTCGCCGTGCTGCGCCGCGTCCATCGCGCCTGGCGCGGGCCCGCCGCCTACGCCGCCGATGAAGCCGAGCTCGACGTGCTCGTGGCCGGCTGGGGCGCGGTGGGCACCGGCGCCCTCTGGCGTCGCCTCGTCTACGAGACCCAGCTCGCCCAGCGCGTCGAGGCCTACACCACCAACACGCGCCTGGGCGGCGAGGTCCACGTCAGCGTCGACCTGAGATCGGGCAGCGACCCCGCCGCCGTCCGCGCCATCCTCGACGACGAGTGCACGAAGGGCATCGACGCCGCGGCCGTCGAACGCGCCGTCACCCGCCGCGAGGCCCGCACCCTCTGGTCCCTGACCTCGCTCGCCCGCCGCTCCTCCACCCTCCAGCGCGCGGCCCTCTACGAGACCGACGGCCTCGCCGGCGATCTCGCCCGCTATCGCAACGTCACGGTCGCCTCCGTCGGCCGCGCCCTCGCGACCTGGGTGAACCCCGCACACACGATCGAGATCGAAACAGTCCCCGAGGGGGTCAAATCCCTGGCGTCGGCTGCTTCGTGATCGTCAGGACCTTCGAGATCTCGGAGGTCGTCTTCAACTCGTTCTTGTCGTCGAGCCAGACGACCTCGAAGTCGGTCAGCTTCTGTTTCTTGATGAGCGCGAGGGACTTCTCGGGGCCGAGGATGAAGAGGACCTTCGACCACGCGTCGGCGGTGAAGGCGTCCTTCGCGCGGACGGTGACGCTGCGCGAAGCGCGGGCGGGCTGACCGGTGCGCGGGTCGAGGATGTGGTGGTAGCGGATGCCGTCCTTGACGAAGCCGCGCTCGTAGTCGCCGGAGGTGGAGAAGGAGTGGTTCTCGACGGGGGCGGTGGCGAAGAAGGTGCCGGGCTGGCCGCGCGGATCGCGGATGGCGACGGTCCAAGGGGTCGCGCCCTTCTTGCCGGCGATGTACATGTCGCCGCCCGCCTGCACCATGAAGTCGGTGAAGCCCTGGTCGTAGAGGAGCTGGACGGCCTTGTCGACGGCGTAGCCCTTGGCGATGCCACCGAGGGTGATGGCCATGCCGGGCTTCTTCAGGAAGACGGTGCGCTTCTTCTTGTTGAGGACCACGTTCCTGTAGCCGATCAGCGCGAGGCGCTTCTTCACCTCGGCCTGGTCAGGGAGGGTCTGGTCCATGTCCTGGTCGAACTTCCAGAGGCCCTGGAAGGCGCCGACGGTGATGTCGAAGATGCCGCGGGTGCGCTTGGCGACGTCCATGGCGCGCTCGATGACGGCGTAGGTCTCGGTGCCGACGGCGACGGGGGCCTTGCCGGCGGCGGCGTTGATCTTCGAGACCTCCGAGTCGGGGGTCCAGGTCGTCATCATCGCGTCGATGCGCTTCATCTCGACGAAGACGGCGTCGGCGGCCTTGGCGGCCTTGAGCTCGTCGTCGGTCCAGAAGAAGACGGAGATGACCGTCCCCATCGCATTGCCGTGATACTCGAGCTTGCGGTCGGAGTCGCGCGGGGCCTCGGCGAGGGCCGGGCGCGCCAGCAGCAGAGCGAACGCCGCGACGGCGGCCGCCGCGAGGCTACGCATTTACACCACCCAGTGAACGACGCGGAGCACGATGAGAATCGCGCCCACGGCCAGCGAGACGAGCACGCCCGTCACCGCCATCGCGAGGGGACCCTGGGTCTCCTGCTGGATGCCCTTCCACATGCCGAAGCACGCGGGAATGGCGCCCGACGCCGCGACGATGCCGCCCAGGATCGACCCGTGGGTGATACCGCCGAGCACCGCGATCAGGACGCCGACGGCCACGAGCCCGAAGGTCACCATCACCGGCGTGTTGCTATCCGTCCCTGCCATACCGCTCACGGTAGCACGGCGCTCTCGGCGGAGCCGATCTAACTCTCTGAGTACATGCGGATGTTGTCCCGCATCACGTCATCGGTGAGCGAGGTCTGCACGGGCTCGAGGAGGCAGTCGCTGAGGACCAGGAGCATGTTCTCGACGCTCTTCTCGGCGACGATCTTCGCGAGGAGGGTCTTGGCTTCGCGCGACTCGTCACCGGCGAGCAACTCCCTGACCTGCGCCACCGACAGATCACCCTGGAAGTCGATCATCAGGTTTTTGCGGAGGTACTCGATAAGGCGCTGCACGCGAACGGAGATACATGACCGTGCCGCACGATTCAAGACGAGGACCCCGCCTCCCGCCGAGCTAACCGGGCTTGCGTGACCGGCCTTCGTAGCCGACCATTGCCCCCATGCCGCGCGTCCTGATCACCGGCTTCTGCGCGGTCCCAGGGCCGCGCCGGGCCGGGGTTCAGCTCCGGCATGTGATCAGGGCGCTCACGCCGCTTCACAACGTCGACCTGCTCGTGCAGCGGGAGGGCGAGCAGGCATACGTCGAACGGCAGGGCTCGGTCCGGGTCCTGCGCGTGCCGATGAACGAGGCCGACACGCGCTCGCAGGTGCAGTCGTTCCAGCGCGCCTTGAAGCGCCAGCTCGAGGGGGCCGACTACGACGTCGTGCACTGCCGCGACCCGTGGAGCTGCATCCCGGTGCTCGAGGCGCGGTCGCGCCACAACTTCGCGGTCATCTACGACCTCGCGCGGTCTCCGCTCGGAGAGACGTCGTTCGATATCGAGCTCGACTCGCAGTACGCGCGCGATGAGGACATCTGCTTGACCGAGGCGGACCTCGTGCTGGCCCCGACCCAGGCGGCGGTCAACGCGCTGAAGAAGCTCGGTGATCGCGTGATGCTCTCCCCGCCGGGTGTCGACGTCGATCGCTTCGACTGGGAAGAGCACACGAAGAGTGGCGCACCCCGCATCGTCTATGCGGGATCCATCGATCCGGGGCGCGGGGTGCGCGTGCTCGTCCGCGCGATGGCGGCGATCGCCAAGGAGTCCGATGCCCGGCTCGTGATGGCGGGGACGATGGCGCCGAAGTTCGAGGACACGCTGCGCGAGGGCATCCGCGAGCTCGGCCTCAACAGCCGCGTCGACATCCTCGAGCCCGTCGATCATGACCAGCTGCCCGCCCTCCTCGCGACCGCGTCGGTCTGCGTCGTGCCCGCGGCGGCCGACCTGACCCCGAACCCGATGGCCATCTTCCCGACGAAGGTCCTCGAGTACATGGCGTGCCGCCGGGCCATCGTGGCGCCGAAGCGCGAGACGATCGCGCAGGTCGTCACGGATGGCCGCGAGGCGCTGCTCTTCGAGCCGGGGGATCCGATCGACCTCGCTCGAAAAGTCCTGCGGCTCCTCGGCGAGCCCACGCTGCGCGATCGCGTGGCGCTGTCGGCGTACGAGCGCGTGCGGCGCGACTTCACCGCGAGCGCGGCCCGCCGGGCGCTGCGCAAGGCCTACGACTTCCTCGCCGCGCGCTTCGAGCTCGATGCCGCCAGCGCCGACGACGAGTCGCCGAAGGTCGAGATGCTCTCCGACGACGACTTCGAGGCGACGGTCTTCGAGGAGCAGCCCGCGCCGGCCGCCCCCGTCGACACGAACGTCAGCGGGCTGCACGGCGTCGACGACGACATCGAGGACGGCTCCGGGAGCGGCGAAGGCCTCGCGGCCCCGCCCGGCCCGGCGCGGGATGACACCGCCGAGCGCCAGCTGCCGCTGCCACCTGCGGCCGATGATTGGGTCGTCACCAACGTCGCGGCGGCCGTGGGCAAGCTCCGCGATGTCTCGGCGCCGACCGTGCACCGCGCCCGGGCCGCCACCGAGGACGACGATGACGAGGCGGTCTCGCACCCGAGCGTCAGCGACGGCATCCCGCGGGGGCGGCCCAGCTCGGAAGACGACGAGGACGAGCTCGACGACGAGGACCTCTCGCAAGAGCTGTCCGTCGCCGATGACGGCACGCCCGTCGAAGGCGTCGTCGCGCCGGCGCTCCTCGGCAGCTCGTTCGTCGCGGGCGAGATCGAGGTCCCGACGGCGACCCAGCCGCCGGGGCCGCCCCCGATGCGCCGTGACTCCCCTTCGATCGAGCTGACGTCGGCCAGCGCCATCATCGCGGGCACGATCACCGCGGATGTCGATGCTGACACCGGCTCGCACCGCCGCTGATCTGATACCGTCACGCATTCCCGTCGTCGCGCTGGTCAATCTCCTGTTCGGCCTGGGGTTCGCGCTCATCGCACGCGAACGGCTACGGGCGGACGGCCCGTTCGCGGCGCCCGCGTTTCATCTCGTGATCCTGCACGCGGCCGTGATCGTCGCGCCCATCGCGCTCTACTTCTACGCGGTCCATCCGGCCTGGGCGTGGATGTACTGGGTGAACCCGACGAAGGTGTCGGGGGTCGCCGTGCTGCCGCTGATGGTCGGGCATGCCGGCCTCGTGATCGGCGGCTGGTACGTCGGGGCCCTGCTGCTCCGCCGGGGCCTCCAGAGCGCCCTGCTCTACGCGGGCGGGGCGCTCGCCTTGATCCTGCTGGTGCTCGTCGTCGCGGGCATCCAGCGCCTCTCGACCGCGGCCGACTATCTCGGCTGGGAGCTCCGGAAGGGCACCTCGCTCCTGAGTGTCCAGCTCGGCTGGGCCTTCATGATCAGCCTGCTGGCGCTGTTCGGATCGGCGATCTATGTCGCGATCGAGCTGGGGCGCGATGGCCGGCGCGTGCGGTCTCGGTGATAAGGTGGCGCACGTGAGGTGGGCCGCTGCAGTCCTATGCCTGGCGCTCGGTGCCTGTGGCCCGGTGGGCTACGCGAACGAGGTCGCGCGCCGTGCCGCCACCGCCGTCGATGACGCCAGGGCGGTCGATGCCCCGAAGCACTCACCGTACTGGTGGACCCGCGCCACCCAGTACCTCGAGAAGGCACGCGAGACCGGCGCCCGGGCCGACTTCCAGGCCTCGAACCTCTACGGCAAGCTCGCCGCCGAGGCTGCCGAGAAGGCCGCCGCCGAGAGCCGCGCGAAGACGGGGGAGCCATGAGGGGCGCTGCGCTTCGATCGTGCGCCGCGACGCTGCTCCTGGCGCTGGCGGCGTGTGCCGGGTCGGGCCTGCGGGACCGCACGGCGGCGACAGAACGCGAGATCGCGAAGGCACGCGAGAACGGAGCGCTCACCTGCGCCCCCGTCGAGCTCGCGATGGCCGAGTCGCACAACCAGTTCGCGGCGCACGCTCTCGACGAGGGCAACTATCACGAGGCCAAGGACGAGATCGCGATCGCCGAGGAGAACGCCCGCCTCGCCGTCGAGAAGTCGCCCAAGGACAAGTGCACGACGAAGCCTGTCGTCGCGAAGACGGCCGAGGATACGGACAAGGACGGGCTGACCGACGATGTCGATCGCTGTCCGCGCGCTCCCGAGGACGTCGATAGCTTCGAGGACGAAGATGGCTGCCCCGAGGAGGACAACGACTCCGACGGCGTCAACGACCCCGAGGATGGCTGCCCGCTCGACCCCGAGGACCGCGATTCCTTCGAGGACACGGACGGCTGCCCGGAGCTCGACAACGACAAGGACTGGCTCTCCGATACGATCGACGCGTGCCCCAATGACCCCGAAGACCGGGATGGCTTCGAGGACGACGACGGCTGTCCCGACACGGACAACGACAAGGACGGCATCCCCGACTGGCCAGACCCGGTCGACCGCTGCCCGAACAAGCCCGGCGTGCCGCCCGATGGCTGCGAGAAGAAGTACGACCTCGTCGTCGTCACCGAGAACAAGATCGAGCTGAAGCAGACGGTCTTCTTCGACACCAACAAGGCGACCATCAAGAGCGTCTCGTTCCCCCTGCTCAATGACGTGGCCAAGGCCATGGTCGACTTCCCGACGGTGAAGGTCGATATCGAGGGCCACACCGATAGCCAGGGCTCCGACAAGAAGAACCTGAAGCTGTCCCAGAAGCGGGCCGAGTCCGTGAAGGCCTACCTGGTCAAGCGCGGGATCACCAAGGACCGTATGGTGCCGCGGGGTTACGGCGAGTCCGTGCCCATCGCCGACAACCGGACCGCCGATGGCCGGGCCCAGAACCGCCGGGTCGAGTTCGTGATCACTTCCCGGTAATTTCCCGGGAGCGCATTTGGTATAGCTCCCCCCATGGTTACTCGTTGGGGCCTGGCCATCGTCACCCTCGTGCTCGCACTGGGTGTCGCTACCCACCCGGCTCACGCCGGCGCGAAGGACGACATCGCCGCGAAGTCCAAAGAGGCGATGGAGAACTACGACCTCATGGATTACGGGGTCGCGAAGAAGCTGCTGAACCAGGCGATCGCGACCGCCAAGAAGGCCAAGCTCGACAAGGAGCCGACGACCGCGAAGCTGTATCTCCGCCTCGGCATCGTCGTGTTCGCCGACGGTGACCAGGACGGCGCCCGCGTCGCGTTTCTCTCGGCCGTCGAGATCGATCCGAAGATCCAGATCGAAGCCGCGTACAAGTCGCCCGAGCTCACGAAGCTCCTCGATCAGGCGCGCTCGGAGTTCACCTCTGGTGGTGACGAGCCCGTCGAGCCCGTGGTCCCGGATGGCCCCGATTGCGCGGGCGTGAAGGGCATCGAGCACACGATCCTCGACGCGGGCACCCGCGGTAAGTCGGTCGCGATCGAGCTCCTGCTCGGCGCCGACGTGAAGAGCCCGGCGAAGGTCGTCGTCGGCTTCCGCGCCGAAGGCGACGCCGAGTTCACCGAGCAGAAGCTGACCAAGGACGGCGACTGCAAGTACACGGGCTCGATCCCCGCGTCGGCGACCAAGGGCGAGATCCTCCACTACTACGTCGCGGCGCTGAACGGGAATGGCAAGCCGATCGTCGGCAAGGGCTCGTCCGGCTCCCCGAACATCGTCGAGCTCGCGATGGGCACCGGTGGCGAGCCGTCACCCGGTGACATCGAGGATCCGATCGGCTCAAGCCCCGAGCCCGTCAACACCGACAAGGTCGAGGTCTCCGGCGGCGTCGTGCGCGGCGGCAAGGCCCCCAAGGTCTATCTCGCCGTCGCGGGCGGAACCGGCTTTGGCTACGTGACCGGGCGGACCGAGGGTGGGAGCACCGTGCAGAACTGCTGCATCGGCAACAGCCTCGTCGTCATCACGCCGGAGCTCGGCTTCTACGTGAGCCCGAAGGTCTCCATCGGCATCGCCGGCCGCATCGGGCTTCCCATCGGGGCCAACACCGAGGGCCACGCGACGGCGGCGCCCGGCGGTCTCCTGCGCATTCGCTACGCGCTCGGCGCCGACGGCGAGGGCATCCGCGTGATGGGGCAGGTGGGGGCGGGCTTCATGCGCAACACCATCAAGCTCGACAACGGCACCAACGGCATGGACACGGACATCGTCGCGCAGGGCCCGCTGCTCATCGGTGCGGGCCTCGGCTACATGAAGCGGCTCGGCGGCCGGGTCGCCTTCCTCTTCGACTTCTCCGTGCTGGCAGGCATCGCCGTGACGGATCGCATCGGCATGTCGGTGTTGAACTCGGGTGTCGGGGCTGACGCATCCATTGGCTTCGCAGTGGGGTTCTAAATGACCATCGAAATCTCCGAGCCTGAATTCGACAAGATCGCTCGCGCCGAGCTGGTGGCCCTCGAGGACGCCCTCTCTGCCATCGACCCCGATGACATCGAGGTGTCCGTGTCCGACGGCGTCCTGCGCCTCGACCTCCGTGACGGCACCCGCATCGTCATCAACTCGCACCGCGCGGCGCGCCAGATCTGGATGGCCGCCGTGGCGAGCGCCTGGCACTTCGATCCTGCCGGCAGCACGTGGCGCGCGCCCAAGTCCGGCGAGGAGCTGCGGCCGACGCTGAAGAAGATCGTGCGCGACCGCATCGGGCTCGAGCTGGCGCTGTCGTAAGCTAACGACATGGCCGAATCGCTCGTGTTGAGCGTCATCCGGGTCTGGGCCGCGATGGCCTGGGCCGATGGTGTGCTCGCCGAGGCGGAGGCCGCGGGCCTGCGCCGGCTGATCGACACCGCCGACCTGACGCCCGAGGAGCGCGAGGCAACGAGCCAGATGCTCGAGACGCAGGTGACGCTGCCGGAGACGTACCTGACGTCGCTGCCGATCGAGGCGCGCAAGGGCATCTACCGGGCCACCTGCCGGCTGGCCATCGCGGATCGTCAGCTCGCGACCGCGGAGCGGATGCTGCTCGGGCGGGTGCGCGACGTGCTGGGGGTTCCGGCGGAGGCAGCGGCCGAGATCGAGGCCGACATCCCGAACTTCCCCGTCGCGCGCTAGTGCAGAAGCGCCACTCCCTGAAGCACCTGCTGCTCCGGGGCGGCGTCGCCCTGGTCTCGCAGGGCCTGATGCTGACGGGCGCCTACCCGCTGGTGCCCCACGCCGCTCGACGCCGGCGCCCGGTGCGAGCGGCGCTGAAGGAGTGGGGGATCTCGGCCGTCCTGTCGGCGCTGCGTCCGGCGGGCTTCCTGCCGCTGCCGGGAGCACGCACGCGGGGGCCGCGGCCCATCATCGTCCTGCACGGCTATGCGATGAACCGCGCGAACTTCCTCCTGCTTGCCTATCGCCTGTCGAAGGTGGGCCTCGGGCCGGTGTTCGGCTTCGAGTACTGGACCCTGGGCCGCACGGCGGCGGCGGCTCGCCAGCTCGGCTGGTTCATCGACGAGGTGCGCGCAGCCACCGGGGCCGCGGAGGTCGATGTCATCGGCCACTCCATGGGCGGCGTGGTCGCCCGCTACTACGTCGCCCTGGCCGGCGGGGATGACCACGTGAAGACCCTCATCACCCTGGGCTCCCCGCACGGTGGGACGGACGTCTCGGCCTTCGGTATCGGCCACGCCTCGCGCGAGCTCGTGCTGGGCTCGGCCCTGGTCACGCGCCTCGGCACGACGCCGCCGCCGGCACGTACCAAGCTCGTGGTCATCGCCTCGCGGGCCGACGCCCTCGTGCCCGGGGACCTCCAGCCGCCCATCCCCGGCGCCGAGACCATCCTGTTCGACGACCTGGGCCACGTGGCGCTCCTCGGCTCGCGCCGGGTGGCGGCGGCCATCATCGAACGCCTGTCGTAGCGAACAGGTGTCGCAGGGGTCGGACCCCTGCGACACCTCCATCATCCGACGTAGCGCCGCGCATCCGCGAGGCGTCGGGTTGCACCCTCCGGACGACGGTCCGCACACCCGGCCCAGCGGGGTTTCGCGAGGTTGGCGGTGGCATCCGGTTCGCACCAGAGCCTGCCGTGCCCACCGTCCCGACCTCCACGCTTGCTGCTGCCTGGCGCCTCTGGCGCCTGTGGCGCACGTGGTGTGGTTGGCGTTGGCAGACCACTCTCTCGTTCATTCCCGAAGCGCAGAGCTCCCCCAAGAGCTACTGCGCTTCGGTGCTTTCGGGCTCCGAAGCCGGGCGGCAACCCGAGCTTCGTCGAGCGTCGCGCGTGGATCGAGCGTTGCCGCCGGTCAGCATCAGCTGACTGCCGCAGGCAGCGATCCGCAGCGTGCGCGATCGAGATAACCGATAGTTGCGACTGGCACACCAGTCGCAATATGGGTTTTCATCGAGAACGACGAACTAACAACAGCAGCTTGACGGCCTATATCACCGTCCCGCCGCTGTCCTCGTCGACGCCGCCGCCGCTTAACCTACCGACCGCGCTTAGACCTAACCTACGTACGTAAACTTATCGAATAACGCTTAACCCTACGACTGACGCTTAACCCTACGCACTATCGACTAACGCTTACACCTACGAAACTACCTACGCCACCGACTTAACTTACGTCACGGAACCCGGGGAGCTCTCAGCCACGCCGAACAGCGTTGCCATCGTCGCCCGCGCAATCGTCACATCCACGAGCGCTCCGATCGATCCAACTCCTGCCGGCAAGATCACGGTCTTGAAGCCATCCGTTCGGCCCATGAGCTGTGCGGGATCCCGCTTCGAGGGACCATGAACCAGCACGCGCTCTCGTCGACCCACGTGGGCGGCGAAGACCTCCGCACTGATCTCTTCTTGCAGCTTCACGATCTCGGCCAGGCGGCGTTTCTTCACCGCCTCGGGCACATCATCGGGGAGCTTCTTGGCCGCATACGTCAGGTCACGCTCCGAGTACGCGAACATGAACGCGCTGTCGAAACGAAGCTCGCGCATCAGCGCCAGCGTCGCCTGGTGATCCTCCTCGGTCTCGCCCGAGAAGCCACTCAGGATGTCAGTCGAGAAAGCAATGTCCGGAACGGCCGCGCGCAGGGATGCGACGATTGCTCGGTAGTCAGCGACGGTGTAGCCCCGGCGCATCCGCTCGAGGACGACGTCTGATCCAGACTGCACCGGCAGGTGGACGTACTTGCAGATCTTCGGTTCTTCGGCGATTGCCGCGACGACGTCCGCGGTGAAATCGACGGGGTAGGGCGAGGTGAAGCGCACGCGCTCGATGCCCTCGACCTTGGCGACGGCACGCAGGAGCTGTGCGAACGTCACGTCTTCATAGACATATGAATTGACGGTCTGGCCGAGCAGCATGACCTCGCGATAACCCGCGTCGGCGAGCTCGCGCACCTGGCGCAGGATCTCGCGCGGGGGCGTCCCACGCTCGCGTCCGCGCGTGAACGGCACCACGCAGAAGGTGCAGAACTTGTCGCAGCCGCGCTGGATCGTCACGAACCCCGACACGCCATCGCCACCAACGGCGCCCGACAGGCCTTCGTAGGTCTCCGCCTTGTCGAGCTTGATGTCGAGGATGGGGGCGTCGTGCTTCTGCCGCGCCTCGGCGAGGAGCGCCGGCATGCGGCGATAGCTGTCGGGCCCGGCGATCACGTCGACGGTGGGCGCCCGCGTGGCGAGGCCCTCCTTCAGGTGCTCGGCCATGCAGCCGACGATCGCGAGCACCGTGCCGGGCCGCTTCTTCTTCAGCGCGCCGAGCTCGGCCGCGCGAGCAACGACGCGCTCCTCGGCCTTCTCGCGAACGGCGCAGGTGTTCACGAGAATGACGTCGGCTTCGTCCGCGCGGTCGCACGACGCGTAGCCCGCGTCCATCAGCACGCTCCCGATCAGATCGCTATCGGCCACGTTCATCTGGCAGCCGTACGTCTCCACGTACACCCGCAGCGCGTCAGGCGCCGGGGCTGGGCGCACGGGGGCGCCGGTCTTCGCGCCGAGGGTTACGAGCCGTTCGCTCATGGTCTCTGGGGGGCTTCGTTAGCATATTCTCGGGCCGTGGCAGGGCGTCATGTGATCCGCGGCGCCGGCTGGCTCCTCGGCTGCCTCGTCGGTCCGATCGCCCTGCAGGCCGCCTTTGGTCGCCCGTGGCTCTGGGCCGGCATCGGCCTCGCCCTGCTGGCCACGCTCTGGCTCCTCCTGTGGTTGCCGCGGTCCGCCCACGACCTGTTCGAGGCGGGCAAGTACCAGCGGGCGGCGCGCCGCTATCGCCTGGTCGTCGCCTTCGCATTCAGCGCGAGCCGCGAGCGCGCGGGCCTCCTCTCGCGCGCGGGCTGCTTGCTCGCCCTCGGTGACCACGAGCGGGCCGCACCTCTGCTCGAGGCGCTCGCAACCGCCGAGCTCGACACCGCGGAGCGCGCGGTGTGGCTGAACAACCGCGCCTGCCTCGGCCTCGATCGCGGCACCGACGCCCCGAGCGCCCTCGCGCTCGCCGAAGAGGCGGTGGGGCTGCGCCCCGATGTGGCCGCGATCCAGCACACGCGGGCGCGCGCCCTGCTCGCGCTCGATCGCATCGACGAAGCCATCACCGTGCTCGATGGGATGCGTACGGGAGGCGAGCTGCCGCCGACGCTCGAAGCCGACCGCTGTCGCGAGCTCGCGATCGCGTGGGACCGGAAGGGGCAGGCCGAGTACGCCACCGACTATCGGAACCGCGCCAGCGTCGTCGCCCGCGCGTAAATTTGCGCGGAGCCCCGCGGCCCGGCGAAAATTTCGGCGTGGACAAGCAGGAGCTCATCTCCCAGCTCGTGAATCAGCTGCAGGCCAGCGCCCGGGCGGCGCTCGCGTCCCGCGATGCGGCGGCGCACGAGGCCAAGGAAGGCGCGACGCCCGACGAGAAGCGGGAGGATGCTCGCGCCGCCCACCAGCTCCAGAGCATGGGGCGGGCCCAGCAGGGGCGGGCCCAGGCCGCGATGGCCGACGTCGACCGCCTGATGGCCTTCCGGCCGGCGAACCTGAACGAGCGGGCCCGGATCGTCGTCGGGGCGATCGTCGAGATCGAGGATGCGGACAGTGGTGAGGGACGGACCTTCTTTCTCGCACCCGTCGGTGCCGGAATTACTCTCACGGGGCCCGGGGGCGACGGCCACCTCTCCGTGGTCACACCTGCCTCCCCGATCGGGAAGGCCGTCCTCGGTAAACAGACGGGCGAAGTGGTCGATGTAACCGTCGATGGTGAGGTGCGAGAGTGGCAGATCACCTACGTCGCGTGATGTGCTAACTTGTCCATCTTCCTCGGGGGATTCGCCGAATGAGCCGTATCGGAGAGCTCCTGGTTCGCGAGAAAATGCTCTCGCTCCAGCAGCTTCAGCAGGCACAGGACGAGGCCAAGCGCACTGGTAAGCGGCTGGGCGCGACCTTGTCGCGTCTCGGCTACGTCAAGGACCAGGAGCTGACGCAGTTCGTCGCGAAGCAGTACAGCCTCCCGTCGATCAACCTCTCGGAGTTCGAGATCGAGCCGAGCGTCCTGAAGCTCGTGCCGCGCGAGATCTGCGAGAAGCACCAGGTCATCCCGGTGCGGCGCAACGGCCCGACGTTGATCGTGGCGATGGCCGATCCGTCGAACATCTACGCCATCGACGAGCTCAAGTTCCTCACGCAATACAACATCGAGCCCGTCGTCGCCTCGGAGGCGTCCCTCGAGGTCGCGCTCTCGCGCTACTACGACAAGGGGCCCGACCTCGACCAGATGATGGGCGAGTTCGACGTCGACAACGTCGACTATGCCGCCGTCGCCGATGACGCGGTGAACGTCGTCGACCTCGAGAACCAGGCCGGCGAGGCGCCGGTCGTGAAGCTGTGCAACGCGATCCTCCTCTCGGCGATCAAGAAGAAGGCGTCGGATATCCACGTCGAGCCGTACGAGAAGAGCTTCCGCGTCCGCTTCCGCATCGACGGCATTCTCCAGGAGGAGATGCGGCCGCCCCTGAAGCTGCGCAACGCGATCACCTCGCGTCTCAAGATCATGGCCTCGCTCGACATCGCCGAGCGCCGCCTGCCGCAGGACGGACGCATCAAGCTGAAGATCGGTGGTAACCGCGAGATGGACTTCCGCGTGAGCGTCCTGCCGACGCTCTACGGCGAGAAGATCGTCATGCGTCTCCTCGACAAGACGCAGCTGCAGCTCGACATGACGAAGCTCGGGTTCGACCCGGGCCCGCTGTCCTTCTTCAAGGAAGCGATCAAGAAGCCCTACGGCATGGTGCTCGTCACCGGCCCCACCGGGTCGGGCAAGACGACGACGCTCTACTCCGCGCTGTCGGAGCTGAACACGATCGATCGCAACATCAGCACCGCGGAAGATCCGGTGGAGTTCAACCTCCACGGCATCAACCAGGTGCAGATGCACGAGGACATCGGCCTCAACTTCGCGACCGCTCTGCGCGCCTTCCTCCGCCAGGACCCGAACATCATCATGGTCGGCGAGATTCGTGACTTCGAGACGGCCGAGATCGGCGTCAAGGCCGCGCTCACGGGCCACCTCGTGCTCTCGACGCTGCACACGAACGATGCCCCGTCGACGGTCTCCCGGCTCCTGAACATGGGCATCGAGCCGTTCCTCGTGACGGCCTCGGTGAACCTCGTCGTGGCGCAGCGTCTCGCGCGCCGCATCTGCGCCGACTGCAAGATGGACGACGAGAAGCACCCCGAAGCCCTCGCCAAGATCGGCATGACCGAGGAGCAGATCCGCGGCGCGAAGATCAAGAAGGGCAAGGGCTGCGGCACCTGCAACAACACCGGCTACAAGGGCCGCGTCGCGCTCTACGAGGTCATGCCGTTCACCGATCCGCTCAAGGAGCTCGTGCTCCAGGGCGCGTCCGCGGCCGAGATCAAGGCCGAGATGATCCGCGGCGGAACGCTCTCGCTGCGCATGGCCGGCATCGCCAAGATCCTCGAAGGCATGACGACGCCCGAAGAGATCCTTCGCACCACGGTCGAGGACTAATTGGCGCAGCATTCGCTCCAGGCCTTGCTCAAGGCCATGACCGACAAGGGCGGCTCGGACCTTCACATCACCGCTGGCTCGCCGCCACGCATCCGCATCGACGGCGATCTGGTCAAGCTGCAGACCGACTCGCTGACGCCCGTTGATACGAAGACGCTCTGCTACTCGGTCATGAACGACGCGCAGAAGCTGCGCTTCGAGGAGGACCTCGAGATCGACTTCTCGTTCGGGATCCGCGGCATGGCCCGCTTCCGCGCGAACGTCTACATGCAGCAGGCGTGCGTCGCCGGCTGTTTCCGGACGATCCCGTACAAGATCGTGCCGCTGAGCGACCTCGGCATGCCGCCGGTGATCAACGAGCTCTGCGAGAAGCCGCGCGGCCTCGTGCTCGTCACGGGGCCGACGGGATCGGGCAAGTCGACGACGCTCGCCTCCATGATCGACAAGATCAACACGGAGCAGAAGGGGCACATCGTCACGGTCGAGGACCCGATCGAGTTCCAGCACACGCACAAGAACTGCCTCGTGAACCAGCGCGAGATCGGCCGCGACTCCGGCTCGTTCAAGCGCGCCCTGAAGTACATCCTGCGCCAGGACCCCGACTACGTCCTCGTCGGTGAGATGCGCGACCTCGAGACCGTCGAGGCGGCGCTCACCATCGCCGAGACCGGCCACCTCTGCTTCGCGACACTGCACACCAACAGCGCGATCCAGAGCATCAACCGCGTCATCGACGTGTTCCCCTCGCACCAGCAGAGTCAGGTGCGCGCCGTCCTCTCGTTCGTGCTCGAGGGCGTCATCACGCAGATGCTGCTCCCGAAGGCGTCGGGGCAGGGCCGCGCGATGGCCGCCGAGGTGATGGTCCCGAACGCCGCGATCCGGAACCTCATCCGCGAGGACAAGCTGCACCAGGTTTACTCGCAGATGCAGATCGGCCAGAGCAAGTTCGGGATGCAGACGATGAACCAGGCCCTCCTCGGGCACTACCTCGCGAAGACCATCACGCTCGACGTCGCGCTTGGAGCGTCCTCCGAGCAGGACGAGCTCAAGAACATGATCCTGGCAGCGGGCGGCTCGCTCGGTGCCTACGCTCCACCTCCCACCAGCGCCCAACGTCGCTAGGAGAACCTGATGGCCAAGTTCCAGTGGGAAGCGACATCGCGCGCCGGCGAGAAGAAGAAGGGCGTGATGGAGGCGGAGACCGCCGACGCCGTCGAGCAGCGCCTCAAGGGCGACGGCATGGTCGTCCAGCGCGTGAAGAAGGAAGCGCGCGAGTTCCAGATCGTCATCGGCTCGGGCGTCGCGCCGAAGGACCTCCAGATCTTCACGCGTCAGCTCGCGACGATGATCGACGCCGGTCTGCCGCTCGTGCAGTGCCTCGACATCCTCGCGAACCAAAACGACAACCCCTTCTTCGCGAACATCCTCCGCGACGTGAAGAACAACGTCGAGCAGGGGCGCAACTTCAGCGAGTCGCTCGCGCGTCACCCCAAGGTGTTCGATCACCTGTACTGCAACCTCGTGAAGGCCGGCGAAATCGGCGGTATTCTCGACACGATCCTCAATCGCCTGGCGATCTACATCGAGAAGCGCGTCAAGCTCGCGCGTCAGGTCCGCGGCGCCCTCGTCTACCCGTCGGCGATCGTCGGCATCTCGGTGATCGTCATCAGCGTGCTGATGACCTGGGTCATTCCCACGTTTTCGCAGATGTTCGCGGACTTCGGCGCGGCCGATCAGATGCCCGCGCTCACGCAGCTGGTCATCAACATCTCGAACGGCTTCGTGAAGTGGTTTCCCGTCGCGGTCGTTCTCGTCGGCGGAACGGGCGCCGCGCTCACGTGGGGCTATCGCCAGCCAGCAGGCAAACACTTCGCCCACCGATTGCTGCTCGAGATGCCGCTCATCGGGCCCGTCATGCGAAAGATCGCCGTCGCGCGGTTCACCCGCACGCTCGGCACGCTCTTGTCCTCGGGTGTGCCAATCCTCGACGCGCTGGACATCGTCGCTGCGAGCGCAGGAAACGTGGTGATCGAGAAGGCCATTCAGACCGCGCGCGCGCGCATCTCCGAGGGCCGCAACCTCTCCGAGCCTCTCCTCGAGACCAAGGCGTTTCCGCCGATGGTCGTGCAAATGATCGCCGTCGGTGAGCAGACCGGAGCGATCGACACGATGCTCAACAAGATCGCCGACTTCTACGAAGAAGAAGTGGACGTCGCCGTCGCCTCGCTCACCTCGCTGCTCGAGCCGCTCATGATGGTCGGACTCGGCGGGATCTGCGGCGTGATCTTGATCGCGATGTACCTGCCGATCTTCGAGATCGCCGGCAAGGTCAAGGCGAGCTGACCGACGCTTCGGCGCATCGCGATGTCGCAACCGACGATCCCTCCTCCGCCGCGGGCGATCAATCGCAGCAACGAGGTCTTCTCGACGCGCACAGAGGCGCCACAGGATTCGACGGTCGATCGCCTCCGCGGTCGCCTCGTGCGCCTCACTCTGGCGCGACTCGCCGCCGTCACGGGGCTGCTCACGATCGTCCTCGTCGGATCGTCCGGGCTCCCCTCTTCGATTCTGACGAGCACGATCGTCGCGGTCTACGCGATGTCCATCGCGTACGCAGCGTGGCTCGCTCGTGGCCGAAACCTCAATCGCCTGGCCGTGCTGCAGATCGTGCTCGATCTGTTCGCCTACGTCGCCGTCGCGATCGTCACCGGTGGGCCGGCCTCGCCGCTCGGGTTCTTCGTCGCCGTTCCAGCGCTGAGCGCGGCGCTCGTGCTGGGCAGCAGCGCGTCTCGCATCACCGCGGCGGCGAGCGCCGTGCTGTACGGGCTCGTCACGATCGCCTACCTCTACCGTTGGCCTGCGTCGCTGTGGATCGGGTTGCATGTCGAGCTGTCGCGCGACGAGCTCGCCGTGCAGCTCGTCGCGCACGCAGTCGCGATCCCGCTCGTCGCCGCGCTCGGTAGCGCCCTGGCCGAGCGCTTGCGCCGCGCGGGCGGCGCGCTCGTCGAGCTCGAAAACAAGCGCGCCGATCTCGTGGTGTTGCACGAGGACGTGTTGCGCTCGATCCCGGTCGGGTTGCTCACGATCTCGTCAGGCGGAGAGATCGACGGCGCAAACCCGGTCGCCGAGGCGTTGCTCGGCAGAACGAGCGCTTCGATGCTGGGCGTTCAGGCGCGGGAGGTGCTCACGTTTCTCGACGAAGCAGCGCTCGACCGAAACTCGACCGTCTCGGGCTCATCGCGGGTCCTTTCGGGGCGCGACGCGCTGTATCTCGCCTGGACCCTTTCGCCGCTCGTGGATCGAACCGGCGCCGTTCGCGGCAGACTCGTCGTGCTCGAGGATCGAACGCAAGGAGAACAGCTTCGAGCACAGGTCGAGGCGGCCGAAACGCTCGCGGTGCTCGGGCGTCTCGCCGCGGGGCTCGCGCACGAGATCCGCAATCCGCTGGGCGCGATTTCGGGATGCGTCGAGCTCGTACGAGAGTCTGCGTCGCTCTCGGCCGAGGATCGCGAACTGCTCTCGACGGTGCTTCGTGAGTCTGCGCGGCTCAACGGGCTTGTTGGCGAAATGCTCTCGTTCGCACGCCCGCGACCGCCAGCGTTCGAGCGCGTAGCGATCTTTCAGCTCCTGGTGGACTTCGCGGCCATGGCGTCCAAAGAATCGACCTCGACGGCGCCGATCGTCGTCGACGCGCTGTGCGATCGAAGCGTGTTCGCGAAGGTCGATCCGCAGCAGCTGCGCCAGGTCCTTTGGAACCTCTTTCGCAACGCGGTTCAGGCCACGCCCGACGGCAGCGCGGTCGAGCTCTGGGCGGCGCGCGATGCTGGTGCGCCCGCGATCTTCGTCGCCGACCGCGGCGTCGGCATCGCCCGCGAGTCACGGCAGAAGATCTTCGAGTCGTTCTACTCCGAGAACAACAGCCGAGGCACCGGGATCGGCCTCGCGCTGGTCCGACAGATCACCGAAGCGCACGGCGGTTCGATCGAGCCGCGAGAGCGCGACGGCGGAGGGACAGTGTTCGTGCTGCGGTTGACGGATCCAGACGGCGATGAACCCGCGGCGGATCAGCGCTGATCTGCGGCGCGCTCGCGCGCCTCGATGCCATCCGCGAAGAACTTGCCGTACTCGACGAAGCTCGAGAGCGAGAGCGCGACGCTGATGAGCATGAGCCACTGGCCAACGAGGTTGAAGTCGACCGGCCTGTCGTAGAACGGGATCGCGCGATACGGAAAGTGGATGATCAGAAATAAGATCCCGAGCATCTGAATCGCGGTCTTCCATTTGCCGCCAGATTGAGCGGCCATCACGATGCCCTCGGACGACGCGATGGCGCGAAGTCCGGTGATGGTGATCTCGCGCGCGACCAGCACCACCACCATCCACGCCGGGATGCGCCCCATCGGAACCAGGTAGACGAGCAACGCCATGACGAAGAGCTTGTCGGCGAGCGGGTCGAGAAACTTTCCTACGACGCTCTCGACGCCCATCTTTCGCGCGAGGTAGCCGTCGAGAAAGTCCGTGATCGAGAGCAGTCCCCAGAGGTGCGCGGCGATCATGGCGCTGAGCGGCGTCGCCAACGACACGAAGTACAAGACCAGCGGGATCGCGACGATGCGCGCCATCGTGAGCGCGTTGGGGATGTTGAGCGCGTCCGCCCAGAACGCTTTGCGCCGACGCTTCGGTGATTCAACGCTCACGGGTTGCTCCTCGGGTCCTCGGTGGGCGCGACGCGCACCGCGACGACGCCGTCGCCAGAGAGCACCACCATGCCCTCGCGGTCTTCGAGAGTGACGCCCGGCGACCAGGCGACGAGGGCCTCGGGCGCGACCGTGGCCGACGCCGCCCCCTGCGCGTTGTGAATTCTGAGCACTCTGACCGTTCCTTCTGCCTCGAACGCGATCGCGCCGCGACCGACGAAGCTCGCCGCGCGCAGCCCCGCCGCGACGATCGTGTGATCGACGTGCAGCCCGCCGTCGAAGCCGATCACATGGCGCTCGAGCACCCAGAGGGACTCGTCGCGCAGCACGAGCAACGTGCGCTCGAAGCGCGCGCGCGGGGGGAGCGCGCACCAGCCGCTCGCGATCCAACACAGCGCGGGGCTTCCGTCGAACGCGTCGCCGGTCCGGCTTCGCAGCGCCGGTCCGCGGGTGCAATCGACGCCGAACGTCGAGCGATCGAAGCGCAGCGCGCAGCCTTCGTACGCCAACAGCATTCCATCCATGAGCTCGAGGGTGCGACCCGTCGCGACCAAAACGCGCTTGCTGCACCAGGCGGCGAGCGTGCTCGGCGCGACGCGATCGTCCCCGAACATCTCGCCCGGTTCGCGAGTCACCCACCGTCCAGGAGCGGACGGAGTGTCCGATGCGATGTGCACCGTTCCGGGCTCGAGCGACGCGGGGTCGAGGTCGTCGGTGACCCCTGGCACATCCATCGCAACCGCTGCGTTCGCAGGGACGAACGGAGATGCGCCAGAGCCGTACTGCGCTTCGAGCGCCTCTTCCATGCGTCGCGCCATGCCGTCGTGGCCGGCCCGCGAGAAGGCTTCTTTCGCCTTGGCGAACTCCGACAGCCGCGACCAGCAGAGCCCGAGGTAGCCCCACGCGCGCACGTGCCCGGGATCGCGCTCGATCACCGGAAGAAGATGAGCCACGGCCTCGCGAAGCTGCGCGGTCTTCAGGTACGCGAGCGCCAGGTTGATCCTCGGCGGCAGGCTGTCAGGAAACTGCCGTACGATCTCTTGGTACAGCTCGATCGCGCGCGGATAGACCCCGAGCTTGAAGTAGAGCTTGCCGAGCAGATCCTGCGCGGATGGGTCGCGCGGCTGCATCTTGAGCGCCGTTTCGAGGGAGTCGCGCGCGAGATCCAGCTTCCCCTCGGTCAGCGCCTCGCTGCCGCGATACAGCTGGTACAAAAAGTCTTCTGCGTCGACTTCGGACGATGAGCGCGGCTTGGTCATTCGTTGCGTTCGCGCGGACTGTACCGCAGCTTGGCCCCCGCGCTCGACCGCACATTGTCGAGCCGACCGCGACGGCGTACCTTTCGCGCCCGTGTTCGGACACTACGCACGCGCATTGGCAGCCCTCGCGCAGGGAGTTCGAATCGATAGGCCTCCCCCGGGGACGCTGCGTCGCGGTTGGTTCGGCCTCGATTCATCGCGAGCGCCAACGCTTTTGCTCTGGCTGGCGATCTCCGCGGTCGTCGCGGTTCTAGCGATCGCGATCGTTCGAAGGGTCCGCTCGCGGTGAAGCCAAACGTCGGCCGGACGCTGCTGGCGGTCACGATCTTCGCGATCTTTGTGTACGCGATCCTCGCGATCGCCTCCGACGTCAAGTCGCTTCGAGCTGTCCTGGGCAGCTTCGACTGGTCGACGTTCGTGCTCGCGCTGGCGCTCGCCTTCGGCAACTACGTGCTGCGGTTCGGCAAGTGGGAGTACTACCTGCGCCATCTCGGCATCGGCGCGGGCGGACCGGGCTCCAATGTGTTCGTGCCCATTCCGCGAGGAGAGTCGTTCGCGATATTCCTCGCGGGATTCTCGATGAGCATCACCCCTGGCAAGGCCGGCGAAGTGTTTCGCAGCGCGCTGCTCGCGAGCGCGCGCGGCACGCCAGTGGCGCGATCCGCTCCCATCGTGATCGCCGATCGAGTCACAGACTTGTTGGCGTTGGTGCTGCTGGTTGGCGTCGGCAGCGCGTATTTCGCAGGCTACGCATGGATCGGGCTCGCCGCGCTGGCGCTCGTGCTCGTCGTGTTCTTCTTCGTGTTCGTTCCAGCGGCCACCGAGCTTTTGCTGTCCTTGGTGGCGAAGATCCGCCCTGTCGCGCGCCTCGTCCCCAAGCTGCGCGAAGCGTACGACGCCCTTCGCACGACGCTCTCGCCCTCGGCGGTGATCGCGATGACGCTCGTCTCCATCGTGGCATGGGGGCTCGAGTGCGTCGGGCTCTGGGTCATCCTGCGCGGCCTCGGCCATCCTGCCTCGCTCGCGCTGTCGTTCTTCGTGTACGGCACCGCCACCGTCGCAGGCGCGATCGCGATGCTGCCCGGAGGCCTCGGAGGAACCGAGCTCACCATGCGCACGATGCTCACGGGTCTCGGCGCGATGCCCGCGGCTCCAGCCGCGGCCGCGACCCTCCTCGTGCGAATCGCGACGCTGTGGTTCGCGGTGCTCGTGGGCTTCGTCGCGCTCTGGGTCTTTCGGCGCCGGTTCGATCGACGCGTCCTCGAGGCGTAGCTTCGAAGCGCGATCGCGGTCTACGCGAGCGATACGACGTAGCTGGCCGAGGCCGTCCTCACGAGAAGCCGCGTCGCCTCGTCGTTGAGCACCACGAGCGCGAGGACACAACAGCCGACCTCGTCGTTGAGCGCGAACGAATGAACGTCCACGACCCGCGCGACCGTCGCGCCGTCGTCGCGCACGATCGTGCAGCGATCCACAGGACCGTCGTAGATCGCGCCGAACAGCGCTGGCCCGCGAGCGGCCAACGCGGTCGCGCCCTGCATCCACGGAACGTCGACGAAGCTGTCGCCCCCGTCCCTGCTCACCTTGCCGACGCCGCGCGCGAAGCCAAATGCGAGCAGCTCGCCCTCTCGGACCGCAGCGACGATGCCGTCGGTCGCGTCGCCGCGTCGCTCGCTGGTCCGCTCGGAAGAGCGATCGACGCCGTCGTTGGTCCTCAACGTGTCCGTTCGCGACGAGACGAGCGCGTCCGCGTCGCGCTCTGCGATGGGGACGAACGATCGCTGCGCCGGCGCCGCAAGCGCGAACACCGGCGGACCGTCGACGATCTTGGGAATCTCCAACGTCGCCGGCCCGTCCGCGTCGTCGTCTCCCCGATCGAGTGGCGGCAGTTCTCCGAGCTCGATCGCGCTCTCGTCGAGTCCCTCGAGGTCCGCGGTGAGCGCCTCGTACTCACGATCGACTGTGAGCGAACGTTCGTCATCGAGCGGCGCCTCTCCGTCGTCGGTGATCCAAGAGCCAGCGCGAGCGACGTCATCGTCGAGGGGATCGAGCGCAGGATGCATGGCTTCGTCGTCTTCGCCGACCAGCGTGAGCTCGTCGACGACCAACACCGCCGCCACCATGTCGTCGGACTCGGTGTCATCGAGGTCGACCCGGGACTCGTCGAACGCGATCACGGACTCCTCTCCGAACCCGACTGGCTCGTCGTCACGATCGCTCAGAGCGCGCGGGTCAGCCATCACTGCGCCCTGCCGGCACAGGGCGCCCGAGCTTCTCGAGTACCAGCTTCATGTCGGCCCACGTGTCTCTCTTCGCGTCGGGGTTTCGAAGCAGATACGCCGGGTGCCAGGTGACCAGCACGGGCACGCCCATGTATTCATGCCATCGTCCGCGAAGCCGCGACATCGACTCTGATTTCTTCAGCAAAAACGAGGTTGGCGTCCGTCCCCACGAGACGATCACGCGCGGGCGCACGAGCTCGATTTGCCGCTCGAGAAACGGCCCGCACGCCATGGATTCATCGGGCTCGGGCGGCCTGTTGTTGGGCGGCCGACACTTCGCGACGTTGGCGATGTACACGTCGTCCTCAGTCATGCGCATCGCCGCGAGGATGCGATCGAGCAGCTTTCCTGCGGCGCCGACGAAGGGCTTTCCGATTCGATCCTCGTCGGCGCCTGGGGCTTCGCCGACGAAGAACAGCTCCGCGTCGTGGTTGCCGCGCGCGAACACCGATTGGGTGCGCCCGTCGCAGAGCCGGCATCGCCGACACGCGCGCGCCTCGTCCTCGATCAGCGCGAGAGATTTCTTGCGCTCTTCGGAGGTCGTAACCGGTCCCCAGATCGGCTTGGGATCGCTGAACAACGCAGTTGCATCGCTGCTCGAAGGTGGCGCTGCGGTCGGCGGTGAGGGCGTCGCGCGCACACGGTCGACCTCGGGCGCGCCCACGGTCGCGGCAACGGGGGCTGCTTGCGCGGCGACGCTCTTGGGCGCCGAGGGCGCTGGAGCGCTGACGGGAGCGGTCGGCGGCGTCGCGGGCGAAGCCGCGCGCTGTAGAGGCGCGGTCTCGTCTCGGACCGCCGCGACGGACACGGTCGACGCGTTTGCGCTCTGACCAATCGGCGGCAGAGACGGCGCTCCTCGACGACGCAGCGAAGTCGCGCCGGACTCGCGCGCCCAGTCGAAATGCACGGTCCAACCTCGAATCAGCGCCGCGAGCTCGTCTCGATCTCCGTCTGCCATCGTTAGGGACTGCCGTGGCACTACCACCCCGCTCGGCGCTTGCGCAAACCCGCGGCGAAGCTCGCGCCGCGCGCACGCTCGGCGCGCTGCGATCGCGTCGAGAATTTGCGAACGTGGTCGGCTCGTGTTGAAGACATCGGTCGTGCTCTTGAACCGGCGCGCATTCACGTTCACCGTCGCGGCGCTCGGCTGCCACGCGTGCAGCGGCGAGCGGGATCGCGCCGCTCATCAGCGCTCGAGGTCCGTTCGCGTTCGAGTCGGCGCGATCGAGCTGCACACGGTGCACGTCGGCCCTGCGGACGGCGACGTCACGTTGGTGCTCCACGGTGGACCGGGGCTCGATCACAATTACCTTCGACCGTCGTTCGACCAGCTCGCGACCGCGCGAAGGCGGGTTGTCTACGTCGACCTGCGCGGGCACGGAGCGACGGATGCGCCGCCGGACGCCGAGGGCTACACGATCGCGGCGGCGGCGGGAGATCTGGCGCAGCTCGCTCGGAGGCTGAGCGATAGCTCGCCGATCGACGTCATCGGCCACGATTTCGGCGGCGCTGTCGCGCTGTCGCTCGCGGCGACGCACGCCGAACGCGTTCGAAAGCTCGTGCTCGTGTCGCCCGTGCGCGACGGCCGACAGCTCCGATCGATGCCGCAGCGAGCGCGGGAGGCGTTAGGCGAAGCGGGAGTTCGAGAGCTCGCGACGCTGTCCACTCCGCAGGGAACGCTGCGTGAACCGCGCGATTTGCCCCGACTGTTTCGCGCCGTCGCGCCGATGTGGTGGGCTCGCGTTCCGCCACCGGCCACCATCGACGCCCTCGTTCGAGGCGTTCGGTACCGCGCCGTGGCCGACGAGCACTTTCTCGTCGAGCTTCGTGCGTGGGACGGCGCTCGGGTCGCGAGTCGCGTGCGGGCCGAGTCGCTGGTGATCAGCGGCGATCAGGACCGAACGTTTACGCCCGCCGAATCGCGGTCCGTCGCCGACTCCCTGCCCCACGGTCGATTTGTGACCATCGCAGGCGCGGGACACCTGCCGTTTATCGAGCAACCAACGGCGTTTTTCGAGGCAGTTCGATCGTTTCTGCGTTGATCCGCGCACATAACACGGACTCTCACCGCGTTCGATCCGCGCCGCGCTTGCGCTACGCTCCTGCGTCGAACCGTGGAACCGTCGCTGGACACGCTGATGAGCGTCGCGGAGGCAGAAGCGCGCCGTTCCGGAGCGTCGTGTGTCGAGTCGTCGCACTTGTTCATCGCAGCGTGCAAGCTCGAGCCGCCCGCGCTGGTCCGAGCGATGACCTCGCTCGGGATCGACCCCGTGAGGGCGCGGCGGCGAGCGCGAGCGCTCTGCATCAATGCCGCGCCGGTGAACACGCCAGCGGATGTTCCGCTCGTCACGAGCGTCGTCGCGAGAGCGGCGATCGAACGCGCGCAGACCCGCTGCGAGCGCGCCGGGCGGCGCGTGAACGTCGAGGCCATCACAACAGCGCTGCTCGGGGTGAGCGATCGCGTCGTCGAGCTCGTGCTCCGCGAAGCGGGCGTGAGCGCCGCGGTCCTCGCTGATCGCATCGACGCGCTGTCCAATCGCGCACCCGCAGGCCGCGCGAACGAGGGGCCCACCGCGTCTGCTGTTCAGCAAGGAGGCGCGCCGGTCGCAGCGGACGTGGCGCGACAGCGCGCGCCTGCGCCGATGGCAAACCAACCCGGACCGCTCGAAAGGTACGGTCGCGACCTGTCAGCGCTCGCCCGCGCCAACAAGCTCGAGCCCGTGGTGGGTCGTGACGACGAGATCAAGCTCGTCGTTCGCATCATGCTTCGGAAGAGCAAGTCCAACGCGGTGCTGGTCGGCGACGCCGGCGTCGGAAAGTCAGCCATCGTCGAAGGACTGGCGCAGAAGTGCGCCCGCGACGACGCGCCCGAAGAGGTGCGCAACCTACGAATCATCGAGGTGTCGCTGGCGGCGCTGCTGTCTGGGACGAAGTTTCGCGGCGATTTCGAGGAGCGCGTCGACTCGTTGATCCGCGCCGCGACCGACGATCCCACGGTGGTCCTGTTCATCGACGAGCTGCACACCGTCGTGGGCGCGGGCGCGACCTCGGGAGGAGTCGACGCCGCCAACCTCCTCAAACCCGCGCTCGCTCGCGGGGAGTTTCGCTGCATCGGGGCGACGACGCCCGAAGAGTATCGCGAGCGAATCGAGAAGGACCCGGCGCTCTCGCGCAGGTTTCAGCCGGTACGCGTCGACGAGCCGACCCCAGCGCAAGCTCGAACGATGCTGATCGGCACAAAGAAGGTGCTCGAGCAGCACCACGACCTCGTGATCGAAGACGACGCGATCGACGCCGCGATCGAGCTGTCGGTGCGCTACCTGCCGGACCGTCGACTGCCCGACAAGGCGCGCGATCTGCTCGACCAGGCGAGCTCCGCGCGGCGCTTCGTGACGTTTTCGCCGCGGGGAGACGACGTGACCAACGCGACGTCGCTGCGGCGCGAAGACATCGCGCGCGTCGTCGAGGAGTGGACCGGCGTACCGGTAGGCGATCGAGCGACGGCGCTTCGCGCGATGCTCGCCAACGCCGAGTCCCACTTGCGCAAGCGGGTGATGGGACAAGACCGAGCTGTGTCAGTGGTCGCGAACGCTGTTCGAGTCGCAAGCGCAGGAATGGCTCGACCGGGACGCCCTGCAGCGGTGCTGCTCTTCGTCGGTCCGACCGGAGTGGGCAAGACGGAGCTCGCCAAGGCGCTCGCCGAGTTGCTCTTTCACGACGAACGCTCGCTCGTTCGCTTCGACATGAGCGAGTACCACGACAGACACACCGTGCAGCGCCTGCTCGGCGCGCCGCCCGGCTACGTCGGCCACGAAGATGGCGGACAGCTCGTGAACGCGATTCGGCGCAATCCGTACTGCGTCGTGTTGTTCGATGAGTTCGAGAAGGCCGATCCGCAGGTGACCGACGTCTTGCTGCAGCTGTGCGACGAGGGACGAGTCACCGACGCCCATGGCCGCGTCGGCGATTTCTCGAACGCGTACATCGTGCTGACGAGCAACGCGCTCGCTCCGCCGCAGGGCGCGGCGCGCAAGGTCGGGTTTGGCGCAGAGGCCATCGTGAAACAGCCCGCGCGCACCGACCAGCAACTTCGCGTCGCGTTGCAGGGAGCGTTCAGGCCAGAGCTGATCGGTCGGATCGGGGCGATCGTCGAGTTCGACCCGCTCGATGACGACGCGCTTCGAAGCGTGTTGGTGAAGCTGCTCGCGCCCGTAAAGAACAGCCTCCAGTCCAAGGGGCATCGCCTGGCCTACAGCGAAGCGGCGCTCGACGCGCTGCTCTCGGTCGAGCGCCGTCCAGAGCTCGGAGCGCGCGAGCTCGATCGCGTCGTCGACCGCGTCGTGGTGCAGCCCGTCGCGCGCGCGCTCATCGAAGGGCGGATTGCGCCAAACTCAACGGTCGCTCTGGCCGTCGACGCCAACGGGTTCTCGCTTCGCTGGTAGTCGCGATCGAGACCACCACGATGATCGAGTGATGCGCGTTTAGAGCGCGAGCGCTCGAAGCGCCTCGAGCAGCTCGCCGGCGTCTCGATAGCGCTCGGACGGGTCCGCCGCGCACGCTCGATTCACCACGGCGCAGAGCGACCGAGGCAAGAGCGGCGCTCGCTCTTCGAGGGCAACCGCAGGGCACTGAAGCAGCGCGGTGATCGGATCGAGCTTCGGCAAGAAGTCCACGACGGTCTTGCGAGTGAGCGCCCAGTACAACGTCGCGCCCGCGGAGTACACGTCGCTCGACGGCCGAACTTCGCGGTACTTCGTGAGCTGTTCGCGCGGCATGAACTCGAAGGTTCCCGCAAAAGAACCCGTCATCGTGAAGCCCGCGAGCCCCGAGCGATCGAAGCTCTTGGCGAGGCCGAAGTCGCCGATCTTGCCTCGACCTTCGTCGTCGATGAGCACGTTGCCGGGCTTGACGTCGCGGTGAACCATTCCCTTTGCGTGCGCGAACGCGAGCCCTTCGAGCGCATCGCAGACAATCGACACCGCGCGCTTCGGCTCGAGCGGTCTTCCTGCGCGGTGAATCATCGCCGCGAGGCTCCCGCCTGGGCAGTGCTCCATCACGAACCAGAAGGCGAGGCCCGTCGATCCGCTACGCAAGAGCTTCACGACGCGCCGATGATCGAGCTCGCGAAGCGAGTCGATCTCTCGAAAGAACATCGCGCGCATCGAGGCATCGACCGCGACGCGGGCGAGGAGCACCTTCACCGCGACCCGCGCGCCGTTGCCCTCGACCGCCTCGTAGACGACCCCCGTCCCTCCCTGCCCCAGCTTTCGAACGACTTCGAGCCCTGGAATCACCGGAGTTCGATCGGCCGCCGCTCGAGGTTCGATCGGCGCCCAGAAGTCGTCCCGAGCGCTCTGCCCCGTCGAGTTCGACGTCGTCTCCGAGAGCGTCACGGCGACCGGATTCGTCGCAGCCTCTCGCCGGCAACGGTCGCAGCGCGCCCTGGCGTCAGCGTCGTCACCGATCGGCATCGGCGAGCCGCACGAAGCGCACGACGCAACGCCGCCTCGCTCGGCGCCATCTGCTGACACCGACAAACGAAACCGCGAGACGCCAACGCGAATCACCGCGCCATCAGACAGCGAGACACCATCGACGGCGGTCGCTTCGGCGCCATCGGAGGCTTCGGCGCGCGCCCCGGTCAGAAGGCGCTGTCCGTCGACGAAGGTGCCGTTTCGCGAACCAAGGTCGCGAATGCGAGCCGACGGCGGTCGCAACTCGAGCAGAAAGTGGTGGCGAGACAACGTCCCATCTGACGCGTCTAGCCGTCCGTGGCAGTCGGGCGCGCGACCGAACACCCACGTGTCCGCGGCGGTGAAGTGCCACTCCTTCCCACGCATCGGCCCATCGATCGCGATCAGCGTCACCTTTGCCATCGAGTCTCGCGCCGCGTTCGATGGTACCGTTTCGGCCCGCCGTTCACGATGGCTACGAGCGACTCGCCCGACATTCTTCGCATCAAGGCGCTCATCGACCGTCGGGCAGCGCTCGACGCCCGGGCGCGCCAAGGCGCGAGCGCCGATCGCGATCGATTGACGCGCGAGCTGCGCGCGCTCGACGAGGCGCTCGACCGCGAACGTCATGCAAACCCCGCGATGTACGCCGCCGCCGCGGGCTCGAGCCCTGCACCCGTCGAGCCGCGAGCCGAACCCGAGGTCGACGAGATCCCCCCGGACTGGGACCTCTACGAGCCTCGTAGCTTACTCGGCGAAGGCGGGATGGGGCGCGTGTATCGGGTCTTCCATCGCGGGTGGGGAATCGATCTCGCGGTCAAGGTTCCACGCAAGAGCTCCCTCGACGAGCGTGCCCGCCGGGCGGTCGCGCGAGAGGCCGAGTCGTGGAGCGGGCTCGGCCTGCACCCGTTCGTTACCACCTGCTACTACACCCGCGTCCGCGACGGAGTTCCCTGGCTCTTTGCAGAGTATGTCGAGGGTGGCTCGTTGCAGCAGGCGATCCGTCGCGGCTCGCTCTACGACTGCGAGGACCCGCTCGCGAGGGTCCTGTCGATCGCGATTCAAAGCGCGCGCGGGCTGCACCACGCACACGAGCGAAGCCTCGTGCACCAGGACGTCAAGCCAGCGAACATCCTGCTCGCGCCTGGGTTCATCGCGAAGGTCACGGATTTCGGTCTCGCACGGGCCGCGCAAGCGCCGGACGCGAAGGGCCCGAAGCCCACGCAAGACGGCACGATGGTCGTTCGCTTCGGAGGAATGACGCCCGCGTACGCCTCGCCCGAGCAGATCGCCGCGTCGCAGGGATCGCAGGTCGCGATCACCCGCCGCACGGATGCGTTTTCGTGGGCCGCGACCGTGCTCGAGATGTTCGCGGGTGGATTGACGTGGATGGCAGGGCCCGCCGCGCCCGACGCGCTCGCGATGCTGCTGCACGACGGCCCGCCGACGCCCGCCATCCCGACGATTCCACCGGAGCTCGTCGCGCTGCTCGAGCGGTGCTTTGCTCCGAGGCAGAGCGCGCGTCCCGCAACGCTCGCGATCATCGCCGACGAGCTCGCCGCGCTCTACGCGAAACGTTGTGGTCGCGCGTTGCTCGACACGACGAGCGTGCGACGCTCTCCCGCGGACGCCCTGTACAATCGCGGCGCTTCCAAGCTCGACCTGGACGAGGCAGACGTCGCGCTCACGCTCTTCGAAGAGGCGCTGCGCGCCGATCCTACCCATCCTCAGGCCACCTTCGGACGCGCGCTTCTGCGCTGGCGGCGAGGACTCTGTACAGACGACGAGGCGGTCCGCGCCCTCACCGAAGCGCGCGCGATGCGTGATCCGTCGTGGGAGTCCGCGGTGCTCTCAGCCTCGCTCCACGCCGAGCGGGGCGACGTCGAGGACGCGCGCGCGTCGCTCAACGAGGTGAGCGCGCTCGGCGCCGGCTCGCCCGAGGCGATCGCCGCCGTCGCGCGGATCAGCCCCGCGCTGCGTGAGTCGCTCGATCGTGTTGGACACGTCGAGCTCAACGGCGCATCGCTCCCCGACAAGGTCACGCTGTCGCGCGACGGCCAGCTGGTCGGAACGATGACCGCCGAAGAGCCCGCCGATCGCTCCACGCGCTCGATCGTCGCGCTCACGAGCGCCGACTCGAGCGAGCGCGCTCGTTGGGCCGTCGACGGACTGCCCCGGGCTCTCTGGGTTCGTCGCGATGCGACGGCAGTGGCTGTGACGAGCGCCGGAATCTTCTCTCTCGACCGAGACAACCAGACCGTGCTGCGCGCGACCAACACCGAGCTCGCCGCGTTTTCTGCAAGCGGCGAGCTGGTCGCCACCACCGCAGAGGACGGTCGTACGCATGTCCTACTGTTCGACCCGCGCACGCGTCGCGAGAAGCAGTTCACCGTCGCCGGACGCGCGACGCTCGCCGCGCTCTCGCGGGACGCGATGCTCGTCGCGTTGGGCGAGGCGCGAGGCGTCGCCATCTACGACGTCACATCGCAGCTGCGCCTCTGGAGCATCGCGCTGCAACGAGAACCGGAGTCGCTCGCGTTCGCGCCCGACGGCCGCACGCTCGTCGTCGGGGGTTGGGATGAAGGTCTCGCGCGCGGCGTCGTCATCGTGCTGCGCTCGTCCAACGGCGAGCGGCTCGCCACCATCCGCGACCCCTCGCCGCCGCGCGCCGTCGCAGTGACCAACGACAGCGAGCTCGTCACGACGCTCTCGGCCGACGGAGCGCTGCGTCTCTGGACGGTTCGCGACGGGCGATGCACCCGCACCGAACGCCCTCGGTCCGGCGCCGAACGAGTCGTCGCGATCGCGACCGCCGGGGACAAAGCGCGGCTCGCCGCCGTGCGCGCGTCGTCGATCGACATCTTTGCGACCGATCGTCGGCCGCTCCGCGCACACGTCCCGGTGCTGAGACCGCTCACGAGCGAAGAAGCCTTCGAGCGCGATCGCACCGTGGCGCAGGCGCTCGAGCGCTGCGACGCTTCGATCCGCGCGGCGAAATGGCAAGACGCGTTGACGGCTCTCGAGCGCGCCGAGCGCGTCGAGGGATCCACACGCGCGCCTGCAGTCCGCCGCGCCTGGAGCCGCCTCGCCCGCGTCTGCGACCGCGGCGACCTCCGCGGCGCGTGGACGGGAGCCGGCTTCGAGGCCGTCGCAGGGGCGGCCCACACGGTCGAGCTCGCGCCGGACGGCGAGACGTTCTACGTCACGACGGGCGACACGCGAATCCTCGCGATCGAGAGCAGAAGCGGCCGTATCGCTGGCGAAATTCGCTTCTCCGATGCCGTGCGCACTTTTCAAGTCGCGCCGGCCAGCGGCGCGATCGTCGTCGCGAGAGGCTCGGTCATCGAGTGGCGCGAGCCGCTGACCGCGGCGCTGGTCGCGAGCCGCGACGTCTCGACAGCCTCGAGGCGGCTCGCGACGGACCCCACCGGAGCCCGCGTCGTGCTCGTCGGCAGCGATCGACTCGAGCTTGTGGGACTGAACGCTGCCTCGCGCGTCTTGTCGGTCCCCACCGTCAACCGCGCGGCGTTCGTGGGTGACGGCGACATGCTCGTCGTCGCGAGCACTGCCGCGCCTACAAAGCTCGTCGATTTCGATGGCGTCGAGCGCGGCGCGCTGCCCAACTCCGAAGCGGCGATCGACGTCGTTTGCACCACGGACGGGCGCTTTTGCGCCGTCGGACTGCGCGATGGAACCGCGCGCGTCTACGAGCTTCCATCGATGAGCCCCGTCGCTGTGTTGCCCCATGGCGCGGTGATCACCGGCGTCGCTCTATCGCAGGACGGTCGCGTGCTGGTCGCGGTCGACGCCGCAGGGCAGGTCCGGGTGTGGGACGTGGTCCGCGAGCGGGCCTTCGCGCTCGGCGGTCACGAGACGTTCGTCCACGACGTGGCGGTCACTCCGTGCGGCTCCGTTGCAGCGACGGGCGGGCGCGACGGGCGGGCGCGAGCCCTCTGGATCGACTGGGACTTGCGCGCGCCTGCGGACGGCCACCGGTGGTCCGCCGACGCCGAGCGCGCGATGTCTAGCTTTATTTCACGCGGGCTCGCGAAGCGTCACGACGCCCTTCGCGCGGGCGTCCTCGCCGTTCGGCAAGCGGGCGGAGGGCCCGTCGACGCAGCAACCGTGCGAACGCGCGTCGAAGCAGCGAGAGCCGAGCGGTAACGTCACAGACCCGCGGGTTTGGTTGACTCTGTCAGCGCGACTCGGCAGCATTCGAGGGTGCGCAGTCCATCGACGGCCACGAACCCAACGGAACCCAACGATTAGCGCGAGGTAAATGAAAGTGCCGAACGGAGCCGTGCGTCTCGAGTTTGCCGGCGAGACCAACGTCGGAATGAAGCGCACGCACAACGAGGATTCGTTCGCGATTTTTGCGGACGAAAACCTCGTCATCGTTGCGGATGGGATGGGTGGGCACGCCTCGGGCGAGGTCGCATCGAAGATGGCTGTGGACTCGTTGCGGGAGTTCTTCGACGCCACGTCGAAAGACCCGGACGCCACCTGGCCGTACAAGATGGACAAGCATCGGGGCTACGAAGAGAACCGGCTCGTCACCGGGATCAAGCTCGCGAACCTGCGCATCTACGAGTGCTCTCAGCGCGAGCCGCGCTATCGCGGGATGGGCACGACCATCGTGACGGTGATCGGCACCCGCGACGGGATGTACATCGCGCACGTCGGCGACTCGCGCGTCTATCGCATCCGCGATCACCAGATCGAGCAGATGACCGAGGATCACTCGCTGCTCAACGACTACCTCAAGATGCGAAAGCTCACGGAGGAAGAGATCGCGAACTTCCCGCACAAAAACGTGATCGTTCGCGCGCTCGGGATGAAGGACACCGTCAAGGTGGACACGCGCCTCGAGTCCCCGAGGCAGGGTGACGTGTTCGTGCTCTGCTCCGACGGACTGTGCGGACCGGTCACCGATGACGACATCTTGCAGACCGTCGAAGACAGCCACGGCGACTACAAGGCTGCGTGTTCGCGGCTCATCGCGCGGGCCAATGAAAACGGCGGCCCGGACAACATCACGGCGCTGATCGCCTACGTCGTCGGCACCGACTGACGTCGATCGCTGCGCGGCGCGCTAGAGCCCGCGCGACACCTTGTTGGGGTCGAACTGCTGCATCGCAGCGCGCAGCACAGCCGAGCGATTGGCCTTGGTAAACCCGCGCTTCTTCAGCTCTTTCACGACCCGGTCGAGCGACGCGAGGTCCTCGTTGTAGAAAGAGATGCAGATCACTTTGTAGTGGTCGGGGCGCTCCTTCGCGGTCGGAGCCTTCTTGCTGCTCTTTCGCGCGCGGCGCGCGGTCGTGAGCGAGCGCCTGCCGCTCGGCTCTTCGGGCGCCTCTTCCGTGCCAGGGCGCGGGGCGCTGATCGCAGGAGGAATCGAGCTGAAGAAGCCGTCCCTGAGGATCTCGCGCACGTCCTCGCTCTCGAGGACCTCGCTGACCGGCGCCGTTGCTTTGCGGCGGCTCGCGGTGGTCATTGCGTCGGACCTCCGTCGGCGCTCGGAACGGGCACGCCGCGACTCGGCGTGCTCGGCGTCGTCCGCGGCAGATTCAAGCCTTTCGAGGGGGTGCTGGGGGCGCGTCGCTTCTTCTCGGGCTTGGTCAGCGCGATGATCTTCTGCACGATCGCGCGATAGTCCTCGGCGCCCGCGGAGTCCGACGCGTACTCGAAGATCGACTGCCTCGACGCTGGAGCCTCGCGCAGCTTGATGTTGGCGCGCACCGGGGGAAAGCAGAGATCGCCGAACTTCTGTTGCAGCGTCTCGATCACCTCGCGCCCGATCTTGTGACGCGCGTCGTACATCGTCGGAATCACGCCGAGGATCTGCACCGGGTGCTTCAGGTGCTCGTACACGTCGCGCATCGTCTTGATCACCTGCTTGACGCCGACGAGCGAGAGGTAGTCGCACGAGACCGGGACGATGACGTTGTCCGCGTAGACGAGCGCGTTTTGGTTGAGCAAAGACAGCGACGGCGAGCAGTCGAGGATGACGTAGTCGTACGCGTCGGCGCCGATCATTCGGTCGCGGAGGATGCGGTCGCGATGGGGTCGCCCGGCGAGGTAGAGCTCGGCCGCCGCGAGCGACTCGTTGCTCGTGATGACGTCGAGCTTGTCTCGCACGGGGATCGCGGCCTCGCGCGGGTCGGTTCCGAGCACGAGGACGTGATAGAGCGTGCGCTCGCCGCGAACCCCGAGAGACACGCCGACGTTGCCCTGCGCGTCGACGTCGACGAGCAACACGCGCTTGCCGACCTCAGCGAGCCCAGACGCGATGCTCACCGCCGTCGTGGTCTTGCCGGTGCCGCCCTTGTGATTGAACACAGCGATTCGCCGCGGCCCTTGCGGCGCTTGCACGGCAGGAGCTTTGACGCGGCACTCTTGCGTGCAGAAGTACCTTCGCCCGCTGTCGGTGACCGAGACCTGCCACGCAAACTCCGGACGAAACGCCGTCTCACAGGTGGTGCAGCGGGACACGCCCTCGCCGTCGCCCGCGAGCATCGACGCCTGCTGACACTTCTGTGAGCAGAAGTAACGGACTCGTCCCTCGCTCTCTTCGACCTGGAATCGGAGCTTGGGTTCGAACCCCTTGCTGCATGTGGTGCAGGTTCGGATGATGCTCATCGAGACGACTGACAGTCATCTACGCCCGAACGCCGAGCAAGCACAAGCAACTCGCGCGCATGATCAACAGGAGCTCCGATGCGACGGCCTCCAGTGGAATGAGCGCTCAGCGGAGCTCGGCGATCTTCTGGCCAAAAATCTTCTCGAGCTTCGACATGAACGCCTCTCCGGGATCCACGCTCAGCTCACGAGGGAGCAGCACGGTGACCGTCGCGCCGTCGGGCAACGCGAGGAACGCCTTGACGGGACACTTGCCCACATGCTCGCCGAGCGCGCGCTTGAGTTGCTCGAGCCTGACGTCGGTCGCCGTCGACGGATCGAGCCGCAGATGCAGCTCCTTCGCGCGGTTCTTGAGCGCGTCGGACAAGAGCGTCGCGGACACGAGCGAGACCTTTCGCTCGGGCTCTTGATCGCCCTGGTCCTCGGCGATCTCGCCGTTTTCATCGCGGCGAATTTCGATCTGCACCTTTCCGTTGACGAGCAGCGCCTCGCCCGGCTTGAAGAGCACTGACTCGAGGGTCTGCTTGGCGTCGAGCTTGTACGAGTCAGTGATCTCTTGCAGCGTCCGGGCGCGGACGATCACCTCGACTCGCCCCGACTTGTCCTCGAGCATGAAGAACGCCATGCGTCCTCCGCTCTTGATGGGCTTCTCGCGATAGCCCTCGACGACGCCGACGAGCGCGACCTCGTCGTTGTGCCGTTTGGTGGGCAGCTCGGTCACCGCGCAGTTGGACACGCGCTTGACCTCCTCGGCGTAGCGATCGAGCGGGTGGCCCGAGAGGTAGAACCCGAGGCAGCTTCGCTCGCGCTTGAGCTGCTCGGCGCTGTCCCAAGCGTCGTTGGTCGCGAGCTCGGGGTAGCCCGCCGTCGGCGCCACGATCTCGGTGACGGCGAAGAGCCCCATCTGTCCCGACGCGCGCTCTTTAGCGACGCCCTTTCCGCGCTCGATCGCCTGGTCGATCGCGTTGAACGCCTGCGCGCGCGACGCGCCGACGCGCTCGAGGCTCTGGTCGAACGCGCCGCACTGCACGAGCGCCTCGACGACCGCCTTGTTGACCCGGCGCATGTCCACGCGCGCGCAGAAATCGAAGAGGTCCTTGAAGGGACCGCCCGCCTGCCGCGACTCGAGGATCGCGTCGACCGCGCCGTCACCGACGCCGCGAACGCCGCCGAGCCCGATGCGAATGCGGGGCTTCCACGGATCGCGCTCGGCGCGGACCTTCGCGCGCGGGTTCACCTTGCGCGGCTGCGGGTCGTAGATGACCGCAAACTCGCGCTGCGATTCGTTGACGTCCGGCGGGAGCACCGGGATGCCCAGCGCCCTCGCCTCGGCGATCGTGCCGACGAGCTTGTCGATCTTGCCGAGGTCGCTCGTGAGCGTCCCGCAGCAAAACTCCGCGGGGTAGTGCGCCTTCAAGAACGCCGTCTGATAGGTGATCAGCGCGTACGCAGCGCTGTGTGACTTGTTGAAGCCGTAGCCCGCGAAGTACTCGAGCAGGTCGAAGATCCGCACCGCGGTTTCTTCGTCGTACCCGTTCTTCTTCGCGCCCTCGACGAAGATGGACTTCTGCTTCGCCATCTCTTCGGGCTTCTTCTTGCCCATCGCGCGGCGCAGCATGTCCGCGCCGCCCAGCGAATAGCCGCCCATTTTTCGGGCGATCATCATCACCTGCTCTTGGTACGTGATGACGCCGTAGGTGTCCTGCAGGACGTCTTCGAGATCGGGGTGCGGGTACTCGGTCTTCGCTCTGCCGTTTACGCGATTGACGAAGTCCTCGACCATTCCAGTTCCGAGCGGGCCCGGACGATAGAGCGCGACGGCGGCGACGATGTCCTCGAAGCGCTTCGGTCGCAGGTCCTTGAAGAGCTTTTGCATGCCCGACGACTCGAGCTGAAACACTCCCGTCGTCTCGCCGCTCTGCAACAGCTCGTAGGTCTCGGCGACCTTGCGCTTGAGGTCAGGGTTGCTCTCGGGGACGTCCTTCACGTCCACCGGGATCGTGTTGTGATCGAACGGCTGCTTCGACGCGACGATGTCGGGACGCTTGTTGATGAGCGCGACCGCGATGTCGAGCACGGTCAACGTCGTGAGCCCGAGAAAGTCGAACTTCACCAGCCCGGCGTACTCGACCTCGTCCTTCGCGTACTGCGTCACGAGCTCGCCCGTGCTGCCCTTGAATACAGGCACCGTTTCCCAGAGCGGCCCCTCGGAGATCACGATGCCCGCGGCGTGCATGCCAGCGTGGCGGTTCATGTTCTCGACCTTGCGCGCGAGGTCGAGCAGCTCTTTCGTGCCGCCCCCTTCGGCGTACATCGCCTTGAGACGCGGCTCCTGCTCGATGGCCTCGTCGATCGAGACGTTTTTTCCCTGCACGGGATCGGGAACGAGCTTGGCGACCGCGTCGACATCCGCGAACGGCATTCCGAGCGCGCGCCCGACGTCGCGAACGACGGACTTGCTCTTCAAGAGCTGAAACGTCGCGATCTGCCCGACCGACGTCTCGCCGTACTTTCCACGGACGTACTCGATCGAGCGCTGCCGCTTGAGCATGCAAAAGTCCACGTCGAAGTCCGGCATGGACACGCGCTCGGGGTTCAAGAATCGCTCGAACAGAAGGTTGTACGGCAGCGGGTCGAGGTCCGTGATTCCGAGCGAGTACGCGACGAGCGATCCCGCGCCGGAGCCGCGCCCCGGCCCTACCGGGATGCCGTTTGCCTTGGACCAGTTGATGAAGTCCTGGACGATCAAGAAGTACCCAGGAAACCCCATCTTGTTGATGACGTTGACCTCGATCTCGAGCCGCTCTTTGTAGACCTTCTCGTCGACCTTCTTGCCGATCTTTCGAAACTGCTCGAAGCGCTTGGCGAGGCCCTGCTGCGAGAGCTCGCGAAAGTAGTCATCGACGTTGTCGACGACGTTGCCGACCTCGTCGCGAAACTTCGGCAACATCGGCTTGTGCGTCGGATCGACGTGCTCCATCCGCTCGAGCACAGCCATCGTGTTCTTGACCGCGTCGGGAAAGTCCTTGAACGCCTCCTGCATCTCGTCAGGGCTCTTCAAGAACATCTCGGTCGAGCCGTGGTCCGTGCGGTTGTAGTCGTCGAGCGTCACGCCGCCCGCGATGCATCCGAGGAGCTTTCCGGCGATCGAATCGTCGCGCTTGAGATAGTGGCAATCGTTGGTGGCGACGAAGGGAATCCCCAGGTCCTTCGCGGCGTCGATCAGGATCTGATTGACGATCGGCTGCTCGTAGAGCCCGTGGTTCTGCAGCTCGACGAAGAGCATGTCCTTCTCGACGACGTCCCGCAGACGCGCGAGAAGGTCCGCGCCAGCCTTCGGCGAGTACTGCAGCACCGCTTGCGGAACGAGCCCTCCCAGACACCCCGACAGCACGATGATCCCCTCGCGCCGCGCCTCGAGATCCTCGAGCGTGACACGCGGCTCGAGGTGCGCTGGCGTGTCGATCCATCCCTTCGACACCAGCGAGATGAGGTTCTTGTAGCCCGTCATGTTGCGGGCGATCAGCACCATGTGATGCGCAGGCGTTCGATCGAGGCCCTTGACGTCGACCTTCTTCTCCTGCCCCGGAAACACAAACCCCAGCTCGCATCCGAGCAGCGGCTTGACCCCAGCTTCTTTCGCCTTTTTGTAGAAGTCGATCGCCCCGTGCATGTTGTTGTGGTCCGTGAGGGCCACCGCCTTCATGCCGAGCTCGGCTGTTCGCTTCACCAGGTCTTTGACGCGAATCGCGCCGTCGAGCATCGAGTACTGCGAGTGCACATGCAGGTGGGCGAAGTCAGCCATGGCGTCTCTTCGCGCTAACACGTCGGTCCACCCGCCCGCACGAAAGCGACAGAATTCGGGCGTTCACGGCGGGCTTCTGCCGCTGGCGATAGTCTGACCGCGCCTGCGCAATCGCTCGTCTTTCCCGCGCGTCAACGGATTCGACGCACCGCAGCGCTCGGCCCCTCAGCGCGGGCGTCTGGCGCGGGGCGGTCTGACATCCATGTCCGGTCGCGCACCCAGCGGTCGAGAAGCGCTTGAGCGCTGTTTTTTCCGGTGGTACCTACGAGGCGCCTCGCGCTCTGCGCATCTTTCTGCGAAGTGCAGCACGAACTGTTCGAATAGGAGCCTCTGTTCATGACGAAGCGACTTCTCACCCTCGCGACCTCTGGCGCTTTCCTCGGCCTCGTTGGCTGTGCAACGCCCCCGCCCCCCCCAGACGGCGGAACCGCCGACACGGGCGTGACCCCAGCGGACGGGTCCAACCCGACCGATGGCGGCGGCGGCATGGAGCGCACGCTCACGTACGTCATCAACGATCTCACCGTCGACGAGACGCCCGCCGACGAGCTCACGCCCATCGCAGGATTCAACCTCGACAGCCGTCACTCGTCGGTCGAGACCACGCCGCCCACGCCCAACTCCTGTGAGAAGCCAGACAGCCCGTCGCGCCTCGACCAGGATCAGAACTGCCCGATGGCGATGGTTGACGCGATGACCGGCCGCTGCATGTCGATGACCGCGATGTGCGCGCCCGGCGCAGGCTGCCGCGGCGGCGTCGACAACGGATTGCCCGGCATCCTCGACGCGATCGGCGCGGCGGCGTCGGCGCAGTTCCCGATGGGCCTTCGCCCCGAGCTGCGTAACCAGATCCGCTCGAACAGCATCTCGCTCGTCGTGCGCGTGACGGGTGTCAACGATCTGACCGCCGACGACAGCGTGACCGTGAAGGTGTACACGGGCTACCCGACGCGCACCACGATGTGTGACTCGGTCGTGACCGACGGCGAGTACGCGATCGCCGCGGACTCGCTCAACACCGCCACGGACATCGAGAGCGCGAAGATCACGTTCCCCGGCCGCATCGTCGGCGGACGCCTCATCGTCTCGATGCCCGGCATGTTCCCGCTCCCGCTGCCGGACATCATGGGCGCGCGCCTCAACCTCAACCTCACCAACGCGCAGCTCCGCGTCAACCTCACCGCCACGGGCGGCACCGCGGGCAACCTCGGCGGCTCGTTCAACGGCAGCCAGCTCCTCACCGCGATCCAGATGCTCGCGCCGGACTTCGCGATGCAAGCTATTACGATCATCGGCGGATTCGTCGACATCGAGCGCGACGGCATCTGCTCGATGCGCATGGCCATGCCGCCGCGCTTCGGCGACATCGGCGTCGGACTCGGCTTCACGCTGACGACCGCGCGCACCACGGCGATGTCGGCGACGGCGCGCCCCGCGGGTGCATGCGGCGGCTCGACGACGACCCCGACCGACGGCGGCTCGCGCGGCTGATTCGCGCACGCTGAGCGAACACCAAGACGCCCCTTCGGCTCGCGCGTTCGCCGCGCCAACCGGAGGGGCGTCGCTCATTTTGTGAACCGACGACGCGCATGACCTCGAACCTCCGACTGCGGCTCGACGACCCCACGACCCCGATCGAAATCGCAGCGTTCGAGGTCGCTCGTGACGTGTATCCGACGATCGACGAAGCGGCGTTCACCGCGACGCTCGACGAGCTCGCGCTGCCCCTCGCGCCGCGCGTCGCGCGGATCCAAGAGCCTCGCGGGCAAGCGCTCGCTCTCTCCGCGCACTGCTACGGAACGCTCGGGTTTCGCGGGGACGAAGACAGCTACTACGACCCGCAGAACAGCTTCCTGCCGAGAGTGCTCGAGCGACGGCGTGGGATTCCGATCTCGCTTGCGGTCGTGCTGATGGCGATCGGCCGACGCGTCGGGATGGTCGTCGAGGGCGTGGGATTTCCCGGACACTTTCTCGCGCGAATCGGCGGACCCGACGGCGTGCTCGTCGATCCTTTCAACCGCGGGACGATCGTCGACAACGCCGCGCTCGAGCGGCTCGTGCGTCGAGCCCTGGGGCCGCAGGCGACCGTTCAACCGCAGCACCTCGTGATCGCCGATCGACACGCGATCATCGTTCGGATGCTGACCAACCTCGACGCCATCTACAACGCGCGCAAGGAGCACGCGCTCGCGATGCTGGTCTGCGACCGGTTGTTCGAGCTGACCGAGCAGCCGTCGCGCCTGCGCGATCGGGGCACACACGCGCTCGCGCTCGGCGCGGTCGCTTCGGCTCGACAAGACCTCGAGCGGTATCTCGAGCTCGCTCCAGACGCGACCGACGCCCGCGCTGTGCGAGACGCGTTGTCCCGCGCGACCGCGAGAGGGTCGATCCTGCACTGACGAAGTCGCGGGGTCGACGGGATCCCAAAAAACTGAGAGACCGAGCAACAGGCAGGGGGTGCGACGGATAGCGCACCCGTTTTCGCGAAGGTCGCGAGACGAAGGAGATACACGAATGCGCTGGGAACTGTGGGCTGTCGGGGCAACGTTGGCGGTGTCGAGCTACGGGTGTCCGAGGACGATCATGTGCGCTCCGGGCGAAGTGCTCGTCGAAGGCCGCTGCGCCTTCGATTGCCCGCCCGGTTCGACCTCTGGCTGCAGGGACACTGGGGTGAACGTCGATGCAACGCCGGACGGCGGCGACGCGATGCCGTGCCCGATGGGACAGACCCGCTGCGGAGCAGTGTGCGTCGATCTCCAGACCAGCGTCGATCACTGCGGTCGCTGCGACATGACCTGCAGGGCGCCCGAGGCGGGTACCGCGATGTGCTCGATGGGCTCGTGCACGCTGACGTGCCCGTCGCAAACGCACGAGTGCGGCGGCGCGTGCGTGTCCAACGACGCGGTCGAGTCCTGCGGGACGCGCTGCGAACCCTGCCCCGCCCCCGCGGGGAGCCGCGCGCTGTGCACGGCGCAGATGTGCGCGTTCGAGTGCCTGCCCGGCTTCGAGCGCGTGGGTGACGCGTGTGAAGCGAGGGTTCCGAGGCCGGTGTTTCCGCCGGGCACGAGCACGGTGAGCAGCCACCAACCGACGTTGCGTTGGGAGCTCGGCGCAGGGACCGACGGAGCGGTCGTCGAAGTGTGCCGCGACCGAGCGTGCACCATGCGCGTCGCGATGTTCGACGCGACAGGGACGAGCGCGAGACCCTCGATGGCGCTTCCTGCCTCGACCGTGCTCTTCTGGCGCCTGCGCGGACGCGTGGGAACGATCGCGGGAACGCGCTTCAGCCCAACGTGGCAGTTTCGCACGCGAGCGACGAGCGCCGCGAGCGTCGACACCGCGTACGGAACGGAGCTCGACATCAATGGCGACGGCTTCACCGATGTCGCGATGGGAGCGCCGAACGTCGCCCCTGCGAGAGGTGGCGTTCAATTCCGGCTTGGATCGTCCAGAGAATTGGGCGCGCCCCAACAAGTGACCTCGCCGTACAACGGCGGCGGATTTGGCCGATTCGTCACCTCTATTGGCGACGTCAACGGTGACGGATTCGGGGATTTTGCCATCGGTTCTCACCTTGCAACCGTTGGCACGTTTTCGAATGCTGGCTGCGTATTCGTTCACTCCGGAGCGGCAGATGGGATGGTGGGTGCCGAGACTTCACGGATCTGCGGGACCGCTGCCGCGCAGCGATTCGGTGTCACGATTTCCGGCGGAGACGTTAATCGTGACGGCTACTCGGACGTCGTTGTCGGAGCGCCCGGAGCCAGCGCGAACGGACGAGTGTTGGTGTTTCAGGGATCAGCTCGAGGAGTTTCGCCAACACCAGCCTTCGAGCTCGAAGGCACAGCCAGCGATCCGAGTGTGGGAGGTTCTTGCTCGACTGGCGATGTGAATGGCGACGGCTACGCCGACATCGTTGTTGGTGCCTTTGGGCGGGGTGGTCCGGGATCGGTACTGTTGTTTCGAGGTTCACCCTCCGCACCGTCCGCTGCGTTGGTAATCGCGACTGGTGGTGGTTCCACGTCGGAAATGGGCTTTTCCGTTCATGCGTCAGGAGACGCCAACGGAGACGGCTGCTGTGACATTCTCGCGGCTGACCCTTCGGGCAGCGTGGTTGGACGTGGGAACCCAGGAAGCGTGCTTCTTCTTCTCGGAGAAGTCATGGCAGCACCACGTCGGGTGCTCGCATTCGACGGAGCGTTGTCCGGCGATCGGTTCGGATCGTCGGTTTCGTTTGTGAACGACGGAAACTCTGACGGATACGATGAGGTTCTGATCGGTGCACCCGCGGCGAACGTAGGAACGCAGGACGACGCAGGCGCGGTGTACCTGTTTCGCGGAAACAGCAGCGGGGCGTCGACCGTGACCAGCACAACAATTCAAGGCGTCGCAACCCTCGATGAGCTTGGGAGCAAGGTGGCCTCATGTGCTGACATCAATGGTGACGGGAGGGGTGACTTTGCCGTCGGCGTTCCAGGTGCCGATCCTCTGGGTCGGTCGAATGCAGGAACGGCACACGTCTACTTCGGTGGTTCGAGTCCGACCCTTCATCGAACAGTAGAAGGAAGCGCCGCATTCGATTCACTCGGCACGGCCCTCGCGTCACGCTCACCCGGTCGCTCCTTCGGATCGCCACGGTCCACGCTGTGGTGCGCGCGGCGCTAGTCACCTCGATCGCGGCGCTGTCGCTCGTCGCTTCGCCCGCGCACGCGCAGTCGCGCGACGACGGAGCGACGACGATCCGCACCGACCCGCTTCGCGACGCGCGGAGAGCCGTCGAAGACTCCGTTCGTTCGGGCACCGTCGTCGATCTCGACCGCTCGGGTCGCGGCGCCAACGCCATCGCGCCGCTGCTCGATGAAGCGCCCGGCTTGCATCCGCGCTCGACCGGTGACGGGCTCGCGCCGACGTTTGTCTCCATGCGCGGCGCGCCGAGCGCGCAGGTGAGCGTGGCGATCGACGGCGTTCTTCTCAACGACGCGTTCGCTCCGAGCGTCGACCTGTCGATGCTCCCACCCGCGGCGTTTTCGCGGGCCGACATCTACCGCGGCGCCGCGCCGATCTCGCTCGGAATGCAGGGCCTCGGCGGCACCATCGACCTTCGAACACGCACGCTCGCGCCAGGCAGCGGCGCGAGCCTCGCTTGGGTGACCGCGGGCGGAGGCTCGTTTGGACAGCGGCGAGCCGCGGCGTTCGTCGCCGGCGGGCGCACGCTTCGCGGGCTCGCGCTCGTCTCCTACCGAGGAACCAACGGCGACTTTCTCTTCTTCGACGACAACGCGACGCCGCTCGACCCGCGAGACGACGTCGCCGATCGAACGCGACGCAACGCCGCAGGAGACAGCGCCGACACGCTGCTGCGCGCGTGCTTCGACGTGTTCTGTATTCAAGCGCTGGGAGCAGCTCGATGGACCGGGCTCGCGGGGCCAGGGTCGCTGCAGTACCAGCGCACCTCCCTCTCTCAGGGTCGATGGAACGTCCGGGCGTTCGCACCGATCCGTCGAGGCTCGCTCGTCATCGAGCCCTACGCGAGCGCGCAGTGGAGACGGGACAGCTACGCAGACCCGCTCCGCGAGGTCGGCATCGGCGACGCGACGAGCGGCGGATTAGCGGTCGACGGCGGCGTGATCACCCGTTGGCGCGAGCGCATCGTCGACATCGAAGCCATCGCGCGCGTTCGTCACGACCAGTTCGACACCTCGGACGGAGGAGCTTCGACGGGCGCCGCCAACGCCGCTCGCACCAGCGTTCTCGCGGGCGTAGAGCTTCGTGCACGGCCGGTCGAGGGCCTCGAAGCGCTCGGAGGATTCGGCTTCGACGCGCTGACGGACCGCTCGGCGCTCAGGGGCGTCGCGCGATCGATGGCGCTCGCGTCCCCGCGGTTCGCGGTGCTCGCCTCTCCATGGAGATTTCTCTCTGTGCGTGTCGGAGCCTCGATCCTCGAGCGCGCTCCGTCGCTCATCGAGCTCTATGGCCTCGGCGAATACCTGCGCTCGAACAGCGCGCTCGTGCCCGAGTCGAGCGCGACGCTCGACGCGTCGGTGATCGTCCGAGGCGCTCGCGGACTCGTCTCGGGTCGGCTCGAGCTCGGAGGCTTTGGCAGGCGCGCAGAGAACCTCATCGTGCTCACGCGCACGAGCGCGCTCGCGCTCAAGGCCTTCAACCTGCGAGGCGCCGAGGTGTTCGGCTTCGAAGCGCAGGGCCGAGTCTCGGTCGGCTCGTGGTTCTCGCTGACCGCGAGCTACGCGTACACCAGCGCGATCGCCACGGGTTTCGGCGAGGTGGATCGAAAACGTGTGCCGAATATTCCCGAGCACGACGCCTCCGCGCGGGCCGAAGGTCGCTGGCGTTGGTTTCGTGTGTCCACGGAGCTGTCCGCGATGGCCGGGCTCTTCTTCGACAGCGCCAACCTGTACGCCGCCCCGCCGCGCGCCCTGTGGTCTGCCTCGGTCGGAGTGGATGTCCCATGGGTTCGAGGGCTCTCGATCGACGCGCGAGCGACCAACCTCCTCGACGTTCGCGAGGGATTCGTCACGCGACCCTCGGGCAGCGTCGAGCGAGCGGTTGTGTCGGACTTCGCGGGATTTCCTCTGCCGTCTCGCGGGGTGTATGTTTCCCTCTCGTGGACGTCCGACGCACCGAGCGCGCAACGCGAAGCGTCCTTGTCGCCATCAGCGCGGTCGCGCTGACCGAAGGATGCAGCGCGCCGGCCGCACCGGACGGCGGGACAGCGTCGTGTACATCGACCCCCGCAGCTCCGATCGATCTGTGGACCACCACGTCCGACTACGAGTCCGGCGAGGTCGCGACGCTCTCGACTCGGGCGCCGTGCGTGCGTCGAGCAGCGGCGACCGCGACCGCAGACTCGCTCATCGCCCGACACGGCTCGCGCGTCGTGGTCATGGACTACACCAACACCGTCGACCAGATCGCCGTCTACGCGCCGCGCTCCGACGGCGCGCTCGTGCTCGAGGGCGCCGCTTCGGTCCGCGACGGCGAGCGAGCGGCCAACGTCCGCGGATACCTCCCGATCGACGAGCGATTCGCGCTCGTCTCGCGAAACAATCAGTCGTCGCTCGGCGTCTTCGACGCCTCGACTCGCTCGATCGTCGCCAACATCGCGCTGGATTCCTTCGCGCAAGACGCGCCGCGCGCCGCGCCGAGCGCCATCGTTCGCCATGCCCAGCGGGCCTTCGTCGTGCTCCAGCGCTGGGACGCCGCGCGCCTCGACATGCCGCGGCGCGGCGCGGTGGCGGTGGTCGACCTCGCATCACGCACCGTGGTCGACGCCGACCCAACGACGGCCTCGCTCGACGCGATCGAGCTTCCGTTGTCGAATCCGTTCGGTCAGGTCGCTGTCAGGGAAGGCACGCTGCTCGTCCCGTGCGCGGGCGCGTTGAGGACGATCGGCGATGGCGCGGTCGTTCGCGTCGACGCCCGCTCGATGCGCGTCGTTCGTTCGATCGGAGACGAGCGAGCGTTCGGCGGCAATCCGCTGCACGTCCTGTGGCTCGACGATGATCGGCTGCTCGTCGTGTCCATGACAGAGCCCGGGACGAACGAGCGTATGGACGTGGGAAGCACGCGCCTCGTCGAGTGGTCCATCGCTCGAAATGCAGCGATTCGCACGTGGATCGAGGTTCCCGAGTACGCGCTCACCGCCCCCGTGCGCGGCGCGGACGGCAGGGTCTACATCGGCGATCGCGGAAGCGTGACCCCCGGACGCGAACGACGCTCAGGCATCGTCGCGTTCGACGCGCAAACGGGCGATCGACTCTGGCGCGAGCCGCTGTCCGTGGGGCTTCCGCCGTATTCGCTCGTCGCGAACTAGAGCGCGTCCGCGTACGCCATCCTTCAGCGCGCGAAGCGACCCAGGTTGACCCGCTCGTTGGCGAGCAACGGCAGGCGCATCGATCGAACCTCACGCTCGATGCAGGCCGAGAGCGTCGGCGATCCGGTGCCTTCGAGGCGAACGGCGCCCACCCTGCCCTCGGCGTCGAAATCGACGATCGGCGCGAGGCCGCTGGCTTCTCCGCAGCTGTTGTTGCGCTCGCACGCGTCGAAGCAGTGGCGGGCCCTCTGTCCCAACGACCGCTGCACGGCGCGAAATCCGCCGACGGCGCTCTCTGGAATCGTCGCTGCCGTGAGCGTCACGCGCTGCGGAGCGCGGACGGGCCTGCGCGCTGCGGGCGCGTGCGGCTCGCCGGCCGCGGACGCGACAGTGCCGGTCGCGACCGTTGAATTCGTGGGCTCGCGAAGGGAGCGCGTCGTCCACTGGGGCTCGATCGCCGCTCCGCGACGCGGGTCGACGTCGAGCGTCCACTGAGCATCATCGCTTCGCGCGACGAGCGAGGCCGCGCGGCCGACGCGAAGCACGCGTGTCCCGCGAGGCGCGGGCGCTCCGTCGATCGTGAGCTGCGCGTCATCGGCTCCGTCGGGGAGCGTGACCGTCGCGCCCTCTTCGCCGAGCGCCAACGCTCGCTCGTCGATCAATGGATCGTCGGTCGAGCCCTGTGAGCTCACCGCCGTCTGCTGCCCGTTCTTGTCGAGCACGAGCTCTCGGCCCGACTCGAGAACCGTGGGAGCTCCTCCTCGGTGCGCGACGTCGACGGTGCCCGCGATGACCCGGAGCCGCACCGATTCGCCTTCGATCTTCGCGACGAACGAGCCGCCCTTCGCGACGACCTGCCACTCGAACGCGTCGAGCGAGAGCTTGGCGGACCCGCGTCGAACGTCGACGCGAGCCTC
>LNFM01002753.1_pt1 | contig 54444 bp, 52 predicted proteins | sample 596031 | NCBI WGS metagenome assembly LNFM01 (sample SAMN04254537, study PRJNA301005) | activated carbon metagenome | isolation source: dual media filters at the Ann Arbor, Michigan drinking water treatment plant | place: USA: Ann Arbor
CCGCGCGAGGTCGTGACCCACGCCCCCGAGGGCGCGCAGGTGGTGCCGGCGGGCGGGACGTACGGGGGCGTGCCGGTGGGCTCCGCCACGGCGACCGTGGTGGCGGCCGCCGTGGCGGCGGCGACGAGGAGGGCCGTCGTGATCGCCTTCATGCCGCGATCGTAGGCCCGGAGGAGGACTCGACACCCCTCCCCGATGGTCCAGATCGGCCGGCCGCCCGCCCGGGCGCGTCAGCCCCGGTCGGGGACGTCCAGGACGAAGCGGCTGCCGACGCCCTCGCGGCTCTCCACGTGGACGTCGCCCCCGAGGGCGCGGGCGAGCTGGCGGCTGATCGCGAGGCCGAGCCCGCTGCCGCGGCGGCCGTCGGGGGTCTCCTCCGACTGGAACGCCTCGAAGATCCTCTCCTGCTGGACGACGGGGATCCCGGGGCCGGTGTCGCTCACCGAGGCGCGGAAGCCCCCGCCGGGCCGGGCGCGCCCCTCCAGGCGGACCGTCCCGCCGGCAGGGGTCCAGCGGATCGCGTTGTCGAGGAGGTTGCTGACGATGCGCTGCACGCGCGACTCGTCGGTGACCATCGGCTGCAGCGCATCGATTCCGCGCTCGAAGGAGACGCCCCGGTTGACCGCCTCGGCCTGCATGGCGTCGAACGCGCGGTCGAGCACGCCGGCGGGCTCCACCGAGCTGAGGTCGAGGTCGAAGCGCTGCGCGTCGAGCCGCGCCAGGTCGAGCAGGTCGGCGACGAGCGACTCGAGGCGCGCCGCCTCGCCCTCGATCGCCGAGAGCGAGCGCGGCACGTCGTCCGACGGCACCACGCCGTCGGCGAGGGCGGCGGCGTGCCCGCGGATGGCCGTCAGTGGCGTGCGCAGATCGTGGGTGACGCGCATCAGGAACTCGCGCGTCTCGCCCTCGCGCTCGGCCAGCCGGCGCACCATCAGGTTGAAGTCGGACGCCAGCTCGTCGAGCTCGGAGGTGCCGGTCGGCCCCAGCTCCGTGCGCAGGTCGCCTCCGGCGACGCGGTGGGTCGCGGCCTGCATCGCGGTCAGGGGGCGGGTGATCCGGCTGGTGAGCAGCAGCGTCAGCAGCAGCGCGACCCCGAGGCCGAGCCCCGCGGCGGTGAACACCCGCGAGGCCACGTCGGGCCACGCGGACGCGAGCTCCCCCGGCGGGCGCGTCAGCAGGATGGCGCCCACCGCCTCGTCCCCCAGGTAGACGGCCGCCGCCGAGGCCTCCGTGGGCCGGGACTCGCCGGGCAGCGTGAAATCGATGCGCTGGACCTCGTCGCGCTCCAGCACGCCGAAGTCGATCTCGCGCCCCGCCACGGACGGGATCTCGCCGGTGGGGTGCTCGCCGCCGGGGGTGAGCTGGAGGCCGGAGTAGTAGAGCTGGGTGTTGGGACCGACCAGCGCCTGGAGGTTGCCCGGGCGGATGAAGGTGAACTCCACGCCACGCGCGAGCTGGCGCTCGGCCTGCTCGCTGACGATGAGCGCCAGCGCCGCCGCCTGGCGGTCGAGCTCGGTGCGGGCCACCTCCTCGGACTGGGCGCGGATCAGGCCGCCGGCGACCGCCGCGAAGACCGCGGCGGCCACGATCAGCCCCCCCGCCGCCGCCAGCACGAGGCGCCCCCGCAGGGTGCGCCAGGGCCGGGGGAGCGACCGGGTCACCGCTTGGCGGGGACCTTGTAGCCGGTTCCCCAGACGGTCTGGATCGGGCATGCGTCGCCGAGCTTGCGGCGCAGCTGGCGCACGTGGACGTCGATCGTGCGGCTGTCGCCGAGGAAGGTGAAGCCCCAGACGCGCTCGAGCAGCTGCTCGCGCGTCAGCACCAGGCCGCGGTTCTCGATCAGCGTCACCAGGAGGTCGAACTCCTTGGGCGTCAGCTGGACGGCCTCGCCATCGACGAACACCTCGCGCCCGCCGACCTCGATGCGCAGCGGGCCGCTCTCGATGGTGACCGGCTCCGGCTGCGCCGAGGCCTGGTTGCGCCCCTCGGCACGGCGCAGCACCGCCCGCACGCGCGCCACGAGCTCACGGGGGTTGAAGGGCTTGGTGATGTAGTCGTCGGCGCCGAGCTCCAGGCCGACGACCTTGTCGACCGCGTCGTCGCGGGCGGTCAGCATGATGATCGGCGTGTGGCCGCTGCGGCGCAGGCGCTTGGTGATCTCGTAGCCGTCCATGCCCGGCAGCATCAGGTCGAGGATCACCAGATGCGGGGGCTCGGCCTCGGCGAGACGCAGGCCCTCGTCGCCGCGGTCGGCGACCGTCACCGCGAACCCCGCCGCCTCGAGGTACATGCGGGCGAAGGAGGCGATGTTGGGCTCGTCCTCGACGATCAGGACTCGCTGGCGATCGTCCGGGGGAGCCATCGGCGCCCGATGGTAGTCGCGCGGCACGGCGCGGTCCACCGTCGTCTCGCCGCGCGCCCGTGTCGTCGCGGCGCCGAGCCGGGACGGAGGGGAGAGGGCCGAGCTCATGAGCCGCCCCGGGCCGCGGGCGTCACGAGGGGGGTCAGCGCCGTGGAACCGCCGGTGGGGAGCATTGTGCGCACCGTTCGGCACTCCTTCGTCTCGCGGAGGAGGAGGGAACGACGTTGAACCAGGTGCGGGCCCAGGCCTTCTCCGGATCGGAGTTGAGCCTGTAGACACCGGTTCCGAGGAGCTTCGCGCGCCCGTTCCCGGCGATCGAGAACGAGAGGTCGACCCCGAGGACGGTCACCGTGAGGTTCGAGCCCTTCACGAAGAGCAGCCCCGCCGCCTGGCGCACCCGGACGACGCGGACGCGCCCCCGGGAGAACTGCAGCGGCTGACCGGCCAGGTGCGCCTCGGCGTCACCGGCCCGGTCGAGGACGACCAGCGATCCCCATTCGGGGATCGCCCCGTACACCGACATCCGGCCGACCACCGTCATCGCCCCGCTGCCCGTGGCGGCGAGCTGCGCCGAGGGGACCCGGTTGCCCGTCCGCTTGGTGTGGGCGTTCTTGGCCTCGGCCAACGCCGGCACGAGCAGCATCAGGGCGACCACGAGGGTCAACGCGCGGCGTATCACTCCACCTCCGAGTGGGCGGCGGCCCGACGGGCGCGCCGTGATGGTGCGGATGGTGCATCGCTCGAATGTGGGTGCGGCAGTGGATGAGTAAGAGGTTTGCGTCACTCTGTTCGCAATGTGTGAAGGAGGCGCCGCACCGGCGCCCGGGGAGTCAGGGCTGGAGCTTCACTCCCTCGGTGACGGTGACCCCCGGAGGCTGCAGGGAGACGCCCTCCTCGACGGTCGCCGTGGGGGCCTGGGCGGGTGCGGGCCGCGGGGCGCCGGCCTGCTCGCCCTCGGGCACGGGGCGCGGGCCGCTCTCCATGTAGGCCCACACGATCTCCCCGCAATCCGGGCAGGTCGGCAGCGTGCCGCGGTTGCGGATCTGGAACTGGCAGGCGACGCAGGCGTAGGTGCCCTGCACCTTCTGCCCGGCGTGGAAGCAGGGCTTGCCCAGTCGGCGCTCGGCTTCCTCGGCGCCCTCCTTGGGGCTCAGGTTGGTCCGTCCGGCCCGGCCGCCGGGTCCACCCCCGGGGCCACCCGCCTGACGACGCTGAGGTGGCAGACTTCCCATTCGTACTCCCCGCTCGTCGCCGTTCCGGGTGGGCAGCGCGCGCCCGCCCGCGAGGCGTATCGTTGTCACCCGTGAGCTTACCGCTCCCGGGCCCCGCGACCGAGTCGCAGGTCGCCGGGAACACCGGACGCAGAACGCCCCGCGCCACGGCGGTCCGCTCGGAGCCGTTGACCAACCACCACCGCGGGACACGAGAACGATCCGAGTCGCCCTGGCACAGCTGAACACGGTCGTCGGTGACATCGACGGCAACGCCGAGATGATCATGGCGGCCCTCGCCGACGCCGCCCGCGCCGGGGCGGACGTCACGCTCGTGCCGGAGCTCGCCATCACCGGCTACCCGCCCGAGGACCTCCTGCTCCGGCCCGCCTTCGCGGCCTCGGCGCGCGCGGCCCTCGACCGCGTCGCGGCGACGGTGCGCACCGGGGTCGCCGTGATCGGCTTCCCCGAGTGGAACGGCGACTGCCACAACGCCGCGGCCGTGGTGGCCGACGGCCGCGTCCAGGCCGTCTACCACAAGCGCTTCCTGCCCAACTACGGCGTGTTCGACGAGGCCCGCTACTTCCGCGCCGGCGACGAGCCGATGGTGCTCGAGGTCAACGGCACCCGCATCGGCCTCGCCGTCTGCGAGGACATCTGGTACCCGAGCCCGGTCGCCGCCGATCTGGCCGCCGCCCGCGTCGATCTCGTCTGCTGCATCTCGGCGTCGCCCTACCACCGGGGGAAGGGCGATCGCCGCGAGGCGATGCTCGCCACGCGGGCCGACGACTGCGCGGCCGCCCTGGCCTTCTGCAACCAGGTCGGCGGGCAGGACGAGCTGGTCTTCGACGGTCGCTCGGCCGTGTTCGACGCGTCGGGAGAGGTGGTCGCGCGCGCGCCGCAGTTCTCGCCCCATCTCCTGATCGCCGACATCGACCCCGGGATGTCGGCGCGCCGGCGCCTGCGCGAGCCCCTCTCGCGCCGCCTCCCCGGCGCGCACCCCGAGCGCATCCTGCGCATCGTGGCCCGCGCCCCGGACCGCGGCGCGACCGCCACGCCGGAACGCGCCGAGCCGCTGCGCGACGAGCCCGAGGTGTGGGCGGCGCTGGTGGTCGGCATCCGCGACTACGTCGGCAAGAACGGCTTCCCGGGCGTCCTGATCGGCCTCTCGGGGGGCATCGACTCGGCCCTCACCGCCGCGCTTGCGGCCGACGCCCTCGGCCCGGACCGCGTCACGGGGGTGGCGCTGCCGTCCGCGCACTCGTCGCCGGTCAGCCTCGCGGGCGCCGAGGCGCTCGCCGCGTCGCTGGGCATCGGCCTGATCACCGTCCCCATCGGCGCGGTCGTCGATGCCTTCGAGGCCGCCCTCGCCGGGCCGCTCGCCGGCCGGCCCCCGGACATCACGGAGGAGAACCTGCAGGCGCGGGCCCGCGGCACCCTCCTGATGGCGATCTCGAACAAGCTCGGCCCCCTCGTGCTGGCCACCGGAAACAAGAGCGAGATGTCGGTGGGCTACAGCACGCTGTACGGCGACATGGTCGGGGGCTTCGCGCCGCTCCGCGACCTCTCCAAGACCTGGGTCTACCGGCTCAGCCGGTGGCGCAACGCGTCGGAGGGCCGGGAGGTCATCCCCGAGGAGACGATCCAGCGCCCGCCCACGGCCGAGCTGCGACCCGGACAGCTCGACACCGACAGCCTTCCCCCGTATGACGTGTTGGATGCGATCCTCGAGGGATACGTCGAGCGCGGGCTCGAGCCGGGGCAGATCGTCGACCAGGGGCATCCGGAGCGGGTCGTCTCCGACGTGATCCGGATGGTCGACCGGGCCGAGTACAAGCGGCGCCAGGGCCCGGTCGGGATCAAGATCACTCCAAGGGCATTCGGGCGTGACCGTCGAATGCCGATCACGAGTCGGCATGTCTAGGAACCCCACCAGCCACCGCACCGCGGCCCTCGCCGTCACCCTCGCCGTCCTGGGGGGCGCCACGGCCGCGACCGCCACCGCCACCGCGACCGTGCCGCCCGGCGCCCAGAAGCCCGCTCCCGGGGCGCCGTCCGCCGCCGGCGCCGCGCCGCGCGTCGAGTTCGCGCGCACGCTCCCCGGGGCCTCGCGCCTGCTGGTCACCTTCAGCGACGCGCCCCGGCGGGCGGCCGCCGAGGCGCGTCTGGCGGGGCTCGGCGAGCTGGCCCCCGTCGTGCCCGAGGCCGGCGTCTGGGGCCTCTCCCCGTCAGCCCCGGCCGGCGCGCGCGCACGCGTCCTGGCCCGGGCACAGGTCGCGGGCGCCGAGTGGTCGCTGACCCGGCGCACCGCCGACCGCCCCGCGCCGCCCTCACCCCCCGGCGCCGCGCCGCCGGTCACGGACCCCTTCTTCACCCCGTCGTCGCAGTGGGGGCTCCTCGCGGGGTCCACCTGGGGCGCCGATCTGATCACCCTCGGGCCGCGGCCCGCGATCGCGGTCCTCGACAGCGGCATCGACTCGGGCCACGAGGAGTGGGGCGGACCGGCCAGCCCCCTCATCGCCCCGCGCAGCACCCTCCGGGGCGACGCCGACGCCGGCGACCACGGGATCTCGGGGCACGGCACACACGTGGCCGGGATCGCCGCCGCGCCGGCCAACGGGGTCGGGGTGGTCGGCGTCGCGCCCGCCGTGCAGGGGGCCGCGTCCGTCATCCCGGTGCAGATCGCCGACCGCGACGGCAGCAGCACCGACGAGACCATGATGCGGGGCATCCGCCACGCGGTCCTCAACGGCGCCAAGGTGATCAACATCTCGGCCGGGGGCCCGGGCTACTCCCAGGCGTTCCAGGACACCGTCTTCTGGGCCACCGCGCGCGGGGCCCTGATCGTCGCGTCGGTCGGCAACCAGGGCCAGGACGTCAACGCCCTCAACTTCCCGGCCGGCTACCGCCGCGTCCTCGGCGTGGGCGCGCAGTGCGACGGGATCGTGACCTTCGACTGCCCGCGGCCGTTCGCCGCCGCGACCTTCTCCAACCACAACCGCACCGTCGACGTCATCGCCCCGGGCGTCAACGTCCTCTCGAGCGTGCCGCGGAGGGTGAACGAGCGCGTGGTCGCGCCCGGGTACGCCCTGAAGGACGGCACCTCGATGGCGGCGCCCTACGTCTCGGGTGTCGCCGCCCTGGTGCAGGCGGCCAACGGGGGCGCCCTCAGCCCGTACCAGCTGGCGCGCCACCTCAAGAACACGGCCACCGACATCGGCACCACCGGCCGCGACAACACCAACGGCTTCGGCGTCGTCAACCCCCGGGCGGCCGTCTCGCTGCAGGGCCCCGAGGACGACGTCGGCGAGGTGAACGACGACATCAAGTGGCTCGCCGGGACCACGCGCCTCAACGAGGCCGGGCGGCCCCTGGTGATACGGGCGACCGCCGACCAGTTCGAGGACTCCGAGGACGTCTACGCCGTCCGGCTGAAGCGCGGCGAGCGCCTGCGCGTGGTCCTCACGCACGGCAGGCCGCGCCTCGACCTCTACCTCTGGGATCCGGGTACGCGCACGGTGGGCACCGAGAACGGCAACCTCGAGCGGCACCTGATCGACTACCGCCCCGGAACCCGTCCGACCGGCGTCATCGTCCACCGCGCGAAGCGGTCGGGCGTGTACTACGTCGACGTGTTCGCCCGCCGCGGCGGCGGTCCCTACACCCTCCGGCTCACCCGCCAGCGCTGAGCCTGAATCCGTCGATCTCGGGGCGCGGATGAACGAAATCGCATACGTGAGGCGGGATTCGGCGCGCCCCGAGGGGTCACCCTGCGGGTGTGACGCCGAATCCCCCCTCACGCGGCGCTTTCGTCCTCCACATCCACGATCTGCGACGGGTTGAGGCTGAGCCTGAGCGCGATGCCCACCGGACCCCGCTCCGTCCTGGTCTACGACTACGTGGCCGACATCCTCGAGCGCCGGGGCGCGTACCGCGAGGCCCACCTGGCCCGGATCGACGAGTGGATCGCCGCCGGGACGATGCTGATGGCCGGCGCCCTCGGCGATCCGCCCACCGGCGCGCTCTTCGTCTTCGGCGACGTGGCCGAGGACGAGATCGCCCGCTACGCCGACGGGGACCCCTACGTCGCCGCGGGGCTGGTCACCGCGCGGCGGATCGAACCCTGGACGGTCGTGCGCTCCCGGGACTGAACGGCGCCGGCCGCTCGCGGCACGTGCCGGAAGGGTCGAAGGACATGGGCCGGGGCAGGCTCGCGGGGCGTCCGGTGGGATAGGTTGCGTCGTGTGACGACCGCATTCGTCCACGCCGAGGGCGGACCGACGTACAACCTCGGTGACGACCACCCGATGACGCCGCTGCGTCGCCAGCTGGCGGTCGATCTGATCCGGGCCTACGGCCTGCACGAGCACCCGGACGTCGTGCCGGTCGCGCCGGAGCCGGCGACGGTCGAGCAGATCGAGCGGGTCCACACCCCGGCCTACGTCGCCGCGGTGCGCCGGTACAGCGCCAGCCCGATGCTCGCCTCCGCGTGGGAGGCCGGGCAGTGGGGCCTGGCCGCAGGCGGCGACACGCCGGCGTTCGCGGGGATGCACGAGGCGGCCGCGGCCATCTGCGGCGCGTCGGTCGCCGGCGCCATGGCGGTCTGGGAGGGGCGCGCCGATCAGGCCTTCGTCGCCGGGGGCGGCCTGCACCACGCGATGGCCAACCGCGCCGCGGGCTTCTGCATCTACAACGACACGGCGGTCGCCATCCAGGCGCTCCTCGACGCCGGGGCCGAGCGCGTCGCCTACATCGACATCGACGTGCACCACGGCGACGGCACCCAATGGATCTTCTTCGAGGACCCGCGCGTGCTGACGTGCTCGGTGCACGAGACCGGCCGCTACCTGTTCCCCGGCACCGGCGGCCTCGCCGAGCGCGGCGTCGGCGTGGCCGAGGGGACCGCGGTGAACGTGCCGCTGCCCCCCTACGCGGGCGACCGGCCGTACCTGCGGGCCATCGAGGACGTCATCTGCCACGCGGTGCTCGACTTCGAGCCCGACGTGATCGTGACCCAGGACGGCGCCGACCCCCATCACGCCGATCCCCTCGCGCACCTCCAGGTCACGATGCCGACCTTCCCCCGGGCGTACGCCGCGCTGCACGAGCTGGCCCGGTCGTCCACCGCCCGAGGGCGCTGGGTGGCGCTGGGCGGCGGCGGCTACACCTTCCAGGTGGTGCCGCGCGCGTGGACGCTCCTCTTCGCCGAGATGCTCGGCGTGGAGCTCGACGACGCGATCCCCGAGGCCTGGTGGCGCCCCGGCGAGGAGATGCTGGGCGTGCCGCTGCCCCGGCACATGTCCGATGATCCCGAGCCGGAGGTGCCGGCCGAGGAGCGGATGAGGGCCGACGTGGAGGGCGACCGGGTGGTCGACGAGGCCCGGGCCCTCTTCCTGCGCTGACCGCGCCGCCGCCCGCGGCCATCGAGACCGCCGGTCTCGGGGTGTGGAGGGCGCGTGCGGGCGGCGGGCGGGCGGTGCTGCTGGAGGGCGTCGATTGGCGTGTGGGCGCGGGGGAGCGGTGGGCGGTGATCGGGCCCAACGGCGCCGGGAAGACGACGCTGATGGCCGTCGCGGGCGCCGTCGCCCATCCGAGCGAGGGCTCGGCGAGCGTCCTGGGTACGCCGCTCGGCGCCGTCGACCTCCGCGAGCTGCGCCGTGGGATCGGCCATGTGGACGCGACGGTCGCGTCCGCGTTCCGCCCCCGGGCGACGGCGCTCGAGGTGGCCCTGACGGGGGCGACGGCGACGATCGTCCCCCGGCCGGAGCGGCTGAGCGCCGCCGATCGTGCGCGGGCCCCGGAACTGCTCGACCGGATGGGGTGCGGCGCCCTCCAGGGCCGGCGCTTCGGCACCCTCTCGCGCGGCGAGCAGCAGCGCGTCCTGCTCGCCCGGGCGCTGATGGCGCGGCCCCGGCTCCTGCTGCTCGACGAGCCGACCGCGGGACTCGACCTGCCGGGGCGCGAGATGTTCCTCGACCGCCTCCACGCGCTGGCCGACTCCGAGCCGGGGATGGCGACGGTCCAGGTGAGTCACCACCTGGAGGAGCTGGCCGCGTCGGTCACCCACGCGCTCCTGCTGCGGGCGGGCCGGGTCGTCGCCGCGGGCCCGGCCGCCGAGGTGCTCTGCGACGCCCCGCTCTCGCGCTGCTTCGACGCCCCGGTGCGCGTGGTCCGCGAGGGCGGGCGACTGCTGGCGGTCATCGACCGGAGCCGGCCGGCGCCCGAGCGGCCGTAGCCCTAGGCTGCGACCACCCGGTTGCGGCCCGCCTCCTTGGCCACGTAGAGGCGCGCGTCGGCGCTCTGCAGCAGCGCCCGCGGATCATCGCCGCCGGAGGCAGCGACGCCCAGGCTGACGGTGACGCCCGCCGACTCCGCGCCGGCGGCCTCGACGGCCCGGCGCACGCGTTCGGCCACCGCCGCCGCCGCGGCGGTGTCCGCCCCCGGCAGGAGCAGGGCGAACTCCTCGCCGCCGATGCGGCAGGCCCGGTCCTCGGCGCGGGCCTCCCTCGCGAGCACCTCGGCGACCGTGACGAGGGCGTCGTCGCCGGCCTGATGGCCGTGGCGGTCGTTGAACTGCTTGAAGTGGTCGACGTCGAGGATGACGACGCCCATCGAGCCGCCCGCGCGCCGCGCCCGGGCCGTCTCGATGGCGAGAGCCTCGTCGAATGCGCGCCGGTTGCCGAGACCGGTGAGCGGATCCGACATCGACAGGTGCTCCAGGCGCCGCAGCAGATCGCGCTGCACCAGCGCGCCCGAGAGGGCGGTGGCGAGCATCCGCAGCTCCAGGACCCAGCCGCGGCGGACGAACGTGCGCCCGAGACGCCCCACCGGGCGCGAGGCCATGATCGCCCCCGACGCCTGCTCGCCGCCGTCCTGCCGGCGCGCGACGATCGGCAGCTCGAAGAAGGCCCGCCCGCCGGCCCGCCACTGGCGCTCGGTGACGGGAGCCTCGTCGCCCCCATGGCGCACCACCACGTCCCAGCCGGGCAGGAGGGTGCGCGCCGCGTCCTCGGCGATGGCCGTCAGGGCCTCCTCGTCGTCCGCCCCGGTGAACGCCACCGAGGCGGCGTGCAGGGCCTCCATGCGTCCCTTGCTCTCGAGCAGCTTGCGCTCGTTGACCGGGGCGGCGACGCCCGCCACCACGACGACGGCGACCGCGAGCGCGATCGGGCCGGCCGAATCCGACAGCGGGACCGCCGGATCCTCGACGAGCGTCAGGAAGCCGGCGACGAGCACCGAGAGGATGAGCGCCTTGACCCCGGACCAGATCGCGAGCGTGAGCGCCATCGCGAGGCAGAGGACCGGCAGCAGCCAGACGGCCCGGCTGTCGACTCCACCCGAGAGCAGCGCGAGCAGCCCGATCGTCAGCGCGTCCACCACGAGGGCCACGTCGACCGCGGCCAGGAGGCGCTTCGGCCATCGGGTGGGGATCCACGCGAGCAGCACGTGCAGCGCCACGGCCCCCGCGCACACCGCGACCGCCCGGGCGCGCTCCGACCCCGACATGTCGAGGGGGGCCACCGCCGCGACCACGGCCAGGACCGTCAGCACGGCCACCCGGCCGCGGGCCATCGCGGCGTGCCGGTCCTCGAGTTGGTACCAGGCTCGACGCGAGGGTGCGTTCTGGAGTACAGTCCCGGACGCGCCGGAGGTGGTGGACATCGCCCTCCCTGACGGGGTTTCGAGCGCACGTTAGCTGCTTGCGAGAAGATTTCGGCAAGGGGCTAAAGGAATCGGCACCTGCTGCCGATACAGGGGGCGCCATGGCGCCCCCCTCGAATCGGACCGCTCGATCCACCCGCCGCCGCCCGGCCTCGTTCGTCGCGGCCGTGACCGCACTCGCGGTCGCCGGCGCGCCCACGGCCGCACTCGCGTCGGGCCCCGAGGCACCCGCCGTCGATCACGCCCCGGACCCCTCCGCGCTGACGGCCGCTCCGGATGTGGCGGCGCTGTCGACGGCGAAGGACGAGCCGGCCGCCCCCGATCCGGCCCCCGCGGAGGTCGCCTCGACCGAGCCGGAGGCAGCGCCCGCCCCGGCCCCCGTGCCATCCGTGCCGGAGCCCCGGCCCGAGGCCGTGCCGGAGAAGGGCTCGACGGACCTCTCCACCTCACCCTCCACCCCGGCGCCGCCCGAGTCCCTTCCCGTGCCGTCCTCCACCGAGGAGTCGCCGGCCGGCGCCGTCGATCCCGCTCCGGCGGGCGCGGTCGAGGCCCCGCCGGCGGATCCGTCGGAGGAGGCCCCGCCCGCCGACGTGCCGCCGCCGGCCCCGCCCGCCGCGTCGGACGACGACGTCCCGCCCGCCGGTGCCCCCGCCGATCCGCCCGCGGCGCCCGACGACGACGTCCCGCCCGCCGGTGCCGAGGAGGCCCCCGCGGCCGACGGCGTGCCGCCCTCCGCCGGACCCGAGGACGACAAGGATCACCCGCCGTCCGACCCCTCGGCAGGGGCCGGGGACCCGCCGGGCGACGACCCCGCCGACCCGGTCGTCGTGGCGCCCGGGGGGCCGCCCGAGGTCGTCGTCACCCCCGCGCGCCTCATCCTCCGCGGCGTCGACGGGTCGACCGTCGAGGTGCCCTTCTCGACCCTGCCGGCGCCGGTCACCACGACCCCGGCGCCCACGGTGATCGTGCCGCTGCCGCTGCCGGCCGATCCCTCCGGCGACGACGAGGGCGCGGAGGGCGTCGACCCCTCGGAGCTCTACGGCCCGGCGTTCCCGCCCGGCTTCTGGGACGACTACGACGGCCCCCGTCTCACATGGTCGCCGGGCACCGGCGCCGTCTCCGGGGTCACAGCCCCCGCCGATCCCGCCGCGGGCGCCGCCGCAGGTCCGGCGGTGGTCGACGCCGCGACCGCGGGCCTGGACATCCCGGCCGCACCCACCACACTCCCCGGCTCTGCCGCGCTCGCCCCTGACGTCCTGCCGGTGGACAGCCTGCCGCCCGTTCGCGGGCGCGCGGACCTGCCGCCGGGGGCGCCCTTCGCGCAGCCCGCGCCCGCTGCGCCGGTCCGCGCGATCCCCGTCGCAGCCACCACGCGCTTCACCGCCGAGGTGATCGCCGCAGCCGTCCGCACACGCGACGACCGCCCCGGGCGGGCGGCGACGGTCGCGGGGAAGGTCACCAGCACCGCCAAGGCCGCCGCATCGGCCGCCTCCCTGACCGCGCAGCTCGGACCCCGGGCCGCCGTGAAGGCGAGCACGTCACCGTGGCTGCCGTTCGGGCTACTCGCCCTCGCACTCCTCTATCTGCTCGGCCAGCGCGCCATGGACCGCGGCTCCAAGCTGTCCTACGCCGGTCGCCCCGGCGAGCCCGACGACGAGCTGATCGAGCTCTAGCTCCACTAGCCCGCCACGCCGCCCCCTCGGGGCGGGGTGCGCGACCGTGGCGCGGCCCACGCCTCAAGCGGCGCCCCAGGGGGTCGAGACACATAGGGATGCCCCGACATCCCCACGGCGTCGCCGGTCCGCCGCCCAGGTCCCCCGCCCTCCGGGACGGCCCGCGCCTGCACCAGGCGCTCGACGCCCTGCGCGAGGCCCTGTGGCTGCTCGATGCCGAGCGAGACGCCGAGGGGCGGATCACCGACTTCCGGGTCGCCGACCTCAACCGGACCGCCGCCGAGCTCGCGGGCCTGGACCTCGCGACCGCCCGCGGACAGCGCCTCGGCGAGCTGGTGCCCTTGGCGCGGCGCCTCGGGCACATCGAGCGATACGCGGCGATCGTCGAGTCGGGCCGCCGGGAGAGCTTCGAGTTCAGCGCCCCGGGCCCGGACGGCGACAGGGTGTGGCGTCGCTTGAGGGCCGCGCCGTCGGGCGACGGCGTCGTCGTCGTCGTCAGCGACATCACCGCCGAGAAGGCCCGTGAGCGCGAGCGTGCCGCGGCCGAGGAGGACCTGCGGCTGCTGGCCGAGAACGCCGGCGACATGGTCGTCCGGGTCACCCCGCAGGGGCGCGTGACCTACGTCTCACCCGCGTGCGAGGAGATCCTCGGCCACCGGCCCGACGAGATCGTCGGGCGGCTCGACCAGGAGTTCATCCACCCGGCCGACCTCCCCGCGCTGGCGGCGAGCCGGCGGCAGCTGGAGTCGGGGCCCGAGCTGGGCCCGGTCACCTACCGGGTCCGCCGGGGGACGGGCGGATGGGTGTGGCTCGAGGCGACGTCCCGTGGCGTGCGCGACGCCGACGGCACCCTCACCGAGATCCAGGTCGCGACGCGCGACGTCACAGAGCGCATGCTCTCCCAGGCCGAGCATGCCGCCCTGCACCGGGTGTCGGAGGCCGTCGCCGAGGGCATCGACCCGGCCGACCTGCACCTTCTCGTCGCGGCCGAGATGGCGAACCTGCTCGACGCCGACGGCGGGCGGGTGGTGCGCTACGTCGACGACACGACCCTCGAGGTGCTCGGCGCCTGGCGTCGGGCGTCGCTGCCCCCGACGCGTTCGGGCGAGCTCCTCACCATGAGCCCGACATGGGCGGTGGCCCAGGTCCGGGCCACCGGGACGACCTCGATCTCCGAGCTCTCCTCCGGCGACGCCGCGCAGGCCGGCGCGGGCCTGCGCATGGGCATCGCCGCGCCCGTGCGCCTCGGCGGCCGCGTCTGGGGAGCCGTGGCCGCGGCGTTCGGCGACCCCGGGGACGCCCCCGTGGGCACGCCGATGCGCGTGGAGCGGTTCGCCAAGCTGGTGGAGCTCGCCGTCGCCAACGCGGACGCCCGGGCGCGGCTGACGGTGCAGGCCACGACGGACGCGCTCACCGGCCTCGCCAACCACGGCACGTTCCACACGGCCCTGGCCGACGAGTTCGCGCGGACCTCCCGGTACGGGCGACCACTGAGCCTCGCCGTGATCGACCTGGACCTCTTCAAGACCCTCAACGACACCTTCGGCCACCGCGCGGGCGACGCCGCGCTCGCGACCGTCGGCACCCTGCTGCGCGATCACGCCCGCCAGGCCGACGTCGTCGGCCGCATCGGCGGCGAGGAGCTCGGCTGGCTGATGCCCGAGACCGACGCCGCCGGCGCCCTCGAGGCGGCCGACCGCCTGCGACGTGCGATCGCGGCGGCGCCGATCGGCGGCCCCCTCGGAATGACCGCCTCGATCGGCGTCGCGCGGCGCACCCAACTCGACCAGGATCCGGATCACCTCTTCCGGCGGGCCGACTCCGCGCTCTACCAGGCCAAGGAGAACGGCCGCGACCGGGTCGTGATCGCCGGCTGAGCCTGAGCCGGCGGCCCGGCGCCTCTCACGACCGGAGCATGTCCGCCTCGGCCGGCGCCGCGGGCGTGGGCGCGCGCGCGATCTCATGGAGGAAGGGCGCCAGGAACCGTCCCGTCGTCTTCGGCACGGGCCACCAGCGCGACGGGTCCTGGTCTCCGGGCAGCACCCGCTCTCCGTCGCGCGACAGCCATCCGTCGGCGCCGTCCCAGACCCACTCGGGCATGGCGGGCATGAAGGGGACCTCCTCGGCGTCGGAGCCGAGGTCGCGTGCGATGGAGGCCGCCGCGGAGTCGGCCTGCTGGCAGGCGACGCCCCCGCGCTTGACGGCGAACGCGCCCGCGTCGCCGATGACGCGCACGCCCGGGGCCTCCGGGACCGTCCCGTCCGACTCGCAGAGCACGAACCCCGCCGCGTCCCGGGGCAGCCCGCAGAGCGCCGGGCCCCGGGCCACCGGCAGGGCCACGACCCGGTCGGCGCCGCGCGAGGAGCCGTCGCCCATCTCGAGCCGCCCCCACCGGAATCGCTTCACCGAGGTGCCGGTGACGATGTCGATGCCGGTCTTGCGCAGCTTGCCGACCACGGTCTCCCCGGCCGTCGGGCCGAAGGCGCCGAGGGGCACGTCCTCCGCCGTGACGACCGTCACGTGGCAGGCCTCGCCGAGCCCCGACGCGAGCACGTGCTCGCGGGTCATCAGCGCGATCTCGTAGCCCGCCAGCGGCCATCCGCAGTCCTTGGGGATGGCGACCACCAGGTCGGTGTCGCCGCCGCGCTCGGCGTGCTTGACCATGCCGTCCACCATCGCCCGCAGCTCCGGCACGTCGGCGTGGCCGCGGAAGGTGAGGGCCTCGGGGATCTGCGGCACCTGGCGCGGCCCCACGGCGACGACCAGGTGGTCGAAGCGCAGCAGCTCGCCGCCGGCGAGCATCACCAGGCGCCGCTGGGGGTCGACGCAGACCAGGTGCGAGCGGCGGAGCGCACCGCCCGCCCGCCCGACCACCCGCGACATCGCGACGTCGACCGGCGGAGCGATGCCGAACGCGCTCCCCGCCGCGCTCGCGGGGATCGCGAAGCGGCGCCCGGGGTCGACGACCGTCACGGCGGCCCGTGACCCGGCGAACTCGCGGAGCGCGAGGGCGGCCTCGATCCCGGCCATCCCGGCTCCGGCGATCACGACCTGGGCCTGCGCGGATGATGAGGTCCCCTGCACTCCCGGGATGGTGCGACGCGCCCGCCCGCCGCGACATCCGGGGAGTCTCGACCGAGTGTTGCGGTTCCCCCGCACCTATGTGACGGACCTCGCCATTGCCCCTGCCGCCGGGGCAGGCCAAGCTCATGTCGTGGCAGATCGCGACGCACTCACGGGGCCGGTGCTGATCGTCAACGCCGGCTCGACCGGCGTGAAGCTGCGCGTGGTGGGGGACGACGGCGGGGCGACGGCCATCGACGGCCTCGACGACGCGCCGGCGGACCTCGCCGCCGTCGGTCACCGCGTGGTCTACGGCGGCGAGGGGTTCACAGAGCCGGTGGTGATCGACGACCGGGTCACGGAGGCCCTCGAGCGCCAGAGCGCGGTGGCGCCGTTGCACAACGTGCCGGCTCTGCGGTGGATCGGGAGCGCCCGGGAGCGGTTCCCCGGCGTCCCGCAGGTCGCGGTCTTCGACACGGCCTTCCATGCGGGGATGCCGGACGAGGCGGCCGTCTACCCGGTGCCGGAGGAGTGGCGCACGTCCCACGGGGTTCGTCGCAACGGCTTCCACGGCCTCTCGGTGGAGTGGGCGGTGGAGCGGGCCGCGGGAATGCTCTCCCGCGCGCCCGCCGACCTGCGGCTCGTGGTCTGCCATCTCGGCGGGGGGGCGTCGGCGACCGCGGTTTCAGGAGGGCGCTCGGTGGATACAACTATGGGGTTCAGCCCCCTCGAGGGGCTGATGATGGCGACGCGCGCGGGCACCATCGACCCGGACGTGCCCCTGCATCTGATCCTGCACGGCGGTATGGACCCACGGGAGGTGAGGCGGATGCTGAGCGAGCAGAGCGGCCTGACGGCGCTGGCGGGAACGGCGGACATGCGCGAGGCCGAGCGGAGGGCCGAGGCGGGCGATCCGCGCGCGCGGCTGGCGCTGGCGGTGCACGACCACCGCCTGGCCGCCGGCATCGCCGGTATGACGGCGGCGCTCGGCGGCCTCGATGCGGTCGTCTTCACCGGCGGCGTCGGGGAGGGCTCGGCCCGGGTGCGGGCGGAGGCCGCCCGCAGGCTCGCCTTCCTCGGGCTCGCGGTCGATCCGGCGGGCAACGCCGCCGCCCGGGGCGATGCCGACGTCTCGGCGTCCGAGGCCCCCGTCCGCACCCTGGTGGTGCACGCGCGCGAGGAGCTGGCCATCGCGCGCGCCACGCGCCGCGCGGTCGCGTCCGCCGCCGCCCGGGAGGTGGCGCCGTGACCCCGACCGCCTCCGTGCCCCTCACCGACCAGGAGGTCGCCCGCATCGACGCCTGGTGGCGCGCGGCCAACTACCTGTCGGTGGGGCAGATCTACCTCCTCGACAACCCCCTCCTGCGCGAGCCCCTGCGCATCGAGCACGTCAAGCCGCGCCTCCTCGGCCACTGGGGCACGTCGCCGGGCCTCAGCTTCATCTACGCCCACATGAACCGCGCCATCGTGGCCCGCGACCTCGAGGCGCTCTACGTCACGGGTCCCGGGCACGGCGGCCCGGCCCTGGTGGCGAACGCCTATCTCGAGGGGACCTACTCGGAGGTCTACCCCGAGATCGGGCGCGATGCCGAGGGCCTTCGGCGGCTCTTCCGCCAGTTCTCCTTCCCCGGCGGCATCCCGAGCCACGTGGCGCCCGAGACGCCCGGCTCCATCCACGAGGGCGGCGAGCTCGGCTACGCGCTGGCCCACGCGTACGGGGCCGCGTTCGACAACCCGGACCTGGTGGTCTGCTGCGTCGTCGGCGACGGCGAGGCCGAGACCGGTCCGCTCGCCGCGAGCTGGCACTCCAACAAGTTCCTCGACCCCGTCGGCGACGGGGCGGTGCTGCCGATCCTCCACCTCAACGGCTACAAGATCGCCGGGCCCACCTTCCTCGCGCGGATCCCGCGGACGGAGCTGGCGGACCTGATGCGCGGATACGGCCACCGGCCGATCTTCGTCGAGGGCAGCGCGCACGAGCCGATGCACCTCGCGATGGCCGCGGCCCTCGACGACGCCCTCGACGAGATCGGCCGGATCCAGGCCGCGGCCCGCGAGGGGGGCGTCCGCGAGCGCCCCCTGTGGCCGATGATCGTCCTGCGGTCGCCGAAGGGCTGGACCGGGCCGGAGGAGGTCGATGGCAAGCCCACCGAGGCGAGCTGGCGCTCGCACCAGGTGCCGCTGTCCTCTCTGGCCACGCGCCCGGAGCACCTGGCCCAGCTCGAGGAGTGGCTGCGCTCGTACCGTCCGGAGGAGCTGTTCGACGTCGACGGCGCGCTCGTGCCCGAGATCGCCGGGCTGTCGCCCCGCGGCCACCGGCGCATGAGCGCGAGCCCGCACGCGAACGGCGGCGAGCTGACGCGTCCCCTGACCCTGCCCGACTTCCGGACGCTCGGGGTGGACGTGCCGTCGCCCGGGGCGGTCGACGCCGAGGCCACCAGGGTGCTCGGCCGGCTGCTGGCCGACGCGCTGCGGGCCAACGCGGAGTATCGCAACCTGCGCATCTTCGGCCCCGACGAGACGGCGTCCAACCGCCTCGGAGACGTCTTCGACGTCACCAACCGCACGTGGGAGGCCGAGCAGCTGCCGACCGACGAGCACCTGTCCACCGACGGCCGCGTCATGGAGGTGCTCAGCGAGCACCTGTGCCAGGGCTGGCTCGAGGGCTACCTGCTCACGGGTCGCCACGGCCTGTTCAGCTGCTACGAGGCGTTCATCCACATCATCGACGCGATGTTCAACCAGCACGCCAAGTGGCTGAAGGTGTCGCGTGAGATCCCGTGGCGGCGCCCGATCCCCTCGCTGAACTACCTGCTCACCTCGCACGTCTGGCGCCAGGACCACAACGGCTTCTCGCACCAGGACCCCGGCTTCATCGACCACGTGGTCAACAAGAAGTCCGAGATCGTGCGCGTCTACCTGCCGCCGGACGCGAACTGCCTCCTGTCGGTGGCCGACCACTGCCTGCGCACGCGCGACTACGTCAACGTGATCGTCGCGGGCAAGCAGCCCTCGCCGCAGTGGCTGGGCATGGAGGAGGCGGTCGAGCACTGCACGCGCGGCATCGGCATCTGGGAGTGGGCCAGCAGCGACCGCGGCGCGAACCCGGACGTCGTGATCGCCTGCGCCGGCGACGTCCCGACCATCGAGGCCCTGGCGGCGGTCGACATCCTGCGGCGCGAGCTGCCCGACCTGCGCATCCGCTTCGTCAACGTCGTCGATCTCATGCGCCTGCAGCCGCGCGACGAGCACCCGCACGGGCTCGGCGACCGCGACTTCGACGCGCTCTTCACCACCACGCGCCCGGTGATCTTCGCCTTCCACGGCTACCCGTTCCTGATCCACCGGCTCACCTACCGGCGCAACGGACACGAGAACATCCACGTCCGCGGCTACAAGGAGGAGGGCACCACCACCACGCCGTTCGACATGCTGATGCTCAACGACCTCGACCGGTACCACCTGGTGATGGACGTGATCGACCGGGTGCCGGGGCTGGCGGAGAGAGAGGCGACGCTGCGCCAGCACATGGTCGATCAGCGCCTGCGGCTGCGCGCCCACACCCGCGAGACCGGAGAGGACCACCCCGTCGTCGCCGACTGGCGCTGGGGGCGGGAGAGCTGACCGTCGACGGGGCGGAGCCCCCGCCGGAGCCCTCCGGGCTCACGTCGGCGGAGGCGTCCGCCAGGCTGGCCGCGCGGCCCCCGGGGCCGCGCCCCCGGGGCAGTCGCGGCTATGCCGAGATCGTCGCGACGAACACGCTGACGCTCTTCAACCTGGTGCTCGGCGCGCTGCTGGTGCTGACGCTGGCCCTCGGCGATCCGAAGGACGCCCTCTTCGGCGGGGTGATCGTCGCCAACACCCTGATCGGGATCGTCCAGGAGGTGCGGGCCAAGCGCGTGCTCGACCGCCTGGCGCTGCTGGTGGCGCCACGTGCGCGCGTCTGGCGCGACGGCGTCCGCGTCGAGCTGCCGGTCGAGGGCGTGGTGCCGGGTGACGTCGTCCGGGTCGAGCCCGGAGATCAGATCGTGGCCGACGGCGAGGTGGTCGCGGCGCGCGGGCTGACGCTCGACGAGTCGATCCTCACCGGCGAGAGCGAGGCGGTGGCCAAGGAGCCCGGTGCGCCGGTGCTCTCAGGTGCCTACTGCCTCGCGGGCTCGGGCGACTACCGGGTCGACGCCGTGGGCGCGGAGAGCTTCGCCGAGCGTCTCGCCGCGGAGGCCCGCGGCACCGGGTCGCCGCTCAGCCCGCTCCAGGCCGACATCAACCGCATCCTGCGGATCACCGTGGCGGCGATGGTGCCGCTGGCCGCGCTCCTGATCACCTCGCTGATGATCCGCGGCGCCGGGGTGGAGGAGAGCGCTGCCACCGTGGTGGCGGGCCTCGTGCCGCTCGTCCCCGAGGGGCTGGTGCTCCTGACGAGCCTGACCTTCGCGGTCGCTGCCGTCCGCCTCGCGCGCCTCGGCACGCTGGCGCAGCGCCTGAACGCCGTCGAGAGCCTCGCCTCGGTCGACACCCTCTGCCTCGACAAGACGGGCACGCTCACCGAGAACCGCATCCGCATGAGCGGGCTCGAAGCGGTCGATGGCCGCGACGAGGCCGCCCTGCGGGCCGACCTCGGGGCGCTCGCCGCGAGCGCCGGGGCCCGCAACGCGACGATGGCGGCGATCGCCGAGGCCACCCCCGGCGCGCCGGGGGTGGTGGAGGCCGAGGTGCCCTTCTCGTCCGCCCGCAAGTGGAGCGGCGCCACCCTCGCCGGGCGGGGCACCCTGGTCCTCGGCGGCCCGGACGTGCTCGCGCGGGCGGGGGTCCCCGTCGGCGGGGATCTGCGCGCCCGGGTCGCCCGGCACGCCGCGCGCGGCAGGCGGGTCGTGCTCCTCGCGGGCGGGCCCGCGCCCCTGGTGGGCGAGGACCTGCCGGTGGGCATGCGCCCCCTGGGGCTGGTGCTGCTCAGCGAGGCCGTGCGCGAGGAGGCGCCGGACACCATCGCCTACCTCACCCGCGAGGGGGTCGCGACCCGGGTCATCTCCGGCGACGACCCCGTCACCGTCGGCGCCGTCGCGGAGGCGGTCGGCGTGCCGGGCGCCGGGGCGGTGGTGAGCGGGGCCGACCTGCCCGCCGACGAGGAGGGCCTCGACGCCGTCGTCGCCGAGGGCGTCGTCTACGGGCGCATCACGCCCGAGCAGAAGCGCGACCTCGTGCGGGCGATGACCCGCGGCGGCCGCTACGTGGCGATGACCGGCGACGGCGTCAACGACGTCCTCGCACTGAAGGAGGCGCGCCTCGGGATCGCGATGGGGAACGGCAGCCAGATGGCCAAGGGGGTCGCCGACCTGATCCTGCTGACCAGCTCCTTCGCCACCGTGCCGCGGGCGGTCGAGGAGGGGCGCCGGATCATCCGCAACACCCACCGCGTCGCGAAGCTCTTCGTGGCCAAGACGGTCTACTCCGCCGTGATCCTGGCGACGCTCGGCATGGCGCCGATCGCCTACCCCTTCCTGCCGCGTCAGATCACGGTCGCCTCGACGCTGACGATCGGGGTGCCCGCCTTCTTCCTGGCGCTCTCGCCATCGGAGGGGCCGGTACGCCGCGAGGGCTTCATCCGGGGCCTGCTCGCCTTCGTCGTGCCGGCCGGCGTCGTCAGTGCGCTCACGACGATCTCGGCCTACCTGCTGGTGCGTGGGCCCCTCGACGCGGGCATCGCCGAGGGGCGCACCGCCGCCGTCCTCGCGACGACGGGGATGGGCCTGGCCATCGTGCTCGAGGTCGAGCGCGGCCCGGAGGGACGCCGCGTGCGGCGCTGGGTGGTGGCGATGTGCGCGTCGTTCGGCGCGGCGCTGGTGCTGGGGATCCAGGTGCCCTGGTTGCGCGACTGGTTCGCCGTCGTCGAGCCCGCGCCGGCGACGTGGGCGGTGGTCGCCGCCTGCCTCGCGGCCGGCGTCGCGACGCTGGCGGCCGTCCGGCGGATCCCGTGGCTCGCCCGGGTCGAGTCCGGGGAGGCCTGAGGACCCCGGATGGTCATCTCGGCCGCGCCGGAGCACCGTAGGGGCCGGTCAGCGCACCCGCTCGTCCACCGGGGTCGGTCGGGCCGTGCGCAACGGCGGCCCCGGCCGGCGCGCGCGGGTTCCCCGTAGGCGCGACCGGGGCGTCCGCCGTTGACCTGCGGCCGGTGGTGGCCCACCCTCGTGAGGTGATGACCACGACCAGCAGGCGGGACCCGGCGCCGCGCGCCGCACCGTGATCGCGAACGCCCGGATGCCCGGGGGGCTCCGCCCGGTGGAGGTGCGGGTGCCGAGCCGGCCCCTCGCGCGCTTCGCCGAGGTCCTCGATCCGGCCGAGTTCGAGCGGTGCCGCTCATCCCTGCGGGAGGCCGCGGAACAACTCCGCGGCCGGGTCGTCTGGCACGTCAACTCCACCGCACGTGGGGGCGGGGTCGCCGAGATGATGGGACCGTTGATCGGCTACGCCCGCGACGGCGGCGCCGACCTGCGCTGGATCGTCGTGCAGGGGACGCCCGGGTTCTTCACGGTCACCAAGCGCATCCACAATCTGCTCCACGCCGATCCGGGCGACGACGGCGACCTCGGCCCCGCCGAGCGGGCCCTCTACGAGAACGTGATGTGGGACAACGCCGTCGAGCTGTCGGCCCTCGTGCGCCCCCGGGACGTGGTGGTGCTGCACGACCCCCAGACGGCAGGGCTGATCCCGCTCCTCCGGCGCCGGGGCGCCCGGCTCGTGTGGCGCTGTCACATCGGGTTCGAGGACCTTCGCGACCCGCGGGTGGTGCGCGGCTGGGAGTTCCTCGCGCCGTACGTCCGGGCGGCCGACGCGACGGTGTTCTCGCGTGCGGCCTACGTGCCCGACTGCTGCTCGGGCGCCCCCGTGCACATCATCGCCCCCTCGATCGACCCCTTCTCGCCCAAGAACCAGGACATGACCCCCGCCGCCGCGCGGGCGATCCTCGCCCGCGCGGGGCTCGTGGAGGGCCCCCCCGGTGACGAGCCGCCGGTCTACGTCCGCGAGGACGGCGCGCCCGGCCGCGTCGACCGCGGCGCCGACATCCTCCATGTCGGCCGGGCGCCCCGCTGGGACACGCCGCTGGTCGTGCAGGTCTCGCGCTGGGACCGCCTCAAGGACCATCTGGGCGTGATGCAGGGGTTCGCACGTCTCGGTCCGATGAACGGGACCCGGCTGGTCCTGGCCGGGCCCTCGGTCACCGGCGTCGCCGACGACCCCGAGGGTCCGGAGGTGCTCGCGGAGCTGACGGCCGCCTGGCGCGCGCTTCCCCATGAGATCCGCCACCACGTGCAGATCGCCTCGCTGCCCGTCGTCGACGTCCAGGAGAACGCCGCCATGGTCAACGCGCTCCAGCGCCACGCGACGGTCGTCGTGCAGAAGAGTCTCAAGGAGGGCTTCGGCCTGACGGTGGCCGAGGCCATGTGGAAGGGGCGGCCGGTGGTCGCGAGCGCCGTCGGGGGGATCGTCGACCAGATCGACGACGGCCGCGACGGCGTCCTCCTGCGCGATCCGACCGATCCCGCGGAGCTCGCCGGCGCCCTGAGGGGGCTGCTCGACGCTCCCGCGCGGGCCGACGCCCTCGGCGCGGCCGCCCGGGAGCGGGTCCGCTCGCGCATGCTCATCATCCGCCAGCTCACCGAGGACGCGCGGCTGCTCGAATCCCTGGGGTGAACCCCGCGGGGGGCTGCGGGCCCTCACGGATGCCGGGCCGGGGGCGTCGTGCGAGGGTCGGTGCCCGGGAGCGCCCGCGGGCCGCCCGGGGTCCCCCAGTCGGACGGAGGCAACGGTGCGCGTCGGCGACATCATGAGCGGCAGGCCGATCGTCGTCGGCGAGCGGTCCGGCGACGTCCGCCGCCTGATGGAGACGGGCCACGTCCGCCACCTGCCGGTCGTCGAGGAGGGGCGGCTGACCGGCCTCTGGATCGCCACCGGCGACGGCCCGCTGGTGATGCTCGCGCCGGACCGGGTCCACGAGACCGACGCGGCGGCCGACGCCGCCGACGCCCTCGACGCGCTGATCGGCGGGGCCGAGGCGGTGCTCGTCTGGGACGAGGGCCGCCCGGCAGGAGTGCTGACGCGCTCCGACCTGCGTGCCCTGGTGCGGGCGGCTCTCGACCACGGACTCGGGCTGCGTCATCCGCGAGCCATCGTGATCCGCGTCTCGGGGCCGGCCGGCTGCGGCATCTCGACCCTTCTGCGCCGCACCCTCGGCCTGTTCGACCGCGTCGACGCCGCCGTCGTGCAGGGCAACGCCGCCGCGGCCGGCGAGGTGGCCTCGCTCGCGGCCGGCCGCGGCCTCGACGCGCCGGGGATCGACCGGCGCATCGGCCTCCGCGCGGCCATCGACCGCCTGGCCGGTGCCCAGCTGATCCTCATCGATGACCGCGACGAGCCGGACGAGTCGGTGGGCGACATCGGCGAGGACCTGCGAGCCGTCGCGGTCCGCGCAGCCGGGCTCCCCGGTCTCCCGCCCACCCGCCTCGACGGCGTGGCCGCCGTGGTCGCGACCCGGGCCGACGAGGCGGGGGAGATGGACACCGAGCACGCCCTCCGCGCCCTGCGCGCGGCCCGGCCCGGGCTCCACACGTTCGCCGTGGCGGCCGGGCGCGACGACAGGGGCCTCGAGGCCTGGGTGCGATGGCTGGAGAGCTGCGCGTTCCGGGGACGCGGGTGAGCCCGCGCCTCCTGGCGACGGGCCAGTTGGTCGCGATCCTCGCGGGTGCCGTGCTCCACCGGGCGGGTCAGGCGCCGGTGGGGCGCGCGGTGTGGGCGCTGTCGGCGGCGATCGTGCTCGTCCCCCTGGTCTGGGCGGTGGTACGCGCGCTCGCCCGCCGCCGGCTCGGGGTGGACGTCATCGCGCTCGTCGCCATCACCGCCGCGCTGGCGCTCGGCGAGTACCTGGCCGCGGCCATCGTCGCGCTGATGATGTCGGGCGGGGCCGCGCTCGAGGAGCTGGCGGCGCACCGCGCCCGCCGGGAGCTCTCGGCGCTGATCGCCCGGGCGCCGGCCTTCGCCCAGCGCCGGCGCGACGGCGGCATCGAGCAGGTGCCGGTGGGGGACGTGCTCCCCGGCGACGTCGTCGTGGTCCGGGGCGGCGAGGTGCTGCCCGTCGATGGCGTGGTGGCCGGCGAGGAGGCGCTGCTCGACGAGTCCGCCCTCACGGGCGAGCCGCTGCCCGTGCTTCACGGCGCGGGCGCCGCGGTGCGCAGCGGGACGGCCAACGCGGGGTCGGCATTCGACCTGCGGGCGACCCGCCCCGCCGCCGAGAGCGCCTACGCCGCCCTGGTCCGCCTGGTCCGCCAGGCCGAGTCGCAGCGCGCGCCCTTCGTGCGGATGGCCGACCGGTACGCGGCGATCTTCCTCCCGGTGACGCTGATCGTCTCCGCCGCCGCCTGGGGCCTGAGCGGCGACCCGGTGCGCGGGCTGGCCGTGCTGGTCGTGGCGACCCCCTGCCCGCTGATCCTCGCCGCCCCGGTCGCCCTGGTGTCGGGCCTCTCCCGCGCCGCCCGGCGCGGCATCGTGGCCAAGGGCTCGGGCGCGATCGAGCAGCTCGGCCGGGCGCGGACGGTACTGCTCGACAAGACAGGGACGCTCACCACCGGCGCCCCCGCCATCGAGGGCGTCACGCCGGTCGGCGACATCCCCGCCGACGAGCTGCTGCGCCTGGTCGCGTCGGTCGAGCGGCTCTCCGCCAACGTCGTGGGCCGGGCCATCGTGGAGGCGGCACAGGCGCGCGGGCTCGCGCTCTCGGTGCCCGAGGAGGTCGCCGAGGGCGCGGGGATGGGTGTGGAGGGCCGGGTCGACGGCCGCCGTGTCACCGCCGGCAGTGCTCGCTGGCTGCATCAGCGCGGCTGCTCCGACGGCGTCGCCGCGGCCGAGCTGGTCGGGGCGCACCGCAGCCGGGTGCTGGTCGGGCTGGACGGGAGGCTCGCCGGCATCCTCAGCCTCGCCGACGCGGTCCGGCCGGGGGCCGCCGATGCGATCGCGGGCCTGCGCGCGGCCGGCGTGGCACGGGTGGCGATCCTGAGCGGCGACGCCGCCGACGCCGTCGACGAGGTCGGGCGCCGTCTCGGCGTGGACGCCGTGTACGCCGACCTCGCACCCGAGGGCAAGGTGGAGATCGTGAGGGCGATGCAGGGCTCGCCGGCCACGCGCCCCGTGGTGATGGTCGGCGACGGCATCAACGACGCGCCCGCGCTCGCCGCGGCGGACGTGGGGATCGCGATGGCGTTCGGCGGGGCCACGGTCTCCTCGGAGGCCGCCGACGTCGTCATCCCGCTCGACCGCGTCGAGCGGGTCGCCGACGCGATTTCCATCGGTCGCCGCTCGCTCGCGATCGCCCGCCAGAGCGTGATCGTGGGCATGTCCCTGAGCGGCGTCGCGATGGTCGTGGCGGCGTTCGGCTACCTGCCCCCGGTCGCCGGGGCCCTCGTCCAGGAGGCGATCGACGTGGCGGTGATCCTCAACGCGCTGCGGGCCCTCGGCGCGGGCCGGCGCTGACGCCTGTCAGTCCCAGGCGCCCGGCGCGACCATCTCCTCGGCGCTGAAGTCGGGCAGCTCCTCGATCGCGGCGAGGAGGTGGCGCTCCCAGAGCAGGCGCAGTCTCTCCAGCACCGGCGAGTCGCTCGGGATGCGGGTCTCCTCGATCTCCAGCGAGTCGTTGCGGTAGACGCCGATGTCGTAGGGAGGGCCGACCGAGAGGTTCGCCTTGGCGGTGCTCATCATCGAGCCGAGCGCGATCTTGGTGGCGGTCGTCAGGTCGGCGTTCGCGGTCACGGCGAGCTCGAGCATGAACTTGCCGTACTTGCTCTCGCCGATCTGCAGGAAGGGCCGGTCGTCGGAGGCGCGGATGTAGTTGCCCTCCGGGTAGACCAGCAGGATGTCGGCCGGCGACCCGGCGATCTGGCCGCCCAGGATGAAGGTGGCCTTGCCGTGTGCGCCGGATGCCTGGAGCGCATCCCGGTGGCGTGCCGCGACCTGCTGGCTCACCCGCCCGACGTAGAGCGCCGCCTCGAAGAGCCGGCTGACGGTGGCGAGGCTCTCGCCCTGGCCGGGGTCGCTCAGGTCGAGCCGGATCCGGTCGAGCACCTCCTGGGTGGTGGCGAGGTTGCCGGCCGACTCGAGCACGAACACGCGGTCGGGCGCCGGCCGCAGGACGTGCAGCTTGCGGTAGGTGCTGACGTTGTCGACCCCGGCGTTGGTGCGCGTGTCGGCCAGGAACACCAGGCCCTCGTCCAGGCGCAGCGCGAGGCAGTACGTCACCCGACGTCCTCCCGCTCGAGCTCGGCGGCGGCGTCCTCGGTGACCAGCCAGGTGAGACGCCCGGCGGGGCGCAGGCGTCCCGCGGGGATGTCGGCGTCGCCGGCGATCGCCCGCCGCACCATCGGCGCCTTCTGGCTGCCCGACACGACCATCAGCACCTGGCGGGCCGCGTTGATCACGGGCATCGTCATGGTGACCCGCCACGGCTGGGGCATCTCGGGACGGTGCACCGGCACCATCAGGCGCTCGCGCTCGTCCAGCTCGGGCGCGCCGGGGAAGAGCGAGGCGGTGTGGCCGTCCGGCCCCATGCCGAGGAGCACCATGTCGAAGACCGGCCACGGCGAGCCGGGCACCGACGCCCGCAGGTCCTCCTCGCCGCGCCGCGCCCCCTCCTCGGGCGGCAGCTCGCCGAGCACCCGGTGCACCTGCTCGGGGCGCAGCGGGATGCGGTCGAGCAGCGCCTCGCGGGCCATGCCGTAGTTCGAGGCCTCGTCGTCGGGGGGCACGCAGCGCTCGTCGCCGAAGAAGAACCGCACGCGGCCCCACGGGGGGCACCGGCCGGCGAGCTGCTGGTACGCGGCCCGGGGCGTGCCGCCCCCGGCCAGTGCGATCGTGGCCGGCTCCCCGCCCCGTGCGTCGAGGACGACCCGCTCGATGCGGGCGGCCGCCTCGTCGGCGAGGGCGGCGAGGTCGGCCACCACGACGATCTCGGTCGTGTCGGTCATCGGTGCGCCACCTCCGCGGCGTAGGGGAGCGCTCTCTCGAACGCATGATCACGGCGCTGCAGCTCCAGCTCGCCGGCGATGAGCCGGCCCCGGTCGAAGGCGGGCAGGGCGAGGGCCCGGCCGCGGCCGTCCCGGCCGGGCTCGGTCACGCACACCATCGCGGCCTGGCGCTCCTGCATGCGATCGATCGCGATACGGCGGTCGCGGGCGGGGATCGCGATCTCCACCCCGAGCACCGGCATCGTACCCGCGCGCGGGCGCAGCGACAGCGTGAGGCGCTCGCCCGCCAGGTCGCGCAGCCAGCCGGCCAGGAGCAGTGACTCGGCGGTGGGCCCGGCCTCCGGATGGGCGATCGACGCCTGCACCGGGCCGGAGTCCGGCCGCGCGATCTCGGCGGCGTCGATCATCTGGACGATCAGCTGGCGCCACGGCGTGACGGCCGCCCAGGCGAGATCGGTCACGGTGGCCGTGACGCCCGGCACCCAGGTTGCGAGGCGGGCGATCGCGTCGGCGCCGTCGGCGCCGCATCCGCTCTCGGTGATGATCCGCGCCGCCAGCGGCGCGAGGCGCGCCAGCGGGCCGCCCGCGGCGGCGTCGGGCGCCGCCGGCCACCAGAGCACCGTGGGCAGGTCCGACCGCAGGAGGGCCTGCACCGCGCTCGCGTCGCCGGCGCGCCGGTCGGCGTGGAGCGTCAGCACGACCAGCTCCACGCCGACGCTCACCTGGCCCCCGCTCAGGCGGCAGCTGGTGCTGACCGTCGCGTCGATGCCCTCTCCACCGGCAGGCTCGACGACCAGCACGGCGCGCGCGGGCTGATGGCCGGCGAGCCCGTGCACGAGGGCGGTCATCGGCGCGACATCGTCCGCACGCGGCACGAAGGCCACCAGGTTGAGGATCCCGGCCAGGTTCAGCGGCGCTCCGCCGTCGGGCGGGCGGCGCTGGTCGGCCAGCCGCTCCAGTACCTCGGGGATGCCGATGCCGACCCCGTCCCAGGGGGCGACGGGGGCGTCGACCGCCGTGCTCACAGTCGCCGCCAGCCGCGGTCGTCGCGGCTCATCAGTTCATCGGCCTCCGCGGGACCCCACGACCCCGCCTCGTAGTTGGGATACGGCCCCGGCCGGGACGACCACTCGTCGATCAGCCCCTGCATGATCTCCCATGCCCGCTCCACCTCGTCCCAGCGCGCGAACAGCGTCGAGTCGCCCAGCAGGGCGTCCAGGAGCAGGCGCTCGTAGGCCTCGGGCGAGCTGCGCAGGAACGAGTTGCCGTAGGTGAAGTCCATGCTCACCACGCGCAGGTCGATCTGCGGCCCCGGCACCTTGGCCAGGAACCGCAGGGACGCACCCTCATCGGGCTGGATCCGCAGTATCAGGAGGTTGGGCGCGCCGCTCTCCACGGCGGAGGTGGCGAAGGGGAGGTGGGGCGCCTGCTTGAACTGGATGGCCACCTCGGTCGCCCTCCGCGGAAGCCGCTTGCCCGTCCGCAGATAGAACGGGGTGCCCGACCAGCGCCAGTTGTCGATCATCACGCGCATCGCCACGAAGGTGTCGGTGTTCGACCCGGGGTCCACCCCCTTCTCCTCACGGTAGCCCGGCACGCGGTCGCCCGCGATCCACCCGGGCCCGTACTGGCCGCGCACCGCGTCGCGCGCCACCGAGGCGGCGTCGAACGCCGGTATCGCCCGGAGGACCTTCACCTTCTCGTCGCGGACGTCGCGGCTCTCGAAGCGCGCGGGCGGCTCCATGGCGACGATCGACAGCACCTGCAGCATGTGGTTCTGGACGATGTCGAGAAGCGCCCCGCTCGTGTCGTAGTACCCCCCGCGCGTCCCGACCCCGAGCTCCTCGGAGACCGTGATCTGCACGTGGTCGACGTAGCGGCGGTTCCAGATCGGCTCGAAGATCGCGTTGCCGAAGCGCAGCACGAGCAGGTTCTGGACCGTCTCCTTCCCGAGATAGTGGTCGATCCGGTAGACCTGCCGCTCGCGGAACACCGCTCCCAGACGGGTGTTCAGCGCGCGCGCGGAGGCGAGATCGTGGCCGAAGGGCTTCTCCACCACCAGGCGCGCGAACCGCCCGGTGTCGTCGCCCTCCTCGGCGAGGCCGACGGCCCCGATGCTCTCGGCGATGACGGGGAAGAACTCCGGCGAGGTCGCCAGATAGAAGAGGCGGTTGCCGCGGGTCCCGCGCTGCGCGTCCTCCTCCTCGATCATCTCCCGCAGGCGCTCGAAGCCGTGCCGGTCGTCGAAGGGCGCCGACAGGTAGCGCAGGCGGCCGGCGAACCCCTCCCAGACGTCCTCGTCGATGGGGAACCGCCCGTGCGCCTCGACGCCGGCGCGCAGGTGCGCCCGGAAGTCGTCGTCGGAGATGTCCCGGCGGGCGACGCCGATGATGGCCGTCTCCGGCGGCAGCAGCTGCTGCGTGGCCAGGTTGTAGAGGCCGGGCACCAGCTTGCGCTGTGTCAGATCGCCCGTCGCCCCGAAGATCACGATCACCGCGGGCGGGGCGGCGCGGGTGAGGCGCACGTCGGCCGCCGACTCCATCGCGGCGGTGCCCCCCGTGACCGCCGTCGTGCCCGCGCCGGTCATCCGACGATCAGTCTCACCGTCATGTCGAGAGTGAGGGTTACGACCTTTCCCCCTGCACCTGGGCACGCGCGGCGGCGGCGACCGCCTCCGGCGTGACGCCCACCTCGGCCATCGCCTCGGCGGCCGGCGCGGAGAGCCCGAACCGGTCCACGGCCACGATCGCGCCGTCCAGCCCGGTCCACTCGGCCCACCCGAAGGAGCTCGCAGCCTCGACGGCGACCCGGGCCGTGCGGCTGCGCGGCAGCACCTGCTCGCGGTAGGCCGCATCCTGCACCCGGAACAGCTCGAACGACGGCATGCTGACCACGCGGGCCGCGATCCCCTCTCCGGCCAGGATCTCGCGCGCTGCCATCGCGATCCCCACCTCGGACCCGGTGCCGATCAGGATGCAGTCGTCGCCGTCGGCGAGCACGTACGCGCCGCGCTCGACGGCCGGCGTGCCCTCGAGCGTCGTCAGGCCCTGACGGGACAGCACCAGCGCCGTCGGCCCGTCGGTGCGCGCGATCGCGATGCGCCACGCCTCGGTCGCCTCGGTGGCGTCGGCCGGCCGGAGGGTCACGAGGTCCGGGATCGCCCGCAGCGCCGCCAGGTGCTCGATCGGCTGGTGGGTCGGGCCGTCCTCACCCAGGGCGATCGAGTCGTGTGTGAAGACGAAGATGGAGGGCAGGCGCATCAGCGCCGCCAGGCGGATCGTGTTCTTCATGTAGTCCGAGAAGGTGAAGAACGTCGAGCAGACCGGCCGTAGGCCGGCGTGGGCGGCGATGCCGTTGGTGATCGCGCCCATCGCGTGCTCGCGGACGCCGTAGTAGAGGTTGCGCCCCGAGAAGTCGTCGCGTGTGACCGTGCCGAGCCCCTTGAGGTCGGTGCTGGTCGATGATGAGAGGTCGGCCGCGCCCTGGATCAGCTCGGGCACCACGGCCGCGAAGGCGTTGAGGGCCTTACCGGCCGACGCCCGGGTCGCGATCGACTCGCCCGCGGTGAACTGCGGCGCCGCCGACTCCCAGCCCTCCGGCAGGCGCCCCTCGCCCACGCGGGCCATCTCGGCCGCCTCGGCCGGGAACTCCGCCGAGTAGGCGGCGACGCGCTCCTGCCACCCGGCCTGCGTCGCGCGGCCGCGCTCGACCAGCTCCGGTGCCCAGAGGGCGACCTCGTCGGGCACGAGGAACTGGGCGTCCTCGGGCCATCCGTAGGCGCGCTTGGTGGCCGCGACCTCGTCGGGGCCGAGCGGCGATCCGTGGGCGCTCGAGGTGTCCTGCTTGTTGGGCGAGCCGAAGCCGATGTGGGTGCGGCAGGCGATCAGCGTCGGGCGCCCGTCCGGGACGCTCGCCTCGCTCATGGCCGCGTCGATCGCGTCGACGTCGTTGCCGTCCTCGACCCGGATCACCCGCCACCCGTAGGCGGCGAAGCGCGCCGGGACGTCCTCGCCGAACGACAGCGTGGTCGGCCCGTCGAGGCTGATGTGGTTGTCGTCCCAGATGCCGATCAGCTTCTCCAGCCCGAGGAAGCCGGCGATCGAGGCCGCCTCGTGCGAGATGCCCTCCATCAGGTCGCCGTCGGAGCAGATGAACCAGGTCCGGTGGTCGACGACGTCGTGGCCGGGACGGTTGTAGCGGGCCGCCAGCATCGCCTCGGCCAGCGCGAAGCCCACGGCGTTCGCGAAGCCCTGGCCGAGTGGCCCCGTCGTGATCTCCACGCCCGCGGTGTCCCCGCGCTCGGGGTGCCCCGGGGTCGACGAGTGCAGCTGGCGGAACTTCTTGAGCTGCTCCATCGGGAGGTCGTAGCCGGTGAGGTGCAGCAGGGGGTAGAGCAGCATCGACGCGTGGCCGGCCGACAGCACGAAGCGGTCGCGATCGGGCCACTCGGGGTCGGCCGGGGAGTGCTTCAGGTGCCGGGAGAAGAGCGTCCACCCGACGGGCGCCAGGCCCATCGGCGCGCCCGGGTGCCCGCTGTTGGCCGCCTGCACGCCGTCGATGGCGAGGGTGCGGACGGTGGTGATCGCCAGCTCGGGCGAGGCGAGCGTTGTCGACACGGAAGCTCCTTAGTAGCTGACGTCGTGCGGGTGGCTCTCGCGCAGACCGCCGGGGGTGATCCTCACGAAGCTGGCGTTGCGGTGGAACTGGGGGATGGTGCGGGCGTCGGAGTAGCTCATGCCGGACCTCAGGCCGCCCACCAGCGTGTGGACGATGACCGCCGCTTCGTCGCGCAGCGGCACGACGGCCTCGACGCCCTCGGCGACCACGGGCGTGAACTCGGTGGCGTCCTCGTCCTCCCCGCCGTTCTCGACGGCTCGCCGTGCCGCCGCCGCCGCGCTCGAGGCCATGCCCCGGAAGACCTTCACGCGCGTCCCGTTGCGCGTGACGACGACTCCCGGGCTCTCGGGCGTGCCCGCCAGCAGGTTGCCGACCATCACGGTCTCGGCACCGCCGGCGATCGCCTTGGCGACATCGCCCCCGAACCGGATGCCGCCGTCGGCGATCACCGGCACGTCGAGCAGGGCGCACGCCTCCGCGCACTGCATCACGGCGGTCAGCTGCGGCACGCCGACGCCTGCCACCACCCGCGTCGTGCAGACCGACCCCGGGCCGACGCCGACCTTCACACCGTTGGCGCCGGCCTCCGCCAGCTCGCGAGCGCCCTCCGGCGTGGCGACGTTGCCGGCGATGATGTCCGTGCCGTCCCCGAGGGCCTCGCGCACGAGCCCCACGGCGCGGACGCTGTGATCGGCGTGCCCGTGCGCGATGTCGAGCACCACCACGTCGGCGCCCGCGTCCTGCAGCGCCCGGGCCCGCTCGATGAAGTCGCCGCGCACCCCGATCGCGGCGCCCACGGCGAGGCGCCCGCGGGCGTCCTTGGTCGCCTCGGGCCGCTCGGAGCGCTGCAGCAGGTCGCGCAGGGTGATCAGACCCACGAGGCGGTCCCCGTCCCCCACCAGGGGCAGCTTCTCCACCCGTCCGTCGCGCAGCAGGCGGGCCGCCTCGTCGCTTGTCGTGCCGGGCCCGCCCGTCACCAGCCGGTCGCGCGGCGTCATCAGATCGCCCACCGGCATCAGCGGGTCGGTCTGCAGCATCACGTCGCGCCGGGTGAGGATGCCGGCGAGCGCCCCGTCGGGGTGCACCACCACGAGGCTCGTCACGCCCCGGCGGTCCATCTCCGCGCGGGCGTCGGAGAGCGTCGCCCCGGGCGCGATCGTGTGCGGGTCGGGGATCACGAGGGCCTCGGCGCGCTTGACCCGCGACACCTCGGCCACCTGCTGCTCGACGGTAAGGAAGCGGTGCACGATGCCGATGCCGCCGGCCCGCGCCATCGCGATCGCCATCGGCGCCTCGGTGACCGTGTCCATATTCGCCGAGACCACGGGGACCGCCATGCGGAGACGGGTCGTCAGCCGGGTGGACACGTCGACGTCGGACCGCGAACCGATGCCGCTGCGGCGCGGAGACAGGAGGACGTCGTCGTACGACAGGGCGAGCGGGATGCCGGCCGAGTTCACCCGCCGACAATAGCCCACCACCGCCCCGCCCCGACGTTTCGCGGCCGTGAAGTACCATCGCCCGATGGCGCCCCGTCTGTCCGTCGTGCTCGCCGCCGGTGCCGTCGCGTGCGCCGCCCTCGCGGGCTGCGACGAAACCGCGCCCGCGCCCGACCCCGTCACGCCCTCCGGATACATCGACGCCGTGCAGGATCTGCTCGATCCGCCGGGCCGTCTGGCGTCGCTCGTCCCGGAGGCGGTCGACGGAACTCCCGGCCCCGCCGCCTCGCGTGCGCGCCTTCGCGACCTCGTCGCGCGGGCCCGCGACCAGCTGGAGGGGTTCCAGGCGCTGCGGATCGAGGACGCCGGGCTGCGCCGCCAGCGCGACCGCCTCGCGGGCGCCTACGCGCGGCTGATCCCCCGCATGCAGACCGCCGCGGACGCGCTCGCCTCCGACGACCGGGACGCGGTGCCCGCGGCCGTCGGTCCATTCCTCGACTCCCTCCGCGCGCTGCCATCCGCCGCCTCCTGACCCTCGGCCTCGTGGCCCTCGTGGCCGCCGCGGCCGCCGGATGCGGCGGCGGCTCGCTCGACGCCTCCACGACGCCGCTCACCGAGGGCGCGCAGGTCTCGCCGCAGCGCTACCTGGCCGACACCTCGGCCGCGGTCTCCGCCGTGAACGACTTCTCGGAGGTCCTCGCGGAGCTCGCCCCCACCCCGCGCCGTCCGGCGATGCTCGCCCTGGCCCCCCGGCTCGAGGACGCCCTCGACCGCACGGTGGCGATCGCGGGGCGCATCGAGGCGCAGCGCCTCGAGGACCTCCGCCTCGAGGCCCAGCGCGAGCGCGCGTCGGCCGCCCTGGACGGCGTCATCGCCGAGATGAGCCTCGTCGCCGACGCGGCGGCCGCGGGCGACCCGGCCGGCATGGCCGGCGCCGCGGGCCGTTACGCCTCGAGCGTCGGCGACCTCCGGAGCCTCACCGCCTCACCCTGAACCCTGGCTCGCGCCGGGAGATCGACGGATCCGGGCTGAGCCTGAGTCCGTTGGAGATCACGGATGCGGGGCGTGAAAGCGCCGCGTCAGGTGGGATTCGGCGTCGCATCGTAAGGGTGATCCCTGCGGTCGCGCCGAATCCCGCATCACGTGTGCGATTTCGCGCATCCGCGTCGCGAGATACGACGGATTCAGGCTGAGTCCGGCCGCCGCCCGGTGGCCATCATGCTCCCGCGCGGAACTGCCGATGCCAACAGTGCGCGCCGGGGGCGACCTCCGGGGCCAGTGAGGAGGTCCACGCCGAGGATGGTGCCGGTGCACAACGCTCCCGTCCGGGTGCTCATCGCCAGTCGCAGCGCCGCCCTGTCGGCGGGCATCGCGGCGTACCTGCCGGACCCGTCGCTCGACGTCGATCTGGCGGGCACCGTCGAGGAGGCGCTCGCCGGCCTGGCGGCCGCGGACCACGACCTGGTGATCATCGAGCGGGGGCTCGCCCGCGCCCTGGTCGCCGGTGCGGCGGCCGGGCTCGGACCGGCGCCGCCGGGGGAGGGGGCCCTGGAGGCGCTCGCCGACGCGCTACGGGGCGACGCCGACGACGATGCCGGCGGCCTCGCGCCCCTCGTCGAGAGCGTCCGGCGCCGCGACGAGGCCGACGCCCTGCTGACCGATCAGGAGCGGGTGGTGCTCCGGCTGATGCGCCGGCACCTCACCTACAAGGAGATCGCCCAGAGCCTCGGCGTCTCCTGGCACACGGTGCGCACCCACGCGCAGTCGATCCTGCGCAAGCGCGGGGTCCACTCGCGGCGCGACCTGGAGCGCGACGAGACGTGGGAGGCGGCGGCCGTCCGGCATCCGGTGGCCGGATGATCCGGCGCCGCCTCGCCCCTCCGGCCGGCCTGGCCCTGCTGCTGGCCGGCGGCGCGCTGCTCGTGAGGGTCGTGCTCATGAGCCTGACCGATGAGGGCGGGCGCTACGGCTGGCTGGTCACCGCCGCCGCGTGCGTCCTCGGCGGGATCGCCCTCGTGGTGATCGCGCTCCCCAAGATCGCCTCCCCGCACGACGGGGCGGCGGACGAGCCCGCACCCGGGCTGCCGCGCGGGTGATGGGACCCGCGAACGGTGGGGCCGTCGGGAGGCCGGCCCCACCGTCTCGCGGACGTGCGAGCCCCCGGATGACGGCCTCGGCCTCCGCGACGACCTCCTCGATGATCTCGCGGGCCGATTGCCCGGAGCCCGAGAGCCCGGCCGCCTGTCCGGCCCAGAGCGCGATCATCTCGGGGTCGTCGGCCGCCGCCGCGGCGGCGCGCACGCCGGCCGTCGCGCCGGCCTGGGCCGGGTAGCCGAGCGCGGGCGGACCGGCGGCCTCCAGCGTCGTGATCAGGCGGTTCCGGATCCCCCTCGCCGGCCGCCCGGAGACCGCCCGCGTCACCACCGTGTCGGTGTCGCGCGCGGTGCGCACCCGGCGGCGGTAGCCCTCGGGCGCGCCGCTCTCGGTCGCGACCAGGAAGCGGGTGCCCATCTGGACCCCGTCGGCCCCGAGCGCCAGCGCGGCCGCCAGCCCCCGGCCGTTCATCACCGCCCCGGCCGCGACCACCGGGACGTCCAGCGCCGCCACGACCTGCGGCACCAGCGCGAACGTCCCCACCAGGGGCACGACCCCGTCCTCGGGCACATGGAAGGTCGAGCGGTGGCCGCCGGCCTCCGAGCCCTGGGCGACGATCACGTCGGCGCCGGAGTCCACCGCCCGGACCGCGTCCTCCACCGATGAGGCCATCGCCATCAGCGGCGCCCCGGCCCCGCGCGCGAGGTGCGCCACCACCCCCGGGTCGCCGAGGCCCACGCTGACGACGCGCGCACCGGCCTCGAGGCCCGCCGCCACCAGTTCCTGCGGCGTGGCCGCCGGCGGCGGCGCGGACGGGGCCTCGGGCATGCCGAGCTCCGCCCGCAACGGGGCGAGCACGGCGCGGGGGTCGGGGGCGGACGGATCGGGCGGAGTCGCGGGGGCCACCAGGACGTTGATCGCGACCGGCGCGGAGGTCAGCGCGCACGCCCGCCCGACGGCCTCGCGCACGGCGTCGAGGCTCATCCCCGTGAGGCCGAACGTACCGAGGCCCCCGGCGTCGGAGACGGCCGCGACCAGCTCGGGCGTGGTCGGCCCGCCCGCCATGCCCGCGAGCACGATCGGGTGGCGCACACCGAGCGCCTGTGTGAGCCGTGTCGTCATCCGGAGCGGTGAAAGCGCCAGTACATACGCGTCCGCATCCGTAAGGAACCGATCCCGGACACCGATAGAGGGGGCAAGCCGGGCCTCACACCGGACTGTCCCCCTCCGTCGAAAGGTTACACCACATGCGTCGCAACCTCACCGCCCTCTACGTGGCCGGTGCCGCTCTCGCCATGCTCGTCGCCGCCAACGGCGCCGTCGCCGCGACCTGGATCCGCCGCTAGCTCGAGCCCCGGGGACCGGCCGCCGGCACGCGGCGGCCGGTCCTCAGAGGTCCCGCTCCTCCGTGAGGAGCGCGTCGACCGCCGACAGCAGCGCGGGATCGTCCGGCTCGACGGACGACGGGAACCGCGCCACCAGCCGTCCCGAGCGGTCCAGCAGGTACTTCCCGAAGTTCCAGTCCGGCGGTTCCCCCGCCGGCCCCGGGCGCGCCGCGATCGCGGCGAACAGCGGGTTGGCGCCCTGCCCGGTCACGCGCGAGCTCGCGGCCATGGGGAAGCTCACCCCGTAGTTGAGCCGGCAGAAGTCGGCGATCTCCCCGTCGGCCGTCAGCTCCTGGCGGAAGTCGTTGCTGGGGAAGCCGATCACGGCGAGGCCGTCCCCGGCCCGGCTCTCGTGCAGCGCCTCGAGCGCCTCGAACTGCGGCGTGTAGCCGCAGCGGCTGGCGGTGTTGACCGCGAGCACCACGCGGCCCCGCAGCCGCCCGAGCGGGAGGGTGGAGCCGTCGATCATCTCGATCCGGCCGCGCAGCAGGCTCGGGCCCCGGTCGGCCGCGGGCGTCGTGGCGACCCCGGCGGCCGGGGCGGCGGCCGCGCCCGTGCCCTCCGGCTCCGAGCCCCCGCAGCCGGCCAGCGCGAGGCTGCAGGCCGCCAGGGCGAGGGCGGCGCCGGAGCGGCGGGGGAGTGGGATCGCCATCACCTCACAGTACGCGCGGACGTGCGGTCCGGACCAGGGGATCGGCCGGCGCGCGCCTGCAGCGCGGCGGCCCGCACGGCGCCCGCGTGGCGGCGGACGGACGTGCGGTCGAGCGGCCCGGCCGGCAGCTCCACCACGAAGGCGCTCCCCCCGCGCGCGGACACGCGGTTCTGCCAGCGCGTCGCGACGCCGGGCAGGTAGCCGAGGCGCGCGGCCGGAAGGCCCGACGCGCGGGCGTAGCGCCAGGGGATGCGCCGGTCGGCGACGGTGCCGAGATCCACCAGGCGCAGGGCCTGGTGGTACCAGATGGTCACGGCCGGCCTCAGCCGCGCCGTGAATCGCGCCGCGAGGCGCGACTCGGGCTCCGAGAGCGGTCGCGCCCCGGAGTGGAAGGTGTCGCCCGGCGATCCCTGGGCCACCCAGCCGTGGGGGAAGTTGCGGTTGAGATCGACCCCGCGCGCGTTCTGGCGGGTGCCGGCGGCCGCCCCGTCGGGGTTGAGGTCGCGGATCAGCCACAGCGCCGTGTCGGCGGGCAGGCTCCCCGGCCGCCGGCGCAGCTCGGCCACCACCGCCGTGCCGGCCGGCTCGTTGCCGTGGATCGATCCGACCACCAGCACGCGGACCGCCGCGGTGGGGTCGCCGATCCGGGTGACGTGGATCTGCCGTCCCTCGGCCGAGCGGCCGAGGACGGCGTCGTGGACCTCGGGCACGGCGCCCACGGCGGGCGCCGGCAGGAGCAGCGCGAGGACGAGCCCCGCACGCGCCCCCCTAGAGGTTCTGGGCGGCGGCGAGGCTGAGAGCCTCCTCGCGCGCGCGCACGACCTCCCAGGGAATGGTGATGGAGCGACCCTCCATCTCGACCGAGCCGCTGGCCCGGAGCTTGCTGAAGGCGGTTGTGACGGCTTCGCGGGAGGCACCGACCAATGATGCCCATTGCGCGTGGGTCAGCTCGAGCCGCAGTTCGATGCCCGCGCGCGTCGCCACGCCGAAGCGGTCGGCGAGCTGGTGCAGGCGCGCGCGCAGCCGGTCCTCGACGCGCATCTCGCTGACCAGGGCGACGGTCTCGCGCAGCATGGCCACACGATCCGAAAGCAGCTCGGCCAGGTTGCGCCCGAGGCGCGGGTAGCGGGCGATGAGGCCCTCCACCGCGCGGCCCGACAGGGGCGAGACGGCCGAGTCCTCGAGCGCCGACACGCTCGAGGCGGGCGCCGAGCCGAGGGTCGAGTAGATCGCGCCGGCATCGAGCAGCGAGATCATGATCTCGTGACCCGGGGCGGTGCTCTCGAAGAGGGCCAGGCGGCCGTCGCGCACCACGAAGAGGTGGTCCGGCCGGCTGAGCGGCTCGGGCATCGACGCGCCGCGCGGCCACCGCACCAGGGGCAGGCGGCTGTCGAGGAGCGTCAGGTCCCGCTCGGGCAGCCCGGCGAACAGATCCATGCGGGTCAGGTCGATACGACCACCGCCTCGGATGCCGGAGCCCCGAAGGCCGTCCTGGCGGAGCTCTGAGAGGGCGGTTGCCATTGCGGGGACTCTGGCACCCGTTTGTTATGGGGCGCTAAGAACGGATGCAAGATGTCTCGGTGATGCCCGCTCTGCGCGGCCTCAATCCCCCGCCGTGCCCTCGCGAGGTACGATCGGGCGCGACCCGGCGAGGAGTGAGTCAGTGGATCGGCCGAGCCCCGCCGTTCAGGACTACCTGAAGGCGATCTATCAGCTGGACGAGATGGCCGAGGTCCAGGGGCCGGTGACGACCTCCCAGGTGGCGGAGGCCCTCGCGGTCACCACCGCGTCGGCCAGCAACATGCTCAAGAAGCTCGACACCCTCGGCTACGCGGTGCAGGTGAAGCGCCAGGGCGTGGAGCTGACCGAGGCCGGCCGCACGGCCGCCCTCGAGGTGATCCGCCACCACCGGCTCCTCGAGACCTACCTCGCCACACGCCTCGGGATGTCGTGGGACGAGGTCCACCGCGAGGCCGAGGTGCTCGAGCACCACGTCTCGGGCGCGCTCGCCGACCGCATCGCCGAGGCCCTCGGGCACCCCGAGCGCGATCCGCACGGCCACCCGATACCGACGAGCACCGGGAAGGTGGCCGTCACCCCCTCGCGGCGGCTCTCCGAGCTGGCCGAGGGCGCGGCCGCGGTGGTCGGGCGGGTCGACGACCGCGACGACGCCCTGCTGCGGTTCCTCGCCGAGCGCGGGCTGGTGCCGGACGTCCGCGTCGAGGTGCTGGGGCACTCGCCCTTCGGCGGCCCGATCTCCGTGCGCGTCGGCGGGGAGCGCGTGGTCGACGTGCCGCCGGCCGCCGCGCACGCCGTGCACGTGGAGTGACCCGGCGCGGTCAGTCGACGAAGGGCTGCGACTCCGCGATCAGATCGTCGAGGTCCACGCCGAGGCTCTGCATGAAGAAGGGCGTCAGCAGGTTGAGCGTGTGCCGGCAGGCGGGGCAGATCGGCAGCGGGGGCGGGGGAGGGAGCCCCTCGGTCTCACCGGTGAGGGTGTAGGCGCTCCCGCAGTACTTCACGCACACCCCGCACGAGCCGTTCCTGCAGTCGAGCCGCACCAGGTCCTCGCCCGCGCCGCCGATCTGGCCGATCCACGCCGCGTGGCGGGCGGCGTACTCCTCGGCCCCGGCTGCGAGCGCCGCCCGCGCCTCCTCGGTCCAGCCGTCGCGCAGCGCGGTCGCGAACGGCTCGGGCGGGTCCGGGACGGAGCGGAAGCGCTCCGTCCAGGCGTCGATCTCCGCCTGCCAGTCGCGCGTCAATCCTCGACGAAGTCCACGACCGGCGCGCGGTCGATCAGCCCCGCCTCGTGCCCGCGGCGCAGCAGCTCGGCCACGGCGGCCTTGCCGTCGTCGCCGTAGTCGAGGGTGCGGTCGTTGACGTACATGCCCACGAAGCGGTCGGCCAGCCCGCGGTCGAGGCCGCGGCCGAAGCCCTCGGCGTAGGCGAGCGCCGCCTGGCGGTGCTCGAGGCCGTACGCGATCGAGTCGCGCAGGATGCGCGACAGGCGGGGCATCGTGTCGCCCTCGTCCAGATCGCGTCGCACCGCGTTGCCGCCGAGCGGCAGCGGCAGGCCGCCGGTCAGCTCGTGCCACCACTCGCCGAGGTCGATGATCGAGCGCAGGCCCTGGGTCTGGTAGGTGAGCTGGCCCTCGTGGATCACCAGGCCCGCGTCCACCTCTCCCGCCTCGACGACGTCGAGGATCCTGTCGAACGGCACGATCACCGGGTCGGCGATGCGGCCGACGGCGAGCTGGAGCTCGAGGAAGGCGCTCGTCAGCACGCCGGGGATCGCCACCCTCAGGTTCGGCAGCTCGGCGGGCTCGATCCTCGCCTCGTCTCTCACGACGACCATCGGGCCGTACTGCTCGCCCATCGAGGCGCCGTGCGGCAGCAGCCGGTACGTGTCGGAGAGGTAGGCGTAGGCGTGGATCGACACCGCCGTCACCTCGAGGCGCCCCTCCTTGGCCCAGTCGTTGAGCGTCTCGATGTCGCGCAGCACGTGCTCGAACCGGAAGCCGTCCGTCGGGATCAGCTCGTCGGCGAGGGCGTGGAACATGAAGGCGTCATCGGGGTCCGGGCTGTGCCCCGGCGGGTGGACGTACTCGTGGATCCTAGCCCGCATCGGGCCGGTCACTCGTCCCTAGGAGAAGTAGGTGTCGTCCGACGCCCAGGGGGGCGAGCAGGTGCACAGGAGACGCACCGGGCCGTCGGCCGAGGCGGTGATCTGGTGCCAGGCGCCCGGCGGGATCAGGACGGCGTCGCCGGCCGCGACCGTCGTGGTCTCGCCGTCCAGCTCCATCGTCCCGGTGCCCTCGACGAGGTAGTAGATCTCCTCGCTCACCCGGTGGTGGTGGCGGACGGTCGCCTCGCCCGCCTCGATGGTCGCCTCGGCCAGGCTGTGGTTGGCCACCGGGGCGTTCGAGAGGTCGAGCAGCGACCGGATCGTGCTGCCGTCGTCGGTGGTGAAGGGGATGGCGGCGTCGCGCGAGCGGATCTCCATGGCGGGCAGCCTACGTCTATCCTCGCCCGATGGGGAAGGTGCTCCAGGAGATCGACGACGCCCTCGCGGGCTTCCTGCGCGCGCAGCGGCTCTTCTTCGTCGCGAGCGCCCCGACCTCGGTGGACGGCATGGTCAACGTCTCGCCCAAGGGGCTCGACGGATCGTTCGCCGTGCTCGGCCCGCACGAGGTGGCCTACCTCGACCTCACCGGGAGCGCGGCCGAGACCGTCGCGCACCTGCGCGACAACGGGCGCATCTGCCTGATGTTCTGCGCCTTCGACGGACCGCCGCGGATCGTGCGCCTGCACGGGCGGGGCGAGGCGGTGACGCTCGACGACCCGCGCTTCGCGGCGCTCGCGGCGCACTTCGCCGACATCCCGGGGGCCCGGTCGGTCGTGCGCGTCGACGTCACCCGGATCGCCGATTCGTGCGGCTTCGCGGTGCCGCGGATGGAGTTCGCGAGCGAGCGCGACCAGCTCGTGCGGTGGGCGACCAACCGCGGGCCGGAGGGCCTCAGCGCCTACCGCGCCACGAAGAACGCCCGCAGCATCGACGGCCTGCCCGCGTTCGAGCCCCCCGGCTAGCCCTTCACCGGAGCGCGGATGACGCACATCGGACGGCCCGTCGCCCTCCGCCGGGAGGCGACCGGCGCGGGATCGCCCTCCTGGTGCGGCATCCGAGCCCCGCAGGGCGCCGCCGGGGAGGGCTGTCCAGGTGGCGCAGGATCGCGCATTTCGCCGCAAGATCGCGCTCCTGGACAGCGGAATCTGTCCCGGATCTGTCCATGCCGACGCCCCCCGGCCCGCCGTCTCACTCGCGACGCCGTCGCGTCTCACGGGCGACGCCGTCGCCCGATCAATGCATCCATCCCGAGCCCCAGGAGGCCCGACGATGTCCGCTCCGCTCGACCGTGGCCCGAACCCCTTCGACTGCGACCGCCGTGCCGAGGCTGACGCGATCCGGCTCCTCGGACCGCGCGGCCTGGAGGTCGACCCGGTCCGCCTGCACCAGGCCGGCCGCGACGAGGCTGACCGCCGCGCCGGGCCTCCGGTTCACAACCTCCCGCGCCGCCGAGGGGCGCGCGGGTGGTCGTCCGATCGCGTCCGAGGGCATCCGCCCCGGGTACTAAGTTGAGGCGATGAAGAACTTCCGTGTCTTAGCGATCACGGCCGTGCCGAAGGCGATCGTCGCGCAAGGGCACGTCGAGCCCGGAGAACTGCCTCAGCAGATGACCCCCGTCACCCGAGTGGCTCCCTGTTCGGCGGAGATCGACGGAACCACCGTCAGCTTGGATCGCTACGAGAGTGATGTCCTCGGGCCGCTCGCGCCCCAGCACGATCTCGTTCGCCTGGTCGCCGACGTCAAATCCGATGATTGGGAATCGGCGTTGAAGGTGGTGGAACCGGCCCTGGAACTCGTGATCGAGAGTCTCTCGTTCCAGACGCAGATGTCACTCGCGATCCACCAGTTGGAGATCATGGATCTGACTCCGCCAGTGGAAGTCGGTCAGACGCGGGAGATGATGCTCTTCCCCTGGCCGCAGGGGCATCCGCTCCCGCCGTTTTACGTGTCGGAGGCGATGGGCGACGTCCATACGGACCACTTCATCAATCTCGGGCTCCGAGACCGGGCGACCGACCGCCGGACTGCCGCCGCGAAACGTTGGTACATGAAGGCGCTTGCCGTCCCGTACCAAGTCGATCGCTTCATGCTGATGTGGATCGCCCTGGAGATCATGTGGAAGGCGAGCGACGTGTCGGTCGAAGAGCACTGGAAGTGCGACTGCGGCGCGGTCTTAGAGACGTGTCCGGAATGCTCGAAGCCGACGACGCGTCAACTGAGGGGCGCGAGCATCCGGGCATTTCTGGAGCGCGAGTGCTCTGTCGAGTCGGAGGACGCGAAAGTCCTGTGGCGTCTACGGCAGGTCCTCCACGGAGACGTGGACTTCGATGACGCTCTGATGAGGGAACTCCCGCGCCTGCTTCAGGTCCTTCGGGCGAGTGTGGTGTCTCGTATCAAGGCAGCCGTGGGAATGGCCTACGGAGAGCCACCGCTGGTCGTTGCCGGACAAGTAAGCGTTCGCCCGAACTTTGGGCTGGGCGGAAGTCGGGAGATCTTCCAAGAAGACCTGCGGCCTCCTCCGGCGCTCTAAAGACGCCGGGGGTCGCGCTCAAGAGCCGCGCCTACCCGCCTCCCGGGGCCCCGGATCTGTCCAGGAATCTGTCCACGGGTGGGTGGCGATCCTGAGAACCCGCACGGCTACGGCATTCCCGGCGGGCGATCGCGGATGACGCACATGCCCTCGCCCTCGGCGGCGAGGACCCCCCCGGGCAGGTGGATCGACACGACGGCGCGGAAGCCGCGCTCGCTGCGCTGCACCAGCCGCCCCCGCAGCGACAGCTCCTCGCCCACCGGGATCGGCCGACGCAGCCAGTAGCGGACCTTGGCGGTCATGCCCCACAGGTCGTGGGGGGCTCCCGCGTAGACGAGCATCTCGTCGACGAGCATCCCGATCATCCCGCCGTGGACGCGGTCGGGGTAGCCGATGTGCGTCGCCCGCGGGGTGTACCGCGCCACCGCGTCGGTGCCGTCGCGATGGATGCGCAGCCCCAGGCCGTCGGGGTTCGCCGGCCCGCAGACGAAGCAGTCCGGGAACTCGGCCGGATTGAGGAGCGGGAGGTCGTCCATCGCGGGGCGAGATGCTACCGTCCGGCCCGTGACCGCCTTCCTCGTCGTGCTGCATTCGATCAACGCCGTCCTGCTGATCTTCCTCGTGCTGCTCCACAGCGGCAAGGACGCGGGCCTGTCGGGCGCCTTCGGCGTCGGCGGCTCGTCGAGCTCGTACGGCGGATCGACGGCGATCGTGGAGAAGAACCTCGACCGCATCACGGTCGTCGCCGCGATCCTGTTCTTCGTCACGACCTTCTTCCTGGCCAAGAGCCTGTAGCGAGCGCTCACGCGGCCGTGCCGGCCCCGTCTCGTTTCCTGTGAAAACGCACGGTCGCAGCGAGCCGCCCGGGGTCGCTCCGGGAATCCCGGCCAGGCGGTGGTCCGTGATGGCACGGCGCGCCGCGGCGGGGGCGATCGCGCTCGCCGCCCTGGCGCTCGCCGGCTGCGGATCCGCGGAGGACGAGGCCCCCGCCGCCGGGGGCACCCTGATCGCCGCCGAGGACCAGGCGCCGCCGATCCTGAACGTCCTCCTCCCCGAGGGCGTCACGGTGGCCGCCCAGCGCGTCGTCTCGAACGTCCTGCAGAACCTCCTCACCTCCGACGACGAGGGGCGCTTCACACCCCAGCTCGCGACGGAGGTGCCCGAGGGCGACGACCTGCGCGAGGGCCCGCTGCGGGTGACCTTCCGGCTGGACCCCGACGCGCGGTGGTCGGACGGCGAGCCCGTGACCAGCGAGGACGTCGTCTTCACGTGGCGCACGATGATGGACGACGACAACCAGGTGGCGAGCCGCAGCGGGTGGGAGGAGATCCGCGCCATCACGCCCGGCCGCGACGCCTCGGGCGGGGCCTGCCCCGAGGCCACCTGCCTGACGGTGGCGTTCGCGGGCGACTACGCGCCCTGGCGCGACGTGTTCAGCGTGTCGGGGGGCAACTACATCCTCCCCGAGCACGTCCTGGCCGGAGAGGACTTCAACACGGTGTGGAACTCGGGCGGCATCATCGGATCCGGGCCCTTCACCCTCGAGAGCTTCGACCCCGGCGTGCGGGCCGTGCTCGCGCGCGACCCGGACCACTGGGGCCCGGGTCCCGCAGGCGGCGCGCCGCCCCTCGACCGGATCGTCGTCGACTTCCTGGCCTCGCCCGCGGCGGTCCTCGCCGCGGTCCGTCAGGGCGAGGCCCAGATGGCGAGCCCGCCGCCCGACCCCGACCTGATCCGCACGGCCCGGGCGATCGAGGGGGCCCGCGTGCAGTCGGTGCCCTCCCTCTTCTTCGAGCACGTCATCCTCAACACGGCCCGCGCCCCGCTCGACGAGCCCGCGGTGCGGCGCGCCCTCGCCCACGCGATCGACCGCCAGGAGATCGTCGACGTGCTCCTCGACGGCGGGGTCCCCGTGCTCCAGAGCGTGGTGCGCCCCGAGCAGCTCGGCTTCTCGCCCGCCTTCGAGGAGTACGCGCACGACGCCGGCGAGGCGGCCGCGATCCTCGAGGCGGCGGGGTGGAGGCGGGGCGGCGACGGCGTCTTCGCCAAGGACGGCCGCCCCCTGCGGATCCCCCTCGTCTTCGACAGCGGCAACCGGCTGCGGCTGACGACCGCGCGGCTCATGGCCGAGCAGGCGCGGGAGGCGGGCATCGTCCTCGTGCCGCGCGCGCTCTCGCCCGAGCGGATCTTCGGCAGCGACCTGGTGCAGGGCGACTTCTCGGCGCTGATGGCGGCCTTTGGCGGCGGCGTCGATCCGAGCCTCACCGGGCTGCTCGCCTCCGACCAGATCCCGACGGAGGAGAACGGCTTCTCCGGCCAGAACGTGTACCGGTGGAGCGACCCCGAGGCCGACAGCCTGATGCGTCGCTCGGACCGGCAGGTGGACGACGCCCAGCGGATCGCCACGCTCGGCCGCGTCCAGGAGATCGTGGCCGACCAGGTGCCGCTGATCCCGCTGTACCAGCAGCCGAACACCGTGGTGCACACCGAGGCGCTGACCGGCGTGCGCCAGAACCCCACCCAGGCGGAGGTGTTCTGGAACAGCGGCGAGTGGTCGCTCGGGGGCGGTTAGAGGGGGCGGGGCCGTGCGCGCGGTGAGCGCGTACATCGGGCGGCGGCTCGCGATCGCGCTGCCGCTGCTGTGGGTGGTCAGCCTCGTCTCCTACCTGCTGCTCTACCGGGCGGCCGACCCGGTCGCGCGGCTCCGGGCGATCCCGGGCGTGCGGCCCGAGGACGTCGCGCGGCTGGTGGAGCAGCAGGGCCTCGACGCCCCCTGGTACGAGGGCTACTGGAGCTGGCTGTCGGGCTTCGTGCGCGGCGACTGGGGCGTCAGCGCCACCAACGGCGGGGCGGGCGCCCGCGAGACGATCCTCGACGCCCTGCCGGCGACGATCGAGCTGATGGGCCTGGCCCTCCTGGTGTCGGCGGTGCTCGCCGTCGCGTTCGGCGTGGTCTCGGCGACGCGGCCCGGGTCGGGGACCGACCTGACGCTGACCGGCGTCGCCTACGCCGGATTCGCCACGCCGACCTTCCTCGCCGGCGTCCTGCTCCAGCTCGGGGCGATCTGGATGCGCGACCACGGCTGGGCGATCGTGCCCTTCGCCATCGGGACGGTGCTGCTGCTCGCCGGGCTGGCGCGGCTGCGGCGGGGCGGGGCGGCCACCCGGGCCGTCACGGCGGCGGGGGCGGTGCTCATCCTGCTGGCGGTCGTCCTCTGGGACCGCCTGGGCGGCGACGGCACCACGATCCTGTACACCGGGCAGCGCTTCTCCTTCGGCAGTGAGGGCGACCTGCTGTCGCTCAACCACCTCCAGCACCTCGTGCTGCCGGTGCTGACGCTCTCGCTGGTGAACATCGCCGTCTGGAGCCGCTTCCAGCGGGCCGTGCTGATCGACGAGCTGCGCTCGGAGCACGTCGCGGCAGCGCGGGCGCACGGGCTCTCCGAGCGGCGCGTGGTGCTCGGGCACGCGCTGCGGAACGCGCTCGCGCCGGTGGTGACCCTCGTCGCCCTCGACCTCGGCGCGATGTTCAGCGGGGCCGTCGTGACCGAGACGGTGTTCTCCTGGCCCGGTATGGGCCGGCTGCTCCGCGACGCGGCGGTCGACCGCGACATCAACGTGGCCATGGGCATCGTGATGATCGGGGCGGTGGCGGTGATCGTCGCCAACCTGATCGCCGACCTCGCCTACGCGGCCCTCGATCCGCGGGTCCCGCTCGGGGGCGGCCGCCCGTGAGCCGCCTGCGGACGGCGATCGGTCGCCTGGGGCCGGGCGGCGCGGCCGGGCTCGCGATGCTGGCCCTGATCGTGATCGCGTGCCTGGCCGGCCCGGCGTTGTCGCCCTACGGCGTCGGCGAGCAGGATCTTCCCTCGCGCGACCAGGGCCCGAGCTGGCAGCACCCCTTCGGCACGGCCGAGCTCGGCGAGGACGTGCTCACGCGCGTCCTCGCCGCCGGCCGGGTCTCGCTGCTGATCGGGCTGGCGACGGCGGCCGTCGCGACCGTCGCCGGGGCGGGGCTCGGGCTCCTCGCCGCGTGGCGCGGAGGCTGGGTCGACTCCGCCCTCTCGCGGCTCACCGACCTCTTCCTGATCGTTCCGGCGTTCGTCGTGCTGATCGTCCTCAGCCTCTCCTTCGAGACCGTCGGCCCCGCCCAGGTGGTCCTGATCCTGGCCCTGCTCTCGTGGCCGCCGCTCTTCCGCCTGACGCGGGCGTCCGCGCTGCGCACGCGCGAGCTGCCCTACGTGCAGGCCGCGCGCGCCGCGGGGGCGAGCGGGCCGCACATCGTCCGCACCCACCTGCTCACCGCCGCCACGCCCGAGATCGCCGCCTTCGCGGCGCTCGCGGTCGGTGCCGCGATGCTGGCCGAGAGCGCGCTCTCGTTCCTGTCGCTCGGCATCGATCCGGCGGGCGACGCCTCGTGGGGCAGCCTGATGATCGGCGCGCAGGACACCGTGGAGCAGCGGCCCTGGCTGACCGTGTTCCCGGGCCTGATGATCCTGCTGACGGTGCTCGCCGTCAGCCTGGTCGGCGACGCGGTGCGCGCGGCGCTCGGCCGGGGCGACGAGCGTGGGAGCGCCCGCTGGTGGCGGGCGTGAGCGCCCTGCTGAGCGCGCGCGGGTTGCGGGTCGCCGGGCCCGGCGGCGCCGCCCTCGTCGACGGCGTGGACCTCGATCTGGAGGCCGGCGAGGTGACCGCGCTGGTGGGCGAGAGCGGCGCCGGCAAGACCCTGACCGGCCTCGCCCTGCTCGGCCTCGTGCCGCCGCCCGCGCGGATGGAGGCGGGCGCCGTCACGCTCGGCGGAGTGGATCTGGGGGCGCTGGCGCCGCGGGAGCGCCGCCGCGTGCGCGGCGCCGGGATCGCCCTGGTCCCGCAGGACCCGGCCGCCGCGCTCGACCCCGTCGCCCGCGTCGGCGCGCAGCTGGCCGAGGTGCTCCGCGCCCACGCGCCGCTCGGCCGCCGGGAGGCCCGCATCGCCGCCTCGGCGGCGCTCGCGGAGGTCGGGGTCGACCGCGACGACCACCCCCACCGGCTCTCGGGCGGCCAGCGCCAGCGCGCTCTGATCGCGATGGCGCTGGCGCCGCGCCCGCGCGTGCTCGTGGCCGACGAGCCGACCGCCTCGCTCGATCCGTCCGTGCAGGTGGCCGTGCTCGACCTCATCGACGCCCGCAGGCGCGAGGAGGGGCTGGCCGTCCTGCTGATCTCGCACGACCTCGGGGCGGTGGCCCGGGTCGCCGGCCGCGTGGCGGTGATGTACGCGGGGCGCATCGTTGAGGAGGGACCGGCGCGGGCGGTGCTGTCGGCTCCGCGCCACCCCTACACCGCCGGTCTCCTCGCGCTCGCCCCCCGCCTGGGTGCGCCGCGCGTGCGGGTGCCGATCCCGGGGGCGCCGCCGCAGCCGGGCCGGCTGCCCCCCGGCTGCGCGTTCGCGCCCCGCTGCCCGGCGGCACGGGAGGAGTGCCGGGCCGCCCGCCCCGAGCTGCGCGCCGCCGGTCCCGCGCGCCGCGTCGCGTGCGTGCTCACCGACCGCGAGGCGGCCGCCCTGGGACGGGGCCCGTCATGAGCGCGCCGCCGCTCCTCGCGGTCCGCGGGCTGCGGTACTCCCACCCCGGGCGCCGCGGGCGGCCCCCCGTGGCCGCGGTCGACGGCGTCGATCTGACGATCGCCCGGGGGGAGGTGGTGGCGCTCGTGGGCGAGTCGGGCTGCGGCAAGAGCACGCTGGCGCGCCTCATCATGGGCCTGGAGCTCCCGGCGGCGGGCGACGTGCTCCTCGACGGGACCGTCGTCGTCGATGGGCGACGGGTCGATCGTCCACGGCTCGCGCGGGCCATTCAGATCGTCTTCCAGGACCCGTACCTCACGCTCAACCCGAGGATGAGTGTAGGGCGGTCGGTCGCCGAGCCGCTGCTCGCCCAGGGCGGTCCGGAACTCCGGGGCCCGCGACGGGGCCCCGCGCGGCGCCGGCGGGTGGGCGAGCTGCTCGAGGCCGTCGGGTTGCCCGCCTCAGACGCGGACCGGCGTCCGGACGAGCTGTCGGGCGGCGCCCGCCAGCGCGTCGCGATCGCCCGGGCCCTCGCGCTGCGGCCACGCCTGCTCGTGCTCGACGAGCCGGTCGCGTCCCTGGACGTCTCGATCGCGTCACAGGTGATGGCGCTCCTGGCCGACCTCCGCGCCCGCGACGGCCTCGCCTACCTGCTGATCTCCCATGATCTGGCCACCGTGGGCGAGGCGGCCGGCCGCATCGCGGTCATGGACGGGGGGCGCATCGTGGAGGACGGGCCCGCGGCCCGCGTGCTCTCGGCACCGGCGAGCGCCCGCGGGCAGGCGCTGCTCGCCTCGGCTCAGGCGCTCTCGCTGGCTCCGTGGGCCTGGCCCGGCTCGACCGTCCAGGCGTAGGCCTCCGCCAGGCGCAGGAGCGTGGTGGCGTTGGGGGCGCCCTGGATCTGCAGCTCGATCGCCGCGAGCAGGGCGGCGCGGGTGGTCTCGGCGGACGCGGGGGGGTGTTCGGTGCTCATGACGCTCGGGCCATCCTCGTCGAGGGTGTCGGAGGGGCCAGTCTAGTCAGGGTCCTCGCGCCCGCCGCGGCGGGCCGAGTGCCCCTCTCGTGCGCGCGGCCCTTCCCGGCGACCGCGGCGCCGGGTAGGGTTCGCGGCGTGAATACAGCCGTCAAGTGGGTGGGCGCCGCGATCGCGGTCCCCGTCATCGCCATCGCCCTGTACCTCGGTGCCGTGGTCCAGCTCTACGTGCTGGCCTACGTCGTCCAGATCCTGGGCAACATCTTCGGCTGATCGGCCGTGGGTGCCGCGCCGCCGCCCCCGGGCGCCGGTGCCGCCCGCGACGTGAACGGCCGCCTGCCCGCCCCGGCGGCCGGCAGGACCCGTCCTCCCCCCGCCGAAGGCTGACGGCGACCCCCCTCACCCCGAGGCGCCGTCGCGCCGATGAGGACGGTATGAGACACGCGCACCGGTTCGTGCTGGGCCTGATCGTCTGCTGGCGGCGGTCCTGCTGGCGCTGAGCCCGCGTACCGCCGATCCGCGATGCGCCCGCTCAGGGAGGAAACGACGAGGGCCCCGCCGGAGCGGGGCCCTCGTGACATGCGCCCGAGAGGACTTGAACCTCCACGACCCATATGGGTCACAAGGCCCTCAACCTTGCGCGTCTACCAATTCCGCCACAGGCGCGAGCGTCGGGGCAGTATAGACGAGCGCGTGCGCGACTCCGCATGTGGATTTCGCCACGACCTCTGGTAGCGTTGAGAACACCTGTTCGCGTCCCGGAGGCATTCCCGGCATGGACGACCTGACCGAGCGTCAGACCGCGATTCTCACCTTCATCTCGCGCCACTGCCGCGACAGCGGCTACCCGCCGACCGTGAGGGAGATCGGCCTCGCGGTCGGGCTCGCCTCGCCCTCCACCGTCCATGCGCACCTGGCCAAGCTCGAGTCGGCGGGCCACATCCGCCGCGACCCGACCAAGCCCCGCGCCATGTTCGTCTGCCGCACCGAGGCCGCGGACGAGGCGCCTGCTCCGGCCCCCGCCCCGCCGGCCAACACCCTCCCGCTCGTCGGATCGGTGGCCGCCGGCGTCCCGAGGCTCGCCGAGCAGGACGTCGAGGACTGGATCGCGTCGCCCTTCGAGGGCGACTTCATGCTCCGCGTCACGGGTGACTCGATGATCGACGCGGGCATCCTCGACGGCGACCTGGTGGTCGTCGCGCAGCGGCCGACCGCCGACGACGGCGAGATCGTGGTCGCCCAGATCGAGGACGAGGCCACGGTGAAGCGCCTCAAGCGGGTCGACGGCCGGGTCTGGCTGATGCCGGAGAACGACGCCTTCGCCCCGATCGTGCCCGACGAGGTCGTGCTGCTCGGCGTCGTGGTGGGGGTGCTGCGCAAGCTCTGAGAGGGCGTCAGGGGCGGATCAGCCGCGCCGCGTCCGCGGACGGGGCGGCCGCCCGGCCCGGGTGCAGGATGCCTGCGAGGGCCTCGACGCCGTCCACCAGCCGCGGCCCCGGCCGCGCGTACGAGGCGTTGGCGTCGACCGCCCACACCTCCACATCGCCGGGCAGGACACCGGCGGCGAGGGCGTCCTCGGCGGCGGTTGAGGATTCCGTCAGGCCGAGCCCGCACGGCGCGCAGACCACGATCTCCGGCCGCGCGTGCGCGACGTCGTCCCAGGTCACCCGCTCCGAGCGCCTCCCGGCCGCGCCCAGCACGTTCAGGCCGCCCGCGGCCGCGACCATCTCCGGGACCCAGTGCCCCGGGGCGAACGGCGGGTCGGTCCACTCCAGGAGCAGCACCCGACGGGCGGGCGCGCCGTGCAGGCGGTGCGCCACCGCGGCCAGGCGCGCGCGCAGCCCGGCCACGAGTGCGTCGGCCTCCGCATGCGCTCCCACCGCCGCCCCGAGCTGGTGGACGGACGCGAGCACCCCCTCCAGATCGGTCGGGGCCAGCGTCAGTACGCGCCCGTCGCAGCCGAGGTGGTCGAGCGCCGCCGCGACGTCCCCTGCGTCGAGCGCGCAGACGGCGCAGAGGTCCTGGGTGACGACCAGGTCGGCGTCGAGATCGGAGAGGGCGCCCGCGTCGAGGTGGTAGAGGTCCTCGCCCGCGGCGATGCGGGACGAGACGGCGGAGTCGATCTCGGCGAGGCTCAGCCCGCCGGCGAGGGCGCTCGTCGAGACGATCCGCCTGCGGCGGGCCTCGGGCGGGTGGTCGCACTCGAAGGTGACTCCGACGACGCTCTCGCCGGCCCCGAGCGCGAAGAGGATCTCGGTGGCCGACGGCAGCAGCGAGACGATGCGCATGGCGCTACTCTCACACGGCAGGCCAGGCAGCCGCGGGTCGCCTCGGCGGCTCGAGGAAAGTCCGGACACCGCAGAGCAGGGTGCTGGCTAACGGCCAGCGGGGGAAACCCCAGGGAAAGTGCCACAGAAATACACAGCCTCCGGCGCTCGCGTCGGCGGTAACGGTGAAAAGGTGCGGTAAGAGCGCACCAGCGGTCTGGTGACAGGCCGGCTCGGTAAACCCCACTCGGTGCAAGGCCAAACCGGGGCGCCACGGGTTGCTCGCCCAGCTCCAGGTAGGCCGCATGAGGCGTCTGGCGACAGACGTCCCAGATGGATGGCTGCCCACGACAGAATCCGGCTTACGGCCTGCTACGGAAGAGCCCCGCTCCGCGGGGCTCTTCTATGCCTCGATCCGGGGCCCCGCGCCCGTGGGCCCCCGTGCGAAGGCCGGAAGCTGCAGCGTGCGTCGGTACGCGCCCGGGCTGACCCCGGTGATCCGCTTGAAGAGGCGCCGGAACGAGGCCGGGTCCTCGTAGCCCACCGCGTAGCTGATCGCCTCGATCGGCTCGGCGGTGCGCTCGAGCCGGCGCTTGGCCTCCTCGACGCGGGTCCGCTGCACGTAGGAGATCGGTGAGTGCCCGGTCGCCGCGGTGAAACGGCGTTTGAACGTCCGCTCGGCGAGCCCCGGCGTGGTGGAGCCGCAGCCACTCCTGGGCGTCGGCGACGATGGCGTCGCCGTGGTCGAGGGGCGGGTGGAACGGGACGTAGGGCCCCTGTCCATCGGTGTGCCACTGCAGCAGCAGGAACTTCGCGAGCGCCTGCGCGGCGGTGGGGCCGACATGGCGCGCGACGAGGTAGAGCACGAGGTCGTGCCAGGACGCCGAGGCCCCCGACATCACGAACTCCTCGCGGTCGCCCGTCGCCACGAGCACCTGGTCGAGCCGGAGCGCGACGTCGGGGAAGTTGTCGCGGAAGGTGCCGGCGTAGGCCGGGTGGATCGTCACCGAGCGCCCCGAGAGCAGCCCGGTCTCGGCGATCAGGAGAACCCCTGAGCACGCCGAGCACAACAGCCCTCCGCCGTCGTGGACGCCGCGCAGCCAGTCCACGAGCTCCGGATACCGCCCCGCCGTCCAGGCGCCGCCGGGCGCGAGCAGCGACGGGACGATCGCGATGTCGGTGCGGCCCGGATCGCCGATCGACCGGTCGAGGCCGAGCGGGATCCCGCTCCCGGTGACCACCGGTGCGGCCGATGCGCCGACCAGCTCGACCAGGAAGGGCGGCGTGGAGGGCACCGCATCGTCGAACGTGCTCAGCAGGGCGAAGCCGGAGAGCGTGTCGTACATCC
>LNFM01001419.1_pt1 | contig 54422 bp, 54 predicted proteins | sample 596031 | NCBI WGS metagenome assembly LNFM01 (sample SAMN04254537, study PRJNA301005) | activated carbon metagenome | isolation source: dual media filters at the Ann Arbor, Michigan drinking water treatment plant | place: USA: Ann Arbor
ATGCGGTAATCCTGCACGTCCGGGTCTGTGGGGGGTGAGGGTGGAAACATCCTCACCTACCCGGCGACCTCATCGCCGCTTGGTACGAGTGTACCTTGGAACTTCTGGCGATGAGATCCTTCGCTTACGGCGCTTGCTTCGCAAGCGCCTTTGCTCAGGATGACAGGAGAGGGACGACAGAGTTCAATGAAGTCACATCCTCTGAGGAGCCGCGCGCAGCGCGGCGTCTCGAAGGATGAGAGCCAGACACGGTGCTCGTTGCCCATGCTTCGAGACGCTCGCTGCGCTCCTCAGCATGAGTTTGTCTTGGTCGCCTACGCGCCCCTCGTTTATCGGCGCCTCAGTTCTCCCGCTCGAGGTAGCTCTCGAACACGCCGACGTGGACGAAGGCCGGGTCGGCGGAGTTGGGCCACAGCTCCTCGGCGTTGAAGCGCACGTCGTAGGTCGGTTCGTCGGTGGCCTCGATGCCGTGGGCGTGGGCATCGGGGAAGGGGTAGGCAGGGGATACGCCCACGACCACGCCGGTCTTGCCGCGAATGTAGCCCGGCATGCGGACATGGCCCGGCACGTAATCGGAGCGTACGCGCACGTGGTCACCAGGCCGAAGGCTCTGGCGATCGGCGACATTGCCGCGGCCGGGAGCGCTCGGCGAGGACAGAGGGAACTGGCCCTGCGCCCGGCGCTCCAGCTCCTCGCGCGTCAGGATGCCCTTCTCGACGCAGAGCGTCGCCAGGCTGGTCAACGAGCGCTCGTAGTAGCTCGCCGACAGGTAATGCCGCGGCTCCATGCGCTCGATGGCATGGCGGTATTCGTCCATGTTGAAGATGCCGAGCTTCACGGCGAGCGAGTAGAGCGCGTTGACCCGCTTCTCCCACGGCTCGTGGAAGGTCTGGGCCTTGAGCGAGTAGCGGATCCGGCCGAAGCCCTGCCTGCCGCCGAGATCGTGCATGCCGTCCATGAGTCTCTCCGATCCTACAGGCGGGCGACGCCGATCATCGAATCCTTGGTGACCACGCTGGCGAGCTTCTCCTCCGACCAGCCTTCGGTCCCGGCCGGTCGAACCGGCAGGACCATGTATCGCGTGTCGGCCGTCGTATCCCACACGCGGATTTCCATATCCGGCGGCAGGTCGAGGCCCATCTCCTTCAGCACGGTGCGCGACTGGCGCACCACGCGCGCGCGATACTCGAGGTCCTTGTACCAGTCGGGCGGCAGGCCGATGATCGAGAAAGCAGTGCACGAGCACAGCGTGCAGCAGATGACGTTGTGCACCGTCGGCGTGTTCTCGAGCACCACCAGATGGCGATGGTGGGCCGGCATGGAGAGGCCGAGCTCGCTCACCGCATCGCGTCCGTTGCTCAGCAGGCGCTGCTTGAACGCCGGGTCGGCCCACGCCTTGGCGACGACGCGCGCACCGTTCTCCGGCACCCACTGCTCCTCGGCCAGGTGCCTGAACTCCTCGATGAACTCGCCGGCCTTCAGGCCGCGCTCCTCGAGCGCGGCCTGGATGGCATCGACGCGCCGCTCAACGGACGCGACGGTCTGCTGGATGTGGGTCTGGTCGGGCATCGGTCTCGCTCCCGCGTTGGTCAGAGGGCCTGGAATGTTGGCCGGACTATAGAAAACTGCCACGGCGCCGTCACTTGCTCCCCATCCCCCGGCTCGGTAGACAGGCCGCGCCCAACAGGAGCCGTTTCCATGAGTGCCATTGCCGAGGTCCGCGCCCGTGAAATTCTCGACAGCCGGGGAAATCCGACGGTCGAGGTCGAGGTCGAGCTGGACAGCGGCGCGATGGGCCGGGCGGCCGTTCCGTCGGGCGCGTCGACCGGCGCCCACGAGGCTGTCGAGCTGCGCGACGGCGACAAGGCGCGCTACGGCGGCAAGGGCGTGCTCAAGGCGGTCCAGGCGGTGAATGGCGAGATCATGGATCTGCTGGCCGGCCTCGACGCCCTGGAGCAGATCAAGATCGACCGTGCGCTGATCGAGCTCGACGGCACAACGAACAAGGGCCGGCTCGGCGCCAATGCAATCCTCGGCGCCTCGCTTGCGGTGGCCAAGGCGGCGGCGATGGAATGCGGCCTGCCGCTCTACCGTTACGTCGGCGGCAGCCAGGCCTCGGTGCTGCCGGTGCCCCAGATGAACATCATCAACGGCGGCGTCCACGCCGACAACCCCATCGACATCCAGGAATTCATGATCATGCCGGTCAAGGCGGAGCGCTTCGCCGACGCGCTGCGCATGGGCTCGGAAGTCTTTCACGCCTTGCGCGGCCAGCTCCGCGAGGCGGGCCACAATACCAACGTCGGCGACGAGGGCGGGTTTGCCCCCAATCTCGCCTCGGCCGACGAGGCCCTGTCCTTCATCATGAAGGCGATCGAGCGCGCCGGTTACAGGGCGGGCGAGGACATCGTGCTGGCGCTCGATCCGGCCTCGACCGAGTTCTACAGCGGCGGCAAATACAAGCTGGTCGGCGAGAAGAAGACTCTCGATGCCGGCGGCATGGTCGACTACTACGCCGAGCTCGTGCGGCACTACCCGATCGTGTCGATCGAGGATGGCATGGCCGAGGACGACATGGCCGGCTGGAAGACCATCACCGAGCGGCTCGGCAAGAAGATCCAGCTGGTTGGCGACGACCTGTTCGTCACCAATCCCGAGCGCCTGGCCAAGGGCATCGAGGACGGGCTGGCCAACGCCATCCTGGTCAAGGTCAACCAGATCGGAACGCTCACCGAGACCATGGAAGCCGTCGCGATGGCGCGTCATGCCGCCTATGGCGCGGTGATGTCGCATCGCTCGGGCGAGACCGAGGATTCGACCATTGCCGATCTCGCCGTCGCGACCAACTGCGGGCAGATCAAGACCGGCTCGCTGTCGCGCTCCGATCGCCTCGCCAAGTACAACCAGCTCCTGCGCATCGAGGAGCAGCTCGGCACCCAGGCCCGCTACGCCGGCCGCTCGATCCTGCGCGGGGTTTGAAATCATCAGCCTCCCAGCTTCGCGGCTACGGAGTGGACACATCTGGATCGGGATGGAGGTCGCTCATTGGGTCCTCTCGGCCCGCGTAAGCGGGGGGAGAGGAAGGGGCCCCGCGCATAGCGCGGGGGAGGAGAGGTGGGTGGATGCGCCAGCACCGAACCGAGCGGGCGCGAGAGCTTCGCCGCGACAGTACGCCTCCCGAAAAGATCGTCTGGGAGCTGCTGCGTGCCAAGACCGAGCTCATCATTCATCCAGTGGGAACGACGTCACGTCGAAGTGAGTGGCGAAGTCGTCGAAGTCAGCGAGCACGGCGCGGGCTTCGGGCTCGACGACCGCGACGCTGATGTCGCGGCCGGTGAAGGCTTCGATAGCCGCTCGCGAGTCCCAGAGTGTAAGGACGCGGATCTCGATCCGATCGCCGTCCTGCCCGCGCAGCAGGTGGGCGCCCCGAAAGCCGGCGAGGCGTCTCAGTTCGGGCACGACGACCTCGCTCAGGTGCCTCGTGTAGGCATCGGCGTTCGCCGAACCGATCGCCTCGCCGTACCACATGCGACCAATCATGAAACACCTCGATATTCCGTCTCCCGCCAAGGCGCGGGCGATGACGAGTCGTTGGATGTTTGAGGTATGATCGACGCCGGCGCTGTCGGACGGCGCCGGCACGGTCAGGCCCAACGGGCCGAGCTCGGCCATGCGCTGGAACGCCTCCCGCGGAAAGCGCGGGATGCGGTCTCGCTCGCCGGCGGTTGGCGCCAGCTCGCGTTGAGCGAACTGACGCACCATGTCGCGCACCTGGCGCTGTGAATCGGTAAGCATGCCGGCAGGCTAGACGCCGGACGGCCAGGGGGTATTGGCCAAAGTTGAGAGCGCAGGTACCTTTCGGCGTGGCGCGCAGCGACCCCAGGAATGTCACTCAGTACTGGTGGGACCGGCACTTGCCGGGTCTCAGCCTGCTGCGCGCCGACTTCACCACCCATGAATACCCACCGCATACCCACGAGGCCCTCGTCGTGGCGGTGACGGAGCAGGGCGGGTCGGTCATCAAGAGCCGTGGCCAGGTCGAGGACGCCGAGACCTCACGGGTATTCATCTTCAATCCTGCCGAGCCGCACGCCGGCTGGATGGGGCGCAGCGAGCGCTGGCAATATCGCTCGCTCTACCTGACGCAGCTCGCGCTCGGCCGCCTGGCCGAGTGCCTCGACATCGACCGGGTGCCTTACTTCACCAACAATGCGTTCGAGGACGCCGACCTGGTGAGCGGGTTCCTGGCAATGCATCGCGCGATCGAGCTCGGGCGTGACGTCTTTCATGAACGCGAACTGCTCGTCGGCACTTTCGGCGTGTTGTTTCAGCGCCATGGCAGCGGCGGCAGCCGGATTGCTCCTGCGCCGCGCGATCGGACGCTGCTGGCGCGGACGACCGAGCGCATGCGCGCCGCCTACGCGCAGGACCTTCGCCTCGAGGAGCTTGCCCGGGATGTCGGCCTCTCGACGTTTCAGCTGATCGGCCTGTTCAAGCGGGCGGTCGGCCTGACGCCACACGCCTACCTGACGCAGGTTCGGTTAAGCGCCGCTTGCCGCCATCTGCGGCACGCCCGCCCCATTGCCGAGGTGGCTACCGACGTCGGCTTCTACGACCAGAGCGCGCTCACCAAGCATTTCAAGCGCTGCTACGGGATCACGCCGCGTCAGTTCGCACGCGCCGCGGCGACCTGACAATTTTCACCAATACCGGCTGCAGGACGGCGGCTATGCGTCTGTCATGCATCTCTATTGCCACGACCATCCCGAAACCCTGACCGTCGAGACTACGGTCGCCACCGCTTGGCCCGGCAAGGTCGCGCTCGTCGAAACGCCCTTCTATCCCGGAGGCGGCGGTCAGCTTGCCGACCGTGGCGTGCTGCGCTGGCAGGGTGGCGAAGCCAAGGTCATGGGGTTCGAGGTCAGTGGCGGCAAGCTATGGCATCTCCTCGACAGCCAGGCGGAGGTCGACGGGGCCGTCGAGGCCGCGGTCAACCCTGACTTTCGCCGGATCATGCGCCAGCTTCACACTGGCACGCACATCCTGAATGCGTTCGTCTTCCAGAGTTTCGACGGCGCCCTGGTGACCGGTGTACAAATGGCCGACGACGGCACTGCTCGCATGGATTTCGACGTACCCGGCGCCGACAACGACCGGCTGCGGGCGCTCGAAGGGCCAATCAACGACGTGATCAGGCAGGACATCGCCGTAGGCTTTGCCTACGTGCCGATGGCCGAGGCTCAAGCCGAGCACGGGCTGATCCGCAGCCGCTCGGTCGCGCCTCCACCCACGCCCGATGGCAAGATCAGGATCGTCGAGATCGCGGGGCTCGATCGCCAGGCCTGTGGCGGGACACATCTCGCCTCGACCGGCGCGTCACCCCCGATCCGCATCCTGAAGGTCGACAACAAGGGCCGGCACAACAGGCGCGTTCGCATCGCGTTGGCGCGGTAACGAAACAGGCTTTTCACCAGTGCGGTGGACAACAGCCTAATCCTCATGCTGAGGAGCGCCCACAGGGCGCGTCTCGAAGCATGGGGAACAGGCACCCTTCACGATCCCATCCTTCGAGACGCCGCGCCAAGCGCGGCTCCTCAGGATGAGGACGTCGGTGATCGACGGCCGGCAAAAGAGGGCTGCCGCCAGCCAAATCCGCTTGACGAGCCGACACCAGATGTTGCCTTATGGTCTTAGGGAATCGGCATATGTTGTTGCGGCCGCGGCAAATTCTGGCTCCGATCATCTTCGCGACGGTGTTCGGGTACTTTGGTTATCACCTCGTCAACGGTGACCGTGGTCTGCTGGCCATGGCGCACCTGCAGCGCGAGGTTCTGATCGCCGAGCAGAACCTCGCCGAAGCGGAGGCGACGCGGAAGATCTGGGAGCGGCGTGTGGCGGCCCTGCGCAACCAAAGCCTCGATCCGGACATGCTCGACGAACGCGCGCGCGTGCTTCTGAATTATGCGCGGAAGGACGACATCATCGTCTTCATCCCGACGCGCTGATGCGCGCGTGCAGGCGTTCGCGTGGCGGCTGCCTGAAAGAAACTTTCCGGTGCGCTGCATCCTTCGCAAACATTCGCTCAATTGCTGCGCCGCACTGCCCAACATTCTGGTTTTTCGTGCTGGATCAACCACATCGCCCTGCGTGATGCTATAAGCCCGAGCGTGATCAACGTGGGGGGATCGAATGGCGAAGCCGGCCACCAAGCCCAAGGTCGAGACCGTTTCCGCCGCTTCGAAATCGCCAAGCAAGCCGCCCGGTCGCGGCGACAACAGCGTGAGCGCAGACCAGCTCAAGGCGTTCTATCACGACATGCTGTTGATCCGGCGTTTCGAGGAGCGCGCCGGCCAGCTTTACGGCATGGGGTTGATCGGCGGCTTCTGCCATCTCTACATCGGCCAGGAAGCGGTCGTGGTCGGCATGCAATCCACTATCGACGGCAAGGATGCGATCATCACGTCCTACCGCGACCACGGCCACATGCTGGCGGCCGGCATGGACCCGAAGGGCGTGATGGCGGAACTGACCGGCCGGGGGTCGGGTTACTCGAAGGGCAAGGGCGGCTCGATGCACATGTTCAGCCGCGAGAAGCATTTCTACGGGGGCCACGGCATCGTCGGCGCCCAGGTGCCGATCGGCACCGGCCTCGCCTTCGCCCACAAATACAACGGCGACAGCAACGTCTCCCTGACCTATTTCGGCGACGGTAGCGCCAACCAGGGGCAGGTCTACGAGGCGATGAACATGGCGGCGCTGTGGAAACTGCCCGTCATCTACATCATCGAGAACAACCGTTATGGCATGGGTACCTCGGTCGAGCGCGCCTCGGCGATCACCGAGCTCTTCCGGCACGGCGAAGCATTCGGCATCCCGGGTGAGCAGGTCGACGGCATGGACGTTCTGGCCGTACGGGCGGCGGGCGAGAAAGCGGTGGAGCACGCCCGCGGCGGCGCTGGCCCGTACATCCTGGAGATGCAGACTTACCGCTATCGCGGCCATTCGATGAGCGATCCCGCGAAGTACCGGACCAAGGAAGAGGTCGACAAGTACCGCAACGAGCGCGATCCCATCGACCACGTCCGCAAATTGCTGCTCGACGACAAGCTCGCCGACGAAGCCGACCTCAAGACGATCGACGCCCAGATTCGCAAGGTCGTGAACGACGCCGCAGAGTTTGCCCAGCATAGTCCCGAGCCGGACCCGTCGGAGCTTTGGACCGACGTCCTGGTCGAGGCCTGATCGCCATGTCCATTCCGGTTCTGATGCCCGCCCTCTCGCCCACGATGACGGAGGGCAAGCTCGCCAAGTGGCACGTCAAGGTCGGCGATGCCGTCAAGTCCGGCCAGGTGATCTGCGAGATCGAGACCGACAAGGCGACCATGGAGGTCGAGGCGGTCGACGAAGGCACGGTCGCGCAAATCCTGGTCGAGGAGGGCGCCGAAGGCGTGGCCGTGAACACGCCGATCTGCGTCCTCGCCGCCGAAGGCGAGAGTGTTGCCGACGCCGCCAAGGCTGCTCCTGCCGCTGCACCGGCGCCGGCCAAGGTCGAGGCTCCCAAGCAGGCGCCGCCGCAGGCCGCAGCTGCTGCTGCGCCAGCAGCGCCGCACATCGCCGCGCCTGCCCCCGAACCAGAGTGGAAGGGCGGCACCACCCTGATGACGGTGCGCGAGGCCCTGCGCGACGCCATGGCGGAAGAGATGCGCCGCGACAAGAAGATCTTTCTCATGGGCGAGGAGGTCGCCCAGTATCAGGGTGCCTACAAGGTGAGCCAGGGGCTGCTCGACGAGTTCGGTGCGCGGCGAGTCATCGACACACCGATCACCGAGCACGGATTTGCCGGGCTGGGTGTCGGCGCGGCGTTCGGCGGCCTGAGGCCGATCGTGGAGTTCATGACCTTCAACTTCGCCATGCAGGCGATGGATCAGATCATCAACTCCGCAGCCAAGACGCACTATATGTCGGGCGGTCAGATGACGTGCCCGATCGTTTTCCGGGGCCCCAATGGGGCCGCCGCGCGCGTCGCCGCCCAGCATTCCCAATGCTACGCCAGCTGGTACGCCCACGTGCCGGGATTGCGCGTACTGGCGCCGTGGAGTGCGGCCGATGCCAAGGGCCTGCTCAAGGCCGCTATCCGCGATCCCAATCCGGTGATCTTCCTCGAGAACGAGATCCTCTACGGGCAGTCATTCGACGTGCCGCAGGATCCCGAGTTCATCCTGCCGATCGGCAAGGCCAAGATCGAGCGGGCAGGGAAGGATGTCACGATCACGGCCTTCTCGATCATGGTCGGCAAGGCGCTCGCCGCCGCCGAGGAGCTCGCCAAGCACGGCATCGACGCCGAGGTCATCAACCTGCGCAGCCTGCGGCCGTTCGACACCGAGACCATCGTGGCCTCGGTCAAGAAGACCAACCGCCTGGTCTCGGTCGAGGAGGGCTGGCCGTTTGCCGGCATCGGCTCGGAGCTCGCCGCGCAGATGATGGAGCAGGCCTTCGATTGGCTCGATGCACCGGTCAAGCGGGTGCACGGGCTCGACGTGCCGCTGCCCTACGCCGCCAATCTGGAGCGCATGGCACTGCCGCAGCCCGAAAACATCGTCGAGGCCGCGCGCGCGGTCTGCAATCGCTGAGGCGGGGGGGCTATGACCATCAACATCCTGATGCCCGCGCTCTCGCCGACCATGACCGAGGGCAAGCTGGCGAAGTGGCATGTCAAGGTCGGCGACGCCGTCAAGTCCGGCCAGGTCATCTGCGAGATCGAGACCGACAAGGCGACGATGGAGGTCGAGGCGGTCGATGAAGGCCGGGTCGGTCAGATCGTCGTCGAGGAAGGCGCCGAGGGCGTGAAGGTGAATGCCGTCATCGCCATCCTGCTCGAAGAGGGCGAGAGCGAGGTTCCCAAGGGCGCGGCGGCACCTGCTCCAGCTGCTGCTGCAGCACCAGCACCAGCCGCAAAGCCGCCAACGCCTCCCGCAGGTGCGCCAGCTACGGCGCCATCCGCACCTAAACCTGCACCAGCGCCTGCAGCCGCTCCGGCCGCTGCATCGAGCGGAGGCCGCATCTTCGCGTCGCCGCTGGCCAAACGTATCGCCGCAGAGAAGGGACTGGACCTCTCTCGCATCAAGGGCAGCGGGCCGAACGGGAGAATTGTGAAAGCCGATGTCGAATCGGCCCAGCCGATGGCCGCTCCGCCGACACCGGCTGCCAAGCCCGTGGCGAAGCTTGCGATGGGTCCGGCCGCCGCGCAGCCGGTGTTCGTTGCGCCCGTCGACACGCGTGTTCCGCACACGTCGATCCGCAAGGTCATCGCGCGGCGCATGCTCGAGTCAAAGCAGACCGTGCCTCACTTCTACCTCACGGTGGAGCTCGAGATAGACGCGCTGCTGGCGGCCCGTCAGGCGATCAATGCCGTGGTCGAGAAGAGGGGCACCAAGGTCTCGGTCAACGACATGGTGATCAAGGCCTGCGCCAGGGCCTTGCGCGATCATCCCGAGTGCAACGCCTCGTGGACGGAAGACGAGATGATCCAGTACGGCGCCGTCGACATCTCCGTCGCCGTCGCCACCGACCGCGGCCTGATCACGCCGATCGTGCGCAACGCCGACATGAAGGGCCTGGCGCAGATCGCGACCGAGATGAAGGACCTCGCCGCGCGCGCCAAGGTCGGCAAGCTCAAGCTCGACGAGTTCCAGGGCGGCGGTTTCACGATCTCGAACCTGGGCATGTTCGGCATCAACGACTTCGCCGCCATCATCAATCCGCCGCAGGCCATGATCCTCGCGGTCGGCGCGGGTGGGGAGCGGGCGGTGGCGCGCAAGGGCCAGATCGTCGTGCGCAACATGATGAACTGTACGCTCGCGGTTGATCACCGTGTGGTCGACGGCGCGATGGGCGCGCAATGGCTGCAAACGCTGCGCGGCTATATCGAGCAGCCCGCAGCGATGCTGGCGTAGGAGCGCACGATGGCCGAGACCAACTTCGACATCATCGTGGTCGGTGGCGGGCCGGGGGGCTATGTCGCCGCCATCCGCGCCGCCCAGCTCGGCATGAAGACGGCCGTCGTCGAGCGCGAGCACATGGGCGGCATCTGCCTCAACTGGGGATGCATCCCGACCAAGGCGTTGCTGCGCACCTCCGAAGTCTACAGCCTGATCAAGCACGCCGACGCGTTCGGGCTGTCGGTCAAGGATGTCTCGTTCGATCCGAAGAAGATCGTCGAGCGCTCGCGCAAGGTCGCGAACCAGCTCAGCAACGGCGTCAAGGGGCTGATGCGCAAGAACAAGATCACCGTGTTCGACGGCAGCGCCAGGCTCGCCGGCACCGACGGCGGTCAGCGCAAGCTCGCTGTGGCGATGAACGACAAGAGCGACGTCACGCTCACCGCCAAGAACGTGATCCTGGCGACCGGCGCGCGCGCGCGCCAACTGCCCGGCCTCGAGTCTGACGGCAAGCTGGTGTGGACCTACAAGGAAGCGATGGTGCCGCCGGACTTCCCCAAGTCGCTGCTGGTCATCGGCTCGGGCGCGATCGGCATCGAGTTCGCGAGCTTCTATCGCACCATGGGAACCGAGGTGACCGTCGCCGAAGTCGTCGATCGTATCCTGCCCGTCGAGGACGAGGAGGTGTCTGCCTTCGCCAAGCGCGCCTTCGAGAAGCAGGGCATGAACATCCTGACCGGCGCCACGGTCGGCAATCTCAAGAAGGCCAACGACAAGGTGACGGCCACGATCACCGCCGGCGGCAAGAGCCAGGAGATCACGGTCGATCGCGTGATCAGCGCCGTCGGCATCGTCGGCAATGTCGAGAATCTCGGCCTCGAAGGCACCAAGGTCAAAGTCGAGAAGACCCACATCGTGATCGACGCCTGGGGCTTCACGGGCGAGCCCAACGTCTACGCCATCGGCGACGTCGCCGGGCCGCCGTGGCTGGCGCACAAGGCGATGCACGAGGGTGTGCTGGTGGTCGAGAAGATCGCCGGGGTCAAAGGCGTGCATCCGATGAACACCAACAACATCCCCGGCTGCACCTATTGCCAGCCGCAGGTTGCGAGCATCGGCCTCACCGAGGCTGCTGCCAAGGCCAAGGGCCTGCAGATCAAGGTTGGAAAATTTCCGTTCATCGGCAACGGCAAGGCGATCGCGCTGGGCGAGCCCGAGGGCTTCATCAAGACCGTGTTCGACGCCAAGACCGGCGAGCTGCTGGGTGCCCACATGATCGGCGCCGAGGTCACCGAACTGATCCAGGGCTACAGCGTCGCCAAGACCCTGGAGACCACCGAGGCCGAGCTGATGGCGACGGTGTTCCCGCATCCCACCCTGTCGGAAATGATGCACGAGTCGGTACTGGCGGCCTACGGCCGGACGCTCCATATCTAGGCGGCGATGGACGGCTCGATCGACAAGGTTCCGCTGAGCCGGGCCGAGCGCCACCCCGAGAAGGCGCACCGCCCGGACAATCCGATTCCACGCAAGCCCCCGTGGATTCGTGTGCGCGCGCCCAATTCGCCCGAGTATGTCGAGACCCGGCGGCTGATGCGCCACTACGGGCTCGCCACCGTGTGCGAGGAGGCGGCTTGCCCCAATATCGGCGAGTGCTGGAAGCAGAAGCACGCGACCTTCATGATCATGGGCGACACCTGCACGCGCGCCTGCGCCTTCTGCAACGTCGCCACCGGCAAGCCGGGTGCCCTCAATCCGCACGAGCCCGCGAATATCGCCGAGGCCGTCGGCAAGCTCGGTCTGGGCCATGTCGTCGTGACATCGGTCGATCGCGACGATCTGCCGGACGGTGGGGCGGCGCATTTTGCCGCGGTGATCAGTGCGCTGCGCCAGTCGGCACCCGGCACGACGATCGAGGTCCTGACGCCCGACTTTCTGCGCAAGGATGGCGCCGTCGAGGTCGTGGTCGCCGCCGGACCCGACGTGTTCAATCACAATCTCGAGACGGTGCCGCGGCTCTATCCGACCATCCGCCCCGGTGCGCGTTACTTCACGTCGTTGCGCCTGCTCTCGCGAGTGAAAGAGATCGATCCGGCGCGTTTTACCAAGTCCGGCCTGATGGTCGGTCTGGGCGAAACACGCGAGGAGATCCTGCAGGTGATGGACGATCTGCGCGCCGCCGACGTCGATTTCCTGACGATCGGGCAGTATCTCCAACCGACGCCCAAGCACGCGCCGCTGGATCGCTTCTGGACGCCGGCCGAGTTCGAGGAGCTTGCCGTGCTGGCGCGCGCCAAGGGCTTCCTGATGGTGTCGGCCTCGCCGTTGACCCGGTCGAGCTACCACGCCGGCGACGATTTCGCGCGCCTCAGGGCGGCCCGCGCCGCGAGCCTCAAGGGCTGATGGCGGCGTGCTGACCCGCCACGCAGAGCGCAGGGTGGTGGCCTACGCGCCGCTGCAGCTGTTCGATCTGGTCGCCGACGTGCGCCGCTATCCCGAGTTCCTGCCGTGGTGCCAGGCTGCCCGGGTTCGCAGCCGCACCGGCCAGACCGAGATCGCCGAGCTGGCGATCGGCTTCGGTCCTTTTCACGAGCGTTTCGTGTCGCGTGTCGAGCTGGCACCGGATCGCGCGGAAGGGCCGCGTATCGAGACGATCGGCGTCGAAGGACCGTTCCGCCGGCTGGCAAGCCGATGGACCTTTCATCCGCATGCCAACGGCACGGAGATCGAGTTCGAGCTCGAGTTCGAGTTCCGCTCGCTGCTGTTGCAGCAGACCGTCAGGTTGCTGTTCGCGGAAGCCGTCCGCCGCATGGTCGTGGCCTTCGAGGCGCGCGCTGCGCAGCTGTACGGCAAGCCTAGCGCTCGGCCAGCGCGGCCAGCATCGCAAGCGCCGTGATCACCGAGATACGGCGTATCGCATCACGATCCCCTGGAAAGACGTGACGCTCGACGATCGGTTCGCCGCCTGCGCGCACCGCCGCGAGGTGAACCAGGCCGACGGGCTTGTCGGGCGAGCCGCCGCCGGGTCCGGCGACACCGGTCACCGAGACGGCGATGTCGGCTGCGGAGCGGGCGAGGGCGCCCGTCGCCATGGCGCGCGCTACGGGCTCGCTCACGGCGCCGTGGCCCAGAAGCGCGTCCCACGGAACGCCCAGCATCTCGCGCTTGGCCTCGTTGGCGTAGGTGACGAAGGCGCGCTCGACGACATCGGACGAACCGGCAATGGCCGTCAGCGTGGCGGCGACCAGGCCGCCCGTGCACGATTCGGCGGTCACCACCTTGAGCCCGCGCCTGCGGCACGCCTGCAGCACGCGATCGGCCGCATCCCTCATCTCGTGATCGAACATCGAGTCCAACCTGCCTTTCCGTGCAACCCAAACACGGCTCCAAGGGCCACCATTCTGTCGTCCTGAGCGTAGCGAAGGACCTTATCGCCGTTGCCACCAATGTGCCTGAAACTTCTGGCGATGAGATCCTTCGCTGCGCTCAGGATGACAAGAAATATGCGCGTCCTTCAATCCTGGGGCCCATCCTTCGAGACGCCGCGCTGTGCGCGGCTCCTCAGATAAGGTTATTCTGCTCGCTCCTGTCTTGGCATCTCTATCGTTGCGACCGCCTGGGCGGCAATGCCTTCGCGGCGGCCGGTGAAGCCCAATCCTTCGGTGGTGGTCGCCTTGACGCTGACCCGGCCCGGCTCGACGCCCGCGATGCGCGCGATGGCATCGACCATCGCCTGGCGATTCGGCCCGATGCGCGGCGCTTCGCAGATCAGGGTGAGATCGAGATGCACGATGCGCCCGCCGGCTGCCTGCAGCAGACCGACGGCATGGCGCAGAAAGCGGTCGGAGGAGACGCCGCGCCACTGTGGATCGGACGGCGGGAAGTGCACGCCGATGTCGCCGGCGCCGATCGTGCCCAGGACGGCATCGGTCAGCGCATGCAGCGCCACGTCGGCATCGGAATGGCCGGTCAGTCCGCGAGTGTGTGCGATGGCCACCCCGCCCAGCGTCACCGAATCGCCAGGACCGAAGCCGTGCACGTCGAAGCCGAAGGCGGTGCGGGTTTCCATGGCAGGGGTCAGATCGAGATCGTCGGCGGTGGTGATCTTGCGATTGTCCTCGTGGCCGCGAACCATGACAACCCGCAGGCCGGCGCGTTCCACCACGGCAGCGTCGTCCGTCAGCGCCGTGCCCTCGCTCGCGGCCAGTGCCGCCGCCGCGCGATGCGCCTCGAGCAAGGGACGGTAGCGGAAGACCTGGGGGGTTTGGGCGCGCCACAGGCCCGCGCGCGGCACGGTGCCTGAAATGACGCCAGCGTCATCGGCTTGCTTCAGGGTGTCGGCGAGCGGCACGCCGAGCACGGCGCCATCGACAGCCGGATCAGCCAGGGCAGCAAGGCAGGCCGCAATGTCCGCGGGCCTGACGAAGGGGCGGGCGGCATCGTGCACGGCAACAAGGTCCGGAGGGTTCCCGGCCAGGGCTTCGAGGCCGTTCGCCACCGAGTGCTGGCGGCTGGCGCCGCCCCGTACCGGCGGGGGCAGGCCGAGGTCCCCGACAGCTGCCCGATAGAGGGCGTCGTCGTCGGGCCCGATCACCACCTGAAGTCGCTCGATCCCCGGTACGCCGCGGAACGCCATGACAGACCGGCGGAGCACCGATTCGCCCTCAAAAAGGGCATATTGCTTGGGCAGTGAGCCGCCAAAGCGGGCGCCACGGCCCCCGGCGACGATCAAGGCGGTACAGTTTGGCACGGACGTCTAATTATCATCGGCGCATATCTGGCGCACGGCGAACGCTTGCACCTGGGACCGGGACCCGCTATTGCTCGATGAGTTATTGTGCACTGCACAAGATGCCTACTTGTTGATCACAGGCCATGGATTGCACGTCTCGCTTACAGCCCATCGACATCGGCCCGGTTCGCCTCGAGGATCCCGTGATCCTGGCGCCGATGTCCGGTGTCACCGACATGCCGTTCCGCCGCCTCGTCAAGCAAGGCGGGGCAGGGCTGGTCGTGTCGGAGATGATCGCCTCGGCGGCCATGGTCCGTGAGAACCGCAAGACACTCCTGATGGCGAAGAATTCGCCGGAGGAGTTCCCAATGGCGGTCCAACTCGCCGGCTGCGAGCCCGAGGTGATGGCCGAGGCCGCCAAGCTGAACGAGGATCGCGGCGCCGCCCTGATCGATATCAACTTCGGCTGTCCGGTGAAGAAGGTCGTGAACGGCCACGCCGGCTCCTCGTTGATGCGCGACGAGGTCCATGCCGCGAAGATTCTCGAAGCGACCGTCAAGGCGGTCAAGCTGCCGGTCACGCTGAAGATGCGAACCGGCTGGGACGAGAAGAATCGCAATGCGCCCAACCTGGCGCGCATCGCCGAGTCGTGCGGCATCAGGATGCTGACGGTGCACGGCCGCACCCGCTGCCAGTTCTACGACGGGCACGCCGACTGGCAGTTCGTCGCCAACGTCAAGGCGGCGACCCGCCTGCCGGTCATCGTCAACGGCGACATCGACAGCCTCGAGGCGGTCGACCAGGCGCTCACCCAGTCGGGCGCCGACGGTGTCATGATCGGTCGCGGCGCCTACGGGCGCCCCTGGTTCCTCAATCAGGTGATCCATTATCTACGCACGGGCGAGCGGACGGCCGATCCGACCCTATCCCAGCAGTACGCGATCGTGCGCGAGCACTTCGAGGCCATGCTGTCCCATTACGGCGAGGACACGGGCGTGCGCATGTCCCGCAAGCATCTGAGCTGGTACTCGAAGGGCCTGCCCGCATCGGCCGATTTCCGCGCTGCGGTGAATCGCGAATCCGACGCGAACAGGGTGCGCGCCATGCTGGCCGCCTTCTTCCTGCCCGTGCTCGATCGGCAGGCCGCCTAGATGGCCGTTCATCCTCTCAAGCGGACGGCGGCGCTGGGCGGCCAGTTCCCGGCCGCGATCCTCGATTCGCTGTCGGAAGCCGTCGTCGTCGTCGATGCCGACGGCTTGATTCACTACGCAAACCTTTCAGCCGAGCAATTCTTCGGTGTCGGAAGGGCGCGCCTGATCGGCCATCCCCTGAGCGAGTTCATGCCGGAGGACGCGCCCCTGTTCTCGCTGCTGGAGCAGGTAATCGCTACCGGTGGGGCGGTGGCCGAGAATGGCGTCACGCTGGTGTCCCCGCGCATCGGCAACCGGTTCTGCGCGCTCCGCCTGTCGCCGGTCGTCGACAGCGAGGGTCTCGTCGCGGTGTCGCTTGCCGAGCAGACGATCGCCCGCAACATCGACCGGCAAATGTCGCACCGCAGTGCTGCACGGTCGGTGAGCGCGCTCGCCGCCATGCTTGCGCACGAGGTCAAGAACCCGCTGTCCGGCATTCGCGGCGCCGCCCAGCTGATCGAGCAGTCGGTCCCCGATTCCGAGCGCGAGCTGACCCGGCTGATCTGCGAGGAGACCGACCGCATCGTCGCCCTCGTCGATCGCATGGAGGCGTTCGCCGACGGCCGGCCGATCGAGCGCGGGCCCATCAACATCCATCAGGTGCTTAACCACGTCCGCCGTATCGCCCAGAACGGCTTCGGCAAGGGCGTGCGCTTCATCGAGACCTACGACCCGTCGCTGCCCGATATTCACGGGGACCGCGACCAGCTCATCCAGGTCTTCCTCAACCTGGTCAAGAATGCCTGCGAGGTACCGTGCGACGGCGACCGCGAGATCGAGTTGTCCACAGCCTATCGCCAAGGCCTTCGGCTCGCGGTGCCGGGCCAGCAGGCCAAGGTGAACCTGCCCCTGGTCGTGTCCGTCCGGGACAACGGCAGTGGCGTCCCGGAGGAGATCAGGTCTCACCTTTTTGACGCTTTCGTTACGAACAAGCCGACCGGAACCGGCCTGGGTCTTGCTTTGGTAGCCAAGATCATCAACGACCACGGCGGGGCCATCGAGTTCGAGAGCGAGCCCAGCCGCACGGTATTCAGGACAATGTTGCCGTTGCAGTTCCCCCAAGGCGCGTCATGAGCAGCGCCGCCACCATCCTGGTCGCCGACGACGATCGGGCGATCCGCACTGTCCTGCACCAGGCACTGGGCCGGCAGGGCCACAACGTGCGCAGTACCGGCACCGCCTCCACCCTCTGGCAATGGGTCCAGGAAGGGGAGGGCCAGCTCGTCATCACCGACGTGGTCATGCCCGACGAGAACGGCCTCGACCTGGTGCCGCGCATCCGCAAGCTGCGGCCGGATCTGCGCATCATCGTGATGAGCGCCCAGTCGACGCTGTTGACCGCGGTGCGCGCCAACGAGCGCGGCGCCTTCGAGTACCTGCCCAAGCCATTCGACCTCAACGAGCTGATCTCGGTCGTGAACCGCGCGCTGTCGGCACCAGCATCGTCGGTGGCGCGGAGCATGCAGCCTCCGGAGGAGGGAGAGCGGCTGCCGCTGATCGGCCGGTCGCCGGCCATGCAGGAGATCTATCGGGCGCTGGCGCGCCTGATGTCGACCGATCTCACGGTCATGGTCACGGGCGAATCGGGCGCCGGCAAGGAGCTGGTGGCGCGTGCACTGCACGACTACGGCAAGCGGCGCAAGGGCCCGTTCGTTGCCCTCAACATGGCGGCAATTCCCCGCGAGCTCATCGAGAGCGAGCTGTTCGGCCACGAGCGAGGCGCCTTCACGGGCGCCATTCAGCGGTCGGCAGGCAAGTTCGAGCAGGCTTCCGGAGGAACGCTGTTCCTCGACGAGATCGGCGACATGCCGCCCGAGGCTCAGACGCGCCTGCTGCGCGTGCTGCAGGAAGGCGAGTACATGACGGTCGGCGGCCGCACGCCGATCAAGGCGAATGTCCGCATCGTCGCCGCCACCCATCGCGACCTCCGACGCCTGATAAATCAGGGGATGTTCCGCGAGGACCTGTTCTATCGGCTGAATGTGGTGCCGATCAGGCTGCCGCCGCTGCGCGAGCGGCTCGACGACATTCCCGAGCTCGCCAATCACTTCCTGCGGGCGGCCAGTGCCGACGGCCTGCCGGTCAAGGTGCTGTCGACCGAGGCCATGGCGCGACTGAAGCAGCATCGCTGGCCGGGCAACGTGCGCGAGCTGGTCAACCTGGTCCGCCGGCTCTCGGCGCTCTATTCCGAGGAAGTGATCGGCGTCGAGACGATCGAGGCCGAGCTGGCCGATGCGATCGCCGCCGCCGAGCCCGGCGCACCGGCGGGCGATGTCGATGCGGCAGACTTGTCGCTGGCGGACGCGGTCGATCGCCATCTGCAGGCACTGTTCTCCGCTCATGGCGATCGCCTGCCGCCCGACGGCATGTACGATCGTGTCATTTCTGAGGTTGAGCGGCCGCTGCTGTCCCTGGCGCTCGGCGCGACACGCGGGAATCAGTTGCGCGCCGCCCGCCTTCTGGGGCTCAATCGCAACACGTTGCGCAAAAAGATAAAGGACCTCGACGTCCCCGTGGTACGCACGCCGCAGGTTCGCCGGGGCGGGTGATCCGTTGACAGCTGCGCTGGGCGTTTCGCGCTTGGGCGTCATCACCGCTGCAGTCCGCCGCGGGCTGAGCGGACGGGCTGCGGCCGTCTCGCTGGGCGTCCTCGCCCTGGTGGCCGGTGCCGCGACCTACATGTGGATGGCTGGCTTCGCGCCGGCAGCGCTGAACACGCGCAGCTGGTTCAATGGCCTGCTGGTCGCCGACCTCGTCATTGCGGTGGCGCTGGTGGCGGTGCTGGCGGTGCGCCTGACCCAGCTCTGGCTCGATCGCCGCCGCGGTGCCGCGGGGTCGCGGCTGCACATGCGGCTGGTGCTGGTGTGCAGCATCTTCACCATTACCCCCACCCTGATCATCGCCGTCTTCTTGTCGCTGCTGGTCTCCAGCCTGACCGATTTCGTCGTCCAGCCGGCCAAGAAATCTTACGAGGCGGCCCGAACGATCGGCGAGCCGGTGCGGCGGGCGCGCGAGGATGAGATCCTGCGCGATATCGGCGCGATATCGGTGCCCTTGCAGGGCGTGGGCATCGATGGGTTGGGCGACGCCGAGTCCATCAATCGCATGCTGCCGAGACTGCTCGAAGGGCGGCCGATGATCGAGGCGGTGATCGTCGATGCCGACAAGGGCGTCATTGCCCGCGCGATCACCCCGGAGGCCGAAGGGCTCGCCAACCCCGTGCCCTCCGCCCAGACCCTGTGGCAGGCCGTCAATCAGGGCGGACCCGTCGAGATGGCATCGCCGACGGGCGCCTATTTCGTGATGCAGCTCATCGTCGGCGAGCCGTTCTTCCTGGTCACCGGCCATGCGGTCGATCTCAGGGTCGTCGACTACATCAAGACAATCGAGTTTGCCGGCTCGTTCTACTCGCAGATCGAGCAGACGATGCAGCGCGGCCAGCTCATCGTCTTCCTGGTCTGCGGCGCAATCGCCTTGCTGATGCTGCTTGCTGCGGTCTGGCTGGCGATCCTCTTCGCCTCGCGTCTCACCGAGCCGATCGGCGGCTTGATGGCGGCGGCCGAACGGGTGCGCGGCGGCGACCTGACGGCCCGCGTCGAGGAGGGACCGCCCAACGACGAGCTGGGGCAGCTTGCGCGATCGTTCAACCGCATGGCCAGCCAGATCGAGCAGCAGCGCGGCGAGCTGGTCGATGCCAACAAGGAGCTCGACACGAGGCGCCGGCTCACCGATGCCGTCCTGGCCGGAGTCTCGGCGGGCGTGCTGAGCGTCGACGCCGCGGGTATCGTGACGCGCAGCAACCGGTCGGCGCTCGAGCTCATGGCCCTGCCAGAGGATGGCGTGATCGGCCGGTCCCTGACCGCGCTGATGCCGGAGCTCGGTCCGCTAACCGCGCAGGCCGCCGATCGGCCGGACCGGGTCACCCAGGGTCAGGTCGAGATCCTGCAGCGCGGCACACGCCGCATCCTGCTGGTGCGCATCAGCGCCGCGTCGGATGCTGGCGCCGTCGTCACCTTCGACGACGTGACCGACCTGATGTCGGCCCAGCGGATGGCGGCGTGGGGTGACGTGGCGCGACGCATCGCCCACGAGATCAAGAATCCTCTGACGCCGATCCAGCTGTCGGCCGAGCGGCTGAAGCGCCGTTATTTGAAGCAGATCAAGGAGGATCCGGAGACCTTCGCGATCTGCACCGACACGATCATCCGCCAGGTCGGCGACATCGGCCGCATGGTCGACGAGTTCTCCTCGTTCGCCCGCATGCCGCGGCCCACGGTTCAGGCCGAGGACGCCAAGCAGCTTTGCCAGCAGGCGCTGTTCCTGCAGCGCAACGGCAATCCCGACATTCGCTACGTGTCGACCCTGCCCGACCACCCGGTGCCGCTCAATTGCGATCGCCGCCAGGTCGCCCAGGTGCTCACCAACATCCTGAAGAATGCCGCCGAGGCGATCGAGGGCAGGGATGCCGCGCCCGGGCAGACGCTGCCGCCCGGCGAGATCACGCTCGCCCTGCGCGACGACGGCGCCGCGATACGGGTTATCGTCGAGGACAACGGCAAGGGTTTGCCCAAGCAGGGCCGCGAACGGCTCACCGAGCCGTACATGACGACCCGCAGCAAGGGCACCGGCCTCGGCCTCGCCATCGTCAAGAAGATCATGGAGGACCATGGCGGCCTGCTCGCCCTGGACGATCGCGAGGGTGGCGGGGCGCGCGTCAGTCTGGTATTTCGGCGTGACGCGAAGGAAATCGCGTCGGTTCGCTCGCATGCGACGGCCGCACAATGATCCGCCTAAGACACCGCGGACAGCTTGAAGAGTCATGGGCCACGACATTCTCATCGTCGACGACGAGCGCGACATCTGCACACTGATCGCCGGCATCCTGGAGGACGAGGGGCATACCGCGCGCCGTGCGCACAACAGCACGGAGGCGATCGACGCGGTGCGCCAGCGCAGGCCGTCCCTGGTGATTCTGGATGTGTGGCTCCAGGGCAGCGAGCTCGACGGCCTGCAGATCCTGGAGATCATCCGCCGCGAGGATCCGCCGGTGCCGGTGGTGATGATCAGCGGCCATGGCACTATCGACACGGCCGTATCTGCGATCAAGACCGGCGCCTACGATTTCATCGAGAAGCCGTTCAAGGCCGACCGGCTCCTTCTGGTCGTCGACCGGGCGATCGAGGCGGATCGCCTGCGGCGGGAGAACGCCACGCTGCGCCGCCGCGCCGGAGGCGAGGTCACCTTCGTCGGTTCGTCGAGTGCCGCCGCCGGCGTGCGCGCCCAGATCGAGCGGGTGGCGCAAACCGGCAGCCGGGTGCTGATCTCGGGAGCGTCGGGTGCCGGCAAGGAAACCGTGGCGCGGCTCATTCACCAGGGGTCGAGGCGGGCCGACGGCCCGTTCGTCGTGGTCAATTGCTCGGCGATGCCTGCCGAGCGTCTGGAGCTCGAGCTGTTCGGCACTGACGCGGAGGGCGCGAGCGACGCCCTGCGCGTCTCTGGCGCCTTCGAGATGGCGCATGGCGGCACCCTGGTGCTGAAGGAGGTCGCCGACCTGCCGTTGCCGCTGCAGAGCCGGCTCGCCCGCGTGCTGCAGGAGCAGTCGTTCACGCGCAACGGCGGAAAGACGCGCGTCGAGGTCGATGTGCGGGTTCTCGCCTCGACTGCTCACGCGCTGCAGGAGGAGAGCGCCGCGGGAAGCTTTCGCGAGGAGCTCTTCCATCGCCTGAACGTGGTGGCGCTGCGCGTGCCCTCGCTCAGCGAGCGACGCGAGGACATTCCCGAGCTCGCCGCCGACCTGCTGAGGCGCGTCGCCGATGCGACCGGCCTGCCGTCCCGCGTCATCGGCGAGGACACGCTGGCCGCGCTGCAGGGCCACGACTGGCCGGGCAACGTGCGGCAGCTGCGCAACGTCATCGAGCGGCTGCTGATCCTGGCGCCGGCGGGCGGCGGGCCGATTCGCGCCGACGTGCTGCCGAGCGACGTCAGCGAGGACGCGCCGTCGGTGCTGCGCTGGGAGAAGGGCGGCGAGATCATGCAGCTGCCCCTGCGCGATGCGCGGGAGGTTTTCGAGCGCGAGTACCTGCTGGCCCAGGTCACGCGCTTCGGCGGCAACATCTCGCGCACCGCGACCTTCGTCGGGATGGAGCGGTCGGCGCTGCATCGCAAGCTCAAGTCCCTGGGGCTCCATGGCGGCGGCGGCGACGAGCGCGGCGAGCCCGCCACCGTGTAGAGCGGGCTCTTGTTTGGTTGAAGTATCACAGAACCTCCTCACCCTGAGGAGCGGCGGCAGGCCACGTCTCGATTCGGGCGACGTAAGCTTCGCCTTCTGGTGGACTGAGGGACGTCTGTTGCCGCACCAGAAGGCGAAGGTTACTTCGCCCGAATCGAGACGCCACGCTGGACGCGGCTCCTCGGGGTGAGGTTCCACTTGGAGCAATCACGCTCCAGTCGCTGGAGTTGGCCATGGCGCGCTACGCCTATGTAAACGGACGCTACGTCGATCATCGCGAAGCACACGTGCATATCGAGGATCGCGGCTATCAGCTGTCGGACGGCGTCTACGAGGTCGTGGGCGTGCGCGACGGCCGGCTGATCGACGAGACGCCGCACATCGACCGGCTCGACCGGTCGCTGCGCGAGCTCCGCATCGCCTGGCCGGTGTCGCGGCCGGTGCTGGGCTTCATCCTGCGCGAGCTGATGCGGCGCAATCGGCTGCGCGACGGGCTGATCTACATGCAGGTCACGCGCGGCGTGGCCCGCCGCGATCATGCCTTCCCGGCGAGTGCGGTGAAGCCGGCGCTGGTCATCACGACCCAGCATCGCAAGCGCGCCGAGGCCGATCCCGGGCAGGGCGTCGCGGTGAAGACCATGCCGGACATCCGCTGGGCCCGCTGCGACATCAAGACTGTCGCGCTGCTGCCCAATGTGCTGGCCAAGCAGGCAGCCCGCGAGAGCGGCGCCTTCGAGGCCTGGATGGTGGACGGCGAGGGCAGGGTCACCGAGGGCGCCTCGACGAATGCCTGGATCGTCACCCAGGACGACGAGCTGGTGACCCGGCAAACCGACCAGGGCATCCTGGCGGGGATCACCCGCCACACCCTGAAGTCGATAGCCGGCGCGCTGCAGCTCAAGCTGGTCGAGCGGCCATTCACGCTGGCCGAGGCCAGGAAGGCCAGGGAAGCCTTCATCACCAGCGCCACGTCCTTCGTGACCCCCGTGGTCAAGATCGACGGCGAGCCCGTGGGCGACGGCCGGGTCGGCCCGACCGCCCGCCGGCTGCGCGAGGAATATGTGCGCTTCTCGGGCTCGGGCGAGGCGGTCACGTGACGCCGGTGGATCGGCAGCCGCGACCGCGCGCGCTTCTGTTCGACTGGGACAACACCCTGGTCGACACCTGGCCGACGATCGTCGAGTGCTACCACGATACGTTCACGGCGCTCGGCCTGGCGCCGTGGACCGCTCACGAGGTGCGTGCGCGGGCGCACGGCTCGTTGCGGGATGTCTTCCCCACCTTGTTCGGCGAGCGCGCCGGCGAGGCCGAGAAGATCTTCTACGAGACGTTTCACCGCATCCATCTGGAGCGCCTGCAGCCGCTGCCCGGCGCGGACGACCTGCTGGCGCGCTGCCGCGAGATCGGCTGCTACGTCGCGGTCGTCAGCAACAAGGTGGGCGACAACCTGCGCACCGAGCTGGCTCACCTCGGCTGGCAGCGCTGGATATCGCGCGCCGTAGGCGCCCGCGACTGCGTGCGCGACAAGCCGGCGCCCGACCCGATCTTCCGGGCGCTCGACGGCACGGGAATTGCCCCTGACGAGACGGTATGGATGGTCGGCGACACCCCGGCAGACCTGATATGTGCCCACGCGGCCGGCTGCCTGCCCGTGCTCGTCGGCGGCCCGGAGGCACTGTCGGAGATGTTCTCGAGCCATCCACCCAGGCTGCGGGCACGCAATTGTCATGAGCTTGCGGCATTGCTTTGAACCATTCGTCGCCTATATTCGGCTGAACTCGGTCGCAGGTCGTTGCCTGCACCCTTCGAACAGGCACCCTCACGGTGGCCGGCTGCCCAACAAGAGGCCAAGAACATGAGCGAGAAAGCACAGAACGTTCAGGATGTCTTCCTGAACCACCTTCGCAAGAACAAGACGCCCGTCACGATCTTCCTGGTGAACGGCGTCAAATTGCAGGGGATCGTCACCTGGTTCGACAATTTCTCTGTCCTGCTGCGCCGTGATGGCCATTCGCAGCTCGTCTACAAGCATGCGATCTCGACCATCATGCCGGTGACGCCGGTGCAGCTGTTCGACGGCGACAAAGCCGATGCAGCAGGCTGATTTGGACGAAGATCAGGACAAAGAGCAGCTCGACGGCAAGAGACGCAAGGCGATCGATACCGCGCGGCCGGCGACGGTGGCTGCGGTGGTGTGCCCGGTAGCGTCCGGCCCGCGCGGCGAGGTGCGGGACCGCGGTGCGCGGCTGGCCGAGGCGGTCGGCCTGGCGCGGGCCATCGATCTCGACGTGCGCCTGGCCGAGGCGGTGCCGTTGCGGCGGCCGACGCCCGCGACCCTGCTCGGCAAGGGTGTCGTGGAGCGCCTGGGCGAGGCCGTGGAGGCTCTGGAGATCGGGCTCGTCGTCGTCGACGACAGGCTGACCCCGGTGCAGCAGCGCAACCTCGAGAAGGCCTGGCAGACCAAGGTGATCGATCGCACCGGCCTGATCCTGGAAATCTTCGGCGCGCGCGCCCGCACTCATGAAGGGCGTCTTCAGGTCGAGCTCGCCGCGCTCGACTACCAGCGCGGCCGCCTGGTGCGCTCGTGGACCCATCTCGAGCGACAGCGCGGCGGCTTCGGATTCATGGGCGGCCCCGGCGAGTCGCAGATCGAGATCGACCGCCGGCTGATCGGCGAGCGCATCGTGCGCATCAAGCGCGATCTCGAGAGCGTGCGCCGGACCCGGTCCGTCAATCGCGCCGGCCGGCGCAAGGCCCGCCTGCCGACGGTGGCGCTGGTGGGCTACACCAACGCCGGCAAGTCGAGCCTGTTCAACCGGCTGTCCGGCGCCGAGGTCATGGCCAAGGATCTGCTGTTCGCGACGCTCGACCCGACAATGCGGGCGATCAAGCTGCCCAACGGGCTTGGCTGCGTGATCTCCGACACGGTGGGCTTCGTCTCCGACCTGCCGACCCATCTGGTCGCGGCGTTCCGGGCGACCCTCGAGGAGGTGATCGAGGCTGATCTGATCGTCCACGTGCGCGACATCTCCCATCCCGACAGCGAGCGCCAGCGGCTCGACGTCGAGGCCGTGCTGCGCGAGCTCGGCGTGAGCGAGGAGGGCAGCGGCGGACGCCCGATGATCGAGGCGCTGAACAAGATCGACGCCCTCGACGAGGAGGCACGCGATACCCTGCGGGCGCGCTGCGCGACCGGCGCCGAGCGCGCCCGGCAGTATCCCGTGTCGGCGGTGAGCGGCGAGGGGGTCGATGCGTTGCTCGAGGCGATCGGAGATTTCCTCGGCCGCGCGAGCGAGACCCGCGAGGTGGCGGTCCCGCTCAGCGACGGCGCCACCATCGCCTGGCTGTACCGCCACGGCGAGGTTCGCAGCCGGCACGACGACGGCGAGCTGGCCCGCCTGACGGTCGCCCTCGATCCGGCCGCCTCCGCCCAGCTCGAGCGCCGACTGATCGAGCATCAGCCAGCCGGGCATTGAACAGCCTGGCATCGACCGCCCTGCATTGATTGGCGCGTTGACACAAAGTGCCGGCCCTACCTATAAGCAGGCCGTTCCAGACGAGGAAAACGTCATGAAATTCAAGCCCTTGCATGATCGCCTGCTGCTGAAGCCGATGACCGCCGAGACCAAGACGAAGGCCGGCATCATCATTCCCGACACCGCCCAGGAAAAGCCCATGCAGGGCGAGGTGATCGCCGTCGGCAAAGGCAAGCGCATGGAAGACGGCAGCCTGAAGCAGCTCGACGTCAAGGTCGGGGACAAGGTCCTGTACGGCAAGTGGTCGGGCACCGAGGTCAAGCTCGATGGCGCCGACCATGTCATCCTCAAGGAAGAGGATCTGTTCGGCATCCTCGGCTGACGCCATGCTCGGCGCCGGCAACGCCGGGCGGGTCGCCGAGCTGATGCGCAGCACCGCGGCGGCAGAGCTGCTGCCGCGCTTCCGCGCCCTGTCCAAGGACGACATCCGGCTCAAGCGGCCGGGCGATGTCGTCACCGTGGCCGATGTCGCTTCCGAGCAGCGCCTTGCCAGCGGCCTGGCGAAGATCCTGCCCGGCGTGCCGGTGGTCGGCGAGGAGGCGGTCGAGCAGGAGCCTGACCTGATCGACCTGATCGGGCGCCCGGGCGAGAGCTGCTGGATCGTCGACCCGCTCGATGGCACGGCGAACTTCGCCGCCGGCCGGGACCGGTTCGCCATGATCGTCTGTCTCGTGCACGACAGGCAGGCCATCGCCGGGTGGATCCTCGACGTGCCGCGCGGGCGGATGGCGATCGCCATCAAGGGGCAGGGCGTCTCCCTGGACAGCGCGCCGATCGCGCGGCCGGCCATGGATCGAGCGCCGATCGGCTATGTCGGCTACAAGATCCGCAAGGCGTTCGAGCGCAGCCTGCCGGCGGCGCAGCGCGGCCGGCTCGGGCGCGTGTCGACCTTGGCTTGCGCCGGCAACGAGTATCTCGACATCCTCGCGGGAACGGCCGATTTCAGCCTCTACCGCATGACCAAACCATGGGATCATGCCGCCGGCACCCTGATGCTCGCCGAGGCTGGGGGCGGCGCCCAGAGCTTCGACGGCCGGCCCTACAGCCCGGCGCAGTCGATCGACGCCGGCCTGATCGCAGCGCCATCGGATGCGCTCCTGGCCGAGGCCCGGAGCCTGTTCGATGCGGTGCGCCAGCCGCTGCTGGCGGGCCTGGCAGTGGAGACCGGCGGGGCCAAGCCTTAAGGATCACGCTGCTGGGAGCGGGGGCTCCCTGCGCATGAAGGATAGCGCGCTACTTCCGTGGCACTCATGGTCTTGCGGACCCCGGGCGTCATGACTCATGAGCATCGAGCGGGACGCGGTCCGGAAGACGGCAGCATGTCCCTGCCTGGGTCATGAGCGGGCGGGACGCCCGCGATCCACAAGACCATGAGAGGATGGCCCCCCGCCTAAACCTAAACGCGGCCCTTCGCCTCCTGCCAGAGCGCTTCCATTTCCTCCAGGGTGGCGTCCGAGGGCGTGCGGCCGGACTCGGCGAGGCGGCGCTCGATGTGGCGGAAGCGCCGCTCGAACTTGTCGTTGGTCGCCCGCAGGGCCGCCTCGGGATCGACCTTGACGTGGCGGGCGAGGTTGGCGACGGCGAACAGCACGTCGCCCAGCTCGTCGACCAGCCGGTCCTGGGCGATCGTGCCCCGTGCCAGCTCGGCGCGCAGCTCGCCCAGCTCCTCCTCGATCTTGTCGATGACCGGGCCGGTTTCCTTCCAGTCGAAACCGACGCGAGCCGCCCGCTTCTGGATCTTCTCGGCGCGCAGCAGGGCGGGCAGGGCGAGGGCGATGCCGTCCAGGGCTCCTGCCGGCCGGGCCTCGTCGCGCTGCCTGGCCGCGCGCTCGGCGGCCTTGCGGGCCTCCCAGGACACAGTCTGGGCCTCGGCACTGGCCACCGTGGCGTCGCCGAAGACGTGCGGGTGACGGTCGATCATCTTGTCGGCGATCGCCGCGGCGACGTCATCGAAGTCGAAGGCACCGGCCTCGTGCGCCATCTGGGCGTGATAGACGACCTGGAGCAGCAGGTCGCCGAGCTCTTCCTTGAGCGCCCCGAGGTCGTCGCGCGCGATGGCGTCGGCGACCTCGTAGGCTTCCTCGATGGTGTACGGCGCGATGGTGCGGAACGACTGCTCGATGTCCCAGGGACAGCCATGCCGGCGATCGCGCAGCCATTCCATGACCGCCAGCAGGCGCGCCAGGGGCTCGGCGGGCAGGGAATCGATGGTTGGGCGTGCGCCAGGCATGGCCTGATCTCGATCTCCAATTATCGTATAATATATATTATGACAAATATTGGTTATTTTTATTTCACAATGTGTTACCAAGCAATCTGTAGGTTTTGCTTCAAAAGTGCCAGCAGATTCAACCCGCGCTCTGTCTGGCTGGCCGGCACGCCCAGGGTGAGCAGGACGCCCTCCTTGGGATTGCCGGGCTTCTGCAGCACGAGGTCGAACACCGTGCGGGTCTCGCTGTCGCCCTGCGCCCGGGCGACGTTCTCGTAGACGATCAGGAAGACGCCGTCGCCGAGCTTGCGCGCGCTTGCCTTGATGGTCGGCCGGCGTGCCTGGATGGAGCCGCTCTTCATCGCCGCGTAGTGCTCGGCGTCCTTGGCGCCTTCGAAGGCGAAATCGACCCGCCAGACGATCAGCCGGAAACGCTTGTCGGTGCTGTAGGCAACCCCCCTCTCCCAGTCCTCGGTCGCCTGCCAGCCGAGCGGCAGGGCCAGGTCGATCCGGATCGAGGCGAACTGGACGCGCGCCAGGCCCCTGGCGGCATCGATACCGAGCACCCGGGAGGACACCTGGTTGGGACCGCCGGCGATCATCGGGTCGCCGCGGTTGAAGCTTGCGCCATTGTCGTTCAGGGCGAAGTCCCGGAACGTCAGCCCGCCGGGGTCCAACGCCTCCTGGGCAGCTGCCTGCCAGGGCACGCTGCCGACGGCCAGCGCCGCCAGCAGGAACGTACGCCGGCCGGGCCGGGTTTGTCCCGCTTCGCGCGACCTATCAGAAACGGCTCCTAACTTATTGGTATAAATGAATTAATCTCCATCCGCCACGATCGTCATCCCGTCATGGCACGGGCTGACGTGCGCAGGCGTCACGCGGTCGAGCTCGGCATAGTCCATGTCGACGTGCAGATTGGTCAAGAAGGCGCGCTGTGGATCGACGCGCTCGATCCATTCCAGTGCCCTGTCCAGATGGGCGTGCGTGGGATGCGGGCGGAAGCGCATGGCGTCGACGATCAGGACCTCGACGCCCTTCATCGCCTCGAAGGCTTCCGACGACAGGGCAACGACGTCGTTGGCGTAGGCGATCGGGCCGAACCGGAAGCCCAGCGACTGGGTCGTGCCGTGGTCCTGGGCAAACGGCACGACCGGGATGGCCGACGCGGCCAGGAAGGGGCCCTCGATCGGCCTGTAGCGGTAGATCGGGTTGTAGAAGCCGCCGCCCTCGGCCTCGAAGCAGTAGCCGAAGCGGCGGCGCAGGATGTCGAACGTCCGCCCGTCGGCCCACGCCTCGATCGGGCCCTGGCGCAGCGCGTAGGGCCTGAGATCGTCGATGCCGTGCACCTGGTCGGCATGCTCGTGGGTCCAGATCACCGCGTCGATTCGCTCGACCTCGGCGCCGAGCAGCTGGTCGCGCACGTCGGGCGAGGTGTCGACCAGGAGGGTGTGCCCGCGGTCCTCGACCAGGATCGAGCAGCGCCGGCGCCGGTTGCGCGGGTCGGCGGGGTTGGCCGCTCCCCACTCCCCCTTGCCGCCCTTCCCGCCCGGCCGGGGCACGCCGCCCGAGGTACCGCATCCCAGGATCGTCACTCGCACCGCACGCGCTCCGCCTTGGCGAACAGCCGGAAGAAATTGTCGGTCGTCGCGGCCGCCAGCTCGGCCGGGCTGATGCCCTTCAGCTCGGCGACCTTGGCCGCCGTGTGGGCGACGAACGCCGGCTCGTTGGTCTTGCCGCGCCTCGGGACCGGCGCGAGATAGGGCGCGTCGGTCTCGACCAGCAGGCGGTCGAGCGGGATGTCGCGCACGATGTCGCGCAGGTCGCTGGCCGCCTTGAAGGTGACGATGCCCGAGATCGAGACGTAGAGGCCGAGCGCCAGCGCCCGCTCCGCCACCCGCCGCCCCGAGCTGAAGCAGTGGATCAGCCCGCCGTAGGCGCCCTGGGCGAACTCTTCCTCGAGGATGTCGCCGGTCTCGGCGTCGGCGTCGCGCGTATGGACGATCAGCGGCAGGCCGGTCTGGCGCGCCGCGGCGATGTGGGCGCGGAAGCTCTCGGCCTGCTCGGCGCGCGGGCTGTGCTCGTAGTAGAAATCGAGCCCGGTCTCGCCGATGCCGATCACCTTGGGATGGCGCGTCGCCTCGACCAGCCGGTCGGGGGTGCGTTGCCCCTCCTCCTTCGCCTCGTGCGGATGCACCCCGACCGAGCACCAGATGTTGGCGTGGCGCTCGGCGATGGCGCGCACGCCGGCGAACCGGTCGAGCCGCGTGCCGATGGTCAGCATGCCGGCCACGCCGGCGGCGCGGGCGCGCGCCAGCACGCCGCTCTCGTCCGACGCGAGCTCGGGAAAGTCGAGATGGCAGTGGCTGTCGATCAGCATCAGCTCGCCGCCTTGGCCGTCTCGACGAAGCGCGGGAACACGCCCTGCGGCGGCGGCAGCGCCGTCCCCGGCTCGAGCGCGCGATCGAAGGCGGCGAACTGCCGGCGCTCGGCCGGCACGCCGAGCTGGTCGAGGATGCGGCCCGCCGCGTCGGGCATGAAGGGCTGCACCAGCAAGGTGACCCGCCGGATCGCCTCGGCCAGCACCCACAGCACCGTGTCGCGCCGCGCCGGGTCGGTCTTGGCGAGCGCCCACGGAGCCTGCGCGTCGACGTAGCGGTTGGCGTCGGCGATCACTTCCCAGATCGACGTCAGCGCCCGATGGAACGCCTGCTCGGCGAGCTCGGCCCGCACCACGTCGAGCAGCTTGCCGGCGCGCTCGAGCAGCGCCGTGTCGGCCTCGATCAGCGCGCCCCGGGCCGGCACCTGGCCGGCGCAGTTGCGCGCCACGATCGACAGCACGCGCTGGCAGAGATTGCCGTAGGCGTTGGCGAGGTCGCCGTTCAGGCGGCCGATCAGCGCCCGCCTCTGGAAATCGCCGTCGTTGCCGAACGGCACCTCGCGCAAGAGGAAGTAGCGCACCGGGTCGAGCCCGTAGGTGTCGACCAGCTCGACCGGGTCGATCACGTTGCCGAGCGACTTGGAGATCTTCTGGCCCTCGTTGGTCCACCAGCCGTGCGCGAACACGCGCTCGGGCGGCGCTACCCCGGCGGCCATCAGGAAGGCCGGCCAGAACACGCAGTGGAAGCGGATGATGTCCTTGCCCACCATGTGCAGGTCGGCCGGCCAGTACTTCCACAGCGGCGCATTGGTGTCGGGATAGCCGCACTCGGTGATGTAGTTGGTGAGCGCATCGAGCCAGACGTACATGATGTGTCTGGGATCGCCCGGCACCGGCACGCCCCAGCTGAAGCTGGTGCGCGACACCGAGAGATCCTGCAGGCCGCCCTTCACGAAGCTGATCACCTCGTTGCGCCGGCTCTCCGGCGCGATGAAGCGCGGGTTGCGCTCGTAGAAGGCGAGCAGCCGGTCGGCCCACGCCGACAGCCTGAAGAAATAGGACGGCTCCTCGACCCACTCGACCTCGGCGCCGGTCGCGAGGGCACGCCGCTTGCCGTCGGTGCCGACCTCGGTCTCGCTCTCGACGAAGTAGGTCTCGTCGCGCACCGAGTACCAGCCGGCATACTTGCCGGGATAGATGTCGCCCGCCGCCGCGAGCTTCTCCCACAGCGCCTGGCAGGCCGCATAGTGCCGCTTCTCGGTGGTGCGGATGAAATTGTCCGGGCTGTAGTTCATCTTCGTGACGAGGTCGCGGAACGACACGCTCACCTTGTCGGCGAAGGCCTGCGGCGCCAGGCCAACGGCGGCGGCCGCCTTCTCGATCTTCTGGCCGTGCTCGTCGGTGCCGGTCAGGAAATGGACGTCGCGCCCGTCGAGCCGCATGAAGCGGGCGAGCACGTCGCAGGCGAGCGTGGTGTAGGCGTGCCCGATATGCGGCACGTCGTTCACGTAGTAGATCGGCGTGGTGATGTAATAGGTGCTGCGGCCCGACATGATGACTCTTCTCCGGACTGTCGCCCCTCCCGGAGCGCCGTCATCAGCGTCTCAACGCATCGCCGATTGGAATTCCAGGAAGCTGCCGAGCACCGTCTGCTTGCGGTCGAGATTGACGGCGTCGGCGCGGGACAACAATTGGGCGACCTTGTCCCATGCCTCCATCCAGCGATCAAGGCTCGCCGCGGCCAGCAGGCGCGCCTGCAGGCCGGCCTCGGCCGGCGAAACGGCGGGCGATTGCGACGCGACGTCGCTGCCTGTCGCCCAGCCCCGCGCCAGGCCCTTGATCCAGGCGTCGAGCAGGTAGCCGAGCGAACGCCAGTCGGCATTGGCCTCCTCGCCGCGGCGCGCGAAGCGCTCGGCGAAGCCATGCAGGCGCACCATGTCGAGCTCGGGCAGCGTCGCCAGCACGCCGACCATCTCGCGGTAGAGCGCGAGGCTGCCGGCGTTGGCGAGCTCGAGCGCGCGGCCGATGCTGCCGCCGCTCAACCGCGCCAGCGCGGCGCGCTCGTCGGCCGGCATCTGCGGCACGTGCTCGCCCAGCAGGCGGACCACCGCCTCGTCGGCGAGCGGCTTCAGGACCAGCCGGCGGCAGCGCGAGCGGATGGTCGGCAGCAGCCGGCCCGGCGCGTGCGCCACGATCAGCAGCACGGCGTTGGGCGGCGGCTCCTCGAGAATCTTCAGCACCGCGTTGGCGCTGTTGCGGTTCATCTCGTCGGCCGCATCGATGATGGCGACGCGCCACTGGCCCATCGCCGGCGTCATGTGCATGAAGGCGCCGAGGCCGCGCACGTCGTCGACGGCGATCTCCGAGCGGATGCGGGTACCTTTGTCGTCGAGGGTGCGCCTGAGATGGAACAGGTCGGGATGCGAGCGTGCATCGACCAGCGAGCGGCCGGGCGCGTCGGCCGCCACGTCGAGCCCTTCAGGCACGCCGCCGAACAGGCCGCCGCCGCCCTGCCCGCACAGCAGGAAGCGGGCGAAGCGCCAGGCCAGCGTCGCCTTGCCGATGCCGCGCGGCCCGCACAGCAGCCAGGCATGGTGCAGCCGCCCGCTGCGATGGGCGGCGAGCAGCGCCGCCTCCGCCGGCTCGTGGCCGATCAGCCGCGCCGTGCGCCACGGCGGCGGCCAGTCGTAGGGCCATTCGAGCTTCTCGAGCTCGCCCGCGTCGACGCTCGTCCGCGCGCGGGCCATCAGGCCACTCCCCCGCGGGCGTAACCCACCAACCTCATCCTGAGAGCCTGAGACTTTTTCGATCGTCGTTCTTTGGCCGCAAATGAGTTCGCCACCGCGAACTTTTCTGTCGTCCTGAGCGTAGCGAAGGACCTCGTCGCCGCTTGGCACGAGAGTACTCTGGAACTTCTGGCGATGAGATCCTTCGCTTCGCTCAGGATGACAAGAGAGGATCGGCTACTTTCAGTAAAGTCACACGCTCTGAGGAGCGACCGAAGGGCGCGTCTCGAAGGATGGGCAACAGGCACCGTCGTTGAGGCCCATCCTTCGAGACGCCCCGCTACGCGCGGCTCCTCAGGATGAGGTTGGGTTGGTCGCACGCGACTGGCTGAGTGAAGCATCATGGCGGAAACCCTCACACCCCCAGCCGCCCGGCGACCGCGCGCGCGATCGCGGCCGCCGTGGCGTCGACGTCGGCGCTGGCGTCGATCACGGCGCAGCGGGCCGGGTCGTCGCGTGCGATCGCGAGAAACCCGGCGCGCACGCGGCCATGGAAATCCTTCGGCAGGCCCTCGTAGCGCGTTTCCGTTCCGCGCCGCCGGGCCGCCCGCGCCAGCCCGACCTCGATCGGCAGGTCGAGGACCAGCGTGAGGTCGGGCCGGAAGTCACCGACTGCGACGGCGTAAAGACGGTCGAAGACGGTGCGGTCGACGCCGTGCCCGTGACCCTGGTAGGCGAGCGTCGAATCGGCGAAGCGGTCGCTGACCACCCAGGTGCCCCGGTCGAGTGCCGGCCACACGGTTGAGCGCAGGTGGTCGCGCCGCGCGGCGAAGTGCAGGAGCGCCTCGGTCATGCCGTCCCACCGTTCCGCCGGGCCTTCGACCAGCAGCTTGCGGATCATCTCGGCGCCGGGCGAGCCGCCCGGCTCGCGCGTCGTGACGACGCCGACGCCGCGTGCCCCGAGCCACGCCCCGAGCCGCACCACCTGGGTCGATTTTCCCGTGCCCTCGCCGCCTTCCAGTGTGATGAAGCGTCCTCGTTGCGCTGCCCTCACGACCACCAGCCGAACAGGTAGTGGCTGATCATCGCCGTCACGCGGCCGAGCACGCCCTTGCGCGGCACGTCGACGCCGGCCTCGAGCGGATACTCGACGACGCGGCCGTCCGGCAAGGTGACCGCGGCGATGCCGAGCTTCGTCCCCTTGGCGATCGGCGCCGGCAGCGGGCCGTCGAATTTCGCCACCACGCGCGGCGACACCGACTGCCCGATGGGCGCCGTGACCTGCATCAGGCGCGGCACGACCAGCGGAACCGTGTCCTGGCTGCCGAGCCACACCGGTGCCTCGGCGACCGTGTCGCCGGCACGGAACACGGTCGTGTTGGTGAACTCGCGGAAGCCCCATTCCATGAGCCGCGACGTCTCCTGGGCGCGCTCGGCCATCGACGCCATGCCGTTCACCACCAGGATCAGCCGCCGCCCGTCGCGGATCGCCGAGGTCGCCTGGCCGTAGCCGCCCTCCTCGGTGTGGCCGGTCTTCAGCCCGTCGGTGCCGGCGGTCGTCTTGAGCAGGCGATTGCGATTGTCCTGCTTGATGTTGTTGTAGGTCCAGTTGGTCTCGGCATAGTACTTATAATACTGTGGGTAGTCGTCGATGGTGCGCCACGACAGCACGGCGAGGTCGCGCGCCGTCGTCCATTGTCCCTCCGCCGGCCAGCCCGACGAGTTCTTGAATACCGTTCCGGTCATGCCGATCTCGCGCGCCTTTTTCGTCATGCGCTCGGCAAAGCTTTCCTCGGTGCCCGACAGGCCTTCGGCGACCACCACGCAGGCGTCGTTGCCCGACAGCACGATCATGCCCCTGATCAGGTCCTCGACCGTGACCTCGCTGCCGAGCTCGACGAACATGCGCGAGCCACCCATGGCGCGCGCCCGCTCGCTCACCCGGAAACGCGTGTCGAGCTTCAGCCGGCCCGCCGCGAGCTCCTCGAAGAGGATGTAGATCGTCATCATCTTGGACATCGACGACGGATGCATCGGCTTGTCGGCATCCTTGAACAGCAGCACCGTCGAGGTCTGCGGGTCGACCATGAAGGCCTGCTTGGCGAGCGTGCCGATGCCGATCTGCGACGGCGGCAGGGCTTCGACCCTGCTGGCCGCCGACGGCCCGGCCGGCTTGCCCGGGCGTGGCTTGGCCGGCGGCTTCTGCTGTTGCTGCGCCAGCTCGACCGGCGCGCCGGGCGGGGAGCCCTGCTGCGCGCGAACCTCGAGCGATGGCGCGACGAGCGCCGCCACAGCAATCAGCCCCGTCACGGGGCGCAGTCGATCAGTTAGCCACGACACGAGCATCACCATAGCCTGACCGCTTCAGCCGGTCGGCCACTATGCCGGCGGCATCGGGGGTTGTGTAGGGCCCGAGGCGGACGCGAAAGACATCGCGCCCGCCGGCCGAGCCCTGGGAAACTTCCGTCGTGCCGTAGCTGCGCACGGCATCGCGCTGGCGCTCGGCGTTCTCCGCCGTCGAGAAGGCGCCGGTCTGGACATAGAAGCCGCCCGCCGGCGCCACGGGCGCCGCCGTGCGGACCAGCGACGCCACGGACGTGCCGGCCGGCGCGGCGCCGGAGCTCGTTTCCACGACGACCTGATCCGGCGCGCCGTTCCACACCATCTGCAGGGGCTGCTGCTGAGGCGGTGACGGCGGCGGTGGGGGCGGCGGCGGCGCCGTTGCGACCTCGACCGCGCGCGGCGCGACGGTCGGCGACCGCTTTCCGTTGGCGAGCTGGGCCACCGCGGCATGCTGCTCGGCCGGGCCGCCGCCGCTCAGTGCCACTTCCTTCACCGCCAGGCTCTCGGCCTGGAGCTGCTCGATGCGCACGCGCGCCGTGCCCTTGCCGACGACGTCGAGCTCCTCGGCGGCGGTGCGCGACAGGTCGATGACGCGCGCGCGCGCGAACGGGCCACGATCGTTGATGCGCACGACCGTCGACTGGCCGTTCTCGAGGTTGGTGACGCGGACGATCGAAGGCATCTGCAGGGTCCGATGGGCTGCCGTGCGGTCACTCTGGTCGTAGCGCTCGCCGTTGGCGGTCGACTTGCCGTGGAAGCCCGGCCCATACCACGACGCGACGCCGGTTTCGACGCGGTTGAACTCCTCCTTGGGGGTATAGAGGATGCCCTCGATCTTGTACGGGTTCCCGACCTTGTAGGTGCCGCGCTGCTGCACGGAAGCCGTCGGCCCGCCTCCCTTGCTCGACGAGCCGCAGGCGGCGAGCGACAGGGCCAGCACGACGGCCAGCCCGAGACGGACGGGAACCCCCGACAGCAGTAAGGGCCTGGCTAGGGCTAGAGACATGCGTTCAGCATGATACAGCATCTTGGGGGTGCCGGGGAGGCATCTCCGTCGATGATCACGCCGCGGCGATCCTGTCGGACAGCAGCCCGACCGCCAGGGCAAAGAAGTCGGACTGGTTCCAGCGCAGGATGACGCGGAAGTTCTCGGACGTGGCGAAGGCAGGGCCGTTCGGGCCGGCCGGCCGGACGATCCGCATGTCCTTGCCCACGCCGGTGCCGGGCGGCACCTCCTGGCCCCAGCCGAGGCCGGGCCGCCAGCCGACCCGGCGCAGGTAGTTGACGACCGAGGCGAACACGTCGGCCTTGTTGCCCCAGATGTCCTTGCGGCCGTCGCCGTCGCCGTCGGCGGCGTAGGCCTGGAAGCTGGTCGGGATGAACTGGCACTGGCCCATGGCGCCGGCCCACGAGCCCTTCATCGCGTGCAGGCCGATGTGGCCCTGGCTCACGATCTTGAGGGCGGCGATCAGCTGGCCGCGAAAGAACTGGGCGCGGAAGTTGTTGAACACCAGCGTCGCCAGCGCCGACACGACCTCGAAGTCGCCGAGCCGCGTGCCGTAGTTGCTCTCGATGCCCCACAGGGCGGTGACGGTCGACGCGGGAATGCCGGCCGGTGCGGCAAAGCGGTCGATCAGCGCGCGGTTCTCGCGCAGCAGCACCCTGCCCCGCTGCACGCGCTCGTTGGAGACGACGATCTCGAGGTAGCGCTCGAACGTCATCTTGAACTCGGGCTGGTTGCGCGCCTGTTCCATGACAACGGGCAGCTCGCGCGCCGAGCCCAGCGCCTGGTCGAGCGTGCCGGCATCGACCCCGGCCTTCTGCGCTTCCGCGCGGATGCCCTGCAGGAAGGCGGAGAAGCGCGCATCGGTCGACTGGGCGTGTGCCGACAAGGGCAACAGCGTCGCCGCCCACAGCCCTCGTCGAGTGATCGTCAAGGATCGTCGTGTGATCATGGAGGCGGCCCGCCAGTGTTTGCGTCCGAGGTTAGGAAAGATACCCAACTAGCTCTGAATCTTGCAATATTTTTGGCATTCATGGGAGGGTGCCAACTCTGAATCGGATGGCTGGGGTTTCTTAAGGGGACCACGCGCCGCTTCGGGCGGACCCCGGAGGCCCCCGCAGCTGGCGGAGAGCGGCGCGCGCCGGCCCGAAAAGTAAAACGATGGTCTTTTCTTGCGGTCGGTGCGGTCGCTTGCGGTCGCATCCTTTGGAATCAAGGGGTTGGCGCGACCGCAAGAAACCATTTGGAACGCCCGGTGCGGTCGCAACCCCCGTCTTGCGGTCGCAGCCGTCCGGCGCCTGGGGAATCGCATGCCGGTCGTCGGCATTCCCGCCCCACCGTCTCCGGCGCGCGCTGTCGCGGCGTCGTCCCTCGCCGTCCTGGAACCCAGGCCGTCGCATTTGCAGTGCTTCTCCGTCATCCCGAGCGGAGCTGCCCGCAGGGCTGCGCAGTCGAGGGACCTTTCTTGCCGGCTCCGAAACAAGAAAGCTCCCTCCACTGCACCTCGCTGCGCTCGGCTCCGGTCGGGATGACGGTTCTCGTCATAGCCGTGGGCCGTGGTACCAGGCCGGCCGTGGAAACTCGGGCGAGAATCTTGCGTCATTTGCGTCTTTGCGTCATCGGCCTTTGAAATCAGGGACTTGGCTGTGACGCACCGCAAGGACGTTGCGTCGATGGAGGGTCGCGTTGCGTCGATCATGGCGATCACGGTGGTGTCCTTCGAGCGGAAGTGCGTGGACCTGGCCACCGGCTATCACGAGGACACGCGAGCAGGCAGAGAGGACAGCCGGGTTGGCTCTCTTTTGCCGCCACCCGTCGGCCGACGGTGCTCGCTCAGCTGGCTGGCTTGCGGACGAGGATCTCGACGCTGGAGATGCGACCCTCCTCGGCGTTTCGGGCGCCGTTGATCTGGCCTTCCAGGAGGCGTTCGCCCATGAACACGTGGAAGCCCAGCGGCGGCAATCCCTCGCGCTCGAGCCGCTCCCGCAAGGCCTTGCGCGCGGCCGCCATCTTGGCCGAGGTATCCTCGAAGCGAAGGATCTCGAGCCCGGCCCGCTCGAGATCGGCCCGCGTCTCGGCGGGCGACGACAGGAAGCTCGCCTCGGGCGAGGTCGCCCACGGGACGGGAAAGCGCGGTGGGCCGTTGGGGCCGGCCGCCACGTTGGACAACGCCAGCAGCCCGCCCGGCTTCAGCACCCGCGAGGCCTCGCGATAGAAGCCCGGCTTGTCGGCGATGTTCATGACGACGTTCTGCGAATAGACGCGATCGAAGCTGCCGTCGTCGAACGGCATTGCCAGCGCCGATCCCTCGACGATGCGGACCTGGCCAGTGAGGCCTGTCGCCTGGTTGAGCTGCTCGGCGGCGCGGCAGAAGGCCGGCGTCAGGTCGATGCCCGTCACGTGGCATCCGAAGGCGCTGGCGATCCAGCGCGCCGGTCCTCCGATGCCGCTGCCGATATCGAGGATCCGCTCGCCGGCCTGCGGCTGCAGCACCGCGACCAGGTCCCGCGTCGCGGCGAGGCCGCCGCCGTGGAAGTGATCGATCTGCGCAAGGACGTCCGGGGTGAGCGGCGTGTCGTCGCCCAGCACCGCTCGCACTGCCGCCACGATGCGACCTGCGATGTCGTCCGTCGTGTAGTGCGCCTGCACCGTCGCGCCGTCGTCTTGCGGCATGCCCCTCGCCTCCCCCATGGTCGGCCCACGATCGCATGGTTGATGACACCTGGCGAGGCCATGATCCGCTCGCCGCCAGGCCCTTTCCCGCGGGCCGATCGCCGCGTAGACACGGTAGCGCCACGCCGGGACCCTGGCGGCTCGCGGCGCTTTTTCATGGAGAATCCTGGTGCACGTCTTTGTCGTCGACAACGCGCGGCCCGATCTCGGCGGCAACGTCCGTCACGGCGACGCCTTCGGATGGAACCCGGCACTCTGGCGCTATCTCGTCGAGCGATTCGCCATCGACTCGGTGCTCGACGTGGGATGCGGCGAAGGGCACGCCGTGAAGTTCTTCTCGCGCCTCGGCGTTATCGCGCACGGCATAGACGGCTTGATGATCAACGTGCGCCGTGGCGTCTTCCCGATCGCCCATCACGACCTGCTGGCCGGCCCCTACGTCATGCCCGTCGACCTGGTCTGGAGCTGCGAGGTGGCCGAGCACATCCTGCCGGAGAAGGTCGACAATTTCCTCGACACGCTGGCCAACGGCCGGGTCGTCGCCATGACCTACGCCGGCCCCGGCCAGGACGGCCACCACCACGTGAACTGCCAGCCTGCCGAGTACTGGATCGCCGGGATGGCCGCCCGTGGCTACTCGCTGTCTCCCGACAACGAGCCGATCAAGAGCGTTGCCACCAGGGAGGGTTGGTTCACCCACTACTCGGCGCGCGGCCTCCTGTTCTACCGGGACTGACGCTGCGACGGCTCTGCAGGGGAACGGCCGCCCGAATGGGCGGCCCCGCGCGTCGGGGCCGAAACGCGGGGCCTGGCCATGCCGAGGTGCACGGGGAAGGTTCGCGGCATGGTTGGCCGCAACGATAGTGCGAGCGCACGCCAGTCGAACCCTGTCAGGTTTGCCAGCGGGGCGAAGGGCGCTTGGGCTCTTGTCGATTCGCAGCCACGCCAGGCTCTTTGCTCGTGACCAATTCAGCTTTCGTTCCGGCGTGCCCTTCGCTAGAAGGCCCGGGCTACGCCAGTACTGATTAGCGGATCGTTAGCCCCAGCGCGGGAAGAGTGGCCGAGTGGTTTAAGGCACTGGTCTTGAAAACCAGCGACGGTGCAAGCCGTCCGAGGGTTCGAATCCCTCCTCTTCCGCCACTTCAGTCCCTGAGTGGGCACTGAGTTTACGCCGCTTTTTCCGGTAAGCGCCTGAAGCAGCCGGGTCTTCGATCCCATGATCCGAACCTCGCCGTCTGCGACCTCGACACGCTGGGCGAGCGCGCGCAGGTGGTCGCGGCGGTAGCCGCCGCCTTCGAGGCGGATGCGCTGGCGGGCTGTCTTGGCGAAGGTGCGGACCATTCGCGGGGTGATGGCCTCACTGGTGGCGCTCAGCCGCAACCGGGCAGCGCGCAACCGGCATCAGGGAGCGCGGGCGCGGCATGACATGCGCACCTGGCAGGTCGAACGCCGCAAGAGAACGCGACATCTGATCGAGCTTGGCGGTCTCATCGTCAAATCCGGCGTTGTTGAACTCACCGGCGATGATCGCGCCGTTATCCTCGGCGCCCTGCTCTAGATGGTCGACAAGCTGCGAAGCGATGACGGACAACGCGCGCGCCAACTATGGGCCGGAAAGGGAAAAGAGTCGTTCGACGCGGAGCGAAACGAGCGAAAGGAACCCGCCCTTGTCGAGCCGCACAACACGCTCCATGACGGGGCATGACGGATGGCGGGCGACGCGGAGATCTCATATATCGCCGCGCCGCCGCCATCGCGCGGCAACGCCGTGCAGTTATTTCTCGTCGTTGATATGAGCGAAATAGCCTCAATTCTCTCCTGGCAAAAGAGGCAGCCCAAGCTCCTTCAAAAACGTGTTGTGCTTCGTTGTTGACATTCGGATCTGCGCCTCAATCGTGACCAAGTGCTCGCGTGTGGCCGACAAATCAATCTCTTCCTCGCCCATGGCGGTGCTGATGTAGCGAGAGATGTTGAGGTTGTAGCCTTCCTCCGCAATGCGCTCCATGCTCACACGCTTGGAATAGCGGTCCTCTTCCTTGCGGAGCTGGTAGGTCTCGATGATCTTGCCGATGTGGTCGTCCGTGAGCTGGTTCTGGCGTTTGCCCTTCGCAAAGTGCTCCGCTGCGTTGATGAAGAGCACGTCATCCGGCTTCTTGCATTTCTTGAGCACGAGAATGCAGACCGGGATGCCGGTCGAATAGAACAGGTTCGCAGGCAGGCCAATGACCGTGTCGATGTGACCATCCTTCAGCAGCTTGGTTCGGATGCGCTCCTCCGCCCCGCCTCGGAACAGCACGCCGTGCGGCAGGATGATGGCCATAACGCCCTCATCCTTCAGATAGTGGAAGCCGTGCAGCAGGAAGGCAAAGTCGGCGGCCGACTTGGGTGCCAGCCCGTAGTTCTTGAACCGCACATCGTCGCCCATTGCCTCGGTCGGTTCCCAGCGGAGGCTGAAGGGCGGGTTGGCCACGATGGCATCGAAGGAGGGCTTCTTGGCAGGGTTTAATTCGCGCAGGATATCCCAGTCATTGGTCAGCGTGTCGCCGTGGTAGATTTCGAACTCCGTGTCCTTCACGCCATGCAACAGCATGTTCATGCGGGCGAGGTTGTAGGTGGTGATGTTCTTTTCCTGCCCGTAGATTTTGCCGATGCCGTGTGGCCCCATGCGCTTGCGCACGTTCAGCAGCAGCGAGCCGGAGCCGCACGCGAAATCGAGCACGCTGGCGAGCCGTTCTTTCTTTCCGGTTGCGGGCTCCTGACTGTCGAGCGTCACGATCGCGGAAAGGATGTCTGACACCTGTTGCGGGGTATAGAATTCGCCCGCCTTCTTCCCGGAGCCGGCTGCGAATTGGCCGATCAGAAATTCGTAGGCGTCGCCCAGCGCATCCACATCCGAGGAGAAGTCGGCGAGCCCTTTGGCGATCTCGGTGATGATAGCGCAGAGTTTGGCGTTGCGATCAGCGTATGTCCGGCCAAGCTTGTCAGAGCCAAGATTGATTTCCGAGAACAGGCCACCGAACGTGCTCTGGAACGACTCGTTTTCGATGTATTTGAAGCCCGCCTGCAGGGTGTTCAATAGGTCGTCGTTCTGGGTGCGCGCCATATGGGCGATGCTGGTCCAGAGGTGTTCCGGCTTGATGACGTAGTGCGCCTTAAGACGCATCTGCTTTTCAAAAGCCGCAACATCATCGGGGTTCTCCGCGTACCAAACAGATAGGGGCGAGCGCCCGCCATTGCCGATCGCGTTGGGATCTGGGTAGTCGCGCCCGAGCTCCTTCTTCGCGGCCATCTCGTAATTGTCGGAGAGGTAGCGCAGGAAGAGGAACGACAGCATGTAATCGCGGAAGTCGTCGGCATTCATCGCGCCACGAAGCGTATCCGCGATGTTCCAGAGCGTTTTGCCCAGCTGTTTTTGGTTGTGGTCGTTCATTGTGCGGGTGCTTCCTCAGGAGCGGGCGCGGGCGCCGGGGGTACGGTCTGGGCGGCGACAACGCCCGGTAGGGCGAACTCAAACCGCGTGATGAACTCGCCTAGGATGCGCCGAAAGAGCGCCTTGTTATCCTCGCCCATTTCAGTCGGCTCATGGATGGCATAGGCGCCGTGGCTCAACAGGTTCAAGGCACGGTTGAAAAGTGCCCGGTCTTCCTCGTTGTCGAGCGCCTTCAGGCAGAAGGCCACGCTTGGATGCCCAAAGAAAGAGGCCGTCTTCTCCATGACGCTGCGCAAGGCATTGAAGTGGAAGGTGTAGAGCTTTCCCTTGGTGGGATCGGCGGCACGCAACAACTCGGCTAACGTGGCGACGTGATGGAAGAAGGGCGTGTCGTCGGTGGCCTGAAGCGTGTAGGCGCCGTCGCCGCCCGGGCGGTGCAGGAAATAGCGCTTGTCGGTGACCTTCGCCTCGCCTTCGACCCGCCTGCCGACTTCGTTGCACATCACGTTGAAGAACAGCGCGTGGTGCGAAGAGAAGATCACCTTGATCGGAGTAGGCGCACCGGTGCCATCCTTCCGCGTGGCCGCTCGGCGGAGAAGCTTGGCCAAGTCGCAGGCGACGGAGATTGCGCTGTTGTCATCCAGCGACGAGATCGGATCGTCGATGTAAAGGTACTTCTTGCCCTGATAGGACTGATGCCCATCCAGCATCCGTTCGCAGATCGCCATGAACACGCACCAGATGAAGATGTTCTGTTCGCCCCGCGACACCTTGATGTTGGCCTCGCCGCCCTTTCGGAAGCTCACGAAATCTGGCTTGGAAACGCTCTCGTTGCCCTGCTGCACCTCCTTGTAGGTGAAGTCGAAGTCGAAGTCGGCGTATCGGGAAAGATATTGGGCAATCGTTTCGTCCAACGCGAGTTCAGTCATCGCGTTGAAGAAGGACGACTTCTCGTTCAGCTGAAGACGGCGGACACTGTCGCCTTCAAGGTCGTTTTCCCAGACGAACAGATCCTCGGTAAAGGCGTTGAAATAGAGCGTGTCGGGCGTCCCGGTCGGATTCTTCTTGGTCTTGCGCTTGCCCGCGTCCTTGAACTCCATCGACAGGCGTGTCTTGCCGGTACGGTTGTAAGCGTAAAGCAGCACGAAATCGGCATCGTTCAGATCGTCCCGCAGCCGTGTCACCAGCTTGCGCAGGTTCTGATAGGTGCGGATGCCGTTCATGCATCAGCCTCCACGACCTGAGAGAAAAGCTGCTGCATCAGCCCCTTCTTGTGGGTCTTGAGCGTGTTGAGCTTTCGGGTCTCGGTGGCGATGAGGTCGTCTAGGGAGGTGAGGCAGTCGGCGATGCGCTTTTGTTCAGTAAGACGTGGGACCAGTAACCGCACCGAGGAGAATAGTGACTTGTTGATGATCGGAACGGCCTGCTTCCCCGCAAGCAACGCGATCCGGTCCGAAGCGTTTGACAAGGCGAAATAGACAAAGCCATCGGAGTGCTTTGCGTTGGGTATGACCGCATTTATTTGCTGGTTTGTAGCGCAGTCTCGAACGTTCTGGGCAATCTTTCCAATCGTTGAACCGATGCACACGAAAAGAACGCTGCCCGCCCTGATTGGGCGAGTTTTCTCAAAGCCCGCTGCGGTCAGCGTTGTTCTGGTTTCATCAACATGACGTAGCACGGAGATGTCAGCGGGTGACACAAACGGAATGCCGCCTCCGTAGAGGGTAGGATCGGCGGTGCTAGGTGTGCTTCCTGTGACTACCTGGCCAAAGTCGCCAACAGCCTTCTCCTCCCACTCCCCCGACCCCTCGAACTCGGGGAAGCGGAGGCGGGGTTGGGTTTCGCCTTCCTGGGGAAAAAGCTGCTGCATCAGGCCCTTCTTGTGGGCCCTCAGCGGCTCCACCTTCCGCCGCTGCGCCTCAATCAGCGCGTCCGCCGATTCCAGACAGTCGGCGATCTTTTGTTGTTCAGGTAGGCTCGGCGCTGGAATTTTGACGTTGAAGAACGTCTCTTTGCTGATGTTAAGCAAGCCATTGCTGCGCGCACCGCTGGTGATGTGTTTCTTGAGCTGCTTCCCGTGCTGGTTCTGCTCAAAGCAGTTCTGAAAGAAGCCGTTCGAATAGCCATCCTTGAGACGGAAGGCGATGAACACGTTAGGTGCGGCGACCTGACCCCAGCCTTGCAGGAGATAGATGCACCCTTGGGGAAACTTAAGCGAATTGCCCTTGTTGAAGACAAAGTCGCCATCCCGAACCAGCGTGTAGAGCTGATACTGGTTGCCCGAGATATCGCGTCCGAACTTCTCGGCTTGAGGCACAAATCCAATGCCGGCCGAAATGCTGACCGGGGTAAGCTTCCTTTCGCCGACACGTTCATCAACTGGAACCGATGCTTTCCGCAGGCTTACTGGTTCCCATGCCGGGGCATTCTGGAACTCCGGAAAGCGCAGCTTCGGCACCAATGCTGCCCCGCCGCCCGTCACGGCAGATGATTTCCCCTTACTGCTCATAAGCGCTCAGCCCCGAAATCTCGCGCCCACCGGCCCGCTTCAACAGCAGCGGCATCAGGTCGGCCATCAGGTCCAGTTCCTTCACCCGGCGCGCCTTCCAGTTCAGGCCAAGGGGCTCCATCAGGTCAGTCAGCGCCTCTCCATCGAAGATCATGCGTTGAAGGATGGTGTCGACGAAGCCTTGCAGCGCCTCGGTGGCTAGCCTGTGCTTGCCCGCGACGCCCGCCAGTTCCGCCGCATTCTTCTCCGCCTTGAAGCGGCTGTAACCCTCGCGGATGGCCTTTTCACTGAGACCCTCGCCAGCCTTCAGGGTGTTTATATAGGCGGCGATATCCTCGCGCTCGTCCATGAACTTGGCATCGGACTGGATCAGGCCGATCAGCTCCGCGCGGCTCATCTTCTGCTTGCCGGGCGCGCTTTCCGAATAGCGGGCGATCAGGCCCATGATGTAGTCATAGTCGATGACGGCCGAGGCGAAGAGAACGAACTCGAAATCCAGCTGGTCGGCGTCCTGGCTGGGCTTGCCGTCGCCCTGATCCTGGCCCTTGCCCTGCTGCGCCCGAAGGCGTTGGGCGGTTTCCAGATAGGCGCCGCGGAAGCCAAGCAGGTTGTCGCGCGGCAGGACCTGTTCGATGGCGGTGCGGTTCTCGTCCGTCAGGTCGGTGTACTGGTCCAACTGGGTCTTGAGCCGCTGGACCTCCTTGAAATGCTCGATGAACGCCGCGCGGGCTGCGTCACCCTTGAGGTTAGGCACCGCCTCAGGGGCGCAATCGAGGCCCTGCGACTTCATGAAGGCGTCGAGCTTCTGGACGGCAGTTTCCAGCTTCTGGATGACCACCGGGGCCTTGTCGACCAGCCAGATTTCGTGGGCCTTCTCGGCGGCGGCCTCACCCGAGAAAAGGGCGATGGCGGCATCGACTGCGCCTTGCTGCTGGCGGAAGTCGAGGATGTTGCCATAGGGCTTGGTCGCGTTCAGCACGCGGTTCGTGCGCGAGAAGGCCTGGATCAGGCCGTGATGCTTCAGGTTCTTATCAACGTAGAGGGTGTTCAGGAACTTCGAGTCAAAGCCGGTCAGCAGCATGTCGACGACAATCGTGATGTCGATCTTGTGGTGCGGCTGATTGGGGTATGCCTTCTTGAGGTCGGTTTCGGGCCATTGCTGGTCTTTGATCCGCTTCTGCACGTCCTGATAATAGAGATCGAATTCACCGATCTTGTGATTGGTGCCGTACTGGGCGTTGTAGTCGGCGAGGATGGCCTTCAGCGCTTCCTTCTTTTTTTCAGGCTCAACCGCGTTGTCTTCCTTTTCCTGCGGCAGGTCTTCCTGGATCTGCTTCACATCAGGATCGGCCTCAGCCGGCGGGGAGAAGACGCAGGCGATGTTCAGCGGCCGGAAGCCGGGATCGGCGGCCAGTTTCTCGGCCTGCATGGTCTTGAAGAGGGAATGATACTCGACGGCATCATTGATCGACGACGTGGCAAGCAAGGCGTTGAACCGGCGCTGCCCGGTGGCCGCGTCGTGCTTGGACAGGATCGCCTCGATTACCGCCCGCTTCGCCAGTGGTTCACCCGGCTTGGGCACGATCTTGCCCTGCGGCTTGTAATAGTCGACGTGGAACCGAAGGACGTTGCTGTCCTCGATCGCATGCGTGATCGTGTAGGTGTGAAGACGCTGCTGGAAGAGGTCTTCCGTCGTCTTCATGCTGGCCTGCGTGTCTTCGATCTTCTGCTGCGCGGCGTTCTGATCGAAGATGGGTGTTCCCGTGAATCCGAAGAGCTGGGCGCGCGGGAAGAACTCCTTGATGGCCTTGTGGTTCTCGCCGAACTGTGACCGGTGGCATTCGTCAAAGATAAAGGCGATGCGCTTGTCGCGCAGGGGTTCCAACTGCTCTTTGAAGCTCTTCTTGCCGCCCTTTTTCTGCTGCTTGTTGCGCTTGCTGTTTTCGTCCAGCGCAAGGCCAAGCTTCTGGATCGTGCAGACGATGACCTTGTCGGCGTAGTCGTCGGAGAGAAGGCGCCGAACGAGGGAGGCAGTGTTGGTGTTTTCCTCGACGCAACCCTCCTGGAACTTGTTGAACTCCTCGCGCGTCTGCCGATCGAGGTCCTTGCGGTCCACGACGAAGAGGCATTTTTCGATGTCTGGATTGTCCTTCAGCAGCGTTGACGCCTTGAAGGAGGTGAGCGTCTTGCCGCTCCCCGTGGTGTGCCAGATGTAACCGTTGCCGCAATCCTGGGCGATGGAGTCGACGATCGCCTTCACCGCGTAGACCTGATACGGCCGCATCATCAGGAGCTTCTGCTCACTTGCCACCAGAACCATGTAGCGGCTGATCGTCTGGCCGAGGGTGCATTTGACGAGGAAAGACTCGGCGAAGCTATCGAGGTGGACAATCTTTTTGTTGTCTACATCGGCGAACTCATAGACCGGCAGAAAGCGCTCCTCGGCATTGAAGGCGAAATGGCGCGCATTGTTGTTTGAGAAATAAAATGTCCGATCGCGGCTACTGACGATGAACAGCTGCAGAAAGCACAGGATTGTCTTGGTGTAGCCGTTGCCGGGATCGTTCTTGTACGCGACGATCTGCTCCATAGCTCGGCGCGGGCTTATGCCGAGGGTCTTCAGTTCGATCTGGACGAGCGGCACGCCATTTATGAGCAGAATGACATCGTATCGATGATGGCTGTTGTCTGTGTTGATGCGGAGCTGGTTGACCACCTCAAACGAGTTCTTGCACCAGTCCTTGATGTTGACGAGCATGTAGTTCAGCGGCGTGCCGTCATCGCGGGTAAAACTGTTTCGCTCGCGCAGGGAGCGGGCTGCCGTGAAAACATCCGGCGTGACGATCTCATCCATGAAGCGCGAGAACTCGGCATCGGTCAGGCGGACGCGATTGAGGGTCTCGAACTTCTCACGGAAGTTTCGCTCTAGTGTAGCACGATCTCTGATATCAGGACGATATTCGTACTTGAGGTCCGTTAGCTTTGAGACCAAAGCGTCCTCAAGATCGCGTTCGGGCATGATCGTTGCCATCGATACAGCTCAGTTTTCTTCAGTGCGCGTTGGACGGGCCGTATTGCTCTTGGTCAAATTCTTGTCCTTGTTATTCTTCAATCTTTAGAATTCTTCGAATGACAATATCACCACGACTGGCCAGCCAAGGATTTGATACGGAAACTCCGCTGCGTCGAAAGGATTTTCCACAAGCTCGGTGACGGCCTCCTCGATCTCGACCGCGTTCATGCCTCGCCCTGCCTTTCGCCGGCGAGGCCCTGGAAAGGCTCGACTACAATTTCATCGGCCCGACGCATGACCTCGGCCAGTTCATGGTCAAGCTGCTGGATCAGCCATTCGCGGGCGGGCGTGCCGAACGCCTTTTCCAGCCGAACGGCCATCTCCGGCGAAATGCCTGACCGGGCGTTCAACAGGTTGCTGAGGGTCTGCCGATCAACGCCAAGGATGCGAGCGGCGTCGGTGACGCTCAGCCCGTTCCTTTCAAGGCAATCCTGCCGGATGATCGTCCCTGGGTGCATCTGTGTCGATTCGCGCTAGCCTAACGCCGCGAACGTAGAGTGATAATCGACACTCGACAAGTGGCTGTGGCCGCCTTCCACTGCAAAAGAGCGCGGCCTCTTGCGAGCTTTATGGTAGGGCTATGCCGTAGCCGTAGTGCTCGTCACTATCGGTCGCGGCCCGCCAGCCGACGCACCTCCAAACGTCCGAATACTGCACCACGTTTGCACATGTTATCCACAAGTCTGCTATCTCATTGATGTAACCGTGTTGACCCGCCTCGCCGCTGGACCGGTGAGCAACGCCAAGCTGCGCCGGGCTGCAGGCCTGGCCTGGGGATAGCTTCCGGTCACTCCTGCGGCGAATGGAGCGCGACCGCCTGATCGTCGCCGTGCCCGGCGGGCGCCTGCGCTGGGCGCTGCCGAGTTCAGGCCCTTCTCTTGGAGCCCTCGATCTCGCTGGCGCTGCCTATGCCGCCGAGCTGGACCGACTCACTGATGATCGAAGCCGTTCCGCTACGAATGTTGGTGATTGAGACCCCGAACGACTGAGCGGGCGCCGCGGTGTTGAGGGTCGTGACTGTGCCTTGCATGCGCAGCACGGCGGCCGAAGCGAAGTAGCCGGAGCGGCTTTCGCCTACTTGGGCGGCGGCTTGGTCGACGCGCTTCAAAACCGCTTCGTCGATCGAGATCGTAACCTTCACGCTCTTGCCGGGGATCTCCACGGGGATCAGGGCGCGGCCAAGCTCCGCGTCTTCGGGATCGATCTCGATTTCGTCGATTGAGCGCGCCGGCGGCACCGGGTGGCCGTCCTTGATCAGGTCCCGAACATAGTCATCGGCGAACTCCGTCACCAGCCGCAGGGCCTCGCCGCGCGTGGGCGCCGCGCTGTTGGCGCCCGGCAGGTCGGGCACGGTGGCGAAAATCTCTCCCGCCCTGTTCGCGGCGAGGATCGCGACATAGAACTCGACCATCTCAACCTCGTTCGGTGTGGCCATTCGCCTGATAGGGTGCGCGTCACCGGAGTTTGACGCCGGTCTGCCTTTCGATGCTCTTCAGCGTCGGCAGCGGGACATCCTTCGTCGGGTGAGGAACCGTCGCCTTGCCGGGCTTCGTCGGGCGCTTGAACTGCATGTGGCTGCCTTTCTGGCCGACTCGCCGCCAGCAGTCGGCCTCGATCAGCCGAACCACCGTCTTGCTGTCCATTCGCCCGCCCGCGTTCAGTACGGAGAATATACGTACGCACCCGTCCCGGCGGAAGGGCTGGGCATAAATAGTACGTGAGGGTTGGCCGACCGCGCCCAGGGCAATCCTCGTGCCCTGATGATCATCGCCGGCGAGCTGCTCGCCGTCGCTGCCCAGTGCGAGGCCCGCCAGATCGACTAGAAGCTGTTCCTCGAGACCTGAGCCCCGCCGGTCACCGAAGCCAGGGCGGCAGAACCGCGACGGTGAGCCTGCTGCCGGTCGAGCCGGCGTGGCGTCTCGCCGAGCGCACCGAGCAGCAGCGCTGGCTGATCGACGGCCTGTGTGCCGAGCAGGCCGTCGGCATCGTCGGCGGCGAGCCCAAATGCTGCAAGTCGTCCCTCGCCCTCGACATCGCCGTCGCGGTCGCTGCCGCCGTCCCATGCCTGCGCCGCTTCGCCGTGCCGCAAAGCGGCCGCGTCCTGCTCTTCGCTGCCGATGATGCCCTGCATGTCGTGCGACGCCGCCTCGACGGAATCTGCAACGCCGCCGGCGCCATCCTCACCGACCTCGACATCCAGGATTCCTCACGGCCAGGCCCCGCGCGGCGGTATCCCACAGTTGAGCGTGGGGGCGCCCAACTGATTGGCCCCTTCGACTGAGCGATGGACGCTCAGGCCCTTGGGCCGTTCTGGCTGTCCCCCTGCGTAAAACCTGACAGGATCCCCCGCCTGCGCGCTGGTGCTATCGTGCCGCCCAACCATGCTTGGGCACTCACACCCGACTCGCCCTGTATGGCCAGGCCCCGGCGGCTCCCACCCACACCGGGAGGCGCGGGGCCGACCCAAGGCCAAAGCACGAGGGAAGGGAAAGCGAGCATGACTGATCGCCAGACCCTGGCCGCGCTGGCGGCGCGCGACGTCTGCAGGGCCATCGCTGTCTTGACGAGGCTGGCAAGAGGACCAGCGACCAACTGTGAGCTGAGGCGCGCTGCGGGATGGCCGGGAGACAGCTTTCGCAGCCTGCTCAGGCAGATGGAACAAGACAGCTTGATACTGCGCACGACGATGACCGGACGAGGCCGGCTGCGCTGGACACTGGCAACGCGGGCAGGTCCAACAGTCGCGAAATCTCCGCAGTCGACACGAGCAGCCCTGAGCCCTCGAGATGCGGGCGCTGTCCGCCCATTCAGGCGGCGGTTCGGCTTCTTTGACGCGCTGCGCCGCCTTGCGCGTCTGCTCGACCGTCCAGTCTCCCCGCGCAACTGGCACCAGCGCGTGCCGTAGCCACTGCGGCGCGGCGTGAAGCTCGGCGAACTGTCACCAAAGACCCTGCTCACGTTACCCGACCGGCCTCACCTGTCAGACCCGACAGGGTGTGCCATGTGAGCGCTGGCGCTATCTTTGCGCCAACCCTGCCGTTCCATCCCACACATTCAGCTCGGCATGGTGAGGCCCCCGTGTTTCCGCCCCGGTTCGCGGGGGCCGCCTCGTTTTCCCGCCAGACGTTGCTGGCCGATCGACCGTGCCGCGGTCTCACAGGCGAATCGCGCTGTACGGGCAGATGCGGGCGTCCTGCGCTACGTTACGCCCAACCACGGCAGCGGGCGCCCGCCCCATAGTGCCCTTTGCCTTGGCCAGGGCCCACGCTCGCTCCCCAGCGGCATGGGGCCGATCTCTCGCGCGCCATCGCGGAGCTCCGCCGGCAAATGTCACTCGCTCTTCGAGGCCGCTTCCGCCTCATGGCGGGGGCACCGTGTATCCGTTCTGCCGGATCAGACCTTCCATTGCCTTGATGCCGCTGTCATAGCGGCCCTTGTCGCAGTCAACGCCAGCACCAAGGCGCGTCATGCCCGGACCGCCGCCGCCTTCGCTGCGGCGCACCCCGTATCGGTCCCAAAAGGCGAGCAGTTGGGCACACCGTGCCGCCTTCGGATCTGATGTCGTGGTCTGTGCGATGGCCTCCGGTCCGATGATCGCAACAACGATCCAGAGCGCAGCCGCAAGGCGGAGGAGACTGGTCACCGCTTCGCTTTCCCCTGCGCGAGGCCCAGCTCGACAAGCCGGCGGATCGCCTCTTGTCACGTCGGCAAGTCTGGTTGCCGGCGCTGCCAGGCGTCGATCACCGCAATAGCCGCTCCACGCAATCGGAGGCCGATGTGAATATTGGCCGGATCAGCGCGGCCGCCTTCTCTGAAGACGCCAAGTTTGGCGGCATTGGGTGCAGACATGGTTGCGGGTTCCCCCCAAGTATCTTCCCATTGTGGTCAAGCTTCTGGCCGACGTGACGGCGCGTCAAGCGGGCTCTCCGTCCCCCAGCTTTGCCGCCCCGGAGTCAGCAGCGGGCCGGGCGCGGGCGCGGCGACCTCGGCGTGATACATCCACGAGAGAACTTCCCGGCGCTGGGAAGCTTCGGCGAGCGCTTCTTACCCTTCTGCAGGCCCGCCTCGACCAGCCGGCGGATCGCCTCGCCACGGGCCGTCAAATCGGGCTGTTCCCGTCGCCACTCGTCCATCTCGGCCAGCGCCGGCTCATGCCAGCGAATGACCGCAGGGAGGCTGCGCATGAGCAACGCCCCTCTGACACCTGCCGCCCGCTGCGCCGCCGCACATAGAGCGGCGCACGTCATGGCGCCAGTGGCCGGCCCGATGCTGCTGAACACGGAGCTGGACATACGCGACACGGCGCGCCGTCTGGCCGCCATGGCCGAGTTGGTCGTGCACTTCGCAGCGTTAGCCCAATGACATACACCCCCACCGATGGCGCGCCGTTTTACCTTGCCGTCCGCCTACGATCACTTTCTGCGACGAGCATCGAGCGCACGAGCATTGAACGATCGGAGCGAGCATCTCTGGGCCTCGGCTCTGCTCCGCCTCGGCGTGCAGTGCGCCAGGGTTCGGCCGATTGCCGGGTTTGCGGCTTGGCGCCGGGCTTCGGTTCTTGATTGAATCAATCAATCTTGACGGCGCATGGGCTCGGGGCCGAGATCGAGTGCATGAGCAAGAAGATCGATATCCCGGCTCTGGCTTCAGTGGTCGGGACGCTGTACCCGCCGCCCCATGACGAGCCCTGCCTGTCGCGAGAGCGGACCAAGCTTGGTGACGCAGCCAATCTCACACAGTTCGGGGTCAATCTCCTGCGTCTGCCACCGGGCGCCTGGTCGAGCCAGCGCCATTGGCACACGGAAGCCGACGAGTTCATCTATGTCCTGCGCGGCGAGGTCACGCTGGTCACCGACGGTGGCGCCGAAACAATGAAGGCCGGCGACGCCGCCGGCTTCAAGGCGGGCGAGGCCAACGGACATTGCCTGCAGAACCGGTCGTTGGAGGACGCGATGGTCCTGGAAGTCGGATCGCGCATCGCGTCGGACGCCGCCCACTATGCGGATATCGATCTGTTCAGCCCGCCGGAAGGAAAGCCGGCGATCTACACGCGCAAGGACGGCACGCCTTTCACGGGGTTGCAGCGCCGGGCAAGGAAAGTCTGAGCGGCAAGCGCCCCGACCAGGGGCAGTTGCTCCGTCAGGTCAGACGCTCGAGCAGCGCCTTCGCGACCTGCAGATCGGCGGTCTCGAAGCCCTCGGTGAAACTACGGCCGCACCAACCTGGAATGCCGGTGGCTTCTTCGCCCCAAGTGACTGGCCGGGGGCTGTTTTCGTATCAAACTGGGACACGACCGGTCGCGGGTATCAATAGACGGCGCATCTACGCCATGTTCCACTTTGGGGCATTCGCTCGCGCGCCGGGCGGCTTTCGCCGCGATAGTCAATGGAGGAAAAGATGAGGCTGGGTCTGTCTCTCGCGGCATTGATCGGGCTCGCGGGCGCTTCTCAAATCTCCATCGCGGCTACGCCCAGCTCGACAGACGCGACGTGGGCTGCTTATGGCAGGCTGGAAGAGGTCACTTCGCCCTACTGCGCCGGCGGGACGGTTCCCATGCCGGAATGGGCCTGGCCGACTGACGGGCAGGTCGACCTGAAGGGAAACACGCTCACCTTCACGACTGCGAGCCGAGCGCCGAACAGCTCATTCGCTGTCAGTTTCGATGCGCTGCAGCCGGATGGTTCTGGAAGGGTCGTCGCCAAAGACAACAAGAAGCGAGAGTTTTACGTGACGCTCGCTCCGGGCAGCGGAGCCCGCCCATTCTATCTGACCTATTCCTACAACGCCTGCCGGCGCGCCTATGCGCCCAAGGCCTAGGCTGGCTTGCGCCACCTCCAACCCCGCCCGAAATGTCGAGTTGGGACGCTACTACCGAACGCGCCGGCCATCGCGGTCGGGTCGAGGTCCGACTCCATTGGCCCGTGCCAAAGCCTGAACCAGCGTCAAGCAGGCGCGGGCCGTGCCGCCGGCCTCGATGGCCTTCATCGCGATGCTGGCAGATTTCAGCGACCTGCTTTCGCTCGTTCCTGGTTCAGGTCGAACAGGCGGCGTAGGATTTCATCCTCTGCGGCCTTGCGATCGGCGGCGTCCTCATTCTCGGGCTGAGCGCGATCGGCCAAGCCTTCGGGCCAGCCATAGGCGGCCGCCACTGCACGATCGAGATCACGGTGGGCGTGAGCAAGCCAAGTCGGCCGCTCGTTGTACAGGTTTGTTAGGGTGCGCTTCTTGAGCTGCTCTGCGGCCGCTTCGCTCCTCGGGAGGATGCGGTCGGGGTATCCCGGCACGACCTCGGGTTCGCGTTTCACGAGGTCGGGTGGATTGAGCCATGCTTCCCGGAGGCCGTTGAGATTGGCGCCGGCACTAGCCTGGATTTCCACGGAGCCGGATTGAATTAACGATCGCGGCGTTGTGAGCGTGTGGGGCGGGCTGATCATGGCCTGCGTGTGTTAGGTAC
>LNFM01001420.1_pt1 | contig 54404 bp, 39 predicted proteins | sample 596031 | NCBI WGS metagenome assembly LNFM01 (sample SAMN04254537, study PRJNA301005) | activated carbon metagenome | isolation source: dual media filters at the Ann Arbor, Michigan drinking water treatment plant | place: USA: Ann Arbor
AGGCAAGGAGCGAAGCGATGGAGGGATAGGAGGCTCCGGCGGGCTTTGCCCGACGGAGGGAAGGGACGGGCCGTCCCTTCCCATTGCTTGGTAGTTGCGGATGAACGCGAAGCGTTCACCCGCAACGAAGGCAAGGAGCGAGAGCGATGAAGGGATGCGGAGCCGGGCAGCGCGCCTACGGCGAATCGGGACGCAGCCATCGTACCGCGGCCAACGAGAGGTCCTCGTTGAACGTGATGATGAGCAGCGCGGCCAGCATCAGCAGCAAGAACGGCAGCGTCATCCGGTACAGCTGCACGACGGGCCGACCGAACGCCAGCGACGAGATGAACAGGTTCATCCCCACAGGCGGCGTCAGATAGCCGATCTCGAGGTTGGCCAGGAAGATGATGCCGAGGTGGACGGGGTGGATGCCGTACTCCGCCGAGATCGGGATGATGAGCGGCACCACCACGATGATCGCGGAGAAGATGTCCATCAGGCACCCGACGATCAGCAAGAAGATCGTCAGGACGATGAGGAAGGTGAATCGATCCTCGATGTAGCCGCGGATCGCGTCGAGCAGGATCATCGGGACCCGCTCCTGGATGAGGTAGTTGGTCAACCCCATCGCGACCCCGAGGATGAGCATGATCGCGCCGACCATCACCAGCGACTCGCGGATGACCTTCGCGAGGCTGGGCTTGCCCGGCACCGGCGTCCACAGCGTGATGTCGCGGTAGACGAACACCTCGATGATGAGGAGATAGATCGCGCAGATCGCCGAGGCCTCGCCGATCGTCACGAGCCCGGTCGTCAGCCCGGGGACCCCGTAGATCCCGATGAGGACGACGACCGGGACCAGCAGCTCCCACTTCGCCGCCCAGAGCGCGCGTCGGGCCTCGCCGAGGTCGAACGGCGTGTTCTCGACCGCGTGCTTGCGCCCGACCCAGAGGCAGAACACGCCCAGCACCAGCAAGAAGAGCAGGCCCGGCAAGACGCCGGCCACGAAGAGGTCGTCGATGCTGGTCCCCGCGACGATGCCGTACAGGATGATCGGCAGCGACGGCGGGAACAGCAGGCCGATCGAACCGCTCGAGGTGATGAGCCCGAGGCTGAACTTCTCCGGGTAGCGCTCCTTCAGGAGGATCGGGTGGAGCAGGCCGCCCAGCGCGATGATCGTGACGCCCGATGCGCCCGTGAACGTGGTGAAGAACGCACACGACGCGATCACCACGATGCCCAGGCCACCGGGCAGCCACCCGAGCAGCGCACGGCTCACGCGCACGAGGCGATCGGCGGCGCGGGACTCGGCCATCAGGAATCCGGCGAGGGTGAACAGCGGGATCGTGACCAGGTGGGGGTTGGTCGCGAGCTTGTAGTGCTCCTCGGAGAGCACGACGAGATCGGTGCCCGAGCTGCTGAAGTTGTGGATGCCCATGCCGCCGAGCACCGAGAACAGCGGCGCGCCGAGGACGGCCAGGGCGATGAGTCCGAGGACGATGAGCGCGCTCATGCGGCACCTCCGTGCCCCGACGCGGGCGTGGGCAGGGTGGCGGGCTCGGTCCTGACCTCACCGGCGAGCGCGCCGAGGACCTGGATGCCGAAGTGGAACGCGAGCAGCCCGAAGCCGAAGGGGAACATCAGCTGGAACACCCACTCGTCCGCCCAGGACACCAGCTCGTGCGGGTGTTCTCGGCTGATCGCGACCAGGCCCGCGCCCGCGCGCGCGAACGCTGCACACACGGACGCGGCGAGCAGGTTCGTCACCACCGCCAGCCACCGCTGGCCCCGGGGCCCGATGAGCTTGCTGAACACATCGACGTTGATGTGCTTGCCACGCTGGGTGGCCATCATGGCGCCGAAGAAGCTGACGAGGATCACGAGCTGACGCAGCACGACGTCGATCCACGCGAGCTTGAGCGCGTCGATGAGCGAGACCATGCGCGCGGCGAACGAGCCCTCGGGCGGCGGCCCGCCCTTGGGCAGCTCCCCGGCGTCCCGCGCCCGCGCCGTGTCGATCCGCGCGAGCTTGCCGAAGGCCTCGTCGTCGTCCGCGTCGACGGCCTCGGCCGGCGCATCGGCGGCGGCCTCCGGGTCGGCGGCGTCGTCCGAGGCCTCGCCCCCTTCGCCCCAGTCGCCGCCGAAGCCCTCCGCCGCGCCGGGCTCGGCCGAGGTCTCGGGCACGCGGGTCGGCGCCTTCGCCTCCGCCTTCGCGATCGGCTCGTCGTCGCCGCCCTCGCCCCAGTCGCCCGCGAAGCCCTCCGCCGCTCCGGGCTCGGCGTCCGGCGCGGGCGTCGGTCCGTCGTCGTCACCGCCCTCGCCCCAGTCGCCGCCGAAGCCCTCCGCCGCGCCGGCGGGCGCGGGCGACGGGCCGTCCGAGGCCGCTGGCTTCGACGTCGCCACCGCGTCGGGCTCGACCGGCGGCGGACCGCTGTGCGCCCAGTGCTTCTGCAGCGGCACGAGCACGTTGCGGTACACCACGTTGTAGCCCGCGAGCGCGAGCATCACGAGGACCAGCGACACGGCGACGGCCGCCTCGGCCCGCACGACCCACGCCTCGAACGCCCGCAGGACCTTCATCGGATCCTAGATACCCCAAGATCCCGGCGTGGGCATAGCCGGGCGAGGCGAACGGCCCGTCAGCCGGGCGCAGACTCGAGGTGGCCGAGCATGGTCTTCACCAGCGCGCCGTCGAGGACCCCGTCCTTCACCAGCTTGTCGCGGGCCTGGACGGCGATCGACGCCCACTTCATGAAGTCGTCGGGCTCGACCACGGTGAGCCCGGCCTCCTTGAGGCTCTTGATCGCCTTCTTGTTGTCCTTGCGGATGCGGGTCACCAGCTCGCCGTACTTCTCCTGCGTGACGTCGGTGATCACCTGCTGATGCGCGGGATCGAGGTCGTTCCAGGCCTTCTGCGTGAGCACCGAGCCGCCGATGCCCACGGACAGCTTGAGGTTCGTGACGAACGCCGCCTTGCTGTACCACTGCAGGGCGATCGCCCCGTACGGAGAGTTCGTGAAGGCGTCGATGAGGCCGGTCTGCAGCCCGGGGAGCACGTCGGGCACGCCGAGCTCGACGGCGTTGACCCCCGCGACCGCCATGACCGCCTTCGACACGGGATCGGAATCCCAGACCCACATCTTGGTCGACTTGATGTCGTCGGGCGTCTTGATCGCGGTGTTCGAGAACAGGTAGATGAACCCGACGTCGCCCCACGCGCCGAGCTTGAAGCCGGCCTTCTCGAGCATCCCCTCGAAGGTGCTGCTCATCTTCTCGCGGACGTGGTCGAGCTGCTTCTCGTCCTTGAACAGCAGCGGGAGCTGCAGCATGAGCAGCTGCTTGTCGATCTCGCCGAGGCCGACGCTGGTGATCGCCGCGCCGTCGAGCTGACCGTGCCGCATCTTGCGGACCATCGCCGGCTCGTCGCCCATCGTGCCGCCGGCGAAGACCAGCAGCTCGAGCTCCTTGTTGGTGCGGGCGTAGACCTCGCGCGAGGTCTCCTCGAAGGCCTTGTGCCAGCTCGAGCCGTCGGGGGCCAACGTCGCGATGCGCAGCTGCTTGGCCGCGCCGCGGGCGATGTACGGCGCCCCGAGGACCGTCGCGGCCGACGCGGCGGCAGCGGTGCGGATGAAACGACGTCGGGTGGCGCGGGTGACTCGAGGGCGAGACATGGCGACCCATGGATACCCCACGAACGCTAGCGCAATGAAGGGGGCGCTCGATCGGCCGCCGCGGCCGGCCTATCGACGGCCCCTCAGCCGGCGGTGGCGGGGCCCGCCTGCGGGACGATGAGGCGGCTGCGATTGGCCTGCCAGAAGCGCGCGCGCGTGCGGGCGACCTCGTTGTTGAGGCGCAGATCGGGGTGCGCGACGACGTCGGCGGTGACGACCGTCTGGAGCAGCTTGTCGAACAACGGCTGGTCCTGGACCTGCACGCCGTAGAAGCGCGCGTAGAGGAATGGCACGAGGAGGTTGCGGTCACCCCACTTCGCCATCGCCTGCTCGAACATCGCCTTGGACTCCGCCGGCTTGCCGCCGAAGACCACGGGTCGTGAGGCGAGGTACACCGCCTGCATCAGCATCGGCGAGCCCGCGTTGTAGTCGGGATCGAGCGCCAGGATCCGCGCGAGCATGTGCTCGACGGCGCCGAGGCCCAGCAGCGCGCGGGTGTCGTCCTTCGAGAGGTTGATGGTCGACAACCAGCCGTAGGTCGCCCAGAACAGCCCCGGCACGTCCTGCTTCTTCAGCCCGCCGAGCGCAGCGTCGAGCTTCGCGAGGTCGCCGGATTCCGCCGCCTCGCGCAGCGCGGGGCGATCGAGCAGGCGGAAGCCATATTCGCGGCCGCGCTGGTAGTGGATCTTCGCCCGCCGCGTGAGCTCGTCGACCTCCTCGGAGGTGCCGCGCAGGCGGGCGACCTCGAGATCGCCCTCGACGATCGCGAACGCGTAGGAGTTGTAGCCGCGCGCGAGCAACAGCAGCAGCGACTCGTTCTCCGGCGACGAAATCAGGAAGGTCTCGAGGGTCTTGAGGCTGGCCGGAAACGCCCCGCGGGCGAATTCGAGGTCGCTCTCGCGATCCATCGCGACCGCGCCGAACTCGAGCATGCCGCTCGTGGCGTTCGCGGTGAGCTTGTTGAGGTTGCACGCCGTCAGGACCGACGCGATCGCCAACACCCTCGCGCTGCGAGACCGAGAAATCGCCGGGAGAGGGGACATTGGCGCGCGAGTATCGCAGCGCGGCCGTGGGGTGACAACCCGATGCGGCCACCGTAGGCTTGCCCGGCGCCGCCAAGCCCATGTTCTCCCCTGCCTCGACCCCTGCCCGATCCCGAACCCAGCCGCGAGCCGCCTCGGGGCCCCTCTCCTGGTGCGTCGTCGCGCTGGTGGCGTGGGGCGGCGTGGCGGGCTGCAACACCAAGGTGGCCGAGTGCAACCGCCTGATCGAGGCGGTGAAGGGCCACACGACCGAGCTGTCGGCGGCGATCGAGAAGCTCGGCGAGATCCAGAGCAACCCCGCGGTCGCGGACGACTTCACCAAGTCGATCAAGGCCGCCGAGGCGGACATCGCCGCCCTGCAGTTCTCGGACACCTCCGTCGCGGGCTTCGCCAAGCAGTACCTCGACCTGCTCGCCGAGGCCGATCGCGTGAACCAGAGCATGGCGGCCGCGGCCAAGACGAACGACCGCGAGGCCCTCGACCGCGCCGCCGGCGAGGCCGAGAAGGTCGTCACGCTCGAGGAATCGATCGTGAAGGGCGTCAACGAGTACTGCCAGGGCTGACCCGAGTGCCCGCCGCATGATGCCGCTCGTCGCGAGATTCGATCCGACCGCCGATCCCTGGGGCACCGGGATGCTCGGGTGCCTCGTGGTGTGCGCCTTCGCGTTGCTGTGGTGGCTCGTCGCGGTGCTGATGCGCCAGCCCGCCCGCGGTTCGGGCCGCGTGATGAGCCTCGGCCTGTTCGGCTACCTCGCGTGCGCCGTGGCGAGCGTGGGGATCCGCGTGCTGACACCGCCGCCCCCACCACCACCGGCGCCGACCGGGCCGGCGATCGTGATCGAGGCCAAGGTGCCGATCGATCCGGACGAGGATCCCAAGGGCGCCGCGGCCGAGGCGACTGCACGGGCGACGAAGGCAGCGCCCGCCGTGCTGCCGCCCGAGGCCGCGCCGCCCGTCGAGGCCGCGCCGCCCGTCGAGGCCGCGCCCGTCGAGGCCGCGCCCGTCGAGGCCGCGCCGAAGTCCGCCGAGGTCCGACCGGCCGCCGCGCCCGTGCCCCTGGGGCCGCCGACGCTGGCGGGCCGCGAGGCCCTGCGCTTCGTCGACGAGGTCTCGCACGACGCCGACAAGTGCAGCGACGCCAAGCAGGTCGCCGCGGCCGCGCGCGAGCTCGCGGGCGCCCTCGACGGCGTGCCGCGCGGCCGCGTCGAGAAGGCGGCGGGCAAGCTCGAGGGCTGCCGCCGCAAGATCGTCTGGGCGCGGGCCTTCATCATCCGCCGCAACCGCGTGGACGACCGCGACCGCCTCGCCGAGGCCCTGCCCAAGCGCCTGCGCGAGCAGGGCGTCGCGGTGCTGGTGACGGTGCGTGGGGCCGCCCACGAGCGCATCCGCATCGGCGGCGTGACGCTCGACGCCGCGAAGGCCAAGGCGCTGCTCGACGGCGGACTGCGGGACGAGCTCGCGGACGCGGGCTTCACCGAGATCACCCTGGCCGACATGAAGACCGCGGTGAAGGAGACCCACGCGGGTCCGACCGACGCAGACCTCGCGGCGGCGGAGCTCGCCCCGCTGGGGTTGGATCGCAAGCTCGCGCTGCCCTGAAGGTCGGTCGCCCGATCGCGGCCGACATCCTTCCGGTCACGCCACGAAAATCGCCCGGTCACGCCACGAAGTCGCCCGGTCACGCCACGAAGTCGCCCGGTCGCGCCACGAAGTCGCCCGGTCACGCCGCGAAAATCGCCCCCCGCTTGCGGGGGGCAATCCGCGCGCAGCGCGTACCGTTTCGCCCCCGCCGCCCGCGGGGGGAAAAGGCTAATGCACCGGTTCGTTCTCGCGGGCACGGTCGGCGCGCTCCCGCAGGTCGCGGTCACGCACCCACTGCCGCGACGAACGCCAGTCGTCCGCCTCGGTCGGCGCCGTGCCGCCCAGGAACGCCCGCAGCGCGGCGTTGGGGTGATCCTCGGCCAGCGGCGCGATGGCCCAGCGCAGGACGTCGTCGATCGTGTCCGCGAACTTGAACTCGATCGCCTTGAGCACGTTCTTCGGGATGTCGTGCAGGTCCTTCTCGTTCTCGCGCGGGCAGATGACGGTGGTGATCTCGGCGCGGTAGGCCGCGAGGACCTTCTCCTTCAGCCCGCCGATCGGCAGGACCTTGCCGCGCAGGTTGATCTCACCGGTCATCGCGACGTCCTTGCGGACCGGCGCCCGCAGTAGCGCCGACACGAGGCACGTCGCGATCGTCACGCCCGCCGACGGACCGTCCTTGGGCACGGCTCCCTCGGGGAAGTGGATGTGGAAGTCGACGAACTCGTGGAAGTCCGGGTCGAGCCCCAGCACGAGGCTGCGGGCCCGCACGTACGTGACCGCCGCGTGGGCCGACTCCTTGATGACGTCGCCGAGCTGGCCGGTCAGCGTCACCCTGCCCTTGCCGCTGGTGATCGTCGTCTCCACCGGCAGCAGGTCGCCGCCGAACGTGGTGTAGGCCAGACCGTTGACCATGCCGATCGCGTCCGTCTCCTCGGCGCGGTTGAACCGGTACTTGCGGGGCCCGAGGAGCTTCTGGACGTACTTGCCGTCGACCTTGAACGACTGGCCCTTGGTCGGCGCCTTGACGTGCTCGCGCGCGATCTTCCGCAGCACCGCGGCGGTCTCGCGCTCGAGCGAGCGCACGCCGGCCTCCTTGGTGTAGTGGTGGATCAGCTCCTTCACCGCCTGGTCGCCGAACTGGATGTCGACGCCCTCGAGCCCGTTCTGCTCGGTCTGCTTGGGGATGAGGTACTGCTTGGCGATCTTGAGCTTGTCCTCGTCGGTGTACCCGGTGAGCTCGATGATCTCCATGCGGTCGCGCAGCGGGATCGGGATGCTGTGCAGCGAGTTCGCCGTGCACAGGAACAGCACCTCGGAGAGGTCGTAGTCGAGGTCGAGGAAGTGATCGACGAAGGCGAAGTTCTGCTCGGGGTCGAGGACCTCGAGCATCGCCGCCGACGGATCACCGCGGAAGTCCATCGACATCTTGTCGATCTCGTCGAGCAGGAACACCGGGTTGGACGAGCCCGACTTGCGGATGCCGTGGATGATCTTGCCCGGCATCGCGCCGATGTACGTGCGGCGATGGCCGCGGATCTCGGCCTCGTCACGCACGCCACCGAGGCTCATGCGCACGAACTTGCGGCCGGTAGCCCGCGCCACGCTCTTGGCCAGCGAGGTCTTGCCGACGCCCGGCGGGCCGACCAGGCAGAGGATCGGGCCGCGGATCTTCTTCACCAGCTTCTGGACCGCGAGGTACTCGATGATGCGCTGCTTGGGCTTCTCGAGGCCGTAGTGGTCCTCGTCGAGGATGCGCTCGGCCTCCTCGACGTCCAGCTTGTCCTCGGTGCGATCGAACCACGGCAGCGCGAGCACCACGTCGATGTAGTTGCGGACGACCGTCGCCTCGGCGCTCATCGGGCTCATCATCTTGAGCTTCTTGAGCTCCTTCTTGAGCCGCTCGACGGCCTCCTTGCTCATCTTCTTGCGGCGGATCCGCTCCTCGAGCTCGGCGATCTCGTTCTTGAACTCGTCTTGGCTGCCGAGCTCCTTCTGGATCGCCTGCATCTGCTCGTTGAGGTAGTACTCCTTCTGGTTCTTCTCCATCTGCTTCTTGACGCGGGTCCGGATCTTCTTCTCCACCTGGAGAATCTCGATCTCGTTCTGCATCAGCTCGAAGAGCTTCTCCAGGCGGGCACGGACGGACTCGGTCTCGAGCAGCTCCTGCTTCGCGGTGAGCTTGAAGTTCACGTGCGCGGCGATGGTGTCGGCCAGCCGCGAGGGGCTCTCGATGCCCTGCACGCTGACCGCCAGCTCGGGCGGCACGCGCTTGTTGAGCTTCACGTAGTTCTCGAAGGTCGACTGGACCGACCGCACGAGCGCGGCGAACTCGGGGTCCTCCTCGCCGTCGCCGACCTCGATCGGCTCGGCCTCGACCATGAAGCACTTGGTGGCGTCGAGGTACCGCTCGATGCGGGCGCGGCTCTTGCCCTCGACGAGGACCTTGACGGTGCCGTCGGGCAACCGCAGCAGCTGGATGATGGTGCCGATGGTGCCGACGGTGTGGATGCCCTCGGGCTTGGGGTCGTTGACCTTGGCCTTCTTCTGCGCGCACAGCAGGATGTGCCGGTCGTCCGCCATCGCCTCCTCGAGCGCGGCGATGGACTTCTCTCGGCCCACGAAGAGCGGAACGACCTCGTGGGGGAACACGATGAGTTCGCGGAGCGGGAGCAGCGGGATCTTGCGTGCCATGGTGGTCAGGTGCGTCTCGGGAGGGTCGATGCGGCCGGATCTCGGCCGGGAGAATTTCGCCACAGGGGCCTACCGACGCGCTCGAAACCTAGCATCGGGCCAAGGGGGGGTCAAACCCGGCGGGCCTGCGAAGTCGGGCCACCACATCGGTCAGGGCGCGCCGAATCAGCGCCGAATCTGCGCCGTCGTGCGTGCCGCGATGCGGCTGCAAACACCGAGAATGATCCGAGGAATCGCCGCGCGTCGATCAGTCGCCCGCGGCGCCGAGTGGGCCCGCGTACCAGCGCCACAGTCGCGCCGCAGCACCTGCGAGCAGGATCGCCCATGGTGCCACAGGGTGGCCCGGGATCGCGGCGAACACGATCGCGAGCTCGAACAACGGCGCCCCCTCGACGAGCGCAGGCAAGCGCACACCGAGTCGTGCAGCGACCGCGTGCGCGTCGGGCAGCGCGAACACCGGGGCCTCGCGGCCACGCAGCAGGTAGCGCGCCTGCACCAACGCGAGCACGGTCGCACCGGCGCCGGCGGCGAGGAGCACGAGCCCGGCGATGTCGGCGCGATCGGCCGCGAGCAGGCCGTAGGTGAGCCCACCGCTCATCGCCGCGTGCCCGAGCGGTCGCGCGGCGCGGGCCAGCCGCTCGCCCGCGACGTCACCGACCTCACGCCCGAGATTGCCCCGCAGCACCCGCACCGACTTGATGAGCTTGCTGGTGTGCACTCCGAGCAGCAGGCACACGGCCGCGAGCAGGCACCACGCGCCCGCGCCGACGAGGGACAGCGGCAGCGTCGCGGCGACGAGGACGAGCGCGAGCAGCTCGAGCTGCGCGGTCGGGGCCCTGTGGGCCGCCATCACGCGCAGCGTCGGGATTCCGATCCAGCGCCGCCACATCGACGGCGTCGAGGGGAACACACCCTCGCTGTCGACGACGAGGTTCAGCGCGCCGCGGAGATCCTCGCGATCGACGACGCGCGCCACGTCGCCGGGGCCGATCCCCTCGGGGTACGGGAGCTCCTCGCAGATCGGCAGGATCGCGGGCACGTGGGCGAGGTGGCCGAAGAACGTCGCGACGGGCCGTCCCAGGGTGTCGTACAGCGTGAAGCGCTCGCCGTCCTCGAGCGGGTGCGCGACCATCAGCTCCAGCAGGCCTGCACGGATCGTCGCGGTGTCGTAGGCCACCAGCGCGGGGCCGTCGACGCGATCGCCGGTGGCCGCCTCGCGGCCGTCGTCCGCGGCGACGGCGAGCGTCCCCGGGGCGAAGACGACGCGATCGAAGCCGACGCGGCGCGCCGACGCGACGAGGCGCGCCGACGCGGTCGCGCCGAGCAGCTCGGTGGTCGCGGGCACGCGGGCGTCACCGTCGGGCAACACCACGAGCGTGGGCGCACGCGCGCCGCTGCCGGGGCGCTCGGACCGGCCGGCCGCGGCGAGGGCCGGGGCGCTCTCGGGCATCGTGGTCCTCAGCCTACCCGGGCGGCCGACCGGTGGCGACCATGACCGGGCCGCACCGTCGGGGTCCGTTGACGCGGGGCCACGGCGCGGCATGGTATCCTCGCCTCGGGAGCGCATGTCTTCGGGCAACGTCAGCGGCGAGCAGACCCAACGGGGCCAGAACGCCGAGGCCGACACGATCATCGAGGGTCAGCGCCGCGAGGCGACCGCCGTCGACCACGGCCTCACCCCCGGCACCCGATTGGGCCGCTACGTGGTGCTCGAGGAGATCGGCTCGGGTGGCATGGGGCTGGTGTTCTCGGCCTACGACCCGGAGCTCAACCGCAAGGTCGCGCTCAAGCTCCTGCGCCCCAACCAGAGCGAGCGCAAGCGGGCCCGCTCGCGGCTGCTGCAGGAGGCCCAGGCGCTCGCGAAGCTCGCCCACCCCAACGTCATCACCGTGTACGACGTCGGCACGATCGGCGAGCGCGTGTTCGTGGCGATGGAGCTGATCGAGGGCGCGACGATCAAGGGTTGGCTGGCCGAGAAGCCGCGGCGCTGGGACGAGATCCTCGACGTGTTCATCCCCGCCGGCCGCGGGCTCGCGGCGGCCCACGCCGCGAAGCTGGTCCACCGCGACTTCAAGCCCGACAACGTGCTCATCGGGCGCGACGGTCGGGTGCGGGTGATGGACTTCGGGCTCGCGCGGCCGGTGCACGGCGAGCAGTCCGACACCGGTGACCTCGATGCCGAGGCCGACCACGACGACGACCACGGGGAGCGCGGGCGCGACGGCGACGGGCTCTACGAGCCGCTGCTGACGCAGACCGGCTCGATCATGGGCACGCCCGCGTACATGGCCCCCGAGCAGCACGCGGGCAAGCCGACCGACGCGCGCAGCGACCAGTTCAGCTTCTGCACCTCGCTGTACCAGGCGCTGTACGGGGAGCGCCCGTTCGACGGCGACGACTCGGTGACGCTGATGCAGCAGAAGCTCGCGGGGAAGATCCGCGAGCCGAGTTCCGGCAGCAGCGTGCCGGGCTGGGTGCGCCGCGTGCTGCTGCGCGGGCTCGCGGCCGCGCCCGAGTCCCGCTTCGGCTCGATGGACGAGCTGCTCGGCGAGCTCGGCAAGGATCCCCGGATCCTCCGCCGCAAGATCCTCACCACCGCGGGCCTGGGCACGGCGATGGTGGGGACGCTGACGGCCGTCTACATGATCAAGAACCGGCCGCCGTGCCAGGGCTCGCAGGAGCGGCTCGAGCAGGTCTGGAACGCCGCCCGCCGCACCGAGGTGACCGACGGCCTGTCGGCGCCGGGCGCCGCGTTCGGGCCGCCCACGGTGGAGTATGTCGCGACGACGCTCGATGCGTACGGCGCCGCGTGGGTGCAGATGCACGACGAGGCCTGCGAGGCGACCCACGTGCGCGGTGAGCAGTCGACGCGGCTGCTCGAGCGGCGCAACGCGTGCCTCGACGATCGCCTCGGAGAGCTCGACGCGCTGACCGGCGTGTTGGCCAAGGCCGACGTCGTCGTCGCCGCGAACGCCGGCTTCGCGGTCGGTGAGCTGCAGCCGCTGCAGCAGTGCGCCGACACCGAGACGCTCAACGCCGAGGTCGAGCCGCCGCAGGATCCCGCGACCGCGACCGCCGTCGCGGCCGTGCGCACCGATCTCGTGCAGGCCAAGGTGCTCGCGGCCGCGGGCCTGGTGCGCGAGTCCCTGTCCGTCGCCCAGGCCGCCTACGCCCGCGCGCAGACCATCGCGACCCCTGGCGGCGAGACCTACCAGCCGATCGTCGCGGAGGCCCGCTACCGCCTCGGCGAGTCGCAGGCCGCCGCCGAGGACACCGAGGCGGCCGAGACCAACCTCTCCGAGGCGAGCTGGCAGAGCGCGAGCGTCAAGCACGATGTCATCGCAGCGGCGGCCGCCGAGGCCCTGGTCGCCGTCGTCGGTCGGGGCCTGCGCAAGCCCGACGAGGGGCTGTCGTGGGGCCGTCACGCCGAGGCAGCGCTCAAGCGGATCGGCCTGGCGGGCCGCGCCGAGGCCCAGCTCCGCCACGACGTCGGCATCGTCCTCGCGAGCACCGGCGAGTACGCGCGCGCCCGCGAGTCGCTCGAGCAGGCGGTCGAGCTGCTCGCGCGCGAGCCGGCGAGCACGTGGTGGATCGCGGCGGTGCACCGCGCCCTGGGCGACGTCAGCCTCGCCGAGGGGCGCAACGCCGACGCGCAGGCCGAGTACGACCGCGCGGCCGAGACCTTCGTGGGCGTCTTCGGCGAGCAGCATCCCGACCACGCCCTCGCCCTCGCCGGCTTCGCGCGCGTGCAGGCGGCGCAGGGGCAGACCGACCAGGCCCGCACCACCCTCGGCGCGGCGATGACCCTCGTCGAGGGCGCGCTGGGCCCCAAGGCACCGCGGCTGCTCCCGCTGTGTCGGCAGCTCGCGCAGCTCGAGCTCTCGGTGAAGAACTACCCCGAGGCGATCGCCCAGCTGCAGCGCGCCCACGGGATCACGCGCGACACGTGGGGTGACCACGCCAAGGTCGCCCAGAGCCTGTTCGAGCTCGGCCATGCGCTCGAGCGCGCGGGTCGACTCGACGAGGCCCGCACCGAGTACGATCGGGCGCTGTCACTGTGGGAGCGTACGCGGGGCAAGGACCACCCGGACGTCGCGTTCGCGCTGACGAGCCTCGGACAGATCGACCTGCTGCAGGGCCGCGCGAACGAGGCGGTCGAGCGGCTCGAGCGGGCGCTCAAGCTCCGCGGCGGCCGGGGGCTCGATCCGCAGCTCCTCGCGCAGACCCAGTTCGCGCTGGCGCGTGCGCTGCACGCCCTCGACGACCGGCCGCGCGCGCGCGAGCTCGCGGCGAAGGCTCGCGACGCGTTCAAGTCGGGCAAGCCGCCAGCGCCGGGCAGCGCCGCCGAGGTCGAGCGCTGGCTCTCCGACGTGGGCGAGAGCGTACCGCCGCGGGGGTAGCTGCTACCACACCCAGCCCACGACGCCCTCGTCCACGAAGCCGAGCGCGCCGACGACGTTGCCGTGCTCGTCGGCGCTGGTCGTGAAGAAGTGATCGCCGTTCGCGGGATTGTACGAGCGGTAGAGCTCGGTCGATCCCGGAAGATCGGCCGTGCCGATGTACCCGATGATCCCCTCGTTGACCGCGAGGCCCTCGCAGTTCGCGTCGGTGGTGTAGTGGTGGAATCCACCGGGCTGGTAGCAGCGGTAGAAGCCGGTCGTCGACGCCTGTGCGGCGGCGTACAGCTCGAAGTAGCCGGCGAACTCGAGCTGGAACCCGCAGCAGTTCCCCTCGTTCACGTCGGTCGAGTAGAAGTGCTCGCCGGTCACCGGGTGCGACCAGCGGTGGATGTCGACGCGACAGCCGCCGACGCCGTCGTCGACCTGGCCGTTGCAGTCGTCGTCGGCGACGTTGCAGCTCTCGGCCGCCGGCGGCGGCGCGTCGCAGGAACCGAAGCTGCCGGCGATGCAGGTCTGCGTGCCCGGCCCGCAGGCGCTGTCGCACGCCTGGGTGATGCCCTGGTCGACCGCGCCGTCGCAATCGTCGTCGAGACCGTTGCAGACCTCGTTCGTCGGCGTGCCGGGGAAGCACTGCGTGGGCACGCCGCCATCGCAGCCGACCACCGTGGCCGCGCACGCCCCCACACCGCACTGCAGGTCGGGGATGCCGTCGTCGACGGTGCCGTCGCCGTCGTCGTCGAGACCGTTGCACACCTCGCCGCCCGGGCCGTCGTCGCCGGTGCCGGGCCCGGGGCCGTCGCCCGGGCCGGTCATGCTCGGATCGGAGCTCGCAGGGCCCGAGTCTGCAGAGCCATCGGTGGCGCCCGCGGTGTCCCCATCGGTGCCGTCGGTCGCGGCCGAGCCACCATCGGCGACGCTGACCCCACCGAGCCCGCCGGTCGCCCCGTCGCCGATCGCACACCCGACGAGCGTCGCTGCGACGAGGGCCCCGGCCGAGCGACGACGACGGACCACCATCATCCCATGGTAGGCGAGCGATCGTCCGCCGTGCAACCGGGGGCCGAGTGTCCGCGCTCGAACGCGGCGAAGGTCGCGAGCATCGCCGCCGGTGTGGGGGCCTCGAGCACCAGGCGTCGCCCATCCGTGTGGTCGAGCTCGAGCCGCGCGGCGTGGAGCTGCGGGTTGCAGCCCGGCGGCCACGCGGCGCGCTCGTGCACGCGGCCGTAGAGATCGTCGTGGACGATGGGGTGCCCGATCGCTGCCATGTGCACGCGGATCTGGTGCTTGCGCCCGGTATGCAGCGCGACCCGGATCATCGCGGCGCCGTCCGTGCGCCCGACGACCTCCCAGGCGGTGCGACTGGGCTTGCCGGCATCGTCCACGACGACGCTCGCGCCCGCGCGGGCGAGCAGCGGCAGGGCGACGGTGCCAACGTCGTCGGGCTCGCCGTGGACGATCGCGAGGTAGGTCTTGCGAACGGTGCGGCGCTCGAACTGGCCCATGTAGAACGGGATCAACGCGGGCCGACGCGCGAACGCGATCACGCCGGTGGTGCCGCGATCGAGCCGGTGCACGACCGCCGCAGGGCCGTGGCTGCGGGCGTCCCGGTAGCGGTGGTGCAGGCGCAGCAGCAGGTTGTCGTGCATGCAGGTCGACGCCGCGTGCACGGCGAGGTGCGCGGGCTTGTCGACGACGACGAGGTCGTCGTCCTCGAACAGCACCGACAGCGGCTCGACCCGGGGCTCGGGCGACGGCGCGATCGCGGGACCTGGGATCGCGAGGGCGACGACGTCACCGGGCAGCACGCGGCGGGCCTTCTTCGCCGGCGCGCCGTTGATCCGCACCGCGCCGCCGTGCAGCAGCGCCACCAAGGATCGCCGCGAGCGCCACGGGAGTCGTCCGGCGAGGAACGCGTCGACACGCAGCCGGGCCGACGCGTCGTCGACGACGAGCTCCACGGACGTCGGAGGCGGCCCGGACATTGGTAGACCCTACCTTCCTTCTTTCTTGGATTGAATTCCGGTAGGGCCCCCGTTCAAACCGTGCATGCGGATTTCCCGCACACGGCTTACCGGTGGTCTCTCGGTGTCGCGGTACTGCACGATCTCCGGATAGCGGACGGTGCCACGCAAGCGATGCAGCCCGAGGTTGTGGAAGTAGTCCCGGTTCCATCTCGAGGCTTCACCTGCGCGGAGGTGTCGTTGCTTCCGCTTGAGCAGCAAGCCATGAAGACGACGCCACACGTACGTGTCGAGCTGGTTGAACCGCGACGCGGCGTTGCCCGTGCGGAAGTAGTTGCCCCATCCCCTCAACACGGGATTGAGGTCGGCGATGACCTCGCGGAGGTCCGCATGGCATCGTCGTCTCGGGGTCAGCTCCTTCACGCGTTGCCGAATCTGCGTCATCGCGCGCGTCGACGGCCACCGATGCAAGAAGTACAGCCGCTTGCGCGACCTCTCCCACACGGTACCGCTGAGCCGCTTGTGCAGATGGCAGCCGAGGAAGTCGAAGCCTTCTTTGCCATCGAAGAGCTCGACCCGCCTCGTCTTCTCGGGATGAAGCTCGAGACCGAGACGCTGCAGGATCACCCTGACCCGCGCCTCGGCGCGCTCGCACTCCAACTTCGTCCGGCACATCACCACGAAGTCGTCCGCGTAGCGCACCAGCGTCCCCAAAGGGGCGCTGTGGCGCGTCCACAGCACGTCGAGCACATGCAGGTAGATGTTCGACAGCAGCGGCGAGATCACCCCGCCCTGTGGCGTGCCTGCCACCGTCGCCGAGACGACGCCATCTTCCATCACACCTGCCGTGAGCCACTGCCGCAGCAGCTTCAGCACCCGCCGATCCGAGATGCGCTTCCCCACCAGCTTCATCAGCTTGTCGTGGTCGATGCTGCCGAAGTAGTCGCGAATGTCGGCATCGAGCACGTGATGACCACCCTTCGCACCCCGCTTGCGCAGGGTCTCGAGTGCCATCGTCGCGCTCCGCTTCGGCCGAAAGCCGTACGAGCACGGAAGAAAATCCGCCTCGAAGATCGGCTCCAGCACCAGCTTCGCCGCCATCTGCACCACCCGGTCTCGGACCGTCGGGATGCCCAGAGGCCGCTTCCTTCCATCGTTCTTCGGGATGTACCGACGCAGGACCACACCTGCTCGGTACTTGCCTGCGCGCAGCTCGTCGCCGATCTCTTCCAGGAAGTGACCGACGCCGCGCTGCTCGATCTCGACGATCGTCTGCTTGTCGACGCCCGCCGAGCCCTTGTTCCGCTTTACTCGCTTCCACGCTTCCCGCAGCACGTCACCGCTGCGGATGTGATCGAACAGCGCGTGGAAGCGCCGCTCCGGGGACCGCTTGGCCGCGGCCCACAGTCGTCTCTGCAGTTGTCGCACTTTGTCGCTCGGCCTACGGCCGCCGGGGTCGTTAGGTCCGCTCTCGGCGGCCATTCCCTCGCGCGTACCTGCTTCTTCGACATGACCACCCCAGAGGTCCTTCCCTCCCGCCGCGTTCTTCTGCACGGCGTTCGTTCGTGGCGCTCGCGCACCACTCTGCAGTACTACGACCCCCTCGGACTCCCGCTGCGCAGCGATCGCTTTCACCTTCGGCTTATGCGATGCGCCTCGCCGCGACGACGGCAGCGCAGACGGGCCTCTCGTGTTCCGCTCTTCTCCTTGTACACGTGCTCCGTCCCTTACCCCGCCGAGGCGCGACGCGTGCTCCGGCACATGCGCGTCACGTGTTGCCTTCGCCGTGACGTGATCGGCTCGGCCCTCGGATTGTTCCTCTGTCGAGGCTGCAGACTTCACTTCATGTTGCGGCCCGCGTACTTGCTCCCCGCTGCACGGCTCTCGCCGCCTCGCGGGCTCTCGACACCCCGCTCGGGACCCGCGGATCTCTCCGCGCGCCTGGGGTCTGCTACCCGGCGCTCCGGCGCTTACCGGGGCGGGACCTTCCCCCGCTGGAGAAGCGCAGCGAGATCGGCCCCCGCCCCGCACTCGCGCGCGGGTCGGTCTCCGATCGTCACGACGCACCACGCGACCGCGAGTGTAGCGGCTGCACGATCACGCCGCCTCGCCGTGTGCGTGGTAGATCCAGCGGCGCGATGGCCCGGCCGATTCCGCCCAAGCAATACACCGACGACGCGGGCTTCCCGAGCCGCCTCGAGCTCGCCCCGATCGGCGTGGTCCGGGCCCCGCACCGCGAGCGGCACGGCACCCCGCGCCAGGCCGTGCTCGCCGCCGACCCGGCGCTGCGCCCCGACGAGCGCGCCCGCCTCGAGCTCTTCGAGGGCCTCGTCGACCCCGCGGCGCTCGACGATCTCGCCGGCTTCGACCACCTCTGGGTGCTGTCGTGGCTGCACCTCAACCACGGCTGGCGCAGCAAGGTCCTCGCGCCGGGCGAGACCGTCGAGCGCGGCCTGTTCGCGACCCGGGCGCCCCACCGACCCAACCCGATCGGCCTTTCGGCGGTGCGGATCCTCGGGGTGGAGGGGCTCGTCATCCACGTCGAGCGCATCGACCTGCTCGACGGCACGCCGATCCTCGACGTGAAGCCGTACGTGCCCTACGCCGACGCGTTCCCCGACGCGCGCGCCGGCTGGCTCGACGAGCGCGGCGCGGTGCCCGAGGGCGAGCCGCGGTAGACCCTACGGGGCGGCGGCCTCGGGCTCGTCGGCCGACGCCGGCGGCTCGGCCGTGAAGCTGGGCGGGAACGGCCCGTACGAGAACAGATCGGCGGCCGTCACCTCGCGCACCGGGGCGATCTTCGCCAGCGCCGCGAAGTCGATCCGCGTGCGATCGCCGACCACCGCGATGATCACCGGCAGCGCGCCGAAGCGCTTCGCGAGCACCTCGAGGTCGGCCTCGGTCGTCGCCGCGATCCGCTCGCGCTGCCACGACCGCGGATCGCTGGCCTCGCCGAGGTCGTCCCACGACACCACCCACGCCGAGACCGCCCGTGGATCGATGCGGTTCGCGCGGTAGCGCTGCTCGACCGCGGCCTTGCTCTGCTCGAGCCGCGCCGCCTGGACGTCGCCGCCGCGCAGCAGCGACAAGAAGGTCTCGATCGCGACCGGGAGCTTCTCGGCCTGGGTGCTGACGAAGCCGAGCAACCCCGCGGCGTCGCGCGGGCGATCGCCGGTGTCGAGGTACGACGACGCGCTGTACGCCAGGCCCCGCGACTCGCGGATCTCCTGGAACACCAGCGCGCTCATGTTGCCGGAGAGGTACTCGGAGTAGAGCTCGGCCGCGGGCCGATCGTCGCGGGGCGCCGCGCCGTCGGGCAGCACGAACCGCACGGTCGCCTTGGCGCCGTCCTTGTGCAGGAAGAAGATCTGCGGCGCGGCGACCTTGCGCCACACGCGGGTCTGCGCGTCGCCGGTCGGCCGGTGATCGCGGCCGCGGGCCACGATCGGCGCGACGGCCTCGGCGGTGCGCGGGCCGTAGTAGAGCGTGCGGTGCTCGTAGCCGAACAGCTCGGAGACCAGGGCGCGCAGCCCCTTGCGCCGGGCCTTGGCCAGGGCGCGGTTGCTCGGAGCCTGCAGCCAGGCCGAGCGGCGATCGTACTTCGCGAACCCGTCGAGCGCGGACACGAGCCGCCAGTCCTCCTGCATGCCGTCGCTGCGCTCGGACAGGGTGTTGTCGTACAGCCGCGCCAGCGTCTGCGCCTCGAACCGCGGCGACGCGAACCACTGATCCATCAACGCCAGCACCGCCTCCATCTGCGCGTCGGGGCCGGACACGTTCACGGTCGTGGTCTCGGCGTCGCAGCCGGTCTCGATGCTCGCGCCCTTGGCGTAGATCTGCTTCTGGAACGCGTCGACGTCGAGCGCCCCCGCGCCCGACAGCTCGAGCAGATCGAGCGCGTAGCACAGCAGCGGCGCCTTCCGGAACCCGCGCTCGAAGCGATAGGTGAGGCTGAAGAGATCATTGCGGGTGTTGCTCGCCGTCAACAAATCCCCCGCAGGCAGCTCGCGCCGGACGTAGTGCGTGCCCTCGACCGCCCACTGCGGCTCGAGCGGGGCGGCCGGCATCTCCGCGATGCGCCGGGCGAACGCGCTGCTGCGGCCCGGGTCGATCGGCACCGGCGTGATCTCGGGCTTCTCGATCTTCGGGATCTCGGGCTTGCCGTCGCGGCGGATCACCACGACCCGATCCTCGCCGAGGTAGCGCTCGGCCACGCGGATGACGTCCGCGCGCGTCACCGCGGCGAACGCCTGCTCGCGCGCGAGCACGTCGGCCCACTGCCGGTGCCCGACGAACGCCGAGGTCATCTCGGCGGCGCGCACCACCGGGAACTCGAGCCTCAGCTTGCGCTCGACGGCGTGGTGCAGCTTGGCGGCCTCGACGTCGGCGTCGGTGAACTCCCCCTTGCGCAGCTTCGCGACCACGCCCATCAGCAGCGCCTCGACCTCGGCGGGCGTCTGCCCGTCCTTCGCCGTGCCCTGCATCCCGACGTAGCCGGCCTCGCGCATCGGCACGGCGAAGCTACCCGCGCCGAGGAGCTTCTGCGTGAGCTCGAGCTCGGTGTTGATGAGGCCGACCTTCGCGTCGTCGAGCACGCGATCCATCACGGCGAGCGCCGCCTGATCGGCGTGGGCCTCGGGGACGGTGAGCCACGCGATGGTGACCGCCTCCTCGCCCTCGGCGAGGACCACGTGCTCGGTGCGGCCGCGCAGCGGCACGATCTCACCGGGGTGCGGCGGCGTCAGTGGCCGCGGCGGCGCCGTCCCGAACGCGGCCTCGAGCACCGGGATCGCGGTGGCCGGATCGACGTCCCCCGACAGCACGATCGCCATGTTGTTCGGCGCGTACCACCGCGCATGGAACTCGACCATGTCCTGGTACGCCGGGGTCTTGAGGTGCTCGACCGTGCCGATCGTCGTCTGGTTGCCGTAGGGGTGCTTCGGCATCAGCGCCCGCGCCATCGTCTCCCAGACGCGATCGTCGGGGTCGTCGAGCGCGAGGTTCTTCTCCTCGTAGACCGCCTCGAGCTCGGGGTAGAACAGGCGGAAGACCGGGTCGTGGAACTGCTCGGCCTCGAGCGCCGCCCAGGCCGCGAGGCGGTTCGTCGGAACATCGCCCATGTACACGGTCTCGTCGTTCGAGGTGTACGCGTTGACGCCCTCGGCGCCCATCAGCGCCATCACCCGATCGAACTCGTTGGGGATGGCGTACTTCGCCATCGCCTGGGTCTGCGCGTCGATCTCGGCGAACAGCGCCTTGCGGGCGGCCGGATCCTTGGCCTCGCGGAGCTTCACGTAGAGATCACGCACCTTCGCCACGTGCACGCCCTCGGCCTCGCCGTCGATCGTGCCGAGCTCGTCGGAGCCCTTGAACAACATGTGCTCGAGGTAGTGGGCGAGGCCGGTGGAGTTCGGCGGATCGTGGCGGCTGCCCGCGCGCACGGCGATCCACGCGGTGAAGCGCGGCGCCTGGCGCTCGGGGCTGATGTACACGGTCATGCCGTTGCCGAGCCGGTGGATCGTGACGTCCATCGGGTCGTCGGCGCGCGGCGTGGCCTGGACGTCGGGCAGATCGGACGCTGCGAGGATCGCCGCGCGGGCGGCCGAATCGTCCGCGGGCGCCACGACGGCGGGCGTCGTGTCGCCGGGCACCTCGGTGCCGCGCGGTCGTTGGCATGCGACGAGCCCGAGCAGGGCGATCAGACTTCCGCGGAGCGCAGGCCGGGCCGACATGGCCGCTGGCATAGCAGCCCGTCCGCAGGCCTCGCAAGGGCGCCCCGCGCGGCTCCAGGAGGGCGCGGGCGCATCCGCGTCACTCGCGACCGGCGACGGCTTGCTCGGGACCGCGGCTCCCACCGCGGTCCGACGCGAGCCGCCCGATCACTTCCCGCTGCCGAGGATCTCCATGAAGTCGATGTACCAGCCGCCCTGCTGGACCGACCCGTTGCTGCCGAACACGAAGCGGACCTGCAGCGAGCTCGACCCGGCGAACTCGCTCAGGTCGAACTCCGAGAGGCTCCACTGGTTGTCGTCCTGGCTGCCGGTGAAGCCGAGCACGCCGTTGACCGGGGCATAGGTGGCCGTGATCGGCGAGTCGTCGTAGAGGTCGCCGCCCGTCGGGGCGATCGTGGTCCACGTGGTCCCGTCCTCGCTGACCTGCACGATGCCACCGTCGGCGTTCGACGCCCCGCCCTCGAAGTTGTGCCAGTGCCGCAGGCTCATCACGAGGCCGGCGTCGGTGCACGACGAGACGTCGATGGTGGGCGAGACGAGCGCGCTGATCTCGTTGGCGTTGTAGGGGCCCGAGAGGTTGGTGCCGAAGGTGCCGGGTGCCATCACGCCGGGCCCGAGGCCGTACACCGTCGGCTCGCCGCACGCCCAGCTGCTCGCCGCCGCGCCGGGGTTCAGCGACTGCGTCGAGAAGCCATCCGGGCACGAGTCGAGCTCGAACTGCACCGAGAATGCGCAGTCGGTGCACGCGGTCGTGTCGATCTTGCACGAGGCGTCGCAGCTCAACGGCCCGGCCGTGCCCGCGCCGAGGGCCTCGCACGTGGTGTTGATGTCGTCCTCGTCCTCGCACTCCTCGTTGCCGTTGACGTCGCCGTCGCCGCAGTAGGTGCACATCGAGGTGTCGAAGCGGCAGCTCGCCGCGTTGCAGCCCAGGGTGCCGCCCGTCAGCACGCCGGGGATCGTCGGATCGACGACGTCGAGGCAGCTCAGGCCACCGAGGTTGTCCGCGGTGCACGGGAAGCCACCGCAGTCGCACTCCTCCGCGCCACAGATCATGCCGTCGCCACAGAGGGCACCGCACGGCGGCTCGGTCGACGACGAGTCCGGCGACGTGTCGCCCGAGGACTCGGTCACCGGCGTGCCACTCGACGACGGATCCTCCGTCGTGTTGGTCAGGCTGGTGGGCTCGGTGGTCGGACCCGCGGTCGTGGGGTCGGTCGAGCTGCCGGTGGCATCGGTCGTCGTGCCGGTCGAGGACGTTTCGTCGGAGCACGCGAGGGCAAGGGTGAGGAGCGGAGCAAACCCGACCAGAGTGAAGCGCATGCCGCAGGATAACCCGTGTGCGCCCTCTTGGTGCGAGTTTGGTGCGAGTTCTCGGCAGGACTTCACACGGCGGTGACTCCCCCGGGAACATCCGCGGGCGGCGCCCGTGCCCCGCGTGAAAGCCCGGCGGCGCTCGCGGCGTTCGAGCCCCGCCGCTATTCTCGCTCGGCCTCTGGCCTCCGGCCTCCGATGTCCCCCCCCTCCCTCGTCACTTCGACACTCCTCGGCGTGCTCGCGATGCTCGCCCCGCAGCGCGCGCTCGCGGTGCTCGCCCCGACCGGCGGCGCGAGCGTCGAGCTGTCGGGCCCGCGCGCGATGGGCCTGCTCGAACCCACCGAATCTGGCATCGCGCCTGGGCCCCGCGCCGCGACGCGATCCGTGCGACTGCAGCGACGCGGCGAGCGGCTCGAGCTGCGCGTCCGCTGGGATCTCGACGCGGACAAACCGGGGTGGTTCGCGGGCGAGCTCGTGCGCGGAGATGTACGCGTGCGGAGCGTCACGATCGGTGGGCGTCCGGCGGCGACGGCGGCCGACGCGTCCGCGACCTACGTCGCCGCGTGGATCGATGGGCCCACCACCCTCGAGCTGGTCGCCGATCTGCGGGGCGATCCCTCGCGTGGCCCCGTCCCCCTGGCGTTGCTCGCGGCGACCCGCGGGACCGCGACCGTCGCCGGCGAACCGACCTGGCGCTTCGAGGCGCCGGACCCGACCACGGGCGCCGCGATCCATCTCGGCGCGTCGATCTCGACCGCGCCCGGCCTCCGCGGGTCGAGCCCGGCCACGCCCGGGATCACCCACGGCGCGCCGACCGAGCTGCAGCTCGTGGTGCGCACGCCACCGGTCCCCGACGCGTCGGTCCTCGCCCATGGCCGCATCGGCGTGGGGCTGTTCGTGGGCGACGCGGAGATCCGCGGGCGCGCGCGGCTGCAGTGGACACTGCGGCGCGGCGAGCTCGCGCGCGTCGCCTTCGTGGCGCGCGGCGTCGGCGAGGACTTCACCGTCGTCGGGCCCGACGTCCGCGAGGTGACGCGCACCGGCGACATGGTCCAGGTCGAGCTGCAGGGGCCGGTCGCCTCGGTCGTCGCGCTCGAGGCCACGTGGTCCCAGCGCACGCCGCCCGGCGAAGCGACCGTCGTGCCGCCGGTGTTCGAGCTGCAGGACGCGAGCCGCACCGACGCGAGCTTCGAGCTCGGCCGCGACGGCGACGTCGACGTCGTCCCCGAGCTGCCGGGCTGGCGTCAGGTCGCCGCGGTGCAGCTGCCGGCGTGGGGCCGCGATCTGATCGAAGGCACGCCCGCGGCCGCGTGGACCCGCCACGGCACGGCCGAGGCCGGGCGCCTGCAGCTGCTGCGGTTCATCCCGGTCGAGGCGCCGAAGGTCGTGATCGGCGAGGCGAGCTTCGATCTCGCGAGCGCCGATCACGGCACCACACTCGTGAAGGCCCGCTACGAGGTGCTCAACGAGCGGGCCTCGCACCTGCGCGTGGTCCCACCGCCGTCGTCGCGCGTCCTCGCGATCGAGGTCGCCGGCACCGACGCCCGCGTGGCCCGCGACGGCGACGCGCTGCTCGTCCCGATCCCGCGCTCGCTCGAGACGATGGAGGGCCTCGTCGCGATCCCCGTGGTCGTGAGCCTCGCGGTGACCGAGCGGGCGTGGAAGCGCCGTGAGCACCGCGAGCTGCCGCTGCCGAGCGTCGACGCCCCGATCCGCGCGGTGACGGCGAAGTGGCTGCTGCCCCGGGACGTCCGCGCGACGATCGACGTCGGCGACGACGGCGTGGCCTCGATCGCGCGCGCCCCGAGTCCGCAGCGACACCGACGGGCCTATCGCCGGGCGACCAAGAACGCGACCATGATCGAGGCGTACGACTTCGACGACGGGAGCCTCGGCGGGGCGACGGCCGGCCCCTCGAGCGCCGAGCCGAGCGGGTCGACCGAGCTCGATCAGGCCGAGACCGATCGTCTGCTGCGCGAGGCGCAGGAGTCGTACAACCGCAACGAGTTCGACGACGCCCAGCTGCGCCTCGACGAGCTCCGCGACCGTGGGCTCGCCGACGAGGACGCGAAGAAGCTCCAGTCGAACCTCGACATCGTCAACGCGCCTGCACCCGCGCCGATCGAAGCCTCCCCGATCTCCGGCGAGATGATCCTCCAGTCGTCGTCGTCGTCGTCGACGCCGCGCCCCGAGAAGGCCGGCATCTTCCGCCGCATCAAGGACCAGGCCCGCGCCCGCGGCCAGAAGCAGGTCCTCGAGAACGCGACCCGCAAGAAGAAGGCGAAGGAGCTGCGCGCCAAGGGCGACTACGCGGCCGCCGAGGCGGAGTACAAGCAGGTGATCGAGGAGAACCGCAAGCTCGAGAACCTCGAGCAGGAGGAGTCCGCGACCATCGACTTCGAGAACGACGAGCTCGAGGCCGAGCTCGAGTCGACCAAGACCGAAGCTGCGGCGCGCAGCGCGATCGATGCCCAGAGCAGCACCAAGTTCGCGCCGAGCTTCGACGCCGAGGACGGCGAGCTCGGCCTCGGCGCCGCGTGGATCACCACCGCGTCCGCGCTCGACGTCGCCCGCACCCCGACCCCCTCGCCCGCCAACGACGGACCCCGCGTGCTGATGCCGACCCGCGGCGGAGACACGGTGGTCTACGCCTTCGATCTCTGGGCGCCCGGCAGCCGCCACGCCCTCGTCGTCGAGGCCAAGCGCCGACGACCCCGCCCCTGATCCGTTCGCCCCCCAAGGACCCCCATGCAGCTCCGCTCCCTGACCGCCAGCACCCTCGCCCTCGCCCTCGCGCTCCCGCTCGCCACGCCCACGATGGCGCGCGCCGACGATCCACCCGAGCGCGTGATCATGAAGCTCGAGGAGTTCCTCCGGCTCTACGAGATCACGCGCAAGCGCGACGAGGAGCCGCCGCGTGAGAGCGCCTTGGCGTCGGCGCGCTACCGCGGCGAGGTCGTGTTCGAGGACGGCAAGCCGCAGGCGGCCGTGTTCAAGGCCAAGCAGCACATCGAGGTGTTGCGCACCAAGGGCTGGGCCCGCGTGCCGCTGCTGCCGGCCTCGGTCGCGCTCCAGTCGGCGAAGATCGGCGGCAAGGAGGCGCCGGTGGTGATCGAGGGCGGCTTCTACACGCTGGTCACCGATCGTCGCGGCGCGTTCGACCTCGACCTGCAGTTCGGCGTCGCGGTCAGCACCGCCGAGGGCCAGAGCAGCATCTCGTTCCAGCTCGCGCCCTCGGGCGCGACCGACGTCGAGCTCGCGGTCCCGGCCAAGGAGGATCTCGACTTCACGGTCATCGGCGCGCAGCTCGAGTCCGACCGCGTCGTCGGCGGCAACCGCGTCGTCACGGCCACGCTGCCGGCCACCGGCTCGCTCACCGTGCAGTGGCAGCGCGAGATCCCCGAGGCCGAGAAGAAGAGCGCGCGCATGTACGCCGAGGTCCAGACCCTCGTGTCGCTCGGCGAGGGCGTGCTGCGGGCCAGCGCGACCGTGCAGCACACCATCCTCTTCGCGGGCCTCGACAAGCTCTCGTACGAGGTGCCCAAGGGCATGACGGTCCTCGACGTCCGCGGCTCGGGCATCCGCGACTGGAAGCTCGGCGAGGACGGCAAGCTCGACGTCGCGCTGAACTTCGCCGCCGAGGGCAGCTACGTGGTGTCGATCGATCTCGAGCGGGCCATGACCGACGACGCCAAGAGCCTCTCGGTCCCGGTCATCACGCCGACCGGCGCGGAGCGGGCCAAGGGGTACGTGGGGATCGAGTCGCGCGGCAACCTCGAGATCGCCTCGGGCACGGTCGAAGGCGCCACTCCGCTGGACGTGCGCGCGCTGCCGGCGGCGATCCTCGGCATCACCGATCAGCCGCTGCTGTTCGGCTTCAAGTACGTCGGCGGCAAGCCGAAGATCGACGTCGCCACCGGCGCCCACGCCGAGGTCGACGTGCTCGTGACGTTGGTCGATCAGACCGTCGCCCACACGATGTGGACCCGCGAGGGGCGCCGCCTCACGTCGGTGCGCTACCAGGTCCGCAACAACCGGCGGCAGTTCCTCCGGCTCGCGTTGCCCACGGGCGCCGAGCTGTGGAGCGCGTCGGTCGGCGGCCGCGGCGTGCAGCCGGCCAAGGCCAGCGACGGCCGGGTGATGATCCCGCTGCTGCGCTCGCAGGAGCAGGGCGGCGCGCTCTCGGCGTTCGACGTCGAGGTCGTGTACGTCGACACCGGGGAGCCGACCGACGACGGCGGCCGCGGCACCTTCAAGGCGACGCTGCCCCAGCCCGACGTGCCGAGCACCTACGTGGCGTGGACCGTCCACTCCCCCGAGGGCACCAAGGTCGGGCGCTTCTCCCACGAGGGGACGCTCCGCCACGTGAAGGACCTGTCGAACCCGATCCCGGTGACGTCGGTCAACCTCGAGGTGCCGGCCGACGCCGAGATGCCGCAGCAGCAGGCCCCGGCCTACGGCAACGCGGCCCTCGGCCAGGGCGCGGCGCCGGTGGCGGTCAACCTGCCGCTGTCGGGCGAGGCGACCCACTACGAGAAGCTGCTGGCGTTCGGCGACGACGAGCGGCTCGAGGTCGAGTTCCACTACCGCGGCCTGCGGCGCTAGCAGGCTGCGGACCTTCGGGGGGACCCGAGGGTCCCCCGGCCGGCGGTGTGGTAGAACCCGCGTCGCCCGTGGCCCCCGACCGCCTCGCCCGCCTGCGCCGCTTCGCGTTCGACCACCGCTGGTCGATCGCGATCTTCCTCGCGGCGCTCGTGGTGCGCCTGCACTGGAACCTCGTGGTGCACCCGCTGGGCGAGTACATCTACTCGGACATGAACGGGTACAACTCGCGCGCCGACCGGCTGGTGCGCGACCCGTTCACGGCCTACGAGTACCACGCGTTCTTCCCGTTCGGGACCCACTTGCTCGTCGCCGGCTTCAAGGCCGTGTTCGGCCCCGACAACTTCACGCCGATCGGGATCACCTACGCGTTCGGCGGAGCGATCTGCGTGCTCGCGGCGCACCGCATCGCGCTGTCCCTGTCGAGCTCGCGCTGGGTCCCGGCCGCGGTCGGCCTGCTCGGCATCTTCTATTACCCGCACCTGTCGACCGGCGGGTACCTCCTGTCCGAGCTGCCGTTCTCCGCGCTGTTCATGGCCGCGGTGTGGTGCTCGGTCCGGCTGCTCGACCACGGCAAGATGCGCGACGCCGTGCTCATGGGCGTGTTCGCGGGCTTCGCCGCGTGGGTGCGGCCGCAGGTGCTGATGGCCGTCGCGCTGCTCGGCGCGTTCTGGCTCGTCCGGCACCGGGCCCTGCCCAACGTCCGCTTCAAGCACCTCGTCGGCGCCGGGATCCCGCTGGCGATCCTGCTCGGCCTGTCGATGGCGCACTTCCGCTTCCAGACCAAGCGCACCGGCCTCGTCTCGGAGAACGGGCCGTTCAACATGGTCTTCGGCCGGTGCCACAACTCGAAGATCGAGTCGCTGCCCGACGGCAAGGGCCACGGCAAGGTCCACTTCCGGCCGCCCGAGTTCCTGCAGCTCAACAACCTGCAGGACCGCAAGCGCAAGGAGGGGCTCGAGCCGCCGATCAAGCTCGACCCGGTCATCGGCGACGTCCTCAACTACAAGGGGTACATCGGCGATCGCGAGCGGCACGACGCGTACATCCGCGAGTGCCTGCACAAGACCACGCTGTGGAAGCAGGTCGAGTACAGCTACGTGAACCTGATCCTGCTGTGGCGCTACAACGTGCCGTGGCCCGACTCCGGGCGCGCGCAGTGGCGAGAACCGTCGCGGTGGTGGACGAAGGCCCACGAGGTGCTGTTCGCCCTGCCCTCGGTGCTGTTCCTCGTGACGCTCGGGCCGCGGCGCTGGGTCCGGCAGGGCTGGGTCGCCGTGCACATGCTCGCGGTGATGGTCGTCGCCGCGATGTACTTCGGCGGCACGCGGCACCGCGCGTCGTACGACCTGTTGTTCCTGTTCTTCGCGTTCGAGGTCTACGCCGCCGTCGGGGCGTTCGCGTGGTCGCGGATCCAGCGGTGGCGCGCGAAGGCTCAGTCGCCGACGAGCGGGCCCAGCTCGCCGCACGACAGCTCCTCCTCGTAGAGGTAGCCGTAGTAGCGCAGCGCCGTCGCGGCCGGCTCGTACGCGAGCACGACCAGGGGCAACGCCGAGACGCCCGCGCGGCACAGCGATCGCGACAGCACGAACTCGCGGAGCGACCGGGCCCCCTCGATCGCGGCGCGCGACGGTGAGCCCGGGCCTGCGTCGTACCGCGCGAGCGCGTGCACCGGGCCGGTCCCGGGGACGTGGAATTGATCGGGCTCGGAGGTCCACCGCCCGTCGCGGGGCGGCTCGTCGGATCCCAGCGCCCGGCCGATCGCGCCGAGCCGCGCCTGCGCGTCGTCGAGATCCACCGGCGCGAAGCGGCGTCGACGGGGCGCGCACACGTCCTCGAGCGCGGCGTAGACCTCCGTCAGCGCGCCGAGGCGATCGGCGAGGACCACCCAGCGCGGATCGAGCCGCGCGCTCGCGGCCTCGGCCGCGTCGCGACCGAACTCGCGGAGCTTGCCGACCACGTCCTGACCGAGGGCCTCGGCGCAGTGATCGGGGACGAACACGTCGGGCTCGGGCGCGCCGATGCGCAGGCCCCCGACGAGCAGCACGCGCGGCGACAGGGCGCACGCCTCGGCCGCCTCGGCGCAGCGGTGGTACGGCTCGGTGTACTGCCACAGCGCGTGGCCGCACTCGTGCTCGCGCCACGCCGACGCGTCGGCGAAGTCCTTGCGCGGGCGCGGGGCCGCGTGGGGCTCGAGCTCGGCGCGCAGCCGGGGCAGCAGCGCGCGCAGCTCGGCGCGCCACAGCTGGCCGAGCAACGCGTCGGCGTGGTCGAGGAACGGCTCGAGCTCGGCGAGGCTCTGCTCCTGGCCGACGGCGAGCGCCTGCATCGGCGCGTCGCAGGTGCCCACCGACGCGGCCGGCAGCGCGCGCCACTTGGCCTCGTCGAGCACGGCGTCGTCGATCATCAACACGAGCGTGCCGGCCGCGGCGCCCTGGCCCATGCGCGCGCGCCAGGGCGCCGCGAGCTCGAACTCGGCGGGATCGGCCGGCCCGGTGGCGATCGAGCGCAGCGGCATCGGTCGCACCAGCGCGGCGCTGGCCTGGCCACCCTCGAGGAAGGCGACGGTCCCCGTGGCGCCGAGGGCGGTGAGGACCGCGGGCACGCGGGCGCGCCACAGCTCGCCGTCCTGTCGCGGCCCGAGCTGCACGTGGATGCGGGTGGCCGGCTTCAGCGCATCGCCGAGGGCACGCACGTCACCCGCGACCGCGGAGGGCGGCTGCCACGGCAGGTCGAGCGCCGGGATCGGCAGGCGATCGATCGAGGGCGGGGGCCCGGAGGGCAGCGATCCGGCGGCGACCGTCACCGCGGCCGCCCCCGCGGGTCGCGGCACGGGCGTCCCGCAGGCGGTCGTCGCGCCCACGCAGAGGCAGCAGCCGAGGCCCCGGATCCAGGTCCGGTCCCGACGACGGCGCGCGTGGACGCCGGCGCCGGTGGGCTGCTCGGGCAAGTTCACGTCCCTTCGTTATACTCCGTCCGTGGCTTCTGGCGTGCGTCCGTCCACCCTCGCCGTGCTCGCGGCCCTCGCGGCCGTCGGCACCTTCGCCACGGACGCCCGCGCCGCCGAGGACGTGCTGGTCGAGTTCCACTTCCAGCCGGTGCCGCGGGCCCAGATCGCGATCTGGCTCGTCGACGCCAACGGGGCCTTCGTGCAGGACGTCATGGTCACGCAGGCCACGGGCACGCTGGGCATCGGCAATCGCCCCGGCCGCTGGGACTTCCTGTCCAGCTGGCGGTTCCCCTACGGACCCCGGCCCCAGGTGCTGCCGGTGTGGGCCCACGCCCGCGGCAAGAGCTACCCGAACCTCGTGTTCCACGACGACGATCCGTCGGACCTCGAGTCGTTGGGGTGGCACGAGAACTCGAGCTCGCCCGAGCCGTACTTCTGCCGACCGCTGACCGAAGCCGAGAACGAGACCATCTCGACCGACACGATGACGTGCCCGTCGCCGGCGACGTTCCAGTCGGACAAGGGTCGCTTCGACGACGGCGACAGCCCCTACCCGCCGCGCAACGACCTCGTCACGTTCGAGGACGGCGGCGACCACGTCGACGTCGAGATGTTCAGCGTGCTCAACGACCTCGACGCGGTCACCAGCGCGACACCGTCGGGCAACGAGCCCGAGCTCTTCACCGCGGTGGTGCCGAAGGCGACAGCGGAGCTCGGCCCGATGACCGCGTACATCGAGATCAACATCGAGGCCGACGAGAACGACGCGTGGGCCTTCGATCGCGAGACCGACCACTTCGTCGATTCGCGGCTCTCGGGCTACGGCGTCGAGTACCTCGGCCAGCCCTCCGTCGTGTACGCCGTCGAGTTCGACCCCCAGGAGAAGGCGTTCACCGGCACGGACATGTTCGTCGGCTACGGCGAATGGGACGGCAGCTCGGGCGACATGCACCCGCCGGACGACAGCATCAGCACCAACGGCGGCAGCGGGGCCGATCGTCTGCAGCTGTTCACGAAGAACGACGAGACGTTCCGCTTCGGGGTGTACAGCCACGGGCCCAACAGCGGGATGGATCCCACCGGCGGCGACAGCGGGACGGACACGAGCGGCGACTCCGACGGCGACTCCGGGGACACCGGCGACACCGGCGATGGCTGGGGCTGCGAGATCCGCGAGCTGCCGGCGCCGCAGTTCTTCGAGCTCGAGCCGATGGAGTTCGACACCGTCCGCGTGCACTTCTCGATCCCCGAGGACGCGGGGCCGGAGATCCGCAACGTGCGGCTGTACTACCGCACGGGCGACATCGACCTCTCGGAGGCGAACGTGTCGTCGGCGATCCAGGCGGTCCCGGACGACGCCGAGTGCTCGGGCCCGGTCGAGGCCGGCGGCACCGCGTGGTGCGACCTGCACGAGCTGTTCGGCAACTACCACTACCAGATCGGCCTCAAGTACGAGGACAACTGCAGCAACAAGAGCGCCCTCGTCGCGGACGCGGTGCAAACTCCGGCGCAGAAGTTCCAGACGGTCGAGGGGTTTTGCTTCATCGCCACCGCCGCGTACGGCGGGCAGTGGACGGGGCGCGTGCAGGCGCTGCGGTACTTCCGTGACCTCTACATGCGGCAGACCGGCTTCGGCTACGCGATGATCGAGTTCTACTACGCCAACAGCCCCGCGCTCGCGCGGGCGATCGCACCGCGGCCGTGGGCCCGCGCGCTCACCCGCGCGATGCTCGGGCCGATCGCGGACTTCGCCCAAATCACGACGGCGGGCACGACCGCCTCGACCCCCTGACCTCGGCCCGCGGGCTGTGGTATTCCATGGCCCCGTGATGTCACCGGTCGCAGCGGTCATCGCCCTGTCGCTGGCGTTCGGGCCCCCTCCACCGCCACCGCCACCGGCTGCGCCCGCGCCGGGCCCGACGGCGCCGGTCGAGCCGACGCCGGTCGAACCGACGACGCCAGCGCCCACCGAGCCGTCGATCCCCGCGCCGACGATCCCCGGCCCGACGATCCAGCCGGGCGCGCCCAAGCGCGTGACGATGCCCGGGACGAAGGGCGATCCGGTCGTGATGCCCACGCCCGTCGCGCCCACGCCGGTGCGTCCGACGCCCGTGCTGCCGACGGGGCCGCAACCGATCCTGCCGGGGACCGAGACCGACGGGCCCAAGGCCAAGCCGATCCAGGAGGAGCCCCAGCCCAGGCAGCGACGCAAGCGCGAGCGACGACCGCGGGGCGGCGGCGCGTCCGACACGGCACCCAGCGCGAGTGGGGCCTGCTTCGCGCCGCAATCCCGCTGCCGCACGTTCGTGCTGGCGGGCGTGGCGATGTCGGCCTCCGGCCTCGCCGTCGGCGTGGGCGGGGCGATCCTCGCGTCGCGTCCAGTGACGCCGGTCCGCGAGGATCCGACGCGGGTCACCAGCTTCCGCCCGCCGGGCTACGCGATGATCGCGGTCGGCGGGAGCCTCATCATCGCCGGCGTCGCGGTGCTCGCCGCCGGGCTCGCCTCGCACCGCCGCGACCAGTCGATGCGCCGCACCGCGTGGTGGCGGCCGCGCATGAGCTTCGGAGTCATCACACCGTGAACGCGCGTACCGTCGCCGTGCTCGCCGGCCTCGTGCTGGGGTTCGCCCTGGGGGCGTGTCGCCTGCCGAACGAGGACCACTGCGCCAACCAGGACCAGGCGGGCAACGACTACTGCGCGGGCATCAACTCCGCGACGCCGTTCTGCTCGCCGTGCCACGCGAAGAACCACGGCTGCCTGCCGTTCGAGCCGGTGTCCTGCGAGGCGTACCAGGGCACGACCGGCCCGGACGCGATGGAAACCTCCTCGACCGGAGCGTGACCCGAGCGGTCACGTGCCCGAGCGCCCGAGATCCCGCCCCCGCGTCGTGCGTTCGCAGGCCCGTAATGGCGCCAACGCTCGCGACCGTCCCCAATTCGCTCGATTGGGCGAAAAGCTCGAGAAACGCGCGTCTCGCCAGGAACATTCTGGGCGATTCGCACGGGGATCCTGGGGCCGGACCGTAAAGCCCGGGGCCCGTGGTGTCGAAGTGTACGAGAGGGGAATCAATGGCACGACTCACGAAGATGCTCTTCGTCGCTTGTGTCCTCGCCACGGGGTGTGACCTCGCGGGCGAGACGATGGGCCCCCGCGGCGGCACGGTGGTCTCCGAGGACGGGCGCTTCTCCCTCGAGATCGCGCCGGGCGCCCTGGACCACGACGTCGAGGTCACCATCGCGACGGTGGCGTGCGGCGCGATGGACCAGACCGCGCTCGGGTCCTGCTACGAGGTCGGTCCCCGCGGCACCGCGTTCCTGTTCCCCGCGCGCGTGACGTTCGAGCTCGACGCCGACGGCGTCGCGGGCGTCACCGTCGATCACCTCGCCCTCTCGGGCCGACGCGAGCACGGCTGGGACCTCCTGGCCGACCGCGCCGTCGACCTCGAGGACGGCACCGTCTCGGCCTCGGCGCTGTACCTCTCCTCGTTCGCGCTGGTGTCCGTCGAGGACGCGCACCACGGCGCGGCGACCCGCGAGCCCGCCGGCGAGTGAGCCGACGTCAGTGCAGGACGTCGCTCGTGACCCGAGCGCCCTGCCCCACCTGATCGACGAAGCCGGTGCCGCCGACGCCGACGGCCACGAACGCCTCGTCGAGCAGCCGGAGCAGCGCCTCCGCTCGACCGCGATCGGACGAGAGCGCGAAGGTCGTCGGGCCCGCTCCGCTGATGCTGCAGGCCAGGGCCCCGGCCTCGCAGCACGCGGCCTTGGCCTCGAGGTAGCCGGGGATGAGGCCGGCGCGCGCGGGCTCGACGATGTCGTCGACGATCGCCTCGCCGAGCATCGCGAGGTCGCCCTCGTGCAGCGCGTGCACGAGGAAGCCGAGGCGCGCGGCCTGCTGCACCACCGCGGCGAGCTCGACCATGCGCGGGAGCACGGCGCGGGCCTCGGCGGTGGGCAACGAGCAGCCCGGCGTGTACACGGCGAGCCACATCGACGGCGGCACCGGCAGCGACACCAACCGCAGGGGATCGAGCGACGGCACCAGCACGATGCCGCCGAGGATCGACGGCGCCACGTTGTCGGGGTGGCCGGCCCCGCACGCGGCGGCCTCGCCGGCGCGCGCCGCCTCGACGAGCGCGACGGCAGGGAGCCCGAGCTCGAGCGCCGCGTCGACGGCGACGACCGCCGCGGCCGCGCTCGCGCCCGACGAGCCGAGCCCGCTGCCGAGCGGCAGGCCCTTGTCGAGCTCGAGCTCGACGCCGGCGTTCGGCGCCCAGCGCTGCAGCAGCGCGGTCGCGGCGACCGCCGCGGTGTTGAGCGTCGCGTCGCGGCTGAGCTTGCCGCCATCGCCCGTGATGCGCAGCAGCTCGACGCCGGGCGCCTCGCGCCAGCGCGCGCGCACGACGTCGCCGCGGGCCCGCAGCGCGAGGCCGAGGCAATCGAAGCCCGGCCCGAGGTTGGAGACCGTCGCGGGGGCGAACGCCTCGATCCAGGGGCGGGCTCGGCTGGTCATCGGCGGGCCGTCGGTCGCGTCAGCGCTTGAGCGCGTCGTCGATCCAGCCGCCGACCGTGCCGCCGAAGAGCAGCTCGTTCATCAGCCGGCCGTTGACGTAGACGGCGGGCGTGCCGCGGATGTCGAGGGTCTCGCCGTCCTTTCGATCCGCATCGACGCGGGCCTCGCCCTTCTTCCCCTCGTACGACGCGCGGAACTTCGGCACGTCGAGGCCGATGCGCTCGGCGTACGCGACGAAATCGTCGTCCTCCATCGCGTCGGGGTTGGCGAAGATCTGGTCGTGCATCTCCCAGAACTTGCCCTGCTCGTGCGCCGCCTCGGCGGCGATCGCCGCGGGCCGACCGCGATCGTGGCCAGGGCCCGACAGCGGGAAGTACTTGTAGACGAGCTTCGCGCGGCCGCGGAACTGCTCGACGGCGGCGCGGAGCTTCGGCGCCTCGGAGCGGCAGTGGGGGCACGTGAAATCGGCGAACACGACGACGGTGACCGGGGCGTTCTCGCTGCCCCACACCGGCCGACCGTCGATCGGGATGGTCTTGGGCTTCAGGCTGTCGACGACCATGTCGAGCGCCTCGCGGATCGCCGAGGTCGCCGCGCCCGCCGACAGCGCGTCGGCGATGAGCTGCGCGACGATCATCGAGTCGCGGCACGTCGAGTCATCGCGCAGCGACACCGCGATGCTGTGCGGCTTGTCGCAGGCGCTCGGCTCGGAGTTGATGAGCTGGAAGAACGTCTCGCGCTGCGAGTCGCTCAGCTTGTCGAGGGAGACGCCGCGGGCCTCGCGGAGCTCCTCGCCCTTGGGCAGGGAGTCCCGGGCCTTGTCGCGCTCCGACGGCTTCGCGTCGGCGGCCGGCGAGCCGGACGGGGTGCCCTCCGGGTTCTTCGCGTCCGGAGGGGTGCACGCGGGGCTGCAAGCGGTGATCGCCAGCAACGCGAACGACAGCGGAATGTGCGGGTACCGTCGCAACGGGGCGAAGCTAGCGCACGGCCCTGCGCACCGCAACCGCGGGGCCGGCCCCTCACCGGCGCGGGGGCGCCGGACGTGCCGGGGCCCCAGGCGAGGCGCAGCGCCCTGGTTTGACGGCGCGCGCGCGGCGAGCCCCGCCGGGTTTGACAGCGCGGCCACCGGCTTGCGATACACCCCGGCGGCAAGGAGGGTCTCGATGAAGATCCTGGTCACCGTCAAGCGCATCCCCGATCCTGTCGAGCCACCGAAGTTCGCCGGCGGACAGCTCGATACCGCCACGTCGAAGTGGGTCCAGAACGAGTTCGACGAGTACGGCATCGAGACCGCGCTGCGCCTCGCCGAGGTCGGCGGCGGCACCGAGCGCCTCGCCGAGGTCGTCGTCCTCAGCATCTGCCCCCCGGGCAAGCGTGACCACGTCACGAACTTCCTGGCGATGGGCGCCAACCGGGCCGTCGTGGTCGAGGCCGACGACACCACCCTCGACGCCCAGAGCATCGCGCAGCTGGTCGCCGCAGTCTTCCGCAAGGAGGCCTGCGACCTGCTGATCAGCGGCAAGCTCTCGCAGGACGGCGAGAGCAACGAGCTCGCCCAGCGCGTCGCGGGCCTGCTCGATCTGCCGCAGGCCACGTTCGCCGCCCAGGTCACCTGGGATCGGTCGGGCAACGCGCTGCAGGTCGCGCGCGAGGTCGAGGACGGCGTCGAGACCAAGCGCGTGCCGCTGCCGGCGGTGCTCTCGGTCGATCTGCGCATCGTCCTGCCCACCAGCGTCCGCAACGGCGCCACGCCCGAGAACCACCCCTATCCGGACAAGCCGCGGCTCGCGTCGCTGCGCGGCATCACGATGGCCAAGACCAAGAAGGTCGAGGTCCTGAAGCCCGCCGATCTCGGCGTCACCGTCGGCTGCGCCGTGCAGACCCGCAGCGTCGTCGCGCCGCCCAAGCGGCAGGCCGGCAAGCTCGTCGCGTCGGTCGAAGAACTGGTCGAGAAGCTCGCAACGGAGGCGAAGGTGCTATGAGCAAGGTTTTGGTCGTCGTCGAACTCGGGGACGGAAAGCTCCGCGCCCACAGCTTGCCCGGCATCACCGCGGGCCAGCAGGTGGCCGCATCGCTCTCCGCAGAGCTCCACCTGCTCGTGCTCGGCGCGTCGCCCCAGGCGGCCGCCGAGGCGATCGCCGCCGAGGGCTGGGGCGCGAAGACGGTGCACGTCGCCGCGCACGCCGGACTCGAGCCGTTCACCGCCGAGGCGTGGGCCGACGCGATCGTCGTCGCGGCGCGGGCCATCGGTCCGACCGCCATCGGCGGCACCGCGACCTCGACCCTGCGTGACGCGCTGCCGCGGGCCGCGGCCCTGCTCGGCGCGCCCCTCGCCCCGGAGGTCACGGGCGTCAAGGGACCGCGCATCTTCTCCCGCGAGGTGTGGGCCGGCCGCGCGCTCGCCGAGCTCGCGATGGAGGGGGACCTGTTCTTCTTCACCGCGCGCGCCAGCGAGTTCGCGCCGGCGCAGCCCGGTGGCGCGGCCGCGAGCGTCGCCTCGGTCGACGGCGTCGCCGCCAACCAGCGCGGGGTCCAGGTCCTCTCCATCGAGAAGACCCAGAGCGCGCGCCCGGCCCTGACGGAGGCCAAGGTCGTCGTCTCGGGCGGCCGCGGCATGCGCGAAGGCGCGAACTTCCGCGTGCTCGAGGAGCTCACCGACCTGCTCGGTGGCGCCCTCGGTGCGAGCCGGGCCGCGACCGACGCCGGCATGGTCCCCGCGGACCTGCAGGTCGGGCAGACCGGCAAGGTCGTCGCGCCGAACCTGTACATCGCCGTCGCCATCTCCGGCGCGATCCAGCACCTCGCCGGCATGAAGGGCAGCAAGGTCATCGTCGCGATCAACAAGAACGGCGAGGAGCCGATCTTCCAGATCGCCGACTACGGGCTCGTGGCCAAGTGGGAGGACGCCGTCCCCCGCCTCACCGAGCTGATTCGAGCCCGGAAGGGCTGATGCCGCAGTACCATCGCGGCGCGGATGGTGACCGAGCCGACGATGGACCGCCCCCGCGACGCCTCGGGGGCGCTCGGCGTGGCATTGGCCGCCGCAGCGCTCCTGTTCGTGCTGGCGCGCCTCCTGCTCGCGGCGCAGGGCGGCGTCGGTCGGGTCGGTGACGCCGGCCGCGACGCCGTCGACGTCGCGGTCGTGGTCACCGGGGCGGCGTGCCTCGTGCGGCTGTGGGCGCGGGCGCGATCGGGCACGAGCGCCCACCTCGCCCGCGAGCTCCCGGTCTTGCTGGTCGGGATTCCGCCGACGGTCACCGCCGCGGCGCTGTGGTTCTCCGGCGACGCCGCGCTCGGCAGCGTCGCGGCGCCGATGGCGAGCAGCACGGCGGCGGGCCTCCTCACCGCCGCCGTGATCGCCCCGGCCCTGCGCGCGCTCGTCGTCCGCGGGGTGCTCGAGTCGCCGGACGCGACCACGGCCCCGAGCATCGCCGCCGCGATCGCATGGACGTTGATGGCGACCGGCCTGGCCTCGTTCGCGATCGCGATCGCGAACGTCTCCGAGACCTCGCTCGAGTGGGCGCGCCGCCCCGAGGGTGGCGTCGCGCTCGCGGCCCTCGCCGCGGTGCTCGGGCTCACCTGGCTCGCGGGCGTGCTGACCGGTCGGGGCGTGGGCGCCGATGCCGAGTCGATCGCGCGTCGCCTCGACGCCCTCGGACACGACGCGACGCCCGGCAGCGGCACCGCGATCGTGCCCACCGATCTCGACCAGACCGGCGAGCTGTTCGGCGAGCTCGAGCGCCTGCGCGCGCGGCTCGACCACGAGCAGCGCCTCTACCAGGACGCGCTCGAGCGCACGCAGGCCGCCGACGCGGCCAAGGCCGACTTCCTCACGGCCGTCAGCCACGAGCTGCGGACGCCGCTGCACACCGTCGGCGGCTACGCGCAGGTGCTGCTGTCCGGCATCGCCAAGCCGCTGTCCGACGCGCAAGCCGAGGACGTGCGGCTGATCCAGGCCGGCGGTCGCCAGCTGCTCGAGCTCGTCAACGACATCCTCGACCTGTCGATGATCGAGTCGGGCGAGCTGCGGCTGTCGTTCGCGAGCACCGATCTCGGCGCGCTGGTCGACGAGGTGGTGCGGATCCACCAGCCGCTCGTGCGCGATCGGGCGGTGCGGCTGGGCGCCGAGCTCGTCGAGCTCCCCGACGTCGTGTGCGATCGGCGACGCATCGCGCAGATCCTCACCAACCTGCTGAGCAACGCGATCAAGTTCACCGAACGCGGCGAGATCATCGTCCGGTCGGACACCCCGGGCGACGGGACGGTGTCGATCGCCGTCACCGACACGGGCGTGGGCATCGCCCCGGACGAGCTCCCGCTCATCTTCGAGGAGTACCAGCAGGCCGGGACCATCTCGCGGCGCAAGAAGGGCACGGGGCTCGGCCTCGCGATCGCGCGGAGCATCGCGCTGGCCCACGGTGGATCGCTCGCCGTGCGCTCGGAGGTCGGCCGCGGCTCGACGTTCACCCTGGTGCTGCCGATCGACCCGCCGCGACGGCCCGCGGCGATCGACATCGCCGAGGAGGCCGCGCGTGCGCTGGTCCGCGCGCGCAACCGCGGCGAGAGCGTCGAAGAAGACCCGCGCGGCGGCGCTGCCGGACAGGTGACCCGGTGACCGACGACCGTCTCGCGTCCGACTCGAGCATGGAGCTCTCGGGGACGACCTCCGAGACCCACGTCGTGCCGCCGCCGGCGCTCGGCCGGCGGATGAGCAGCTCCGGTCGGCTCGGCGTCGAGCTGCAGATCCTCGGCCTGCTGTGCCTCGCGTGGCTGCTCGTGTCGATCCACGGCACGGTCTGGCTCCTCCTGTCGCGGCCCGCCGATGCCGTCGCGCTGGACGACCTCGGCCGCGTGCTGGTGCCGCAATTCATGGCCCTGGCCGGCCTGTCGATGCGCACGCTGGTCGAGCTGCCCGCGGCGCGCTGGGATCGCACGGGGAGCTTCACCGCGCGAAGCCATCCGTGGGCGTTCACCCTCATCGGTTGGGTGATGGCCCCGGTCGCGCTCGTGATGTGGCGCCGTGATCGGGCGGCGCGGCGCACATCGCCCGCGCCCGAGACGATGGTCGGCGCCCACACGCGGCTGCTGCGGCTGCCGTACTGGACCGCCCTGCGGCTGCTGGCGTGGTCGACCACCGGCTTCGCGGTCTCGGCCGTGTGGCTCGCCACCGCACGGCCGGCGATGACCGCGATCGACCTCACGCTCGCGCTGGTGTGGATCGGCGCGGTCGCCCCGATCGCCGTGGCCTTGGCGGGGGCGATGCGTCGCGCGTTGCGGCCCGAGGTCATCACGGTGGCGACGGCGATCCCGTCGCGACGCGCCTACGACGTGTCGGTGCGGCTGCAGCTGCTCACCTCGTTCGCCGCGATCGGCGGGCTGCTCACCCTCACCGCCGGCGGGAGCCTGCTCGCGATCGCCGAGCGCGATCGGGCGGCGGTGGCGGACGCCACCGTGCGCGCCGCGTCGCTGCTCGCGGTCATCGCCGAGGGCGACGAGCTCGCGCTCGGCCGGCTGCTCGCGCGCGCCCCCGACGTGACCGTCGAGCTCGGGGCGCGCCGCTTCGGTCCGGCGCGGTGGATCGGGCCCCAGCCGCCCGGGCCCCTCGATCTCGACGAGGACGGCGTCGTCGACGGCGTCGTCGCGGGCACCGACCCGGTCCAGGTCATCGTCCCGCTCGGGCCGCGGGCGCCGGTGCGGACGCTGCCGTTCGCCCTCGTCGGCCTGCTCGCGATCGTCGCGGCGACGATCGCCGGCGTCGCCCTGGGCCGCGACACGCAGCGCGACATCCTGCGGGCGCAGTCCCAGGTCGCCGCCGTCGCCGAGGGCCGGGCGCCCCCTGCCCTCGCCGTGCAGGCGCTGTCGACCGCCGAGATCCGTCGACTCGTGCAGTCGGTCGATCGTCTGGTCGCGCGGATCACCGAGTCGAACGTCGAGAAGTACGTCGCGATCGAGAAGTCCAAGGAGGCCGACCGGCTGAAGAGCCAGTTCCTGGCCAACATGAGCCACGACCTGCGCTCGCCGCTGAACTCGATCCTCGGGTTCTCCGAGCTGCTGTTGTCGGGGATCGACGGCCCGCTCACCGACGAGCAGCGCGAGATGGTCGCCGTGATCCACAGCAGCGGTGGTGAGCTCCTGCAGCAGATCGACGACATCCTCGACGCCGCCAAGCTCGACGCGGGCAGGCTCGAGCTCCACCCCGAGCCCTCGCCCCCGGCGACGCTCATCAACCGCGCGGTGGTCAACGCAAAGCGCCGCCTCGGGCCCGGCATCAACTTCGACGTGGACACGTCGAGCACGCTGCCACCGGCGTTCGTCGACCCGTACCGCACCGTGCAAGCGCTCGAGAACGTGCTCAGCTTCGCGGCGGTGCGGGTCGAACGCGGGGTCATCACGGTGCGGGCGCAGCTCGCCACCTCGGGTCGGCGACGGATGATCGTCGTGGAGATCCGCACCCCGGTCGCGCCCGCCAGCGCCGAGCAGCTCGGCTCGGCGCGCCGCGGGTTCCATCGCCTGCCGGGGCACCGCGGCCTGGGCCTGTCGCTGCCGATCGCCGGCGCGATCCTCGAGCTGCAGGGCGGCACGCTGTCGATCCGCGAGTCGACCCGCGGGACGAGGCCGACCGGCGCGCACGCGAGCGCGGCGACGCCCGCCGTGGCGCCCCCGGGCACGCCCCCGAAGACGAGGATGGTCTTCCGCGTCGAGCTGCGCGCGCTCGAGCTGCGGCGCGGCACCGATCCGCAGCGCGGCTCGACGCGCGGTCCTGCCGGATCCACCCGCGACGCCTGAGGGGTTCGACCCGCGAGCCTTCAGGCCTCGACGTAGAACGGGTTGGCGTAGATCCACACCCGCGGCGTCTCGCCCAGCGGCGCGTAGTCGCCGAGGTGCTCGATGAGGTGCCGCGGGGTGATCCGGATCTCGACCCGATAGGCGCCCGGCGCGTCCGGGGCGTAGCGCAGCTCGCCCTCGGACATCGCGACCTCCTCGAAGCCGCCCTCGATCGCCCGCAGCACATGGGCGGTGATGATCGGGGCCTGGGCGGCCGGGTCGAGGTTCGTCACCGTCGGCGGCACGACGACGATCTCGGGGTTGCTCGGCAGCGGCACCGAGTCGCCGATCTCGAGGATCGCGTCGGGCGTCTCGACGCGCGCGTCGAAGCCCTCGGGGTAGCCGAGGTACTCGAACACGCCGAACACCCGGCGGGCCCGCAGCGCCTCCTTGAGCGCGAGGTCGTCGAAGCCGCCGTCGCCGTTGGGCGCGACCAGGAGGTGATTCGAGAACCACTTCTGCATCCGCCGGAAGCTGTCGATGCGCTCACCGTCGCCGAGCAGCTGCGGGAAGGTGTTGCGGTGCGAGTCGGTGCCCATCGTCGAGATCGGGCGGCCGCCATGGGCGAGCACCGTGCCCCAGCGCTCGAGGTAGCGCGGGTCCTCCGACCACAGCGGGAAGATCGCGAGGTCGGGGTGCGGCAGCCCGGGGTCGTCGTCGTGGAGTTTGTCCAGCAGCTCGGCGACGGCGAGGATCGCCAGCAGCGTGTTGGCGTGGAGGTTGTACATCTCGAAGCCCTCGATCGGCAGGGTCTCGAGCTCCTCGATCGTGAAGTCCTCGGGGTGGGCGAGCAACACCACCGCGCCGTTGTCCTGCAGGATCTGGGCGGCCTCCGGGGTGCGCACGCCGTAGACCGCGTCGCCGCCGGGCACGTGGCGCTCGATCCCGACGGGCATCAGGCCCGACTCGGCGCCGGCGAGCACGAGCAGCGCCCGATCGTCGCCGCAGGCGGCCCAGTTCGCCACCGGTCCGTCGCGATCGACGAGCACGTCGCCGCGGGCCTCGTCGTACAGCATGTTGGTCGGGAAGTCGGTCGACGCGAACGACTCGCTGTGATCGGTCAGCATCATGAAGTCGTGCAGCGTCAGGCACATGTCGCGCCGCAGATCCTCGTAGCACTCGGCGTTGATGTTGCCCTGGCCGTCGTTGGGCTCGCCGTCGCAGGCGTCGTGCGAGTAGACCGAGTGGGCGTGCACGAGCCCGCGGCGCTCGAGCCAGCCGCGCGCGTTGGGTCCCGGCGGCGTGGGGTAGACGTCGCCGGGCTGCCACGGTCCCTGGGGCTCGCCCGTGGTCGTGTCGGCGCCGCCCGAGCCCGTGGACGTCGGGCCCGTCCCGCTCGCGGTGGCCTCGGTCGCGCCGCCGCTCGACGTGGTCACCGCGGAACTCGCCGCGCCGGTCGACGTGCCCGCCGCCGGGGACGCACCGTCGCCGCCGCAGCCCGACGCGCCCAGCAGGAGGCCCGACGCGAGGGCCGGTGCGAGCATCGAGCCGGCCCACGAGACGGGCGGGGAGACGGGCCGGGAGACGGAGGAGGTGCGGTGCGTCGCCATGGGGTCGGGGTCCCGGACGGGATGCTACCGCAGCGTCGCGCGAAGCGGCGGATGCGGCCCGGCGCCCCCACGGAAAACGGCGGTACGCTGCGGCATGCTGACGTTGGTCCCCCCGGCCATCGAGGAGTACGTGCGGGCCCACAGCCCGGCCGAGCCGGCGCTGCTGGCCGAGCTGCGCGAGCGGACCCACGCCGAGCTGGCGATGCCGCAGATGCAGGTCGGTCCGGTCGAGGGCGCGCTGCTGCGGATGCTGGTGCGACTCACCGGAGCGCGGCGGGTGCTCGAGATCGGGACCTTCAGCGGTTACTCGGCGCTGTGCATGGCGGAGGCGCTCCCCGACGACGGCGCGCTGGTCACCTGCGACATCGATCCGGTCGCGACCACGCTGGCGCGCGAGTTCTTCGGCCGGAGTCCCCACGGCGGCAAGATCGAGCTGCGCCTCGGCCCCGCGCTCGACACCCTGGCGCAGCTGAGGGCCGACGCGCGCCCTCCCGGCAGCCGAGATCGACAGTTCGACATCGTGTTCATCGATGCCGACAAGACCAACTACTCGGCGTACTACGACGCGTGCTGGGACCTGCTGCCGCGGGGGGGCCTCGTGGTGGCCGACAACACGCTGTGGAGCGGCAAGGTCGTCGCGCCCAGCGACGACAGCGATCACGCGATCGTGCGCTTCAACGCGCGGGTGCACGACGATCCCCGCGTCGATCACGTGCTGCTGTCGGTGCGAGACGGCATCATGCTCGCGCGCAAACGCTAGTCGAGCACGACGACGCGCCGTCGGGCGGCAGTCCGCGGATGGGCCGCTTTGCATCCCGCGACGAACCGCCTAGACTGGGCGGCGATGAACTCCGTGCTGCAGGCGCCACGGCCCGAAGCCCACGCCGCCATCGCAGCCGTGCGCCGGTCCGTCGCCGAGGTCATCCGCGGCAAGGACGACGTCATCGATCTCGCCCTGGTCGCCCTGGTCTCGGCGGGACACCTGCTGATCGAAGACATCCCGGGCGTCGGCAAGAGCACCCTGGCGCGCACGCTCGCGCAGGTCGTCGGGGGCGAGTTCCGGCGGATCCAGTTCACGTCGGATCTGCTGCCCGCCGACCTCGTCGGCGTCTCGGTGCTCCGCCCGTCGCTGGACCAGTCGGAGTTCCGACCCGGCCCGCTGTTCGCGAACTTCGTCCTCGCCGACGAGATCAACCGCGCGCCGCCGCGGACCCAGAGCGCCCTGCTCGAGGCGATGGGCGAGCGCACGGTCTCGGTCGACGGCACCAGCCACGCGCTGGCGGTGCCGTTCATGGTGATCGCCACCCAGAACCCGACCGAGCACTACGGCACGTACCCGCTGCCCGAGTCGCAGCGCGACCGGTTCACGCTGCGGCTCGAGATGGGCTACGCGATCGCCGAGGTCGAGGCCGCGCTGTTCGGCGGCGCGGCCGAGGCGGCGCCGGCCCCCGAGCCCGTCTGCACGCTGGACGCGATCCTCGCCGCACAGCTCGGCGCGCAGGAGGTCTTCGTGCACCCCGACCTCGCCGCGTATGCGCAGCGGGTCGTGCACGCGACGCGCAATCACCCCGGGGTCCGGCTCGGCGTCAGCACCCGCGGCGGCATCGCGTGGATGCGCGCGGCCAAGGCCCGCGCGTGGATGGATCGCCGCGGCCAGCTCGGCATCGACGATCTGCAGGACCTCGCGGTGCCGGCCCTCGCGCATCGGCTCATCGCGTCGGCGGGCACCGACGACGGCGTCGCGGTCGCGGCCGAGCGCGTCCGCGAGATCGTCGCGACCACGGCGGTGCCGCGGTAGCGCCATGGCCCGGCGCAAGCGCTCGCTGCTGCGCCGCGCCCTCACGGCCCGCGGACGGAGCCTCGAGATCACGCGCGCGGGGTGGTTGTTCATCCTGCTGACGCTGGCGGTCGGGTTCGCGGCGATCAACTCGGGCGCGAACCTGCTGCACGCGATCTTCGGCGCCCAGATGGCGCTCATCGTCGGCAGCGGGATCCTGAGCGAATCGATGGTCCGCCGCACGGTGGCCCGGCGCGTCGCCGCCGGTGAGATCTACGCCGGCCAGGCCGCGGCGGTGCGGGTCGAGCTGACCAACCTCGATCCGCGCGTCGACGTCTTCTCGGTCAGCGTCGAGGACGACGACCGCAGCGCCACCGACGATGCGTGCGCCCCGGTGTTCGCGGTGCGGATCGGGGCGGGCCGCACCGTCGAGATCCCCGCGACCGTGACGCTGTCGCAGCGGGGCCGCCACGCGATGCCCGCCGCGGTCGTGGCCACGCGCTTCCCGTTCGGGCTCTTCGTGAAGCGTCGCGAGCTGCCCCGCGGCGCGCCGCTCTTGGTCTACCCGCGGCTCGTGCCGGCGCCCGCCCCGATGGCCGACGACCCGCGCACGGACCTCGGCGATGCGCCGCGGCGACGCGCCCGCGCCGGGGAGTTCTTCGCGCTGCGCGAGTACCGGGACGGCGACGATCTGCGCCGCATCCACTGGCCCGCGGTCGCGCGGCTCGGTCGCCCGGTGGTTCGCGAGTACGAGGCCGACGGGGATCGCCAGATGATGCTCGAGCTGCGCCGCGGGACCACCGGCGATCCGAGCTTCGAGGCCGAGGTCGAGCAGTGCGCGTCGGTGGCCGTCGCCGCCCTCGGCCGCGACGCGCTGGCCGTGGGCCTTCGCTACGCCGGCGAGCTGCTCGTCACGCCCGGCAGCGGCGACGAGCAGCGCCGGCGCGTGCTCGCGGCGCTCGCCGTGGTCGGGGATCCGCCGAAGGGCGCGACGGCGGTGGACGCATGATCGGCGTCGACACACCGCTGCACCGCCTGCGCGATCGCATGAGCCTCGCGCAGATCGCCGTCGCCACCGCCACGGTCGGCGTCGCGGGTGGCATCGCCCCGTGGTCGCTCGCCCTGGCCGCGGTGCTGTGCGCCTGGGCGTTCGTGCGCCCGCTGCCGCCTGTCACCACGAAGGCGACCGAGCGGGCGTGGACGCTGCTGGTCGGCGTCGCGCTGGTGGCGACGCTGACCCGCGCCGTACTGACGGCCGAGCTCCTCGACTCGGGCCTCGACTTCCTGCTGCTGCTCGTGGTGCAGCGCCTCTTCAACCGCCAGCGCGCGCGCGAGCACATGCAGCTGCTGCTGCTCGGGTCGCTGCTGGTCGTCGCCGGCGCGGTGATCAACGCCGGGCTCAACTACCCGCTGCTGTTCGCGCTCTACCTCGTCGTCGCCGCGATGACGCTGCTGCTGAACCACCTCGTCGCCGAGGGCGAGCGGCTCGGCGCGCGTACGGCCGTGACGTTGTCGCGCGAGGGCATGCGCGCCCGCGGGTTCCTGTGGCGCGCCGCGGGTCAGGTCGCGGCCATCGCGGCGATCGGCGCCATCGTCACGTTCGTCGCGTTCCCGAGGTGGGGCGTCGGCGCGTTCTTCCGCGGCGGCCTGTCCCGCGACAGCAAGAGCGGGTTCTCGAGCACCGTCGAGCTCGGCGACTTCGGCCGCATCAAGTCCGACGCCACCGTGGTGATGCGCATCGAGCCCGACGTGCGCGGCGCATGGGGCGATCGCACCGACTGGCACCTGCGCGGCAGCAGCTTCGACGCCTACGCCGGCGGCCGCTGGTTCCACGAGCGCGACGTCGAAGCGACGATCGCCGGCGGACCGTTCGGCTACCAGACCCTGCGCGACCTGAGGGGCGGCGCCACGCTCAAGCCCAGTCGCAGCGCGGTGCCCGAGGCGGTCGCGGTCCCGGGCTTCGCGGCCTCCAAGCAGACCTTGCTCGCGACCGTGACGCTCGAGGACATCGGCGTCGACGTGCTGTTCGTGCCCAGCGAGCCGCTGGCCGTGCGCGTGTCGCCGCGCGGCGTGATCGAGAGCCGCGCGCGGGTCCGCGGCGGCCGCAGCGACGAGATCCGGGTGGACAAGGCCCCGGGCCCGATCCGCTACCAGTTCGTGTCGCGCATCGGGACGCCGACCGAGGCCGAGCTCGACGCCATCGGCGATCCTGCGGTGCCCGACGCCTTCGCGGCGTACACGGCCGCGATCCCCGGGCTCTCCGACGACGTGACCGCCCTGGCGCAGCGCCTCACCGAGGGCGCGAGCACCCGCCGCGCGAAGGTCGAGGCGATCATGGCCCACCTCGGCGGCTTCACCTACTCGCTCGATCTCCGGCCGTCGCAGCGGGTCCTGGACGGCGCCGATCCCCTCGAGGGCTTCCTCTTCGACACCCAGGCCGGGCACTGCGAGTACTTCGCCTCGGCGGCGGTGGTGTTGCTGCGGCAGATCGGCGTGCCGGCGCGGCTCGTCAACGGCTACTACGGCGCGCACTACAACGGCGTCGGCGAGTACTACGCGGTGCGGCAGGCCGACGCGCACTCGTGGATCGAGGTGCACTTCGGCGATCTGGGCTGGGTGACGTTCGATCCGACCCCGCCGTCGGGCCGCACCTCCGGCGACGACGCGCCGTGGTGGCCCGGCGCGTCGGAGTGGATCGACGCGGTGCGCAACACCTACCTCGACTGGGTCATCGACTACGACCTCGGCAAGCAGCTCACGCTGTTCGAGAACCTCGGCCTGCGCGATCGTCAGGCCGACAACGGCCTGCTGCGCTGGCGGTGGTTGCTGGCGGTGATGGTGGGCCTCGGGGCGGCGGTGTGGATCGGCGCGCGCGCCCGCAAGTGGCGACGGGGCCGCGCCCGCCCCGAGGCCGCGATCTGGCGCACGGTGATCCGGCGACTGGCGCGGCGCGGCTACAGCCCCCGCGACGACGAGTCGCCGCGGCGCTTCGGCGCGCGCATCGGTGCCGCCGAGCCCCCGATCGCAGCGCCGGTGTCGACGTTCATGCGCACCTACGAGGCCTGTCGTTTCGCGCCGCAGATCACCGCCGACGACCTCGCGGCGCTGCGGGACGCGGCGGCGGCTGTCATCGCCGCGCTCGGACGTGCGCGGCGGCGATAGTCGATCAGCGCAGATCCTCGGACTCGGCGACGCGGCGCTCGAACGCCGGATCGAGCGCCACACGGACCAGCCCGCGCGCCAGCGTCGACGCGTCGGTCGACCGATAGCGCTCGCGCAGTCGTCGGCCGCCGAGCAGCCCCGCGATGGCGAGCAGGCCGTCGCCGAGCGCCGCGCCCACCCGCTCGAGCGGCCGCGACTCGTCGCGATCAACGCCGGTGATGAACGACGGCCGCGCGATGGTCCACGGAAGATCGCTGTCGCGGAGCGCCGCCTCGCTGCGGGCGCGGGCGGCCACGTAGGCGCCGCGGGCGTCCGCGGCGACGCCCGCGGCCGAGAGGTACACGAACCGCGGCTGCGGTCGACACGTCACCGCTCCGTCGACGAGCCACTTCGTGAGGCCGTAGTCGACGCGCGCGTACGCCTGCGTCGCCGCCATGCCCTCGTTGCGGGCCCGCGCGCGGGTGGTCCCGAGCAGCGCGAAGACGAGGGTCGGTTGCACCCGACGCAGGGTCTCGCCGATGGCCTCGGCCTCCCACGGCGTGTGGTCGACCGTGGCCCCGAGCGCGGCGAAGCGCGCCTGGAACTCGGCCTTGCGCGAGGAGTCGGGCCGCACGTGGGCGACGGTCTCGATGCCCTGGGCGCGCAGCGCCTCGACGACCGCTCGACCGGTGTACCCGGTGGCGCCCGCGACGAACGCTCGGGCTGCGGGAGACTCGGTCAAGACGCCGGGAGCGTACCACCGGACGCGACGTTGCGCCGAGCGCGGGGCGCCTCGCGACCGACCGGCGACGCGCAGCGGTGCGGTTGCCACGGGACCCGGCGCGACCGTACCGTCGCCACGCACCATGCTCCGCCGTGCGTCGAACCGACTCTTCGCCCTCGTCGCCTGCAGCGTCAGCGTGTCCGCCTGCGGCAAGCCGCTGACGATCCCCGAGGCCCCCGCAGCCTCCGTGCCGACAACCGCCGGGATCGACGTGGTGGGGCCCGTGGGGGCGCATGCCGAGGTCCCCGGACCGCCGCCGCCGCCGGGGATCGCCCGCGTGCTCGAGGCCATCGATCCCGGGCGCATCCGCCAAGACGTGGATCGCCTCGCGGGCTTCGGCACCCGCCATACGCTGTCGGACACCGCCAGCCCGACGCGGGGCATCGGCGCCGCCCGGCGCTGGATCGCCGAGCGACTGACGGATGCCGGCGGACCGGCCCGCCGCTGGCAGGTGGCGATGGATCCCCACCGTGCCGCCGCCGACGGCCGCCGGGTCACGCGCGACGTCGACGTCGTGAACGTGGTCGCGACGCTCCCGGGATCGATGCGCGAGGCGGCGGGCCGCCACTACTACGCGGTGGCCCACTACGACTCGCGGCGCAGCGATCCGCTCGACGCAGAGGGCGACGCGCCCGGGGCCAATGACGACGCCTCGGGCGTCGCCGTGCTGCTCGAGCTCGCCCGCATCCTCGCCGATCGCCAGCTCGACGCGACGGTGGTGCTCCTCGCCGCCGCCGGCGAGGAGCAGGGCCTGCTCGGCAGCCGCGCGCACGCCAAGGCCCGCGCGGCCGCAGCCGTCGACGTCCGCGCGGTGCTGAGCTTCGACATCGTCGGTGATCCGCGGATGCCCAGCGGTCCGCCGCGCATCGACGGCATCCGGCTGTTCTCCGAGGGTCTGCCCGCGGGCCCGGTCGACAACGCGGCGCTGCGCCTGCAGGGCGCCGAGTCCGACTCGCGCTCGCGACAGCTCGCGCGCCACGTCGACATGCTCGCACGCTGGCACGACGCGGCGGTCAAGCCGACGCTCGTGTTCCGGCCCGATCGATTCCTGCGCGGCGGCGACCACACGCCGTTCAACGAGCTCGGGATCGCGGCGGTGCGCTTCACCGAGTTCGGCGAGAACTACGATCGTCAGCACCAGGACCCGCGCCGCGAGGGCGAGCGCGAGTTCGGCGACACTGCGGAGTTCGTCGATCCGCAGTACGTCGCCGGTGTCACCGGCCTCGCCGCGATCGCCCTCATCCACCTCGCGAACGCGCCCTCGCCCCCCGGCGACCCGCGGATCGTGGCGCTCGAGCTGCAGCACGACACCGTTCTGCGGTGGACGACCGCGCCCGAGCCCGACGTCGCCGGCTACGAGGTGGTGTGGCGGGAGACCACCGCGGCGCGCTGGGAGCACGTGCAAGACGTCGGCGCCGCGACGACCATCACGCTGCCCTGGGCGAAGGACGAGCACTTCTTCGGCGTGCGGAGCTACGACGCCGACGGGTACCGCAGCGAGGTGGCGTTCTGCGGGGTCGAGCGAGCGCCGAGCTAGTGCACCGGGACTAGCGATCCCGCGGCACGCTCGCGGCGAGGCCGAACGCGGCCGCCAAGGTCGCGTGCAGCCACGGACCGGGCGCCGCGTCGCCGCCCACCCACTGCAGCTCGAACCAGCCGAACACCCCGACGACGAGCAGCGCGCCCCAGCGGGCGAAGAAGCCCGTGTCGCGGCGGTGCGGCGGCACGTCCGGGCTCGACACGCGGTAGGCGAAGAACATCGCGGTGACCGCCGCGAACCCGATGATCGCGAAGGGGGCGCGCACGTTGCCCTCGTCGAGGTTGCGGAGCACGAGCAGCCCGATCACCACCACCTCGGTCTGGAGCAGGGCCACCCACGCGCGCACCGCAGCGCCGGCATAGGCGCCCCCGGTGCGCGAGGCCCAGGCCGCCGCCAGGGCGAAGCCGTGCGGCGCCCCGAACACGATCGCGAACAGCAGGCCGCCGAGCCAGTCGTTGCGCAACGACTCGAGGATCACCCGCAGCAGCGTGGTGTCTTCGTCCGCCGCCAGCGGCAGGGCCACCGACGCGGCCAGGGCCAGGGCCAGTAGCGTCACGCGCCAGGGCAACCTCGTCGCACGCCCGTCCGCAGTCATGCGTGGATCGTACGCCGCTGCGCCGGCGTCCGCACCATCCACGCCGACAACGCCGACAACGCCGACACGTCGGCATCAGCCGCCGGGGCTGGGCACGATGGGCTCGACCTTCGGGCCGCCGTGCTTCGCGCGCCAGGCGGCGACGTCCGCCGCGCGGATGTTGGCCAGCTCGGTCTCCAGACGCTGCACCCGATCGAGCTCGGCCATGAAGGCGTCGCTGGACCTGCGCTCCTCCATCGCCTTGACCGCCGTGAGCGACTCGAGCAGCGCACCCGCGATGCCGCCCTTCGAGCGCACGAACAGCCCGCCGCGCGCCAACAGCCCCTGCGCCTGCTCGGTGACGTTGCCACCGATGGCCCCCCACGGGGAGAACGCGGACGCCATCGCGGTGGCCTCCTTCTCGGCCTGGGCGTCGCGCGCCTTCTTCAGGTCCGCGCGCGCCCGATCGAGCTCGCGCTGCTTCGCCTTGTACGCCTTCGACTTGGGCACCTTCGCCGACTCGGAGTCCTCGGCCATCGCGCTGAACGGCCCATCGAAGCTCGAGCGCCCCATCGTGACCAGCATCAGCAGTTCCATGTCGAGCAGGCCGCCGAACGCCGCGTCGGGGAGCGATGCGGCCGCCAGCGCCGCCGACGGGGTCTGTCCGGCGGCGTCGCCCGCCGCGCCGCTGGTGATCCGCTTGGCGAGCGCAAGGTCGGTGCTCACGACGAGGTGGTGCCCGGCGACCTGCACGTAGACGTTGCGCCACTTCGCGACGCTGACGATCCACGCGCCGCTCTTCGCGTCGCGCTTGACGGCCACGTCGGTGGACTTGCGGCGGCGGATCTCGGCCACCATGCGCTTGCCGACGCGATCGAGCAGCGCGGTGGCCTTGGCCGCGTCCGCGAGCTCGACGTCGATCGCCATCCCGATCTGCTTGGCGAGGTCCGGCCCGAGGGTGGTCAGCTTGCCGTCGAGGGTGACGGCCGCACCGCCGGTGCCCGTGAGCAACGGCTTCAGATCGGCGTCGACGTCGAGCTCGAAGTCCTTCTTCACCTCCGCGCCGAGCTCGGCCCAGCTGGTGCCCTCGGTGCGCAAGAAGAGATCGGTGAGGGCGATGAGCTCGGGCACGTCCGTCGCCCCGGTGAACATCGCGATCGGTCGGCCCGACAGCGCCTTGGGCAGCGCAGGGGTACCGGGGTGATTCCGCAGCACCTTCATCACCATGCCGTCGGCGCCGAGCTCGAGCTGGCCCTCGCCCACGAGGCCGCCGGGCTTGGACGAGACCGTCCAGACCATGTGGCCGCTCTCCCCGACGATCTTCTCCACCAGGTCGCGCTCGGCCTTGCGACGATCCGCCCACTGCTTCTCCGACGCGTCGATGTCCTTCGCCTGCTGCTCGAGCTCCGCGATGCGCTCGGGCGTCGCGCCGTTGGCCTTCGCGGTCTTCAGCTCCTCGCGGGCCCAGTTGCCGGACTCGGGCTTCTCCTCCTCGGCCGACCGCACGCGGGACCACATCGCGCCCGCGTCGAGGTACGTGGTCCAGTCGGCGGGCGCGAGAGCGCCGGTCGCCTTGCGGAAGGCGCGGTCGTTCGCCAGCGACAGGTTCGGATCGGACGTGGCGATCTTCAGCGCGAGATCGTCCTTGGCCTCGGGCCCGTCGCGGACCACGACCATCGCCAGCGGCCCGCGCAGGATCAGCGCGGCACGCATGCCGTCGAGGCGAAGGAGCTCGGCGCCCGACATCGGCACGCTGATGATCTCCTTCTGCTGCCGGCGGAGCATCTCGACGGCGAACTGGCGGAAGCGGCCGGCGTCCGACAGCGACCAGTACAGCCCGACCGTGAAGGGCTGCACACCGATCACCGCCACGCCCATGCGGCCCTTCACGTCGACGCCGATGCCCGTCAGCTCCTTCGGGTCGAGGAGATCGACGCCGGTCTCCTTCGTCATCTCGCGGACGATCTCGCCGTACTCCTTGGGGAACTGCTGGACCAGCGCGTCGCGCCCGAGGATCTCGGCGATGCGCGTCGGCCCGGCGACGTCCATCAGCATCATCGTGTTCGCGGGCAGCAGCTCGGCCGCGCGGGTGATCGGGGCCAAGGGCGCCATGAGATCACCGCCGCCGACGCCGGCGCCGTCGGTGGCCGCGCCGCCGCCGTCGGGGGCGACCGGGGCCCCGCCGGGCTTGCACGACATCGTCAGGAGGAGGGCAGCGAGGAGCGCGGTCGGGCGGCGGAGCATGTCGGGCAAGACATAGCGTTAAGCGGCGGGGACGGGCACGGCAAGAAGAACGTCGGCCCGTGGGCCCGGGTCACGGCCCGACGATGTTCTTGCGCAGACGCTCCGTCGTCCTCGCAACCGTCGCGACCTCGTCCGCCGAGAAGCCGGCGAAGGCCTCGTCGAGCAGCGCGTTCGAGACCGCGATGAAACGCGGCAGGGCCCGGTAGGCCTTGGGGGTCGGCGCGACCAGGACCGCGCGCGAGTCCGCGGGGTCGGGGTCGCGTCGGACCCAGCCAGCCTCGTGCAGCGCGTGCACGAAGCGACCGACCGTCACCTCGGACAGCACGAGCAGTCCCGCGAGCTCGCGGGCCCGCAGCGGCCGTTTGGCCTGGAAGAGCACCATGAGCGCGCCGGCCTGCGCCGGCGTGACCTCCCGCAGGTCCTGCTCGGCGAGCAAGTCCTGCGTGCGCCGCTCGATCTCCCGCTGGATGCGGCTGAGGTTGAGGTACGCCTCGGCCTGCACGCGACGCCGAGCGATGACCGCCTGCTTGGGCGTCGCCGCAGCGTCGGACTGCAAAGCTGCGGTCGAGGCCGCGGCTCGGGCTTTACGTGAGTTCGCCACCGGGGTGTGCCGGCCGATTCGGCCTTGCCGCGAAATACTAAGCATGCTTAGTTTCACCGCGCAAGGAGTTCCGATGCCCGAAGCCTACCTGTTCGACGCGGTCCGCACCCCCCGGGGTCGCGGCAAGGAAAATGGCTCGCTGTACACGGTGCGGCCGATCGATCTGCTGGCGTCCTCGCTCCGGGCGCTGCGCGATCGCAACCACCTGCCGACCGATCAGGTCGACGACGTCGTCATCGGCTGTGTCACGCAGTCCGGCGATCAGGGCGCCTGCATCGCCCGCTTCGCCGCGCTCGAGGCCGGCTACGACGTCGACGCCCCCGGCGTCACCGAGAACCGCTTCTGCGGCTCGGGCCTGCAGGCGGTCAACACCGCCGCGGCGATGGTCGCCTCGGGCTACTTCGACATGGTCGTCGCCGGCGGCGTCGAGAGCATGTCGCGGGTGAAGATGGGCAGCGACGGCGGGGCGATCTGGGATCCGGCCACGCAGTGGAACGTCGGCTCGGTGCCCCAGGGCATCAGCGCCGACCTGCTCGCGACCTTGAACGGCATCAGCCGCCGCGACGCGGACACCTTCGCGGTGCAGAGCCAGCAGCGCGCCGCGATGGCGATGGAGCACCACCGCTTCGACCGCTCGGTGGTCGCGGTGCGCGACGTCAACGGCCTGCCGATCCTCGAGCGCGACGAGTACCCGCGCCCCGACACCACGGTCGACAAGCTCGGCGAGCTCGCGCCGTCGTTCGCGATGATGGGCCGGCAGTTCGGCCTGGATGCGCTCACCAAGGAGCGCTACCCGCAGGTCGATCGCATCGACCACATCCACCACGCGGGCAACAGCTCGGGCATCGTCGACGGTGCCGCAGCGGTGCTGGTGGCGAGCAAAGAGAAGGGCCAGCAGCTCGGCCTCAAGCCCCGCGCGAGGATC
>LNFM01001424.1_pt1 | contig 54349 bp, 59 predicted proteins | sample 596031 | NCBI WGS metagenome assembly LNFM01 (sample SAMN04254537, study PRJNA301005) | activated carbon metagenome | isolation source: dual media filters at the Ann Arbor, Michigan drinking water treatment plant | place: USA: Ann Arbor
GCCGCCGACATGACCCTCGCGTACATGACAGTGGTGTGACTGGCCGCCTGTCGCTCCTGGGGCTCAGCGCCAGCATCCACCATAGCGGCCAGCCCCCGCCAGCCCTGGCAATGGTTCGGTCGTAGGCAATTCACATCCTACTGCCAGCGGGGTTGAGTGCAACCCCTTCGGCGCGGTTGATCGCGATCCGTCCGGCAGCGTGGCTCGACATCGAACCACGTCGAGTTGCGATCTTCTACGCACCGCCCGATGGCTGGGCACTGAGGAGTCTTCGATGAGGTAGCGGCGGCTGGGAGACAGCGACATGCAAAGGACTTCATTGTCGGCCGTGTACTACCGGCCCATCGACGCTGCTATCCGATGGGCCGGGCTGTTCCGGTTTAGGGACGAGATCCTGGCAACCGTACGATCACGGAGGTTGCCAGCGACTCTGGATTGCCCTCGTTGCAACGAGCTACGCCTGTGCACCGATCGCATCTACGATGCGATCATTCATGGCGAATTGCCCTACGGGCAAAACGGCATCACGATGCACGACGAGTCCTTATGGGATTCGCCCGACCTCACCATTCGCCATGTCGACCTCAAGCGCTGGATGGCTCACACCTATCCGGGCCAACGACCAGCATTTCTCTTCTCCCGTGCCGAGCGAGTTGTCCATCCGGTCATCACGGTCGAGGCCGGCCAGGCCCTCCTGGTGGAGCGCGAGGCTCTGAAGTCTCAACTGGATCTGTGCCGGCACCAAGTGCAGGCGCTGCAAGACCAACTGAAGAAGCAGGACGCGCCTACTGCCTCCTGCGCGCTTTGTCCGCTCAGCGATCGAGCCGAGGCGACCTATTTGAACATCGTCGGCGCATTGCTGGAAGTGATGCTCGGGCACACGCCGTCTGGAACTCCTTACTCCCGCTTCACCAGCCAGGAAGCGGTGATCAGCGCCCTGATCGCGCACCACGGGAATCTCATGGGCATCGCCGAGCGGACGCTGCAAGCCAAGTTTGCTCAGGCACGCCGGAAGCTGCGATCGGCCAACTGACAGCAATGCAAGCCCGTATCTGCGGTCGCGGAAACCGCATTTGCGGTGGTTATCCTCGTCTTGGTCTATTCAATTACGAGTCACCCTAACAAGCGCTCCTGAGCGCTAAGGAGTGACTCCATGTCGGAGGAAACACCCCTCCCGCTCCCCGCGGTCGAGCATCGCATCCTGCGTCGCGACGAAGTTGAAGCCAAGACTGGATTCAAGCGCGCGCACCTCTACAACCTGATGAGAGCCGGCAAGTTCCCGAAAGCCATTCGCCTCGGGATTCGTGCCGTCGGTTGGGATTCACTCGAAGTAGAGCAGTGGATCGCCGAGCGCCGAAAACAGCGCGTCTGAACTCGCCCTTCACCCATACGACGAGGAGCGAGACGATGTTAGTCATCTCCATCATCTCCACCAAGGGCGGCGTTGGCAAGACCACGACGACCGCGAATCTGGGCGGTTTCGCCGCGGACGCTGGCCTGCGCGTCCTGTTGCTCGACCTTGACGTGCAACCCACGCTATCGAGCTACTACCCGCTTATGCATCGGGCGCCCTGTGGGATCTACGAACTGCTCGCGTTCAACGAACAGAACCTGGAGCGGCTCGTCTCCCATACCTGCATCGACGGCCTCAGCTTGGTGCTCTCCAACGACGACAGGGGGCAGTTGAACACGCTGCTGCTGCACGCGCCCGATGGGCGCCTGCGCCTGCGGCATCTGCTGCCCGCATTCCAGGCGAGCTACGACCTGGTGCTGCTCGACACGCAGGGCGCGCGCAGTGCGCTGCTGGAGATGGCCGTGCTGGCCTCGGACGTGGCGCTGTCGCCAGTGACACCCGAGATTCTCGCGGCGCGCGAGCTGCGCCGGGGGACATTGCAACTGATCGAGGACATCGCCCCCTACCGGCACCTGGGCATCAAGCCGCCCCCGCTGAACCTGCTGATCAACCGCGTGCATCCGGTATCGGCCAACGCCCGCGTGATCCAGCAGGCATTGCGCCAGATATTCGAGGGACGCAGCGACGTGCGCGTGCTGGACACGGCCATTCCGGCGATCGAAGCCTATCCGCGCGCGGCGACGCAGGGCTTGCCCGTCCATCGCGTAGAGAACCGGCGCCCCACCGGACGCAGCGCGCCTTCCGCGCTGGAGACGATCCGGGCGGTTGCCTGCGAGCTGCTCCCCCAATGGCGGGAGGCTTTCAGCCAGGTCGACGGGAAAACGCCGAAGGAGACAGGCCGTGTCCAGCGCCCATGACCTGACGCGTGGGCACAAGCAGCTTCGCGGCCTGATCGACTTCGCGCTGCGCGAGGGCTGGGACGTCGTGCGGACGCCCGGCGGCCATCTGAAATTCACGAAGCCGGGCCTGCCGCCGATCTATACCGGCTCCACCGCAAGCGACCACCGCGCCGCGCGCAACGCGCGCGCCCAGCTCCGACGTGCCGATCGGCAGGCAAGCGCGCCAGGAGACGGCCATGGCTGACCTGACGCCAGCCGACATGGCCTCGAAGCTCCTGGCCGAGGGCTTCCAACGACAAAGCCCCGTCGCGCGGGCATTGAGCGATCCCATCGCGGACACGCCGATGGTCGTGACGCTCGACGAACTGCGCTCCTACGAGCTGGATCCACGCATCACCCGCAATCCGCTTTACGACGAAATCAAGGCGTCGATCCGTGAGCGCGGCCTGGACGCGCCGCCACCGATCACCCGGCGGCCCGACGCCGACCACTACATCATCCGCAATGGCGGCAACACGCGGCTGGCGATCCTGCGCGAGCTGTGGTCGGAGACGAAGGACGAGCGCTTCTTCCGCATCTCGTGCCTGTTCAGGCCCTGGCCTGAACGCGGCGAGATCATCGCGCTGACCGGCCACCTGGCCGAGAACGAACTGCATGGCGGCCTCACGTTCATCGAACGTGCCCTTGGCATCGAGAAGGCGCGCGAGCTGTACGAACAGGAAGTCGGCAAGCCGCTGTCGCAGTCCGAACTCGCCCGCCGTCTTGCCGCAGACGGCTATCCGATCCAGCAGTCGCACATCAGCCGGATGCAGGACACTGTGCGCTACCTGCTGCCCGCGATCCCCAATGTGCTCTACGGCGGACTTGGCCGGCATCAGGTCGAGCGGCTGGCGGTCCTGCGCAAGGCCGCCGAGTGGGCCTGGGAGACGCGCGTACACGGCAAGGTGCAGCCGACCGACTTCGACACGCTGTTCCACGAGGTCCTGGCGCAGTTCGACGCACAGCCCGACGATTTCACCGCACAGCGCGTTCAGGACGAATTGATCGGCCAGATGTCGGACCTGCTCGGCATCGATTACAACGCGCTGGAACTGGATATCGTCAACGTCGAAGGCCGACAGCGCGCGGTGAACAGCCCGCCGACGTTGCCGGCGGAAACACCGGCGCCACCGTCGTCATCGAATCCTGCATCTGCGTCTCAACTACCCGCGTCGGCACCACCACCCGGGACAGCGGCAGCGCCGCCAAGCCGGCAGACAGGCGAAGCCTCGAAGGAGAGCCAGCCGAGGCCAGCAGCCAAGCAGGCGCCGCCACCCGAAGCGCCGCCGATGCTTCCTCCGGCACAGGCAGCACCCGAGGACGAAGAGAACCAGCGGCTGCAAGACCACATCGTCTCGCCGGCGACCAGCACCGAACGGCTGCAGGCGATTCAACAGCTGGTCGCCGAGCACACCGGCGAAGACCGGCCGGACTTCCGCGATAACGTGCTGCGCGCCATTCCAGTCCAGGCCGGCGGTCTCTTTCCCATCACCGACGTTTGGTACATCGAGCCGGGACTGGACACGCCCGAAGGATTGCGCACGCACATCGCGCAGTTTGCCCGCGAGATCGCCGAGGAGGCGCAGCTGGCCGACTGCATCGGCGCGTCGGACGCCGGTCTCGGTTTCGTATGCCTCGCTCCCCGCACGGCCGCGCTGCCGCCGTTCGGCCGGGCGGTGCTGGCCCTGCTGCAGGCCATGGGCCATGGCGCTGAACCACCTGCCGGCGCGCGGCGCGACCCGTTCCCCCTGGAAACGGCGCTCGGCACGCTGCTGCTGGGAAGCGCGCCCGCCACCATGCCTCGCCTCAGCGATACCGGGCTGGTCAAGCTCTTTCGCCTGTTGCGGCTGGCGCGTCGCCTGTTGGACCTGGAAGCAGACGCCAGCGACGCATCCTCGGGCTGATCGGATCGGAGGCGATCATGACGGCACCCCATCCCTTGAACCAAGCTGTTGTCGCCCAGGCCCTGCACGACCTGCGCAACGGCCAACTGCGCCGCTGCCTGGCGATGGGGTTCGGAGAGCGCGAGCTGGACGTGCTCAAGCAGCCGGCGTTGGTCGCGCTGTTGGCCAACGCGCGCGTGCCCTGGTGCACGGTCAAGGTGAACCAAGACATGCTGTGGCGGCTGGTCAGCCAGATGCACGACATTGAGCACGAGATCAGCACGGTCGATCGCATGCTCAGACTCGGTGCCAGTACCGAGATGGTCAGCAAGTTCTATGGACTCACCCACCAGGAAGTCGCCTTGCGGCGCGAGATCCTGGGGCTACCGAAGCGCAAGGGTCGGCACCCGGTGCTGAACGAGGAGCAGGAGACTGCCCTGTGGCATCGCTGGAAGCCCGCCATCGCGGAGCGCGGCATCGCACTGGATGACGAAAGCGCGATGCTGACGTTGACGATGGACCTGGCCGAGTCGCTGTCCTTGCCCATGTCGGTGCTCTGGGCCGCGATACGGAGCTGGATCGATCAAGGGCTGGTGTAGGCCCATGACGACGCCACGCTCTGACGCGACTGGCCCCGTTTCGCTATCGACCATCCTCGACGGCGCCTTGCAGCGCCTGGAAGCTGCGCGCACCCGCGACAGCGGCCCCCAAGACGGCTTTCTGTTCAGTGGCAATCGCCACGAGGCGGTGCCGCGAGCCTTGTTCTTCGATCGACGGCTCACGCCATTGGAGCGCAACGCCTGGCAGGTGTGTCGCTTGATGCTCAACGACGACGGCCTGACTGCGTGGCCGACCTACGAGCAACTGCGCCCATGGCTGACCTCGATGCCCTGCGTGCCGAAAGCGTCCCACGAAACCGTCGCACGCGCCTTGACGGTGTTGCGGCTCACGCGCTGGTTCAGCCTGGTGCGCCGGCGGCGCGACGCCAGAAGCGGTCGCATCCTCGGCAACCTGTACGTGCTGCACGACGAACCGTTGAGCCCGTTCGAGGCCATGCAGCTCGACTCGGGCTACCTGGAGCTGATCAGCCAGGCCCTGACCCATGCGAGCAAGGCCGTTCAGCGCGTAGGACAGCAGGCGCTGCGCGAACTGACCGATGATCCCTTGCTCAACGGCCGCGTGCTGCCAACACGTCTCCAAGTGCTGGCACAGCGCATGGCCCGACAGCCCGCCGACGAGCAAGAGACTTATCCACAGGATCAAGCGGACCAGGAATCCGAAGAAGGCGCCGCACCCCCTCTTCGGAACCGATCGCAGCCGTCTTCCGATTCCGAAGCAGGCGGGAAACCCGGCGAATCCGCCTCTCTTCGGAATCCGAAGCAGGACCGTACTGAAGTACTGAGTAGTCGTATAAATGAAGTACGTACAGTACCGCGCGCGTTGCAGAACCTCCGCCTGCCCGAACGCTTCGGGCACCTGAAACACGAGCAGCAGGCCGGCGCGCTGGTGGCCCTGCAGCAGGTCGACGCCGACCTGCGCCAGTCCGTGCTCGACGAATGGAATGCGCGCTGCCGGGGCAGCACGGTGCGCAATCCTGCGGGCTACCTGTTCGGCATCATCCAGAAGGCGATCCGCGGGGAGTTCAAGGCGTGGGCAGGCCAATCAGACGCCGAATCCGGCGCCGCCAAGCACGCCGGCAATCCCGCACCCGCCGCCAAACCGGCGAGTCCCGAAGTCGTCCAGGCCCGCCTGTCGGAGCTGCGATCGTTGTTGAGCAAGTCGTGACGGCGTTTCGTCCGCGTGATCAGACCGCCTTGGCTCTCCCTGGAGCTATCCCCTGGGGATAGTTGGAACAGCTTGCCTTCCGCGACCGGAAACTGGCGGGGCGCTAGTGCGCTTTGTTGACTGACGGCCTTCCTGCTCGCCGGGATGCTCGCAACTCGTTCACCAACTGTGAGTCGTCTCCATGGCCAACGAACCCTTGCAACTCAATCTCGGGTCGCTGCGCAGTGCGATGTCACTGACGCTGCACACCCATCATGCCTCGCGCATCTGGCACGGCCGCGCTGCTGCAGAAGGCCGGCCCGGCATCGTCGGCCTCAACGGCTACATCGCCGTCATGAACAAAATGAAGCGCGGCGCCGAGCAGGACGATCCGTATAGCGACTGGTGGATGCTTCGGATCGAAGACAAGCTCGCGCAAACCAAAGCCAGCTTGCAGACGCTGCGCGAGCAGGTCGACCAAGCGCTCTCGGACGTGCCGCCAGCGCTGTCGCTGGGTGAGAACCTCAACGTACAGCCGGTCAAGCTGCCCTTGTTCGTCAACGCCCAGCTCGGCTTCATGGCCGTCTACCTGCTGGCGGACTACGACGACCTGGCGCGGAAGCTGATCCTGGCCCATCACACCGCGCTGATCGATCGCTCGACGCTGGAGCGCTGGCTCAATGAGGGCGCCCATGCGCTGCGCAGCCTGTTCTCGCTGGCGCAGCAGTACCGCTATTCCGGCTGCACGCGCGATGACTTCGCCGCCAAGAACGCCGCCGCGCGTGCCGCAGTCGAGAAGTATGGAGAGCTGCCACAGGACGTTCTCGAAGGCACGCGCCGTTCGCGCTACGCCCCTCCCATCGCGCGTCGCTCCCCACTGTCGTCGTCGCCATCGCGCCGCTCGGCGGCGGTGGACGAGCACGAATCGAACGAGGATGACCGCGCCGAACCGGGGGCAACGCCGTCAGAAGCCGATGGGGGTGAGCCAGCATGAAGCCCTCCCTCGACGCGAGCGCTCCCCGGCGCTTCTTCAATCTGGAACAGGCGGACTTCCAGCAACTGGAACACGCAGCCTCTCTAAAAGGCCTTTTAAGACCCTTTAAGGGTAAGAGGACCCTTCAGGACTGGGCCGGCCAGTGCCACGCGCTGCGGGACGGGCTGATCGAACTGGCGCAGCGGCGCGTGCTGGCGCAGGCCGGCACCTATCCCTTCCGCCTGCTGCCCATTCAACTGGCCCAGCAAACCACTGGCGCAGGCACCGTCTTCCTGCGCTGGCGCAGGCAGGACCGCTCCGCGATGGGCGTGGCCCTGTGGCAGGAGCTGATGGAGAGCCCCGCCACGCCGGACACCCTGATCGACGACCTGTTCGCGATGGAGGTCCAGCGCGTCGTGCTGAACATGCAGATCAGCCTGCTGCATACCCTGGGCCGGCAAGCCGTCGACTGCGCCAGCAAGCTCGACCAGGCGCATGCGGTCTACCAGCGCCGCAGCGGGACCGCTGCATCCCAGCCCGCGTCGAACGGCGCGGCGCACACCTGACCGACTTCGACCCCCAGCCACTGCGCCAACCACGGTAGCGCAGGTCATTCCCACCACCACAGGAGTCCACACATGAGCACGCATTTCGTCGGCGAAGGCAACATCGGTTCTGCGCCGGATTTCCGGGAGTTCCCCCACGGCAACGAGGAGCCGCGCAGGCTGCTGCGCCTGAACGTCTACTTCGACAACCCCGTCCCGACCAAGGACGGCTACGAGGACCGCGGCGGCTATTGGGCGCCGGTCGAACTGTGGCATCGCGATGCCGAGCATTGGCAGACCCTGTATCAGAAGGGGATGCGGGTGCTGGTCGAGGGCCGCACGGTCAAGGACGAGTGGGAAGATGCCGAGGAGAACGAGCGCACCACGTTCAAGATCGAAGCGCGCCGCGTCGGCATCCTGCCGTTCCGCGTGGAGTCCGTGAAGCTCAGCGCCAAGCCGGCCAGCACCGATCCGGACCCGGACGCCACGTGAAACCCGGTGGAGCAGCGCCGCGCTCGCGGAGAGCTGCTCCACTTCCTCGCAGCGCCCGGACGCGCCCTATCCCCAGGGGATAGTTCCACTGGCGTCCATGGAGCGCTGCGCCAGCGCCGAAGCAGACGCTTCCGGACCGTGCAGGCCCGTGCACTGCGGCCGCAGCCTGGATGACGGCGCGCTTGCGCCAGCAGAACCTGGGATCCCCCGCTGCCGTGTTGTTTGCTGCCACATTCGCGGCTGCCGGGGAATGCTGACGGTCATTCAATGACCCTCACGCACATCAGGAGGCTTCATGCGCGTGGTTCTGTGCGAGAAGCCTTCCCAGGGCAAGGACATCGCCCGCGTCCTGGGCGCCACGCAGCGAGGCAACGGCTGCTACACCGGCTCTGGCCTCGGCGTGACCTGGGGCATCGGCCATCTGATCGAGACCGCTCCCCCGGAAGCCTACGGTGAGCAGTACAAGCGATGGGCGCTGGAACCGCTGCCCATCATTCCCCAGCACTGGCAGGTCGTGGTCAAGGCCAAGACCGCCACGCAGTTCAAGGTCGTCAAGCAGCTGCTGGCACAGGCCACCGATCTGGTGATCGCGACCGACGCCGATCGCGAGGGCGAGATGATCGCCCGCGAGCTGATCGACTACTGCGGCTACCGCGGCCCGATCCAACGGCTGTGGTTGTCCGCGCTCAACGATGCGTCGATCCGCAAGGCACTCGGCGCGCTCAAGCCGTCCGGCGAGACGTTGCCGCTGTACTACTCGGCCCTGGCGCGCTCGCGCGCCGACTGGCTGATCGGCATGAACCTGAGCCGGCTATTCACTGTGCTCGGGCGCCAGGCCGGCTATTCCGGCGTGCTGTCGGTCGGTCGCGTGCAGACGCCGACGCTGAAGCTCGTCGTGGACCGCGACCGCGAGATCGCGCGCTTCGTCTCCGTGCCGTTCTGGACGATCGAGGTGTTGCTGGCTCATGCCGGCCAGTCCTTCGTGGCCAACTGGACGCCTCCGGCGGGTTGCACCGACGACGCCGGGCGCTGCCTGCAGCAGCCCGTCGCGCAGCAGGCGGACGAACGCATGCGCGCGGCCGTCAGCGCGCAAGTGGTGTCCGTCGAGACCGAGCGCATGCGCGAGGGACCGCCGCTGCCGTTCGACCTGGGAACGCTTCAGGAAGTGTGTTCCAAGCAGCTTGGGCTGGACGTGCAGGAGACGCTGGACATCGCGCAGTCCCTCTACGAGACGCACAAGGCCACGACCTATCCTCGCTCGGATTCGGGCTATCTGCCCGAGAACATGCTGGCCGAAGTGCCGACCGTACTCGACAGCCTGGTCAAGACCGATCCAAGCCTTCGCCCGCTGGTCGCCAAGCTCGATCCCCATCAGCGCTCGCGCGCATGGAACGACGCCAAGGTCACGGCGCACCACGGCATCATTCCAACGCTCGAACCGGCGAACCTATCGGCCCTGAACGACAAGGAGCTGGCCGTCTACCGACTGATCCGCGCCCACTACCTCGCACAGTTCCTGCCGCATCACGAGTTCGACCGCACCGTGGCGCAGTTCGCGTGCGCCGGCCAGTCGCTCACCGCGGTCGGCAAGCAGATTGTCGTGACCGGCTGGCGCCAGGTGCTGGCGGCGCCGGCACCGGACGAACCGGACGAGGACGCACAGCGCAGCCAGGTGCTGCCCGCGCTGCACGCCGGCTTGTCATGCCCCATCGGCGCCGTCGATCTGAAGGCATTGAAGACCCTGCCGCCCAAGCCGTACACGCAGGGCGAGCTGGTCAAGGCCATGAAGGGCGTCGCCAGGCTGGTCACCGACCCGCGGCTCAAGCAGAAGCTCAAGGACACCACCGGCATCGGCACCGAGGCCACGCGCGCCAACATCATCAACGGACTGCTGGGCCGCGGCTATCTGCTGAAGAAGGGCCGCGCGATCCGGGCTTCCGATGCGGCCTTCACCCTGATCGACGCGGTGCCGCCAGCGATCGCAGATCCGGGCACGACCGCCGTGTGGGAACAGGCGCTGGACATGATCGAAGCGCGGCAGATGACGCTGGACGCCTTCATCGCCAAGCAATCCGCCTGGGTCGCCCAGCTCGTGCAGCAATACCGCACCGCAACGCTCTCCATCCAACTGCCACCCGCGCCAGCCTGTCCGCAATGCGGCTCGCCGATGCGCCAGCGCACGGGCAAGAGCGGTGCCTTCTGGTCCTGTAGCCGCTATCCGGACTGCAAGGGCACGATGGCCATCGAATCCGCGACCGGCGGCAAGCGCAGCGCGCCGCGCAAGCGGCGCACCGCACCCAAGGCGTCCTGACGCTCCACGAACCCCGCGCCGCGCCAGCCGTTCCACCGGCGGCATGGCCCAACGCCCGCGCACCCCGCGGGACTCCCCAGCGCGCGTCACCTTCTGCAACGGTGTGCGCGTCCCGCCATGCCCCACGGCCCGCGGGACGAGAAGGCCCTTGCTCCTCGAATCGCATCTGCGCGGTTCCCATGATCGGCGTCGTTGCGTCCACCGCGAGGGGTCCCCCGAAGGCTTGCCGCTTCCAGCGTGATGCGAGTCGTCGGGAGACCCCTCGGGTCGACGGTAATCAGTGCCGGTGCCCGCCGGTGAAACAACGGGCTCCCTTTGTGCACGGATGTGTGCCGAAGAATTTCGACCCCAGCCACGACATGGGTCGGGTGCGACTGCTGATGCAGCGACAGGCTCCACCGACGGCCAAGTCCCTGCGACAGCCCACGGGTGGTTTCTTCCTCCGTCGCCGAAGGCGCAAGCCTTCGGCGCCTTTCTCCTGCCTTCCAGAAACGCGGGACCGACGAACCTGGCACGCCCCCTGTCGTCGAGCGGCCGACACCGAGTGCACCCCATCCCGACCGACCACTGGCGGGCGCGCGAACCGAATTCTTGCGAACCGGCAATCGGGAGGCAGCCAGTCCCGATTGCTGAATGACGCGCACGCGCGCACGCCCAATCCTGTGCCCATGCGTCGCTGACTCCTGTCAGCACCATGCCAGCAGCCTCGGTCTTCCAGGCTGCGATGCGGTTCCCCCGCATGACCGAACCAGTCCGCTTCGCATCGTATTGCGGACGAGCGTCCATCCCGACGCCGATGCCTTCTTGTCCACCTCCACGGAAGTTCCATGCCCGTCAGGACATGGCCTCCCGCTCCCTCAGCCAGGAGAAGCCATGCCCCTTGCCTCCACACCAGCGTCATTGAGCGCTGCACAAGCCCGTGCCGAATCCATCGGCTATCTCGCCTTGGCCTACACGGGCAAGCGCCTGCTGCTGCAGATACGTCACAGCGCCGCAGGCCACTACATCGGCACCGCCGACGACGACGGCCCCGTTTCCCGAGAGTCCGTCGAGTACTTCCGTTCCCATCAAGCGGCCAACCACGCCCTGACGACCGGGCGATGGCAACAGCGTCTCGAACCCTGAAATCCAACCACCCCGGAGCACTCTCATGAACCTGTCTCTTCCCATCGAAGTACTTGATCAGATCGCGCTGGAGGAACGGCACTTCGCCGAGGCGCCAAAGGCCTTCTTCGAGGCCTGGAAGCGCGGCGCGGAAATCGCCGGTGCCGAATGGTTCGGCGATGGCACGCGCGAAGGCCTGCAGCGGGCCAACAGCAAGTGGGATCTGCGTCCCAACATGCTGATGCTCAATGACGCCCTGGGCGTCCTCAGCAGCGGCCAGCGGATGTTCCTCTCCGCCATGGTGAGCTTCTACAACTCCCGCGAAGGCGGTGCGATGCTCAAGCGCTGCGGCTTCGAGGGTCTGTCCGATCTCGGCGGCCTCGATCTGGAGCGGCGCAAGGTCATCGCGGACCTGACGCTGCACTACACCGGCTGGTGAGCCGCCTCCGGCAATCCAGCACCTTTCCTTTTCCAACCCCACGAGGGACATGCGTCCCCGTTCGGGGCCATGTCCCTCCTTCTTTTCCCAGGAGCGATCATGTCCCGAATTCCCTCTATCGCCGTCGTCCTTGAAGGCGGCCTCGTCCAAGCCATCATCGTCCAGGATTGGTCCGGTGCGATCCCGCTTCCGCGGATCGCGATCGTCGACTACGACACCGAAGGTGCCGACGACGACGAGATCACCCGCTTCTCCATTGGCGACGACCCGGCCGAAGCGGTCTGCCGCATCGAGACACCAGGCGTGTACGAATCCCTCCGGGATGCGCTGTCACCCAGAGCCTTGCTTGCGGCGTTGGGCGAGACCGACGATGACGAGAAACCCTCATCGGCGCTGGTGCTCGCCCGAGAAGTACGCCAGAGCATCCTCGACCTGGACGGCCGGCTCGACCGCCTGGAACAGGCGCCGACCGGCGACGACTACAACGCGCTGTACCAGCTTGCCAACGGCGGCTTGATCGACCTGTTGAAGACCCTGGGCGATCCCACGGACTTCGGCGACTGATCCTCGCTGGCCTTTCACCGCCCGGAGCCTTGCGGCCTCGGGCTTTTCCCTGCGGATGCCATCGTCCGCAGGGGCGTGGCTCCGCGCTTTCATCCCAAAGGAGCCACCATGGCCAACAACTACTACGACGCCACCGGCGTCCTGATGCTTGAACGCGTCACACCCGTCATCACCGCGCTGTTCGGCGGTTTCGATCTGGACGAGTCCTACCCCGGCGACGGGCAGGCTTACATCGCTCGTCTCTCCGAATCCAGCGACCCGCAGTGGAGCGATGTGCTGGAGGCCCTGACCGATCTGGCCAGCCAGCTCGACCTGCCTGTACCGGACGACGACGACTCGGAAAATGATCCGATGGGAACGATCATCGAAGTGCTGGCCAAGCACTTCGGCACAGACCAGAACCCGGAGCTGCAGAACCTGGTGGAACACCATCAGTTCGAGGATTCGGCGGACCTGGAAGCGCTGATGCTGATCGCTTCGTGCTTCAACGACGGCTACAACCTGGCCGCCATCCAGTTCGAGGGCTGCTGGCACTGCAGCAAGCCTCGGCTATTCGAGTTCGGCGGCGAGGGCTGTTTCCTGAGCCGGGAGCTGAGCGTATTCAGCGGATCCAGACAAGCCCTGGACCTGGGACTGGACCTGCGCCAGGCGATTCTCGCCGACGACCTCGACCAGGCCGCCGCCAGGATCGCCAAGGAAACGCTGTCGCTACTTGCGGGCGTCAGCGAGGAATCGATTCGCGATCGCCTGCGTAGGCGTGTCATCGAGCAACTGCTCGGCACCGCGTCATCACCCGCGCCCGTCTGATCGGCCGCGACTTCATTCACCCGCTGGGGATTCAGTCCCCAGCAGGGGATTGACCCAGCCATACTTTTGCTGGAGCAAATCCCATGTCCAAAATCGACAACCCATTTTCCCGCGGTTATCAGAACCCGCGCGTTGTCCGAACGCTCCTCATCACGTATGAGGACGACTGCCCGCCGGTTTGGCGGCCGCTACACGCCAGCCAGGCGCATCTTCCCGACGGCCAAGTCGCGTTGTTTCCTTGCCTCATCGGCAAGGACTTCGCGCTGATCACCGAAGGGCAGGAGGTGCCCGAAGAGCTGGAGAACCAGTGCCAGACTGAAGGCATCGTACGCACCGTCGCCTATGCCATCGGGGCGGACGACTTCGACGGTCAGCCCGTGCACATAGGCGATACCTACTCAGAGGCAACCGCCCGCGAGGTGGTGCGACGCCTGAAGTTCGAGACCGGCTTCTACAGCCGGTGCTGGGAAATCAGTTCGGCGCACATCACCGAGGAGGCGGGTCGCTATCTTGCCGAGCTGGCCGATCTCGCGACGCCGAGCCGCTTCCTGTTCGTCGCCTTCCGCATTCCGTACAGCCCGGCGATCGGCGTAAAGCTGATTGCCACACCTTGGTCGGACGAGAACCTGCAGCACGTCGAAGGCATTTCCGCCGAACGACTGCGCCAGGAACATCGGAAGAAAGGCATGCCGGAATGTCTCGTCGAGGTGCTTCATCTTGCCGCATTGGCAGACGTTCGCGTGCTGGTGTTCGACGCCGATGCCCCGATACTGGAAGGCCTGAAGCTGTACGAAGAAGAGTAGACCCCTGAGCCCCCCACGCGGGGGCTCTTTCTTTTCCAGAACCCGGTGCCGGCGGAGTTCCGATTTCCCGCCGATCCCGACCACGCATTCCGTCAGGCTCCCTGCATGTTTGCTGGCGCTGCCGGCAGCATCCCAGGCAGTCGAGACCTTCAAGACTGCAACGCGGTTCGCCGCGTCGGTCGTTCCTCATCCCCGGGCGCATGTCGCGTCCATCACCCACAAGGGACTTTCCTCCCTTGCGGGCGGGAGTCCCTTGGCTTTCCACAAGGAGTCTCCCATGGATACCCAAGCCATTCGTGCTCAGATGCCGACGCTGGTTCAGGGCCACGTGCCATCCAACGTCCGCAGCTTCAAGTTCAACATCTTCGATGGCCAGCCCAAGGTTTCGGCCCTGGGGTTCCCTTTCGATCCCAAGCCATTCGACGGCAAGGTCATCGCCAAGACCGCCGAGGCCGTCGTCGTCAAGACCGGACGCGCCGAGTTCGCGGTGCTCGACCGGACGCTCGTGACCGACGACCCCGACGAGGGAGCCAAGGTGCATGTCGAACCGTATGCCAGGCGTCGCTTCGACGGTCTGCGGGCGGACACGCCCGAAGAGCGGACCGAACGAACGGCCGAAGGCGTGCCTTACACGGTGCAGACCTACATCCTGGGCAGCGCGCCGGCCAAGCTGCCGATCCCGGAGCCGAACTGCCCCGAACTGCGTGACCTGATCGAGCAGTTGGAGAGGTTGCCGGCTCCCGACGGCTTTCGGCGTATCACTCACATGCTGGTCGATGCGGGCGCGAAGGACTTCACCTGGGTCGATCCGACGCCGGACAAGATCATCGAGACGCCCCCGGCGATCGGCTTCACCGTCGCTACTGGAAAGTTCGCGGGACAGGTCACCGTGCTGTACGACCGCGGCGCCGACGTCTACGTGATGGAGCTTCACCGCGGCGACGAGCTCGTGGATCGGATCGACGAGGTGTACTTCGACGATCTTGGCGAAACACTGGAGCGGCTGATCGACGACGGCTCCTGGCGGTTCATCCGCGTGCAATGCGTGTCAGGACGCAAAGCCGTCCGGCACTGATCACAGCCTCGCTTCCCGCCCCACGGCGGGAAGCCTCCCTCTTTTCCCATCTTCAGGAGATCACCATGTCTCTTCGATTCAAGAACGCGAATCTGCGGCCCGAGCTCGCTGAAGCCGCGGCCAACCGGTGCCACGTTGTCCTGGTGAAGGATCAGGGCGTCTACTTCCTAGCCGAGCGCGGAGAGCGGCGTCCCGACGGGCGGCAGAAGCTGGTCGCTTACGCTGTCGGCTGCAATCCAGACGTCGATCCCTTCAACGCCTGGTGGGAGCAGGCACGCGTCGAGTTGGGCGGAGATGACTTCGCCGAGTACTTCGATCCGCAGGATCGCCTGTTCGCTCGGATCCAGAGCAGCGAGGACGACCTCGAACTCTCGGCGACCCAAACGCACCTGTCACTACAGACCGTGGACCCCGCACCCGCCAATCACTGAGCGCCCGTCCCACTAGCCCCCGTCACCGGGGGCTTTTCTTTGCGCAGACTTGGCGGCTCGCTTCCCGCTGCCGAATGCGGTCGCCAGCCGGTGCCGATTCCTGCTCGTATCGGCAGCCCCCGCGCGTACGCTGCCAGATACGTTCCGCTGATGTTGTCAGCGTCAACCAGCAACTTTCGGTCTTCCAGGTTGCGCACGGCTTGCCCGTGTGACCGAACCAGTTCGCATCGCATCCTCGCGCGAACGACCACCGGCCTGCTGGTGGTGATGCACTCGATGTTCCTCAACCCACCGCGGGGTTACGCACCTCCCCGCCGTGGGACAGGTGTGTCTCCGCATTCTTGATCCCAAGTCTGGAGATTCACCATGACCACAGCATCCAACGCAAAGTCCTACTTCGACCTTCACACCTCGGGCATCGGCTACATCCAGCGCGCCCGCGAAGTGAAGACCACCGGCGGCCGCAAGGCGCAGCCGTTCCTGGCCTGCACCATCGCCGCGTTCGTGGGTTCCGCCAAGGACCCAGCCTTCCGCTACTTCGATGTGAAGGTGTCCGGCGCAGAGGCCAAGAAGCTGATCCAGCGCTACATCGGCATCGACGATCCCAAGCGTCGTCCGCTCGTGCGCTTCCGTCTCGGCGACCTCTGGGTCGATCCGTTCATCCGTCCCAAGGGCGATCGCAAGGGCGACCCGGCGGCCAGCCTCAAGGCGCGGCTGCTCAAGGCCGAGCTGCTGGATCGTGCCGAACTGGCGACGATCGAACAGCACGAGCTGATCACCCGCGGCATCGGTTATCTCAACCGTCCCAAGATGGTGAAGCCGGCGGACAACGATCCGTTCCTGGCGTGCACTGTCGCGGCGCTGGCTGGCCTCGTCGATGACCCGGACTACCGGTACATCGACACCATAGTCGCCAACCGCGATGCCCAGCATCTCGTGCGGCGCTGCATGTCGGCCGTCGAGGCGGAGAAGAAGGTACTGATCGCTTTTCGTCTCAACGACATGAAGGCCGATCCGTACATCCGCACCAAGGGCGAGCAGGCCGGCGAAGCCGCGGCCAGCCTGGAATCGAAGCTGGTCCACATCGGCCTGATCAAGATCGATGGCCACCAGGTGTATCCACCGCGGTCCGAGACTGACGCGACCCAGGACGCTCCCGCGCCCGAAGCAAGCGGCCAGGCCGAGGACGTAGAAGGCACCGAGGTGTCCGCACAGCCCGCCCCGCGGGAAGCGGAAGTCGAAGTGCCCGAGGAGGAGCCCGCCCTCGCGGCGTCGTTCTGATCCGCAAGGCCCATCCGGGCTCTGTTCGTTCCTCCAAGCATCCATGCCGCCGGCACTTCGGTGTCGGCGGCATGCGGTTGCCTCGGTTCATCCCTCATCCCGCAGCCCGTCCGGGCTGTTCTTCATCCCTGCAAACCATCCTCGCCGGCCTCGGGCCTGCGCGGCGGCTTGCGCTTTTTCTCAAGGAGACTTCTATGCAACTCGCATCTCGCTTCGGATCGGGATCTCCCGTGCTGCGTTCGGATCGCCCGCTGTCGGACGATCAGATCCGCACCGTCGCCCCGTCCATCTTCGCCGAGGCCGCGCACGAGAGCCGGTCGGAGCGCTATAGCTACATCCCCACGGCCACCGTGCTGACGAAGCTGCGCGACGAAGGCTTCGAGCCGTTCTTCGTGTGCCAGACCCGCGTGCGGCAGGAGGATCGCCGCGACTACACCAAGCGCATGCTGCGGCTGCGGCACGCCAGTCAGATCAACGGCAGCGAGGCCAACGAAATCATCTTGCTCAACTCGCACGATGGCACCAGCAGCTACCAGATGCTGGCCGGCGTCCTCGTCTTTGCCTGCCACAACGGTCTGGTGTTCGGCGACATGACTGCCGACGTGCGCGTCCCCCACAAGGGAGACGTCGCGTCCCACGTCATCGAAGGCGCCTACGAAGTCCTAAGCGGCTTCGAGCGCGTCGATCAGTCCCGCGAGGCGATGCGCGCCATCTCGCTGGACAGCGGCGAGGCGGAAGTGTTCGCGCGCTCGGCGCTGGAACTGAAGTACGACGGTTCCAAGCCGGCGCCGATCACGGAGAGCCAGCTGCTGCGTCCACGGCGGTACGAAGACCGTGGTTCCGACCTGTGGTCCACGTTCAACCGCGTGCAGGAGAACCTGGTCAAGGGGGGCCTGGACGGTCGCACTGCCAACGGGCGCCGGCAACACACACGGCCGGTGCAAGGCATCGACCAGAACGTGCGCCTGAACCGCGCCCTTTGGCTGCTGGCCGAAGGCATGCAGAAACTGAAAGCGTAAGCGTCCAGCGGACCAGACCCTCGCGGGCTTGGTCCGCTTTTGCTTGCGCGACGCATCGCCGGGCCTGCAAGACGGGCCGCTGTGCCGGAAAACAGGGGGTCGGCCGGAATCGCATTGCTGCTCCCCCTGGTGCCAGAACAGGTCGCAACCTACCCCCCATGTCCGCCGGCCTCGCCGGCAACATGCCCAGGCAGCCTCGACCTTCAAGGCTGCGGTGCATCTAACCGCACTGGTCTCGATCTTTCCGAGCGCGTTTCGCGTCCGTCTAGTCCCTCTCGCTAACCGTCCTGCGTCCCTCGCGGGCCGGCACCACGTTTCCGTTTCCCCACGAGGTCGCCCCCGTCCATCCGGCCGGTCGGGTCCCTTGCTTTCTGCCATCAAAGGAGTCGTCACATGACCGCTGCAAACCAAGCTCATCTGGAATCCATCATCGTCCCCGGCCAACTCAAGCTGCGCACCATCCGTGGCCGTCATGGGCCATTCAACGTCGGACTGCTCGCTTGCCCCCTGGGCGAGTTCGTCGTCAAAGACCCGGAGTTCGAGCAGTACAAGGAAGGCAAGTACGACGGCGAGTTCGCCATCGGACGCATCTTCGCCAAGTCCTTCGTGTCCCTGGGCGGCGTCAGGGTCGAGATCCGCGCCAGCCTCAACGGCATGACCCTCTCCGGCATCGACAAGCTGGGCAGGGAGGAAGCTCGCAACTTCAACGTCCAGGAAGTCGATCCGATCGACGAGGACCAGCCGGCGACCGCGGTGGCAACACCCACGGCCGCGTCGGCGCCAAGCTCGAACGATCCTCTGATCGACACGCGGCCCTTCGGTATGGACGCGCCCGCCACCGTCACGGCGGCGGACGGACCTGATGCCGAGGATGCTGCGCTGTTCGGCCTGCTGTGGCCGCTGGCCGAGACCTTCAAGCTGGACTCGACCATCGATCGCCGCACGTTGCGCCTGCAGTGTGCCCGCCTCAACAAGCTCGGCTACAGCTTCGATGCCACGTCTCAGCAGTGGCAACGCACGCCGGTGCTGGAGGCGGCCTGATCGCCAGACGCAGCCGCGGCTTCTTACCTACCACCCGCCGGGGTTCCTTCCCCACGCGGGGGAGGACTCCGGATTCTTTCTTTCTGGAGGGCTTCATCATGTCCACCGTCGCTTTCGATACCCCCCGTTCCGCGTTGGATGAACCCGCGTGGCGGGCTCTCTGCAAGACGGCTGCCGAACATGCGCAGCGCGGTTGCGGCCTTTCTTACGAGCACTACGTGACGCTTTTCAGTTCCGAGATCGACGCGCAAGTCGGTCGATTGCCCGAAGACCAGCGTGCACAGGCTCTGCAGATTGCACAGGAATGGGACTACGCAACACCTGCCGAAAGGCAGGAAACCCAGGACTGGCTCGCTGAAGACGGCTGCTGCACGCACGGCATCACACTGGGCTGCTGCCCGGCCGGTTGCGGTTCGTACTGAGCCAGGAGGAACCAACATGGACCCGATCCTGGCAGCGCTGCCGTCCGCGTTGTTGGCGTTTGTCGAAGGGCAGTTGTCCAACGATGAAGTGTCATCCGACGAGGAAATGCTGGAGCACTTCATCAGCAACGGCCTCACCGAGGAACAGGCGCGGCAAGCACTGACCTACCGCGACCAGTACCTCAACAACATCTACCTGACCGGCTTCACGCCGATCACCGCGGTAGACGAGTCGCTTCATTTCAACCCGCACACCCGGCAGTTCGAGCCGGACTGAGCATCTTCCTTCCACCCCAAGGGGCGGCATCCGCCCTCGGGCGGGTGCTGTCCTCCATCTTCTTCGAGGACATCACCATGCCCAACTTCAATACGCTGTACCGCATCGACGAATGCCCGGACCTCATGACCGACGGCTTCGTCGGCGACGAGCAAGGCAACCTGATCTTCCTGTCCGTCTGGGGACGCGATACCGCCACCCAGGAGTTCATTGCTCGCCTGACCCTCGGGCGCGACGAGCAAGGACTGGACCAGTTCCACATCCTCACCGAGCAAGGCGGCTCGATCCCGGTCTTCGTCGGCAACGTCGAGCAGCTGGACAAGTGCAGCAATCGTGCATACCGCCGCACGCTGTTCGGCTCTCTCGTCCACCTGTGGCTGTTCGACCGCCGCTGCGTGAAGCCCGATAAGGCCAACGCCAGCGCGCTGGCGCTGCTGCCACGAGGCTCGGATCACCGGGTCGACCGGCTGTGGGCGCTGGTGCGAGACACCTGCCCGCTGCCCTTGCTTGATCACTGGCGCGACACCGTGCTGGAGCTGTTGCAGACGCAATCGATGCTGAGCCGTCTTCCCGCTGCCCTCGGGCCGCTGGAAGGTCATCGACTCGCCATCGACGTGCCCGCGCTGACCAAGGCGCTGGGGACGCTGATCCGCAACGGCGTGCTCGGTCCGGACGCATCCGTGTCCCGCACTGCATCCGAACGACTGCTCGCAACAGCAGCGTGAGGACTTCACGAACGGACGTGCGCCAGCACGTCCGCTCACCTTCATCTTCGCTACCCAGGAGAATCCGATGGCACTTATGTTCCCGCGGCTCGCCCGCAATTTTGCAAAGAACGGGTACTTCCCTACCGACGAACCCACGCTCGAAAGAGCACTCGCCGCACTGGCGCCCACCGACGGGCCGATGTGCATTCTCGATCCGTGCGCCGGCGAAGGCGTGGCCATCGCCGAAGCCGCTCATGCCCTCGGGCGCGAGCAGGTCAGCGCGTTCGCCGTCGAGTACGACGCCGAGCGTGCCCGCCACGCACGCACGATGGTCGATCACTGCATCCATGGTGATCTCATGGACACGCTGATCTCCAGGCAGTCGTTCGGCCTGCTCTGGCTTAACCCGCCTTACGGTGACCTGTCCAACGACGCGAACGGCAACATCGGCTACCAGGGCCAAGGCCGTGCACGACTGGAGAAGCTGTTCTACCAGCGCTCGCTGCCGCTGCTGCAATACGGCGGCGTGCTGGTGTTCATCGTGCCGAGCTACGTCCTCGACGCCGAGCTGGTCGGGTGGCTGACGCGCCACTTCGCCGGCCTGCGCATCTACCGTGCGGTGGAGACGCAGTTCAAGCAGGTGGTGATCTTCGGTCGGCGCGCGCGTCAGCGCGACCAGGCAACGGATTCGGTCAAAGCCACGCGTGGTCTGCTCCTGCAGATCGGGCAAGGCGATGCCGAGGCCGAGGAACTGCCGGCCGAATGGCCGTTCCTGCCGTATGTCGTTCCCGGCATCCACGCCGAGCCGGAGCACTTCTATCGCGTGACCATGGAGCCCGAGCAGTTCGCCGACGAAGTTGGCCGGCTGCAAGGACTCTGGCCTTCGCTGGATGTCCATCTCGGGCCGGCGCAGCAGTCGCTGCGACCGCCGGCCAGGGCCTTGTCTCAGTGGCATCTCGCCCTGGCGCTGGCCGCGGGCGCGATCTCCGGCGTGGTGAAGTCCAAGACCGGGCGCGTGCTCGCAGTCAAGGGCGATACGCACAAAGAGAAGACGCTCCAGACCGAGTACACCGAGCGTGACGACGGCTCCGTCGCCGAAACACGCATCCTGACCGACAAGTTCGTCCCGGTCATTCGTGCCTGGGACATGACACCTGACTCGCCCACGCGGGGCGAGGTTCTGACGATCCGCTGATCTCGGGCGGCGCAACGCCGCCTTCATCGAAACCTGACGGCGCAAGCCGTCGCCATTCATCCCACCCAGGGGCATGTCATCGCCCCGCGGGGGAGGTGCGTGCCCCATTCACTTGGAGCACCACCATGTCTCTCGATCTCGACACCGTTCCGTCCTCCGCGGAAGGCACGTCCTTGCAGGGCGAGCTGCTCGACGCGGAATCGTCCCCGCTCACGATGAGCTTGCAGGATTTCGTCGCCGAATGCGGCGACGACCTGCTGGATTCCCTCAATCGCGCCAATCCGCCCGTCTACACCGGGCGGCCCCAGGCGCACCGCCAGTTGATCCTGGCAAGTCTGAAGCGCCAGTTGTTCCCGGCCCAGGCCGATGTCGTGCATGCCGTCAGCGAGCTGTTGATCGATCGCGGCGAGCGTGCCGCGATCGTCAATGGCGAAATGGGCTGCGGCAAGACGACGGTGGGCATCGCCACGGCGGCGGTGCTCAACGCCGAAGGCTATCGGCGCACGCTGGTCCTGAGTCCTCCCCACCTGGTCTACAAGTGGCGGCGGGAAATTCAGGAGACCGTCGCCGGTGCGCGCGTCTGGGTGCTCAATGGCCCGGATACGCTCGTCAAACTCATGAAGCTGCGCGAGCAGCTGAATGTGCCGACGCAGGGCCAGGAGTTCTTCGTTCTCGGCCGCGTCCGGATGCGGATGGGATTCCACTGGAAGCCCGCCTTCACCCGGCATCGGACGCCCCACGGCGACGTGGGCGCGTGCCCCGACTGCGGCCAGGTCATCACCGACCTCGACGGCGAGCCGATCAACCCACTCGACCTCGAAGCCGAGGAGCAGCGCCGCAAGTGCGGTCAGTGCGGCTCCGCGCTGTGGAGCCTGATCCGTCCCAAGGGCCTATCCGCCAGCGACCAGTCCTCCGCGGTTCAAAAGGCGCTGACGCGCATTCCGACGATCGGGCAAGTCACCGCACAGAAGCTGATGAAGCGCTTCGGCGACGGCTTCCTGGCCTCGATGCTCGGCGACAACATCCACGAGTTCATCAACCTCATGGATGGCAACGGCGAGCTGGTCTTCTCGGACCGCCAGGCGCACCGGATGGAACGCGCGATGGCGAACATGGAGTTCGGCTTCGGCGAGGGCGGCTATCAGCCCAGCGAGTACATCAAGCGATACCTGCCGCAGGGTACGTTCGATCTTCTGATCGCCGACGAGGCGCACGAGTACAAGAACGGCGGAAGCGCCCAGGGCCAGGCGATGGGCGTGCTCGCAGCGAAGGCGCGCAAATGCGTGCTGCTGACCGGCACGCTCATGGGCGGCTACGGCGACGACCTGTTCCACCTGCTGTTCCGGGCGCTGCCCGGACGCATGATCGAAGATGGCTACCGGCCGACCAAGAGCGGAAGTATGACGTCGGCCGCGATGGCGTTCATGAGGGACCACGGGGTCCTGAAGGACATCTACTCCGAGAGCAAGAGCACCGCACACAAGACGGCCAAGGGCTCGAAGGTGTCGGTGCGCACCGTCAAGGCGCCGGGCTTCGGCCCCAAGGGCGTCCTGCGTTGCATCCTGCCGTTCACGGTCTTCCTCAAGTTGAAGGACATCGGCGGCAACGTGCTGCCGTCCTACGACGAGGAGTTCCGCGAAGTCGCAATGGAGGCGGATCAAGCCACCGCCTACCGTGGTCTGTCCAGCCGTCTGACCCAGGAGCTGAAGCAGGCCCTGGCGAGGAGGGACACCACCTTGCTGGGTGTGGTCCTCAATGTCCTGCTGGCGTGGCCGGACTGCTGCTTCCGATCGGAAACGGTGGTGCATCCGCGCACGCGCAACACCTTGGCGTTCGTCCCGGCTCAGTTCAACGAGTTCGAGATCACGCCGAAAGAGCGCGAGCTGATCGACGTCTGCAAGCAGGAGAAGGCGGAAGGTCGCAAGACCCTGGTCTACTCGGTCTACACCGGCACGCGCGATACGACCTCGCGCCTGAAGGTGCTGCTGGAGCAAGAAGGTTTCAAGGTGGCCGTGCTGCGCGCGAGCGTAGATGCGTCCCGCCGGGAAGACTGGATCGCCGAGCAGTTGGATCGCGGGATCGATGTCCTGATCACGAACCCGGAGCTGGTCAAGACGGGCCTCGATCTGTTGGAGTTCCCGACGATCGTGTTCATGCAGAGCGGCTACAATGTCTACTCGTTGCAGCAGGCGGCACGGCGCTCGTGGCGCATCGGGCAGAAGCAGCCCGTGCGCGTGATCTATCTCGGCTACGCCAATTCCTCGCAGATGACCTGCCTGGGATTGATGGCCCGCAAGATCATGGTGTCGCAGAGCACGTCGGGAGACGTGCCCGAGTCGGGACTCGATGTCCTGAACCAAGACGGGGATTCCGTCGAAGTGGCGCTGGCCAGGCAACTGGTCGCCGCCTAGCTCCTCCATGCCGGCGGCCCCTTCAGGGGGCCGCCTTCTTTCTGACGCATCCCTATCTCATCACTCATCCTGCCAAGGAGAATCATCAATGCAAGACGACAAGCTGTTTCGTACAGAAGTGTCCTCCACCGACGAGTATGCCGATCTGCCGGCCGCCGTCGAATTCTCGATCGACCTCTCTACCGCGCGCGAGATTCTTCTTCTCTCAGCGGTCGTGAAGACACATGGTCTCTACAAAGTCGAGAAGTTCGACTACCGCGCCCAATACTTGTCGTGTAGCGACGAGGAGGCCTTGGATCGGACCGACTCGGTCGAAGACGACCGGTTCGTTCGCACGGAAGCAGATACGCTCAACGTCTCCGATACCCATTTCTGGTTTGCAGCGTATCTCAAGCACACCGACATCGAGATCAGTAGCGAGCAGTTGCCGATAGGCGATCTGGTCTCTCACTTCAACCTGGTGCCAGGCGCTGAGAACCCGGGCCTGGATGCCACGTCTTCGCCCCGCCACGGTGATTGACCAAGGCCAGCCTGGCCTATGGCCCATGCGAGCCGCTGACCTCTTTTCTTCCTTCAATAGCCTCGACAACGAGGTAAGGAGCATCCCATGAAACCCCTGCACATTGCGGTCGCGTGCCGCAGCGCTTCGGGCATGGCTGACATGCCCATCTTTACCGTTAGCGTGACGCAGGCCGAGTACCGCCTCGGCGCCCACTACGACAAGGCCGAGGTGCTGGCTGCAGAAGCCGGTTATAAACGGCCCTTCGTCTGCTTCGATGCCACCGAACAGGGCGCCATCCTGTCGGCGGCCCACACGCTGGACCTGGTTCCCCAGATCGTCGTGATAGACATGACCGACGGTTTCGTCCGTTCGGTGTGTTGCGACACCGGCAGCATCAAGGTGATCTGCTACGACGAGAGCAATACCGACGAGGACTGCGAAGCCATCGCCGAACACCCTGTCGGCGAGAACGGTCAGCTGGTCCGCTGTTGGGCACACGTCCAGATCGCGGATGCCGATCCGGGCTTGATTAAAGCCCGCGGCTGATCCTCGCATTTCCAGCATCACGACGGCCCTTCGGGGCCGTCTTTTTTTCACACCACCACGCCGGCAAATCGGACGCCAAAGGATTCGCTTTGTTTGCTGTCGGAAGATGCTGCCGCGGCGATGGTGATGGCTCGACGCTTCAGGACGCCATGCCATGTGCCCATCCCATCCCTGGTTTCACCATCCCGAACACCGCCTGCTGCCCGGCGTGCTCGCGCTGCTCTGGACCGCGTTGATCGGTGGATGCGCGACGACTCCCACGCCCTCGGCGCCACCCGACGCGCCGATTTCAGCCTCGCCGGAGCCGCCGCCTGAGTTCGTCCCGGTGGTCCGCTACGGCCGCTACACCCTGATCGAGTTGGCGCCGAGTGCCGCGCAGCAGGATCTGATGCTGCAGGTCGTGGAGGTGTCTGCCCCCGACACGCTGCATGCCACTGTCGCCGACGCCCTGCGCCATGTCTTGCGGCGCTCGGGCTATCAGCTCTGCACCGGCCAGGACACCGACTCCCTGGACCGGCTCCCGCTGCCAGCCGCCCACTACCAGCTCGGACCGCTGTTGCTGCGCGATGCCCTGCTGACCCTGACCGGTCCCGCCTGGGATCTGCACGTGGACGACGGCACGCGACTGGTGTGCTTCAGCCACGTCACCGCGGCACCAGCCCGACCCCTGCCACCGATCGACCCGGTCGCCGACGTTCAGACCTTCCCGCTCGCGACGGAGGTCCAGCCATGACGATGCCGGGCTCCGCGCAACCGCAGCGGGCGGCGATGCTGCGTGTCGCCGCCATCACCTGGGTGCTGCTGATCAGCATGGGGGTGGTGGTCAACCACGTCGCCCTGACCAAGCTCGCCGATCAGGCCGAGACCACCACCGTGAGAACGCAGGTCGCGGCGCTGGAACAGCACCTGGCCGAGCTTGCGCAGGACTCGGAACAGGCGCGCAAACAGCCGGCCGCCGTGCCGCAGGCGCGCTACGACACCGATCGCCAGGCATTCGACCGCAGGCTGGCGGCGCTCGAACAGTCTTTGGGAGAGCGCATGGCGGCCGACGCGCTGCAACCACTGCAAACGCGCATCGAACAGTTGGAGGCGCGGCTGACCACGCGGGCGGCACCGCGCGCCGCAGCGCCTCGCAGCACCGCGCCCGACGCCCCGCCGAAGCCGGTCGAGCCCGCGTTCCGCATCACCGGCGCCGAACTACGCGCCGGCGAGCGCTTCCTGTCGATTCTCTCGGCCGAAGGCGGTGGTTTGGCCCAGGTCCGTCTGCTGCGGCCGGGCGAGGAGGCGGACGGCTGGCGCCTGACCGCCATCGAGGGCGACGTCGCGGTGTTACGGCACGGCACCGAGACCCGGCGCCTGCCTGTGCCGGCGCGATAGGAGCCGGTAATGAGGCACACCGCGACCGCCTTGGGCCTGCTGGCCGCGCTCCTGTCCACCGCGCCGCAGACCGCCATAGCGCAGCAGTCGCAGGCTGCTGCAACGAACGTGGCTCCCAGCCGTGAACGACCCGCCCCCATCGCACGCAGCGATGAGGACGTGGCGCGCGACTGGGGGCTACGACCGGAGGAGTGGACCCGCTACCGCGAATTGATGCAGGGACCGCTGGGCCTGTCGTCGCCCAACCTCGACCCGCTGACCGCACTGGGCATCGAAGCCCGCAGCGACGAGGAGCGGCGCAGGTTCGCCGAGCTGCAAGTGCAGATCGAGGCCCGCCGCGTGGAGAAGCTGCTGGCCTACCAGCGCGCCTACGACGCGGCCTGGCAGCGACTCGCTCCGGGCATGCAGCGGGTCAACCTGCCCGGCGCAGGCGCGGCAGCGCCCGGCATGGCGCAGGCCGGCGCGCGCACGGCAGTGTTCGTCAAGGACGCCTGCACCAGCTGCGACGAGACGGTCCAGCGCCTGCAGGCCGAAGGCGCGAACTTCGACATTTACGTGGTCGGCAGCCGCGGCGACGACGCGCGCATCCGCGAATGGGCGCGCCGCACCCGCATCGACCCGGCGAAGGTGCGCAACGGCCACATCACCCTCAACCACGATGCCGGCCGGTGGCTCTCCCTGGGCGTACAGGGCGACTTGCCCGCCGTCGTGCGGCAGGTCGGCGGCCAATGGCAGCGTCAGCGGTAACCCGCTTCGCACTGGGCCTGCTGTGTGGGTTGGCAACGCTCGCCGCCGCAGCGCAGGAGGTTCCGCCGCCGGCCTACCAGCTCGCCGCGCAGCGCGCCGGCGTGCCGTCCACCGTGCTCTACGCGGTGGCGCTGCAAGAAAGCGGCGCCCGCCTCAACGGCCGACTGATCCCCTGGCCGTGGAGCCTGAACGTCGCAGGCGTCTCGAAGCGCTACAGCACCCGTGCCGAAGCCTGCACCGGCCTGCACCAGGCGCTGCGGCAGGTGCCCGCGACCCGCATCGACGCCGGCCTCGGACAGATCAACCTCGGCTACCAGCGGCATCGCTACCGGCAGCCCTGCGACCTGCTCGACCCCTACGTCAACCTCGCCATCGCGGCCGAGATCCTGCGCGAGCAGCACACGCCCGGCGAGGACTGGCTCGTCGCGATCGGCCGCTACCACCGTCCCGCCGGCGGCGCGCCCGCCGCGCGCTACCGCCGCAGCGTCGACCAACACCTCGCGCGCGTGCTCGGCCGCCACCGGCTGGACGCCGACACACGGAGGGTGCTGCCGTGACGGTCGCCCTGCGCGCCCAGCCGGCAGCGACGGGCATCGAGATCCAGCACCTAGTCAACGTCAGCGGCGGCAAGGACTCGACCGGCGTCTACCTGCTGGCGCTTGAATCCGGCCGCTCGTTCCGCGCCATCTTCGCCGACACCGGCAACGAGCACGAACTGACGCACGAGTACCTTGCCCGCCTGCACGAACGCACCGGCGGGCCGAGGGTCGAGACCGTCAGGGCCGACTTCTCCCGACAGCTCGCCGTCCACCGCGACTACGTGCTGCGCGAATGGCCGAAACAGGGCATCGCGGACGAGATCGTGCAGGAAGCCGCGCGACTCCACGAGCCGACCGGGAATCCCTTCCTTGACCTGTGCATCAGCAAAGGCCGGTTCCCGTCGCGGATGGCGCAGTTCTGCACCGGCGAACTCAAGGAAATCCCGATCACGACGCAGATCGTCGGGCCGATGCTGAAGCAAGGCCCGGTGCTGCAATGGCTGGGCGTGCGCGCGGCCGAGAGCGCACATCGCGCGCGACAGCCGCGGTTCAACCGCCACGAGTCCGGCTCGATGCTCTGGCGGCCGATCTTCCGCTGGAGCATCGAGGACGTCTGGGCGCAACACCGGCGCCACGGCATGCGCCCGAACCCGCTGTATGCCCTCGGCATGGGGCGCGTCGGCTGCATGCCCTGCATCAACTGCAGGAAGGACGAGCTCCGCCGCATCGCCGACCGCTTCTCCGCGCACATCGACCGCATCCGGCGATGGGAGGACGTGGTATCGGCCGCCAACAAGCGCCGCTCGGCCACCTTCTTTCCCGCCGTCACCGATCCGACCGACGCTGATCGTCCCGGCACCTATTCCCGCATCGACGCGCTGGTGGCATGGAGCCGCACGACGCGCGGCGGCAGGCAGTTCGCCCTGTTCTTCGACGAACAGCCCGGCAGCGGATGCACCTCCGACCTCGGCCTCTGCGAGGCGCCACCGCGCCGCACCAAAGCCACTGCTGCACGCACCTCCGCGCTGGCGGCAGGCACTTCCCCCAACTTTGAGGACACGCCGCCATGACGCTTCGCCACGTTCGCTCCTGTTTCTGGCTGTATGGCCTGGTATCGGCCCTGGCGATGCCGGCCGCGTTCGGGCAGTCGCCTCCGCTGGTCGTCGTCGAGGACCGGGGTAGCACCTCGGCGCTGCCGTACTACGAAGCGCTGAACCTCCAGCCGCGCACCGACCGGCCGACGCCGCGCATCGACGTTCCGCGGCCGCCGGCGACGCGCTTCAGCGAGGCCGACATGCTGCCCGTGCGCTCCGCACGGCTGTCACCCGGCGATGTGAGCCGCAGGGTGATCCAGGCACCGGGCCTGAAGCCGATTTTCTTGGTCGGCGATGACGACCGTTCGCGCGCCTGGCTGAGCAAGCGTGCCGACGCCTTGCGTGCGCTCGGCGCGATGGGCCTGGTCGTCAACGTCGAGACGGTCGAGGGCCTCCGCACGCTGCGCCAGCTGGTGCCGGGCGTGCCGATCGCGCCCGCGGCAGGCGATGACCTGGCCGCGCGCCTGGGGCTGCGCCACTACCCGGTGCTGGTGACGGCCACGGGCATCGAGCAGTGAAGCGCCCGCCATGGCCCAGCGCTACTCGATCGAGGTATTGCTGCGGCCAGCGGTGGAGCTTTACACCGTCGCGGTGTGTGCGGGCGCCGCGCTGGTGTGCCTGGCGGCACCGTGGTCGCTCGCGCTGAGTCCGCTGCTGGGCCTGGGCAGCGCCTTGGCCTTCCTCGGCTACGGCGCCATCCGCCTGCGCGACGCGCTCGTGATCCTGCGCTACCGGCGCAACATCCGCCGGCTGCCGCGCTACGTGATGACCAGCCGCGACGTCCCGGTCAGCCAGCAGCGGCTGTTCATCGGCAAGGGCTTCCGCTGGGAACAGCAGCACACGCACCGGCTGATGCAGACCTACCGGCCAGAGTTCCGGCGCTACGTCGAGCCGACGGCGACCTATCGCATCGCGCGCCAGCTCGAGGAGCGACTGGAGTTTGCGCCTTACCCGGTTTCCAGGCTCGCCAAGGTACTGGCCTGGGACAGCCCGCTCAATCCCGCGCGGCCGCTGCCGCCGGTCGGCGGCATGCCGCGGCTGCACGGCATCGAACCGAACGAAGTCGACGTGTCCCTGCCGCTGCCCGAGCGCGTAGGCCACACCCTGGTCCTGGGCACCACGCGCGTTGGGAAGACGCGGCTGGCCGAGCTGTTCATCACGCAGGACATCCGCCGGCGCAACGCTGCGGGCGAGCACGAAGTGGTCATCGTCTTCGATCCCAAGGGCGACGCGGACCTGCTCAAGCGCATGTACGTCGAGGCCAAGCGCGCCGGCCGCGAACGCGAGTTCTACATCCTCCATTTGGGCTGGCCTGAAATCAGCGCGCGCTACAACGCCGTGGGACGCTTCAGCCGCATCAGCGAAGTCGCCACACGCATTGCAGGTCAGCTTTCTGGCGAAGGCAATTCGGCGGCTTTCCGGGAGTTCGCGTGGAGGTTCGTCAACATCATCGCGCGCGCACTCGTGGAACTGGGGCAGCGCCCGGACTACATGCTGATCCAGCGACACGTCGTCAACATCGACGCGCTGTTCATCGAGTACGCCAGCCATTTCTTCGCGCGCACGGAGCCAAAGGCCTGGGAGGTGATCGTCCAACTCGAAGCGCGGCTCAACGATAAGAACATCCCGCGCAACATGATCGGCCGCGAGAAGCGCGTGGTCGCGCTCGAACAGTACCTCTCGCAGGTGCGCGTGTACGACCCGGTGCTGGACGGCCTGCGCAGCGCCGTGCGCTACGACCGTACCTACTTCGACAAGATCGTCGCCAGCCTGTTGCCGCTGCTGGAGAAGCTGACCACCGGCAAGATCGCGCAGCTGCTGGCGCCCGACTATTCGGACCTCAACGACCCGCGTCCGATCTTCGACTGGATGCAGATCGTGCGCAAGCGCGCCGTCGTCTACATCGGCCTGGACGCGCTATCGGATGCCGAAGTCGCCGCAGCGGTCGGCAACAGCATGTTCAGCGATCTCGTGTCGGTCGCCGGGCACATCTACAAGTTCGGCATCGACGACGGCCTGCCGGGCGCGGCAGCGGGCATGAGGGTGCCCATCAACGTTCACGCGGATGAATTCAACGAACTGATGGGCGACGAATTCATCCCGCTCGTCAACAAGGGCGGCGGCGCGGATCTGCAAATGACTGCCTACACGCAGACCCTCAGCGACATCGAGGCACGAATCGGCAGCAAGGCGAAGGCCGGTCAGGTGATTGGCAATTTCAACAACCTGATCATGTTGCGCGTGCGCGAGTCGGCGACCGCGGAGCTGCTGACCCGACAACTGCCCAAGGTCGAGGTCTACGCCACGACCTTGATGAGCGGCGCCACCGACAGCTCCGACATCCACGGCCCGACCGACTTCACCTCCAATACCCACGACCGCATCTCCAGCACGAGCGTCCCGATGATCGAACCGGCGCACGTCGTCGGGCTTCCCAAGGGCCAAGCCTTCGCGCTGATGCAGGGCGGCAACCTCTGGAAAGTGCGCATGCCGCTGCCGGCGCCCGACCCCGACGAAGTGATGCCGCAGGATCTGCAACAGCTCGCCGGCTACATGCGGCAGCACTACGCTGAGGCCGGCGACTGGTGGGAGGGCCGCGCCACGCCGGGCCTGCAGGACACGCCTTTGCCGGACGACCTGCTCGAAGGCTTCCGCCACATCGCCGGCACCGAAGGCGCGGCGGAGGAGGCGCGGCCGTGAAGGACCCGGCCGCCACCGCCCAGCGCCAGCAGGTCCGGCAGCAGGGACTGCTGGCCAGCATCGTGACGATGCCCCTGCGGTTCTTCGGCGTGCTGATCGGATCGCTGCTGCTCTGCATCCTGGTCGAGTGCATCGGCATGCACTTCTTCTGGCCCGAGCAGGGCTGGCGCCACGCCCAGGGCATGCTCGACTTCGAGCTGAACCAACTCTCGACGCACTTCACCCGCAGCGCCGTCGTGCAGGAGCCGGGCCGCACGGCGCACTGGCTCGTCGAGCGCTCGTACGAATGGATCTTCGTCAAGAGCGGCCTGCTCGACTGGATGAGCAACGCCGCCGCGCAGGCGCGCGCGCCCAGCCACGGCGGCACGAAGGACTTCCGCTACTACGTGAGCCAGGTCTACGTCTGGAGCGAGAGCTACCTGATCGCCGCGGCATACACCACGCTTACCTTCATCGTCCGGCTGCTGGTGCTGGTGCTGACGTTGCCGCTGTTCCTGATGGCGGCGTTCGTCGGCTTCGTCGATGGATTGGCGCGGCGCGACGTGCGCAAGTTCGGTGCCGGCCGCGAGTCCGGCTTCGTCTACCACCGCGCGAAAGCCTCGGTGATGCCGCTGATCGTGTTGCCGTGGGTCGTCTACCTGGCGTTGCCGATCAGCGTGCATCCGCTGCTGATCCTGCTGCCCAGCGCGATCCTCCTGGGTGTCGCCGTGTGCATCACCGCGAGCACCTTCAAGAAGTACCTCTAGCCGCCACGCATTTCCGTCCATCAATCGGGGCCTGCGCAGGTCCGGATTGTTTGCGGCGCGCATCGGCCTGCGTCGAGAGCATTTCGCCATTCCTCGTGATTCGCGGGCTGGCAAATGCGGATGACCGTTCCTCCTATCGCCGACTGGCGCTGCGTGCTGGGCCTGTTGCTGGCGCTGTGCATCGTGCTGGGTTTCCCGGTACGTGCCCAGGCCGACGACGCAAGCCCCGAGCACGCGCGCCTGGCCGCTGCGCTGCGCCAGCTCGACGCCATCGACCGGCTGATCGCGCAGGAAGCCACGCGCCCGCGCGATGAGCGCGCCCGCTACCACTTCGACTATGGCCGCCTGAGCGCCGACCTTGAGCGCGTCCGCGCCGGCATCCGCGACTACCTGACCCCATCGCGCGCGCAGCCGCGCGATCCGGCCGTGCTGCTCGGTGACTACCGCCAGTCCACCGCTGCCGCCTCCTGTGAACCGGAGGCCACCCCATGAATGCCGACCAGACCGCCGCCTTTCAGGCCAACGGTGGCTTTCCCCCTTCCGCCGTTTCGGTCGTCGTCATCGGCGCCGTCTTCGCCGTACTCCTCGTGTGGGGCGTGTGGGCGATGCGGACCGCCTATGTCGGATGGGCCGAGCAGCGGATATCCCAGCGTCAGTTCCTTGGTGTCGTGGTGCGCTTCGTCGCGCTGTACCTGGTGCTGACCTTCTTCCTGCTCTCCTAAAGGTCACCCAACATGAATCCGCTCTCACGTCGCTTTCGCTTTCCGCGCCTCTCGCAACTGGCCGCATTGCCGGCCGCCTTCCTGCTCGCGCCGCTCGTTCAGGCCCAGGGCCTGCCGACGATCGAAGACCCCTCGCGCGGCCGGGGCAGCGGCATCATGGAAACGCTGCGCAACTACGGCTACGACATTGTGCTGTTGGTGGCCTTGCTGGTCGTCGCGGCGATGTTCGTGGGCGTGTGCTACCACGCCTACTCGCGCTACGCCGAGATCCACAACGGTCGCGCCACGTGGGGCCAATTCGGCCTGACGGTCGCCATCGGCGCGATCCTGCTGGTCGTGGGGATCTGGCTGCTGACCGAAGCCACCGGCATCCTCTGAGGCCGTCGGCATGGCTGACCAGGACATCCGGCCGGACGGCACGGTTGCGTTCCTGCCCCATCGGCTGAACCGTCATCCGGTCGTGGTACGCGGTTTGACCGCGGACGAACTGTGGGTGTGCGCGGGCTTGTCGGCGGCAATGGGATTCGGCGCCGGCGTGCCGCTGGCGCTGGCGTTCTCCAAGATCGCGCTGCTGCCCACCGCCATCGTGGTCGCGATCGCCATCGGCGTGTTCGGCGGCGGCAGCGCGCTGCGTCGCCTCAAGCGCGGACGCCCGGACACCTGGTTGTACCGCCAGCTGCAATGGCGGCTGACCTCGCGCCAGCCGCTGCTGGGCCGCTTCGTCGGCGGCCGGCAGTTGGTGACCCGTTCGGGCTACTGGACCACGCGCAGGAGCCGGACGCCATGAGCCGGTTCAAGAACGAGGTCCTGCGCCTGGAGGCGCACATCAAGACCTTGCGCATCGGGGCCGGCGTGGTCGTCGCGCTGGCGCTGGTGATGGGGCTCGGCTGGTGGAGCGCGCCGCGCGACCTGACGATCCACGTCCCGCCCGATCTGCGCTCGGGCAGCACCCGGAAATGGTGGGAGGTGCCGCCGGAGTCCGTCTACGCCTTCACCTTCTACGTCTGGCAGCAGTTGCAGCGCTGGCCGACCAACGGCGATGACGACTACCCGCGCAACCTGCATGCGCTGTCTGCGTACTTCACGCCGGCCTGCCAAGCCTTCCTGCGCCAGGACTACGAGTACCGCCGCAACGCAGGCGAGCTGCGTCAGCGCGTGCGCGGTATCTACGAGATTCCGGGACGCGGTTACGGGTCCAGCCCCGCCATGCGCGTTCGCACCGTCTCCGACCACGATTGGGTCGTGACGCTCGACGTCACCGCGGACGAGTACTACGGCGCCGAACAGGTCAAGCGCGCGTTCGTGCGCTACCCGCTGAAGGTCGTGCGCGCTGATGTCGATCCGCAGCGCAACCCCTTCGGCCTAGCGATCGACTGCTACGACGGCACCCCGCAGCGGATCGCCACGCCTGCCGACCCGGCACCCAGCGCCGCGCCGACCCCTCCCGCGGAAACCACGCCATGAACCGTCTTCTCGCCACGCTCGGCGCCGCGTTGCTGCTGGCGCTGTCCGTCCCCGTCCATGCCGTCGAGATCCTGCGCTGGGAGCGACTGCCCCTGGCGCTGCCGCTCGTCGTCGGCGAGGAGCGGGTCATCTTCATCGACCGCAACGTGCGCGTCGGCGTCCCCGCGTCGGTGGGCGCTCGACTGCGCGTGCAGAGCGCGGCCGGCGCCGTTTACCTGCGCGCCAGCGAGCCGATCGAACCGACGCGGCTGCAACTCCAGGATGCCGGCAGCGGCACGGTGATCCTGCTGGACATTGCCGCCGAAGCGCCGCAGGAAGGAAAGCCGCCGCTGGAGCCGGTGCGCATCGTCATCGCGGCGCCGGCCGGCGGCCAGGGCGTCGCGTCCGAGGACGATCCACAGGCACGCGCCGCGCGCACCGACCGTCCGGCACCGCCGACGCCCGTGCCGGTGGTGCTGACGCGCTACGCCGCGCAAAGCCTCTACGCGCCGCTGCGCACGGTCGAGCCGGTGCCGGGCATTACCCGCGCCAACGTGCGCCGGGACCTGCCGCTGCACTCGCTGCTGCCGACGCTGCCCATCCAGGCGCAGGCACTGGCTGCCTGGCGTCTGGGCGACCTGTGGGTCAGCGCCGTGCGCCTGCGCAACACCGCGCCGCGCGGGTTCGATCTGGATCCGCGCGCGCTGCAAGGCGACTTCCTGACCGCGACGTTCCAGCACCCCGACCTCGGGCCGGCCGGCACGCCGGAAGACACAACCGTCGTCTACCTCGTCACCCGCGGCCGCGGCTTGCCGCAGTCGCTGCTGCCCGCGATCGCACCCGTCGACGCCTCCCTCAACCTGCCGGCGCCCGCCGCGCCGAGCGACCGCGACGGAGGCCGCGATGAAGAGTAACGGCCTGCTCAAGTGGCTGATGATCCCGATGGTGCTGCTGCTGGTGTTCGTCGGCTTCAAGCTGTTGTCCGGCGGCGACCGCGCACCCGCGCAGCAGGGGGCCGGTCAGCTCACCGCGGACGAAGCCAAGGCCCTGGGCATCGAAGGCGACACGCCGCGCGATACCGTCGCCACGCTGGTCGCGCAGGTCCGGCAACTGCGCACCGAGTTGCAGACGGCGTTGACGGACAACAGGACCCAGCGCCAGGAGAACGAACGGCTGCGGCAGCGCGAGAGCGCGGTCGACCGGCGCATCCAGAGCGCGATCGAGGGAGAGCGCAACCAGCTGCGGCAAGATCGTGAGCAGGCCGCCGCCGAGCGCCAGCAGACCCAGGGCCTGTTGCAGGAACTGCAGCAACGCCTTGAAGGCGTGAGCGGCCGCCGCGACGGCCACGCCGACCTGCCGGTGGGCCTGGGGCTGGAGCCGGGCGACAACGCCAGCACCGGCGGCAGCGGCGAGACCATGCGCTGGGTCGAGCCGGATGATGCCCGCCAGGAGGGCCGCGGACGTTCGCCCGCCAACAACGCAAGCGGCTTCAGCTTCCCCACGAGCTTCGGGGAAGCCGGTGAAAGCATCGGCGACGCCACCGGTGCGGCGGTGGACGCCGGTCGCCGCGCAGCCGGTGCGCCGGCTGCGAAGGCCGTCTACACCGTGCCGACGAACTCCACCTTGATGGGATCGGTCGCGATGACGGCGCTGATCGGCCGCGTGCCGATCGACGGGACGGTCAACGATCCGTATCCGTTCAAGGTCCTGATCGGACCCGACAACCTGACCGCGAACGGCATCGACATCCCCGACGTCGCCGGTGCGGTCGTCAGTGGCACCGCGTCGGGCGACTGGACGCTCTCGTGCGTGCGCGGCCAGGTTCGCTCCGTGACCTTCGTGTTCAACGACGGGACCATCCGCACCATCCCCGAGGATCGCGAGCGTGGCGGCAACCGCCAAGACAACGCCCAGGGCAACACCACCCAGGACGGCCTCGGCTGGATCAGCGACCCGCACGGCATTCCCTGCGTCACCGGCGACCGCCGTTCCAACGCGCAGCAGTACCTCGGCAGCAGGGCGCTGATCACCGCCGCCGGCGCCGGCGTCGCCTCGCTGATCGACTCGGACACCGGCCGCCTGTCCTACGTCGGCCCCGACGGCGCCATCGGCACCGTCGGCATCACCGGCAACGAAGCGATGGGCCAGATCCTCGCCGGTGGCGTCCGCGACATGGCCGACTGGGTGAACAAGCTCTACGGCCAGGCCTTCGCCGCGGTGTACGTGCAGCCCGGCGCCAAGGTCGCCGTGCATCTCGAAGAACCCCTGACCATCGACTACGACCCGGCCGGCCGCCGCGTCGACCACCGCCTCGGAGACGCGACCCATGCGCAGGAACTGGACTGACGCCCTGGCGGCGCTGGGCGTTGCACTCGCGCTGGCCAGTTGTGCAACCACCAAGGAGGAGCTGCTGCCGCGCTCCGACCGGACCATGCTCGACATCTGGAACGTCGAGACCGGCGGCGGCGCGGCCGGCCCGAGCGAGCGCGGCCTGCTCGATGCCCGGCAGTCGCTGCGCCGTCCGCTCACGCCGGCCGACGTGCAGGCCGCGCCCGCCGAGCAGGCGCGCTACACGCGCACCGCGCAGAACGAGATCCACCGCCAGTTCCACCGCCTGCCCAACCCGGACCTGCTCATGTATGTGTTCCCGCACTTGGCCGGTTCGGACCCGGTGCCGGTGCCCGGCTACACGACGGTGTTCCCGCTCTACCAGCGCGTCCAGTACGCGCTGCCGGGCGAACGGACCGAGGACTACTGACGATGGCGTGGCCCTCGCTCAAGCGCCGGCCGCGCCCGGCGCCGGCTGCGGCGTCGCCGGCACCGGCCGATGCCTGGGAGCGCCACGTCGCCGAGCAGCGCACGCATGGCCTGCCCGAACCCGGTCGCCCCGGCCGGCGCTCGCGCCGTCCCGCCACCGTCGCCGACGAGCAGGCTCTGTACGACATCGCCCCGTCGTTCGCGGACATGCTGCCGTGGGCCGAGTACCTTTCCGAGTCGCAGTGCATGCTGCTGGAGGACGGCGCCTCGGTCGCCGCGTTCTTCGAGCTGCAGCCGGTCGGCACCGAAGGCCGCGAGCCGGGCTGGCTGGGCCAGGTCCGCGACACTCTCGAGAACGCGCTGCAGGACTCGTTCGACGAACTGGACGAGAACCCCTGGGTCGTCCAGCTCTACGCCCAGGACGAGACCAGTTGGGACCGCTATCTGGAGGACCTGCGCGCCTACCTGCAGCCGCGCGCACGCGGCAGCGCCTTTAGCGACTTCTACCTGCGCTTCTTCGGCCACCACCTGCACGCGATCGTCAAGACCGGCGGGCTGTTCGAGGACAGCACCGTCACGCGCTTGCCCTGGCGCGGCCAGTCGCGCCGCACGCGCATGGTGGTGTATCGCCGCGTCGGCCAGGCGCCGGCCCGCCGCGGCCAATCGCCCGAGCAGGCGCTGCACATCGTCTGCGACCGCCTGGTCGGCGGGCTGGCCAACGCCGGCGTGCGCGCCCGCCGCCTCGGCGCGACCGACATCCATGCCTGGCTACTGCGCTGGTTCAACCCGAACCCAACGCTGCTCGGCCCGAGCGAAGCCGACCGCGAGCGGTTCTACGCGCTGGCGCGCTATCCCGATGAAGCCGAGCCCGGCGAGATCGAGCTGGCCAGCGGCACGGACTTCGCGCAGCGGCTGTTCTTCGGCCAGCCGCGCTCCGACGTGGCCGAAGGCCTGTGGTACTTCGACGGCCTGCCGCACCGTGCGATCAGCGTCGACCGCCTGCGGATGCCGCCGGCCACCGGCCACATCACCGGCGAAACCCGCAAGGGCGGCGACGCGATCAACGCGCTGTTCGACCAGATGCCGGAAGACACGACCCTGTGCCTGACGCTCGTGGCGACGCCGCAGGACGTGCTCGAAGCGCACCTGAACCACCTGGCGCGCAAAGCCGTCGGCGAGACCCTGGCGTCCGAACAGGCCCGCCACGACGTGCAGCAGGCGCGCGGGCTGATCGGCAGCGCGCACAAGCTGTACCGCGGCGCGCTGACGTTCTACCTGCGCGGACGCGACCAGGCCGAACTCGATGCGCGCGGCCTGCAGTTGGGCAACGTCCTGCTCAACGCCGGCATGCAGCCCGTGCGCGAAGACGACGAGGTGGCCCCGCTCAACACCTACCTGCGCTGGCTGCCCTGCGTCTACGACCCGGACAAGGACAAGCGCCAGTGGTACACGCAGCTGATGTTCGTGCAGCACGGCGTCAACGTGGCGCCGCTGTGGGGGCGCAGCCAGGGCACCGGACATCCCGGCATCACGCTGTTCAACCGCGGCGGCGGCACGATTACGTTCGACCCGCTGAACCGGCTCGACCGGCAGATGAACGCCCACCTGTTCCTGTTCGGTCCCACCGGCTCGGGCAAGTCGGCCACCCTCAACAACATCCTCAACCAAGTCACCGCGATCTACCGGCCGCGGCTGTTCATCGTCGAAGCCGGCAACAGCTTCGGATTGTTCGGAGAGTTCGCCGCACGGCTCGGGCTCAGCGTCCACCGCGTCAAGCTCGCGCCCAGCTCCGGCGTGAGCCTGGCCCCGTTCGCCGACGCGCATCGCCTGGTCGAGACCCCCAGCCAGGTGCAGACGCTCGATGCCGATGCGCTCGACGAGGAGGGGGGCGAGGAGGACGTCGGCGACGAGCAGCGTGACGTGCTGGGCGAACTGGAGATCACCGCCCGGCTGATGATCACCGGCGGCGAGGACAAGGAAGAAGCGCGCATGACGCGCGCCGACCGCAGCCTGATCCGCCAGTGCATCCTCGTCGCTGCCCAGCGCTGCGTTGCCGAGCAGCGCACCGTACTCACGCGCGATGTGCGCGACGCGCTGCGCGAGCGCGGCCGCGATGCCACGCTCCCGGAAACCCGGCGTACGCGGCTGCTGGAAATGGCCGACGCCATGGACATGTTCTGCCAGGGCGCGGACGGCGAAATGTTCGACCGGCCGGGTACGCCATGGCCCGAAGCGGACATCACCATCGTCGACCTCGCGACCTACGCGAGGGAGGGCTACAACGCGCAGCTCTCGATCGCCTACACGTCGCTGATCAACACGGTCAACAACATCGCCGAACGCGACCAGTTCCTGGGCCGGCCGATCATCAACGTCACGGACGAGGGCCATATCATTACCAAGAACCCGCTGCTGGCGCCCTACGTGGTAAAGATCACGAAGATGTGGCGCAAGCTCGGCGCCTGGTTCTGGCTCGCCACGCAGAACCTCGACGACCTGCCGAAGGCGGCCGAGCCGATGCTGAACATGATCGAATGGTGGATTTGCCTCAGCATGCCGCCCGATGAAGTCGAGAAGATCGCCCGCTTCCGCGAACTCACGCCGGCGCAGAAGGCGCTGATGCTCTCGGCGCGCAAGGAAGCGGGCAAGTACACCGAGGGTGTCATCCTCTCCAGGAGCATGGAACTGCTGTTCCGCGCAGTGCCGCCGAGTCTTTATCTGGCGCTCGCGCAGACCGAGCCCGAGGAGAAGGCCGAACGCTACCGGCTGATGCAGGAATTCGGCATCGGCGAGCTGGACGCGGCATTCAAGGTCGCCGAGATGATCGACCGCGCACGCGGCATCGAACCGCTGGCGATGAACGCCAACGGCGACCTGCTCACCGTGTCGGGTTGAGGTTCCGCCGGAACCACTCGCGTCACGCCGACTGCAGCGCCAGGAAGACATCGCGCAGCCGTGCGACGACCTCGGCCAGTTCCCGCGGCGCCAGTCCGTTCTTCTTGAAGAACGCCGCCCACTGTCGCTGCTTGATCGGATCCTGCGCGAAAGCGTCGCTCAGGCCAATGGGAAGGTCGGCCGGCATCGCCAGCCGCCGCCGCGCGAAGGTCGCCTCGACCGCTCGACGCAGTTCGTCCGGCGCCAGGTCCTCCTCGGTCAGCAGCACCCACAGGTCGAAGTAGTCCTTCATGCGGCTGTTCGTCATGCCCAGCAGGCAGATGGCATGGAGCTTCTCCGCAACCACCGTGTACTTGGGATAGGCGCGCAGTCGTGGTGCGGGCAGATCGTCGAGCAGCACCGGATAGTGGATCGGCTCCGGCGCCGGCGTCACCACATCGCCGAAACCGATGTCCACCTGCAAGGCGATGCGCGCCCCGTCCAGTGTCGCCCGCAGATCGACCCGCACGCCTCCGTAGCCGGCTTCCTTGCGAATCACCGACCCCGCGACCGAAGCGGGGTCGAACACGATGCCGTCGTCCACCGCGATCTGGCTGATCTCGCGGAACGTGGCCACGGCCGTCTCCACGTCGTCCGGCCCATAGCCGAGCAGGTCCACATCGCGCGTCGGCCGATGCGGCTGGTCGTACCACAGCGAAAACAGCAGCGCGCCCTTGAGCAGGTAGCGATCGGCATATTGGGAGATCGACAGCCGGTACAGCAGCCGTTCCAGGCCGTAATGGGTCAGCGTCAGGTTGAAGTCCTGGCGCGTCGCGTCCGCGCGCTGTTTCAGGCGGGCACGGATCGAAGCGGGTAGATTGGTTCGGCTCACGCGGTCACGCTTTCCAGATAGGGGCGCATCACCGTGGCCACGCGATCCACCGTCGCGTAGCGCCAGAGTGCATCCATCGACAGCTTGCCCTGCGACCACCCGTCGTGCAGCGCCTCCAGGGCCACGTCCAGCCCGATCTTGTTGCGGTATTTGAAGCAGTCGGCCACGGTCTTGTTCGGATCGAACACGGGCACCGATACGCCATCGATCGCCACCGGCGCGATGCCTTCGGTCAGCGCCGCGCCCGACATGCGCACCACGCGCAGCGCCGGCTGGTCCAGGCTCGGCGATGGCGAGTTGTGCGGGATCGCCATCCAGACCTCGTGCGGCGCCTGCGTGCCGATGCCATGCACGCGCAGCGCCGACAGCAGGCAGACGACGCCCTTGGGCACGCGCAGCGCCGCCTCGGCCAGTGAGCGGTGCTCGCTGAGGCCACGTCCCGGCAGGCTGTAGACGCCGCGTGCGACCCGTTCCAGCTTGCCGGCCGCCACCAGCCGGCCAAGGATCACCGTCGACAGGCCGCGCTGGGTCAGATCGCGCGCGCGCAGCAGCGGCTGGCGCCTGGCCAGCACGAGGGCGGCATCTTCGAGGCTCATGTCTGGTCGTTGAGGCATGCGGGGTAATGTAGCGATTACTAGGCATTTGTCAATAACTGACTAGGAATCGCTACAACCATCCGGCAATCGCCGATGTGACGTTTCCTCGGCCAAGCGCCTATTACCGCCGAGGTTTCGTCACAGGCTTCCCGACAACGGGACGCCGGCCATGCCGGATTGTTGAACCATGCGCGAACGCCCTCGTGCTCGACTCGGACCACGGCAACCCGCCCCGGACCCGACCACAGCGACAGCGATGCGACCGACCGTTCCTTCCTCCCGCGGCGCCCGGCGCCGCCTTGTCTGGCTCGCCGCCGCCGGGGCGCTGGTGCTCCTGTTGCTGCTGGCCTGGCGCCTGCCGGGGCCATCGGCGCCCGACGCCCCGACGCCAGCGCCCATCCTGTCGGATGGCGACCAGGCGCCGGCACCGGCCCGGCCGGCCGGGCCGCCCTGGCACCACGGCGCCGCCAACGCCCGCTTCACGCTGGTCCTGTACGCCGACCTGGAGTGCCCGCACTGCAAGACCTACTTCCCCGAGGTGCTGGCCTGGATCGAGCAGCACCCGGACACCCGCCTGCAATGGCACCACCTGCCGCTACCGGCGCATGAACCAGCGGCCTCCCGGCTCGCCAGCCTGGCCGAGTGCGCCGGCGAGACCGGCGGCCCGGCCGCCTTCTGGCAGGCCGTGACCTGGATCTACCAGCACACCCGCGGCGACGGCCAGGGCCTGCCCGAGCAGGCCCGCTTTCCTGGCCAGTCCGCCGCGCTGCAACGCTGCGTGGACAGCGAGCGCGCGCTGGCGCGCGTCCAGGTCCAGGCGCGCGAAAGCAGCCGCGACGGCATCGTCGCCACGCCGACCGTGCGCATGCGCGACGAGACCACCGGCCAGTCCCTGCTGCTGCCCGGCCCGGTCGAAGCCGACGCGCTGCTGTCCGCGCTGGACCTGCTCACGTCCAACGAATCGCCGGCCTCCCCGGCCGGGACGCCCGAACTGTCCACCATCCCCGATGGCGACATGCCCAGGTAGCCGAGGTCTTCGAGGCTACGGCGCCGCGTTGCCGCGCGCCGGCCTGCCCGGTAAATCGGGACACGGCGCTGCCAGTTTGTTTGTCGTGCCCGCCCGCCGGCTGGAGTGGACTATCGCCATCACCCATCCACGGCGGTTCCAACATGCCCACTTCGTCCCTTCATTCGCCGGCGTGGCGGCGCGGCCTGATGGCCGTTGCGCTGCTCGCCGCGCTGGCCGGCGCAGCGGCCCACGCGAACGACGATCTGATCGTCGTGACCGACAGCCGCCATCCCGTCCAGGCGCCGGCCGGCGCGCGCGTCATCCTGCTGGACCAAGCCGCGCGCATCGAGGCCGAGTTGGCCGCCGACCTGCCGAGCGATCCCGCCCGCGGCGCCGCGCTCGTCCGGCAGCGCCTCAAGGACGGCGGCGCCCCGCTGCAGACGCGCCTCGCCACCGCCTATCAGGGTGTGGTCGACGCCTGGAGCCTCGGCGTCACCACCATCCCCGCCGTGGTCGTGGACCAGCGCTACGTGGTCTACGGCGAACCCGACGTGGCCAAGGCCGTCGCCCGCATCGACGCCCACCGCAGGAGCCGGCCATGAAGCTCTCGCGCCGCATGCGCAACGGCGCGGCCGCCGTCATGCTCGCGGCCGCCGGCTCGTCCTACGCCATCAACACCGGCACGATCGTCGCCTCGACGCTCTCGCCGGACTGCCTCGAATACCGCGTCGTCGGCATCTGCTACTGGCTCTACTGCACCTGGACCGGCTGCACCGTGCGCACCTCGGTGAAGGTGCGCCACTACGTTCCCGACGCCGTGGTGTCGAGCTACAGCAACACCGGCGAGAACCCGTGGACCGAAGTGCGGTTCATGAGCCCGCCCAATCCGACGGCCGAGGACGGCGGCGACGGCACCACCAACCACGACAACGAGAACAACCTCGCCAAGTTCAAAAACGCCGACGTGATCGGCCACCCTGGGGGCCAGGTATTCAGCCAGTTCGCCAGCGCCTCCGGCTACGCCTGCGAGGGCGCGGGCACGGCCTTCATGCCGTACCTGCTGAGCACGCTCGACACGCTCGCCTGGCGCTACAACGTGCCCGAGATGGTGTACCCCGAATCGCTGATCCCGGGCCGGCGCGAGGTCGGCACTCGGACCGGCCTGAACCTGTGGGGCAACGTCTACCCGCGCGGCGGCTTCCTGCACCAGACCGACGACTACAAGTCCGGCGCCGTCGTCGCCCAGCGCGCCGGCGACATCGTGACCCGCCGCGGGCATATCCACGTCTACCAGTCGCTGCTGGCCGAGGCGCGCGACGGCTACTGGCCGGCCGGCGAGCTGATGGAAAGCGACGCCAGCACCGGCAAGTGGCAGGAGCTGACGCCCACGCTCTCCAACAGCTGCGCCGTCTTCCCCCACACCAACACCCGCGTGCAGGCCCAGCAGGGCGACTACGCCTGGGCGCTCTGGCGGCCGTACAGCTGCTGCGAGCGGCGCGGCCAGGTCTTCCTGGGCAGCACCGACTTCGACTGAGGCACGCCATGACCGCCCACATTCCCTCCCGTCCCTCCCATCGCCTGCAGATGGCCGCGCTCGTCGTCGCGCTGCTGCTGACCGGCCTCGACGTGCGCGCGCAGACCAGCGTCAACGAATACGGCGTGCAGCACCAGGGCAGCGTGATCGGCGACGACGTGCTCTACAGCATCGGCGGCGGCCGCGCCGTCTCGATGAGCGGCGCGGCCAACATGCGTTCGATCGGCGTCGGCATCGGCTGGAACAGCAACCTGATCTGCGGGGACATGTCGCTCTCGACCACGATCCAGAACCAGCTCAACGGGCTCACCAACGGCTTCCAGACCATCATGTCGTCGGTGATCCAGAACGCCACCGCCGCGGTCGCCTCGCTGCCGGCGCTGATCATCCAGCGCGCCGACCCCGGCCTCTACAACCTGCTCACCAACGGCGTGCTGCAGGCGCGGTTGGATTTCGACCGCAGCAAGATGACCTGCCGCGCCATCGCCAACCGCATGGCGGACGCGGCCGGCGGCCAACTCGGCTGGGACCAGATCGCCGAGGGCATGGCGCTCACGCAGGCCGTCGCCAGCACCGATGCGGTGTCCGCCATCGACGAGGCCGAAGCCAACCGCGGCAATAACGGCGTGCCCTGGGTGGGCGGCAGCAACGCCGGCGGCCAGGGCCAGCGCCCGGTGCGCGTGGTCGGCGACGTGACCCGCGCCGGCTACAACCTGCTCAACGGCCGCGACGTCGCCGCCACCGGCAGCATCGACCCCGGCAGTTGCAACGGTAACCTGGCCTGCGAGACCTGGCGCTCGCCCGACGACGCGGCCGCCTGGGCCGTGCGCGTGCTGGGCGAGCAGGAGCAGCGCACCTGCGAGTCCTGCACCAAGACGACGACCACGCCGGGCGTCGGCCTGACGCCGCTGATCCAGGAGGAGTACGAAGCCAAGCTGCAAGCGCTACAGGAACTGGTGGCCGGCAGCCGGCCGACCAGCTTCGCCAATCTGCAGGACGCCAGCGCCGCGTCCCTGCCGATCACGCGCGGCGTGATCGAAGCGCTGCGCGACGAGCCCGACCAAGACATCCTGGCCAGGCGCCTCGCGTCGGAGGTGGCGCTGGCGAGCGTGCTGGAGAAGGCACTGCTACTGCAGCGCACGCTGTTGACCGGGCGCAAGGAGCCCAACGTCTCTGCCAACGAACTGGCGCAGAAGGCCGTCTCCCACGAGAGCGACATCCTTGACCGCGAGATCCTCAACCTGAAGACGGAGCTCGAACTGCGCCGCGAACTGGCGAGCAACTCGCCGACCGCCATCATCCAGCGGCACAGCACGCGCTCGACCGGCTCGCGCGGCATCTACGAGGGCGATCCGACCCGCAACCGGATCGACGAGTTGCAACGACCACCGAGCGGGAACAACCCGTGAGCTGGGTCGCCGTCCGCCGCTACAGTGCCCGCGCGCTGCTGGCGTTGCTGGTACTGGTCCTGGTGCTGATCGCCGCCGCCGTGGTCAACCTGGTCGGCATCCGCATGGCCGGCGGCATCGACGGCTGGCGACAGTGGATGGATGCGCACGCGGGCTGGTTCCTGGTCTGGCGGTTGCTGCTCTATGCCGTCACGGTCTACGGCTGGCTGTGGATGCGCCGGCGCCTGCACGCACGGGAGCCGGAAGGCGGCGCGCGCCAGCGCCTGCTGCGCGTGGAGGTGGCCGCGGTGCTCGCGGTCGTCGCGCTGGAAGTCAGCCAATTCATGCAGGCCGGATGAGCCGGAGTCCCCCATGACCCTCTACACGACCGACTACCTGGAGTACTACCTGACGCTGGTTTCGTGGATTGTCCACAACGGCGTCTGGAACGTGCTGGTCGCCAGCGGCGTGTTCGCGATTCCCTTCCTGGCGATCGTGATCCAGGAATGGCTCAAGGCACGAGCCGAAGGCGCGGACGAAGGTAACAAGGGCGTGCTGAGTTCGGCCCGTATCGAGAACCGCGTCTTCGTCGCGATCGTCGTCATCATGTTCGCGGGCATCCCGTTCATCGACGTCGATTTCACCACGCTGCAGTTCGATCGCTCACGCTCGGCGCAATGCCAGGTCAACGTGCCGGAGCCTTCGGAGACGGGCTGGTCGCAGTCGTTCAGCACGCTCAACAATCAGTCGGCGCGGGTGCCGGTGTGGTGGTTCTTCATGCACGCGATCTCGCGCGCGGTGACGGGCGCATCCGTCGCGGCCATTCCGTGTGGGACGGACCTGCGACAGATCCGCATGGACATCGACAACACGCGCATCGCCGACCCGGTGCTGGCCCAGGAGGTGGCCGACTTCACCCACAACTGCTACGGGCCTGCGCGTGCGCGGCTGTTCATGGACCGTCCCGATCTCACCGAGGAGCAGATGCACGACGTCACCTGGATCGGCTCGCGCTTCTTCGTGGACACGCCGGGCTTCTACGACACCTATCGCTCCAGGTCCCCCCGCGAGGGTTGGCCCTACGACAGCAATCGCGATGCCGGCCTGGCCGAGGTGCCCAGCGGCGCCGGCTATCCAACCTGCCGGCAGTGGTGGTCGGACGGCAATGGGCTGCGCTCGCGGCTACTGCAACAGGTGGACCCCAGCTTGCTGACGCGTGTTGCGGGGTGGGCCGGCTTCCTGAGTCGGGATCAGGTGGATGACTCTGTGATCCGCGCGATCGCGTCGCCGCGGCAGCAGAAGTTGAACCAGGGTGCGGTCTATTCCGACTACGGCGGGCAGATCGAGATGACGTTGCCGAACATCGTCACGCGCGCTGCGAGCGACGTCGGCATGACGGTCGGTGCGCTGGGCTTCTTTCCTGCGATGGACGTGATGCGGCAAGCACTGCCGATGGTGCTGGCGCTGCTGAAGATGGCGTTGGTGATCTGCATTCCGCTCGCGCTCCTGGTTGGCACCTATGACCTCAAGACCTTGGTGACCGTCAGCGTGGTGCAGTTCGCGCTCTTCTTCGTGGACTTCTGGTTCCAGTTGGCCAGGTGGATCGACTCGACCATTTTGGATGCGCTCTATGGCTGGGGATTCGGCTGGAATCGGCCGCACAGCAATTTCGATCCATTGATCGGGCTGAACAACGCATTCGGCGACATGTTGCTCAACTACGTGCTCGCAACGATGTTCCTGGTGCTCCCCGCGTTCTGGGTGACGGCACTGGCCTGGACGGGCATCCGGGCCGGCAACTTCTTGCAGGGACTGGCCGCGGGCACCAGGGATGCGGCGCAGGCGGGAGGCAGGGGCTCAGGCATCCTGATCAGTGCGGCGAGTCCCGGCAAGAAGTAGCGCGACCGGGATCAGTCGTCCTCGAATCGAGGATCGGGATCGTCGTTGTAGGATGCGGGGTGGTAGAAGAGGCCTTCGCGGTGATCGCGTTCCTCGGCCTGGCGATTCAGCAGGTCGGGTTCTTCCTGGTCCGCGGTGCCGTGCTGCATGGCCCAGGCGGCGGCGACCGCGAATACCAGCAGGAGCGCCAGCCAGAACGCGGCGTACAGCAGTACTCCCAGCACGGCCAGCTTCACGAGCCACAGCAGCGCCGTCGCCGCGCCTGGGGGCAGACCGCGCGCTACCAACCGGCCGGCGAGCCGGCGCTCGCGACGGACGCCGCCACGCCACATCCCGCCGGCCCAGCGGCCGAAGCGCTCTGCGTTGCTGATGCGGGTTTTCGTGCCCATCGTCGTCACCTGCTACATGCGTGGGATGGCTACTCCAGTTTGCTCCAATCCTGTCGGGCTACGGCCACCAATGCGTTCCAGTCGTCGGGCGGATTTCCGCGGCCCAGCATCTTTTCGCAGACCGCATACGGATCGGACTTGCTGCCCGACGACCGCAGCGTCGTTTCGTCGTTGACCCAGGCGTAGACGATCACCTTCGCCTTGGAGTCGTACCGGAAGAACAGCCGGAACCGTCTTCCGATCTTGGCCCGCCGCCAGTGGCGGTGGGCTGGTCCCAGGGTGTTGCCCTGGCGATACTCGTCCCGAGCCGGATCAGTCGGCACGGTCTCCAGCATCAACTGGCTCAACCCCCGGAACAGCTTGACGTTGGCGTTCGACTCGAACCCCTCCGGTTCGTTCTGCTCGGCGCGCTGCGCGGCGGCGTGGAGCTTCTGCAACTGCTCGACCACGCACGCGTGGAACAGCAGCGTCCAGCCGTGCCGCTGCATCAGAGCGCCACTTCGCCTTCGATCTCCTCACCCAGGCCGTCGTCGCGACCGACTTGCGCCAGCATGGCCCGCGCCAGTTCGTCGGGCAGGCCGCGGATGTGTCGCCCGGCCTGGATGTCCTCGGCCAGCAGGCCCAGGAAGGCCCCAATGGCCGGATCCTCGTGCTCCGCCTCGGCGCGGCTGACCACGACCTGGCCGTCCTCGCGCAGCTCGAAGTCCACCTTGCCGCCAGCGTCGACACCCAGCGCCTGCCGGATCGGCTTGGGGAGGGTGATCTGCCCCTTGGAGGTGATGGTGGCCTGCTCGCGGACGGTCGGCATGGTCGGGTTCCTGTTTCAACGGTTGCATGGTAAGGAAATTTCCTTACCACGTCAATCGACCCTCGGCGTGACCGCCCAAGATGCCGGGCTGCCGGGTATCGCTTTGATCCAGGCATCCGAACCGTCGCTGCCCTATACGCAAAGGGTCAAGGCCAAAGGGCCGGCAAGGGGCGAAGGGAACGGGGTCAAGGGGAAAGGCCCTACCCAAAAAGGCGAAAAGGTTCTCCCTGTCGGCCCATCACTCGGGTTTCAGCATGCTCTCCTTGTTCCAGCGCAAACGGACTCACCCGACCACCGGCCCGTCGCCTACGCCCGTCAGCGAGCCTCCCAAAGGGCTAACGCGGCCGGCGTCGGCCGCGTCGCTGCTGGCGACCTCGCGCCGGCAGCGACTGCTGGAACACATCTGGCAGCGAACCTCGCTCTCGCGCAAGCAGTTCGCGTCGCTGTACCTGGCGCCACTGGAACGATACGCCGAGCTGGTGCAAGCCTTTCCCGCCTCCGAAAGCCATCACCACGCCTACCCGGGTGGCATGCTCGACCACGGGCTGGAAATCGTGGCCTATGCCTTGAAGCTGCGGCAGTCCCATCTGCTGCCCGCGGGCGCACCGCCCGAGATCCAGGCCGCGCAGGCCGAGGCGTGGACCGCCGGAGCCGCCTACGCCGCCTTGCTGCACGACATCGGCAAGGTGGCAGTCGACCTGTACGTCGAGTACGCAGACGGAACCGCCTGGCATCCGTGGCACGGGCCGCTGAAACGCCCATATCGCTTCCGGTATCGCAAGGAGCGCGAGTACCGGCTGCACAGCGCCGCCACCGGGCTGCTCTACACCCAGCTGCTCGACCGGTACATCCTCGACTGGCTCAGCGGGTATCCGGACCTGTGGGCCGCGCTGCTGTACGTGCTGGCCGGCCAGTACGAGCACGCCGGCACGCTGGGCGAGCTGGTGCGGCTGGCCGACCAGGCCTCGGTGGCGCAAGAGCTGGGCGGCGATCCCAGCAAGGCGCTGGCCGCGCCGCGCCACGCGCTCCAGCGCAAACTATTGGATGGCCTGCGCTACCTGCTCAAGGAGGAGTTCAAGCTCAACCAGCCCCAGGCCTCGGACGGGTGGTTGACGCAGGATGCTTTGTGGTTGGTCAGCAAGACGGTCAGCGACAAGCTGCGCGCCCATCTGCTGGCACAAGGCGTGGACGGCATCCCGGCCAACAACACGTCGGTGTTCAATGTGCTGCAGGATCACGGGATCGCGCAAGCGACGGCCGATGGCAAGGCCATCTGGAAGGCGACCGTCACCAGCGACACAGGCTGGTCGCACAGCTTCACCTTCCTCAAGCTGTCGCCCGCTCTGATCTGGGAATCGGCCGAACGGCCCGCACCCTACGACGGTACGGTCCAAGTGGAGCAGGACACCGCACCGGAACCGGCCAGCGCCACGGCCGACGCGCCGGGCGTGGCAGGCATGCGTATTGAGACCCCCGTGCATTTGTCGCCGCCTGCCACCAGTGGGTCAACGGCAAGGGATCCGCCTGCCGAGCCGACCGCCGCGGACGGAGTGGATGCGCTACTCGAACTGTTCGCCGCTTCTGAGCCTACCGCCACCGATGCCATGGCGTCGGCCTTCGCGAAGCCAGCCGGCCAGACCGCCGCCAAGACGCTGACTCCGACGCACGCCGCCCCCGAGGCGAGCGGTCACGCGCAAGAACCCTCGGGCGAGCACTTCATCGAATGGCTCATCCGGGCCATCCGATCGCGCAAGCTCATCATCAATGACGCGAAGGCGCTGGTACATACCGTTGCGGACACCGCATACCTGGTCAGCCCCGGGGTATTCCAGCGCTACGCGCAGGAGCATCCGCAGACGGCCCTTCTCGCCAAGCAGGAGGGCATGGCTGATTGGCGGTGGCTGCAGAAGCGGTTCGAGAAGCTGCAACTCCATCGCAAGCAGGACAGTGGCCTGAACATCTGGACATGCGAGGTCACGGGCCAACGCAAGTCGCGGCGACTGCATGGCTACCTGCTCGACAATCCACATGGATTTTTCGAGCAGCTTCCCCCGAACAATCCCTATCTCTCACTCCTTAAGAGCTAACGGATGTCTGCCACAGGAAGAACTCGCTCTTTCGCTTCACGGCACATTCGATATCAACGCTGCCTACATGACTTGGTGATTTCCATACCGTAATACTCGGGTCATGTCTCCGACAGATTTGCCCTCTTAACGTGAAACCGCTACCCCGAGCGGCCTTCACGCACTGCCCAAGACCGATGAATCACTCAGACTTCGCCCGCTTTGCGCGGAGATTGCTGAGGGGCGCTCGTGTGCGAATGCGGCTTGGACCTCACGAACCGCCATCCATATCGAACGAAGCTTGAGCACCCGGCGATTGAGAATCGCTTGATCGCCATTCTCTAGCCATGAATCCAACAACTTAGGCGAGGACGTCATGCAAAAAACCATGAAAGCTGCAGTGGTCCGCGCATTTGGGGAGCCCCTCGTCATCGAGGAAACCCCAGTGCCATCCGTCGGCCGCGGACAGATTCTCGTGAAGATCGCGGCGTCTGGTGTATGCCATACCGATCTCCATGCCGCCGAGGGTGACTGGCCCTTCAAGCCGACACCGCCGTTCATTCCGGGACATGAGGGCGTGGGGGACGTGGTGGCGGTCGGCCCCGGAGTCGGCCACCTTCGGGAAGGCGATCGAGTGGGAGTGCCCTGGCTCTATAGTGCCTGTGGACACTGCGTGCACTGCCTCGGAGGCTGGGAAACGCTCTGCGAACAACAGATCAATACCGGCTATTCCATCAACGGCAGCTTCGCAGAGTATGTCCTTGCGGACGCCAACTATGTGGGCCTCTTGCCGGCGAACGTCGGCTTCGTCGAGATCGCCCCCGTGCTATGCGCCGGAGTGACGGTGTACAAGGCCCTCAAGGTGACCAAGACCAAGCCAGGCGACTGGGTCGCCATCTCCGGCATCGGTGGCTTGGGCCACATGGCGGTGCAGTTCGCTAAGGCGATGGGGCTGAATGTCGTCGCGGTCGATATCGACGACCGCAAGCTTGCGCTGGCCTCAAGACTGGGTGCGACGTTCACGGTCAATGCTCGCAACGAAGATCCCGGCGCTCGCATCCGCAAGGAGATCGGCGGCGCCCAAGGAGTTCTCGTCACGGCGGTCTCGACCAAGGCATTCCAACAGGCCCTGGGCATGGTCCGTCGTGGAGGCGTGGTGACGCTCAACGGACTCCCCCCTGGAGATTTCCCGATATCGATCTTCGATACCGTACTCAACGGGATCACCATCCGGGGATCAATCGTTGGAACCCGTCTCGATCTCCAAGAGGCTCTCGCCTTCGCTGGGGAAGGGAAGGTTCATGCCACCGTGCATACAGAGAAGCTTGAGAAGATCAACGACATTTTCGCACGCATGCACGAGGGCGATATCGAAGGAAGGATCGTGCTCGATCTCGGCTGATAACCGGGGAGCGGGCGGCCGTCCCGAACCATTTTCAGTCGCCTCGGCGCCTCTCAGGTCGTCGTCGGCGAGGGTGCGGCGACGTTGGACGCCTCGAACCCTTCTCGATCATCAAGCATCGTTTATGCATGGACACGAGTCATCGATACGCCTACGCACGACAAGGAGAGCGCTCAGGCAAGTCGCTGACCCGTTCGCGCCAAGGGGAATCGGGACCAAGCGATTTCGCGCTACTCCTCATCGCCGTGGCCGCCGCCGGGGCCAGTCAGACGGGCGTCCTTGCCTTTCTTCCTGATCTCGTCCGGGAGGGCCTCGGTGAATCAACTGTCGATTCACAAGGCTTCCACACTGCCGGACTGGCAGCCGCTCATCCCGTGGGTGCCTTGCTGCTGGCGCCATTGTGGGGCTGGCTTGCTGACCGCTACGACTATCGCATCCTGCTGCGCACCACGCTCGTCATCCTCGCGCTGGCGACAACCGCGACCGGAGCAACACCACTGGCATGGTTGTATGTGCTGCGCGCGCTGGCTGGCGCCTGCTCCGCTGCCATCATCCCTTTGGCGCTACTTGCAGCCAGTCTCGGTGCCGGCGATAGGGGCACTCAAGCGAGAAGATTCACCTGGCTGACAGCCTTCGTCTTTCTAGGCGACATGTTGGGTCCACTGTTCGGTGAGCTTTCGACGCGCTTCCTGCCAACCCTGCCTCTGGCGATGGTCGCTTTGATCATCGGACTCACCGCAGGGTTAATGCTTTTTGCTTGCCTGTCACCACGCTCGACGGGCTATCGCGCCGAGGCCTGCGGGAACCGGCCGACACCAGCCGGAGCGCTTGGACTGCTAACCCTCACGCTGCTGGGCACGAGCGGCCTCGCCGTTCTTCATATGGTATTGCTCGTGCCTGGCAGTCAACTCATTCTCTCGCGAGAGCACGTGGCAGGGATGCTTGCTCTTTGTGGTTTTGCGATGCTCGCCGCCCAACTCTTCCACGTCTACTTTCCCTGGTTGATTGCGAGCCCTAGAGCGCTGGCCTTCCTGATGCTGACGCTGTTCAGCACCTCCCTGCTCTTGTTTCCGATGGCAAGGAGCCCGGTCGCAATTGCGGTTCTTGTTGCAATGGCCGGCTGGGCCGGCGCCAGCCTGCGGCTGTTAACCAGCCTCTGGATCGGTGGCGAAGGAACACCTTCCGGAGCGAGGCTCGGTCTGCAGCAATCGGCTACCAGCCTGGGACCGGCACTGGCACCGCTCGCCGTCGCCGTCATCAGCGCGGACAGGCAGTTTGTCATCGTCTGGGCACTGGCCCTGTCTTCGCTCATGATGACACTCGGCCTTTCACGACTCTGGCCAGAACGAGGTGCCCGATTCTGCAGTTGTCCTCGCCATTGATCCTTGGCGAGTCAGTTGGGAACGCGCGGCATGGATTGGCTTCGGCAGGGCGCAGCGGCAGCCCTCGATATGGCGAAGTCTGAAGGAGGCGATGCGGCATCAAGCCTTCCCAATAATCAAGCAGGCCGCTTATACGTGCCGATGAAGGGCGTGCGTCTCAACCATCGGCCAGCGGCAAAAGGATGATGAACTTGGTCATCCTCTCGTCGGACAATACGCTGACCGACCCGCCATGCGCCTCGACGATGGACTTGACGATGGCCAACCCCAGGCCGGCGCCTTCACCCTTCCTGTGCGCGGCATGATCCACCCGATAGAAGCGATTGAATATTCGCGAGAGCTCCTCGGTCGGGATCTTCTCACCGGGGTTCTCCACGCTGATCACGACGTCCCGATCGTTCTGCATGAATCTCACCGTGATCGTTCGGCCGTTGGGTGTATATCGGATCGCATTGGAGATCAGGTTGCTGAGGGCCCGACGCAGCATCTCCCGGTCGCCACGAACCGGAACGCTCTGACCGCGAACCTCGAGTTTCACGCCCCGTTCCTCGACCAGGGCCTCGAAGTACTCGAACAACCCCTGGATGGCGTCCTTCAAGTTCACGCTCTCCAGATTCAGGTTTTCCGGATCGTTCTCGGTCTGCGCAAGGAAGAGCATGTCGTTGATCGTGCGGTTCAGCCGCCCGAACTCTTCCAGGTTGGAGTAGAGAATCTCCCGATACTCATCGGCCGATCGGGCCTGGCCGAGCACCACCTCCGTTTGCGTCATCAAGTTGGTGACGGGCGTGCGCAACTCGTGGGCGATGTCGGCGGAGAAATTCGCCAACTGTTCGAAACCGTCTTCGATGCGCCCCAACATGTCGTTGAACGAGGCGATGGTTTCCTCCAGCTCGATCGGGACGGACTTGGGATCCAACCGCAGATACAGTTTCGAGGAGGTGATGGCGCGAATCTTTTCATTGGCCCTGCGGATCGGAATGTGCCCCCATCGGACAGCGAACCAGGCCACCAGGATCGCGATGCACATGACCACGCAAATGGTCCACCATTGGATGCGCTGGAAGCTCTTGATGAAGTCGAGATGGCCGCCGATATCCATGG